>Ga0081539_10002326_pt1 | contig 27362 bp, 29 predicted proteins | sample TabmetS4T2R2_FD_71023 | JGI IMG/M metagenome (GOLD analysis project Ga0081539, IMG submission 71023) | Tabebuia heterophylla rhizosphere microbial communities from the University of Puerto Rico - S4T2R2 | ecosystem: Host-associated > Plants > Roots > Rhizosphere ...
CCGTCGTAGTAGGGCGGGATGCCGACCCGCGGGAAGGCACGGAAGATCGGCATCCGCGTGGAGGCGAAGCCCGTGTCGTCCGCCCGCCAGAACGGCGAGTTGGCGGCCAGGGCGAACAGGATCGGCACGTGCACGCGCATGCCGTTGGCCACGTGGACGGCCTTGTCGGCGTCGTCCAAGCCGACGTGGACGTGCAGCCCGAAGATGATCTCCTGGCGGGCGACGAAGCGCAGGTCGGCGATCAGCTGGCGGTAGCGCTCCCGCGAGGACACGCGGTAGTCCTCCCACATCGCGAACGGGTGGGTGCCGGCCGAGCCGAGGCACAGACCGCGCCGCGCCGCCGCCTCGGAGACGTCACGCCGCAGCCGCCGCAGCTCCTCCCCGGCCTCGGCCGTGTTCGCGTGCGGCGCGGTGGCGATCTCGAGGACCGGCTCGAGCAGCTCGGGCTTGACGCTGTCGTTCTCCCCGTACTCCTCCAGGACAGCCTCGATCGCGTTGGCGAGGGCCAACGTCTCGGAATCGAGGATCATCAGCTCCTCCTCGATCCCGATGGTGAAGCTGGGGCCGGTGAACTTCGGCTCCATCGGCCGCGTAGAGTAGGAGGCTCTCAGGCAGACGACTCAGAAAGAGGGGGGCGCGACCCATGGCGCTCGGCTACGACGGCAAGCTCTACATCCTGGCGTTCGACCACCGCGGCTCGTTCCAGAAGAAGATGTTCGGGATCGAGGGCGACCCGACGGAGGAGGAGACCGCGAAGATCTCCGACGCCAAGCGGCTGATCTTCGAGGGCATGGAGATCGCGGTGGAGCGCGGGATCGACGCCAAGTCGTCGGGCGTCCTCGTCGACGAGCAGTTCGGGGGCGACGTGCCCCAGCTCGCGCGCGAGCACGGCCTCAGCCTCACGATGCCGGTCGAGAAGTCCGGCCAGGACGAGTTCGACTTCCAGTACGGCGACGACTTCCCCGCCCACATCGAGAAGTTCGACCCGTTCGCCTCCAAGGTGCTCGTCCGCTACAACCCGGACGGCGACGCCGAGATGAACACGCGCCAGCTCGACCGGCTCAAGCGGCTCGCCGACTGGCTCCACGACAACGATCGCCTGTTCCTCTTCGAGCTGCTCGTGCCGGCCGAGAAGGAGCAGCTCGAGTCCGTCGACGGCGACAGCGACCGCTATGACGCCGAGCTGCGCCCGGAGCTGATGCGGCGGGCGATCGAGGACATCCAGAACCACGGCGTCGAGGTCGACATCTGGAAGATCGAGGGCGTCGACTCCCGCGAGGACGCGGAGATGCTGTCCGAGCAGGCTCGCAAGGGCGAGGGCCGCGAGAACGTCAAGTCCGTGCTCCTCGGCCGCGGGGCGAGCGACGAGAAGGTCGACCACTGGCTGCGCCAGGCGGCGCCGGTGGAGGGCTTCATCGGGTTCGCGATCGGCCGCTCGATCTGGTGGGACGCCCTGAAGGGCTTCCTGAGCGGCGACCTGGAGCGGCGCGCCGCCGCCGAGCAGATCGCCGACAACTACCTGCGGTTCGTCGAGGTCTACAACGAGGCAGAGTCAGGCGCGCGCGTCTGACGCGGTGCTACCGTTGCCGCACCCATGCGGATGCGGCAGAGCATCGCGGATATCGAGCAGGCCTTCTTCGAGGAGATCGAGGAGGATCGCGAGCGCCGCGAGCGGCTCCGCCGTCACGCCGAGCAGCGCGCCCGGAACCGCCATGCGGCGCGCACGCACCGCCACGGCACGCTGCGCTTCGGGCTCGTGCTGCTCGTGTTGATCGCCACCGCCGTCCTGGTGACGGTGGTGATGTTCAACACCCTCTATTACGTGATGCGCTAGGTGCGATGTGACAGCCGCTTAAGCGCGTCGTCCACCTCGGCGCGCGCCGATGCGCCGGCGGCGACGTTCTCCTGCTGGATCTCGAGGTAGACCTCTTTGCGGAAGACCGGGATGTCGCGCGGCGCCTGGATGCCGATCCGGACTTTCTCCCCCATGATCGAGAGCACGGACACCTCGATGTCGTCACCGATCATGATCGATTGGTTGGACTTGCGTGTCAGAACCAGCATGGCGCCGCCTCCCTGGCGATTCTCGAGGCTCGGGCGAGGTTAGTGCTCATTCGGCATATCTCCTATGGGGCCTGCACCCGAAGCCCCTGACCCCTCTTGCGCTAGCCTACCGGCCTCTCATGAGTCGCCGGTCCCTGCGTCCCCAGCTTAACCAGATCCGTGGGTGGGTGCGACAGGGTCGTACCGACGCGTGGATCGCCCACCAGCTCGACGTCACGGTCCAGCAGATCCAGGCCTTCAAGCGCGAGCAGGACCTCGAGGCCGACTCCGGCGATCCCGGCGCCTCCAACTACGAGGAGGTCGACCTCCGCGCGGAGGACGACGCGGCGATCGCCGCCGAGCTCGAGGAGGAGGCCGCCAAGCGCGCCGAGGAGGAGGCCAAGGCCGCCGAGGAGGCCGCACGCAAGGCCGCCGAGGAAGAGGAGGCGGCGGACGAGGAGAAGCCCGCCAAGCGCGCCCGCCGCAGCCGCAGCGGGCGCACGCGCCGTCGCGTCGCCGCCGCCCCGCTCGAAGGCACGTTCGACCACGGCGAGGAGGGCTACGGCCTGTGGCTCGACCCCGCCGTGCAGGACGACCCGATCTACGCAGAGCACTGGGCGGGCCACCGCCCCGTCGAGATCACGATCGAGGAGGACCAGATCGTGATCCGTCGCGCCGGCGGTGGCGAGGACGACGACGAGTAGCGCCCGCGAGCGGGCGATCGCCTGGCGGCGGGCCGAGCACGCGCGGATCTGCGACGTGCTGGAGGCGACCGAGCACGGCACGATGGTGCGCTGCACCACGCTGCCGACGTTCTGGAACTACAACAGCCTGCGCGTCGAGGGCCGTGACCGCGGCGTGAGCGCGGACGCGCTCGTCCACGCCGCCGACGTGCTCCAGGGCGACCTCGCGCACCGGCAGGTCGAGGTCGAGGACGAGGCCGCCGGCGCGCGCCTGCGACCCGGCTTCGAGGCGCTCGGCTGGGCGGCCGAGCGGCTCGCGTGGCTGCTGCTCGAGGGCCCGCCCCCGCCCGGGCCGGATTTCGAGGAGGTCCCGTTCCCGGCCACGCGCGAAGTGCGCCTGGAGTGGGCCGTGACGTTCCCGTGGTCGACGAGCCCGGACGCGGCGCGCCGCTTCGCCGACCACGAGGACACCGTCGCGGCGCTGCGCGGCTCGCGCGCGCTGATCGCCCGCGACGGCGCCGGCACGCCGATCGGCTTCGCGAGCTTCGGCAGCCGGCGCGGCGAGGCCGAGATCGAGCAGGTGTACGTCAACGAGGCCCACCGCGGCCGCGGCATCGGCGGCGCGCTAGTGAGCGCGGCGGCGCGCGCCGCCGGCGCCGGCGCGACGTGGATCATCGCCGACGACGAGGGCGACTCCAAGCGCCTCTACGAGCGGCTCGGCTTCCGCCCGGTGTGGATCCAACACGTGTTCACGAGGCGGCCCGGATGACGTTCGAGAGCGCGCTCGCGCAGTGGGAGGACGGCCTGCGCCGCCTCGACGCGGCGCCGCCGGAGCAGCAGCGGGTGCTCGAGCGCGTCACCCAGGCGGTCACGGCCGAGCTGCGGCGCCGGCTCGGCGGCCGCTTCACCGCCGAGGAGCTGGCCGACCTCTACGACCAGGGCACCGACTGGGTCACGGACGTCGCCGTGGCCGTCGCGCCCGAGGACCCGTACGCCTGGGACGTGCGCACGGTCGGCGACGCGGCCTTCGGGCGCTACCTGCGCCAGGCGACCGACTACGCCGGCGGCCGCCGCCGAGGGCCTACTTGACGCCCTGCACCACGTAGGACTTCTCGCCGGCCTTGACCAGGCCGAGCCGGCGCGCCTCGCGCTCGAGCGAGGCAGGGTCGCGCAGGTACTTGCGGCGGTCGAGCAGGCGCTGGTTCTCGGCCTTGAGCGCGGCGACCTCCGCGCGCTTGCGCCCGGCCTCCTTGTAGGTGGAGACCCAGGTCAAGGCGGGGCCGATGTAGAGGTAGAGGACGAGGCCGAGGACCGCGATCAGGGCCCAGCGGCCGAGGCGGTCCCAGCGGATCCGGGTGAGGCGGCGCTCCATGCCCACCGCCTTCGTTCGACGGGGCGGCGCTCCTTCCTCTGAAACCGATGTCTCAGGAGCGGAACACGGACCGCCCCGGGAACTCCGCGTCGCCGCCCAAGGCCTCCTCGATCCGCAGGAGCTGGTTGTACTTGGCCACGCGGTCCGACCGCGACGGCGCGCCGGTCTTGATCTGCCCGCACCCGGTCGCGACCGCGAGGTCGGCGATCGTGGTGTCCTCGGTCTCGCCCGAGCGGTGCGACATCACCGCCGTGTAGCCGGCACCGCGGGCCATGTCGATCGCGGCCAGCGTCTCCGACAGCGTGCCGATCTGGTTGACCTTGATGAGGATCGAGTTGGCCACGCCGCTGTCGATGCCGCGCTTGAGCCGCTCGGTGTTGGTGACGAAGAGGTCGTCGCCGACGAGCTGGACGCGGTCGCCGAGCCGGTCGGTCAGCGCCTTCCAGCCCGTCCAGTCCTCCTCGTCCATCCCGTCCTCGATCGAGAGGATCGGGTAGCGGCCGGCGAGGTCGGCCCAGTAGGCGCCGAGCTCGTCGGCCGAGAGCTTGCGGTTCTCGTGCTCGAGGTCGTAGACGCCGCCCTCGTAGATCTCGCTGACCGCGGGGTCGAGCGCGATCGCGACGTCGTCGCCCGGCGTGTAGCCGGCCGCCTCGATGCCCTCGATCAGCGCGCCGAGCGCGGCCTCGTTGGACTCCAGGTCGGGCGCGAAGCCGCCCTCGTCGCCCACCGCCGTGCCGAGCTTGCGCTTGCCGAGCGTCTTCTTGAGCGCGTGGAAGACCTCGGCGCCCATGCGCAGGCAGTCCGCGAACGAGCGCGCGCCGACCGGGACGACCATGAACTCCTGGAAGTCGACCGAGTTGTCGGCGTGCGCGCCGCCGTTGAGCACGTTCATCATCGGCACGGGCAGCACGCGCGCGCCCTCGCCGCCCAGGTAGCGCCACAGCGGCTGGCGCTCCTCGGCCGCCGCCGCACGGGCCGCCGCGAGCGACACGCCGAGGATCGCGTTTGCCCCCAGGCGCGACTTGTTCGGCGTGCCGTCGAGCTCGATCAGCGTGCGGTCCAGGCCCGACTGGTCGAGCGCGTCCGCGCCGGAGATCGCCTCGGCGATCTCGCCGTTGACGTTGCCGACCGCCTTGGTGACGCCCTTGCCGCCCCAGGCGTCGCCCCCGTCGCGCAGCTCGGTCGCCTCGAACTCGCCGGTCGACGCGCCGGACGGCACGGCCGCGCGCCCGTGGGCGCCCGAGCGCAGCACGAGGTCGACCTCCACCGTCGGGTTGCCGCGGGAGTCGAGGATCTGGCGGGCGTGGACGGTCTCGATCTGGCTCAAGTGGGCTCCTCGTTCAGGCGCGCCCGCACGTAGTAGGCGAGCTGGTCGTCGACGTCGAGATCCTGCCAAGCGTTGCCGTCGCCTGCGGCGAGGTCGGCGGCTCCCTCCACGCGGCCGCGGAAGCGGTCGGCGGCGGCGCGCAGCGCGAGCTCGGGGTCGACGCGCAGCTTGCGCGCGACGTTCACCGCCGCGAACAGCACGTCGCCGACCTCGTGGAAGGCGGCGTCGCGGTCGCCCTCAGCGGCGCGCAGCTCGTCGAGCTCGCCCTCGACCGTGTCGTAGGGGACGTGCGCGAAGTCGAACCCGCTGGTCGCCGCGCGCCGCTGGACCTTGCGGGCGTACAGCGGGCCGGGCAGGTTCTCCGGCACCTCGCCGAAGATGCCGGGCTCGCGGCCGGGCTCGGTGGCCTTGATCTGGTCCCAGTTGCGCAGCACCTCGCCGGCGGTCTGCGCCTCCACCTCCCCGAAGACGTGCGGATGCCGGCGGATCAGCTTCTGGCGGCAGTGCTCGGCGACCTCGGCGAGCGACCCGGCGCCGCGCTCCTCGAGCAGCAGCGAGAGGAAGTGGACCTGGAACAGCACGTCGCCGAGCTCGTCGAGCAGCTTGGCGTCGTCGCCGCTGTTGGCCGCCGCCGCCAGCTCGTAGGCCTCCTCGACCGTGTGCGGGACGATCGTGCGCTCGTCCTGCTCGCGGTCCCACGGGCACTCGTGCCGCAGGCGGCGCGTTAACGCGTCGAGGCGCCGGAGCGCCTCGACAATCTCTTCATCGCCCGCGGGCGTCACCTACTGCGAGGGCGTCGCGGTCGGCGCGGCGCCCGCGGCGCTCGGCGTCGGGGTCGCCTTGGCGCCCTTGCAGACCTGCGTGACGTAGCCGGAGCGGCACTCGGTGCGGTCCTTCCACTTCTTCTGGAAGTCGGCCACGAACTTGTCGAGCGCCTTCTGCTGGTTCTGCGTCGACAGCGTCTGGCGGATCGTCTCCTTGGCCTGCTCGAGCGTCTGCTGCGTGGCCTTGGTGACCTTCTCGACCGTGAACACGTAGTAGCCGAACTGCGTCTTCACGGGGCCGACGATCTGGCCCTTCTTGGCCTTGAAGACCGCGTCGTCGAGCGACTTCTCGAGCGTGCCCTTGGCCTGCGCCGGCAGCTTGCCGCCCTGCGCCTTGGAGGCCTGGTCGATCGAGTACTTCTTGGCGACGACCTTCCACGACTGACCCTTCTCGAGCGCCGACTTGGCCTGGTCGGCCTTGGCCGCCGTCTTGGTCAGCACGATCCGCAGGTCGCGGCGCTCGGGCTGCGCGAAGCGCGACTTGTTCTTGTTGTAGAAGTCCTGGATCTGGGCGTCGGAGACCTTGTCCTTGCCCTTGACGATCTTGTCGCGAAGCTTGTTGGACAGCAGGTCGAGCTTGACCCGCTGCATGATGTCGGCCTCGGTCTGGTCGTAGTTCTTGAGGAACTTCTGGTAGTCGGCTTCCTTCGGGAAGCTCTGCTTCTTCTGCTGCTCGAAGTTCTTCTTGACCTCGGCATCCGTGACCGTGATGCCCTGCTCCTTCGCCTCGCCCTCGATCCACTGGAAGGACGTGAGGAGCTGCATGACCTGGTCGCGCAGCGAGTTGTACTCCTGCTGGCACTGGTCCTTGAGCTGCCCGTCGGTCGTCTTCGGCTGGCCCTTGGCCGGCTTCGGCGTCGTCTTGCGCTTCGCGGCGATGCAGTTCTTGAAGTCCGGGGGGTCCGGGACCGTCGCGTTCGGCTGGCCGCTGGTCTTCGCGGCGACGTTCATCCAGTGGTTGAAGTCGTCCTTGTTGATCGCGTTGCCGTCGACGGTCGCGACGGCGTTGCCCGGGACTCCGCCTCCGCAGCCGACAACGACCGCGACAAGCGCGGTGAGGGCGCAGAGGGCCAGGCCAAGTCGAACTGCCTTCGTCATGAGAAAACTCGCTGGGAGGGGAGACGTTTACGGGAACTGCCAGCCGTGCGCATTCGGGCGCGGCTGGGCTTGACGCCCTCCACGGCTTGCGCATGGTAGCGGCCTTCGCCGGGGATCCCTCCGCCGTTCAGCAAGCTTTTAGCTCGCCTACGCGGCCTCGCGCTGCACGGACAGCAGCACGTCGGCGGCATTGACCACCGCGGGGAACCGCTGCGCCGGATCCTCGGGGACCCGCATGGACAGCTGCGAACGGCCGGACTCGTAGATCGCGCCCGGCAGCGCCTCGCGCAGCTTGCGGGCCCGTACGGAGTCGAGCTCGATCGGCGTCACCGCGAGCCGGCCGCCGCGGAACGTGACCGCGCGGGCGCCCGCCGCGCCGAGCTTGATGCGCGCCTGCTGGAGCGTGATCAGGTTGCTCAGAGGCTCGGGTACGTCACCGAACCGATCGGTCAGCTCGGCGCGCAGCTCCTGGAGCTCGGCAACCTCGCGCGCGCCGGCGATCCGGCGGTGCACGTCGACCTTGGCCTGCTCGTACGGGATGTAGTCGGGCGGCACGTACGCGTCGACGTTGACGTCCAGCCGCACGGGCTCGGTGTCATAGGCGCCGTCCTCGTCCGGGTCCATCGCGCGCACGGCCTCGTCGAGCATCTGCATGTACAGCTCGAAGCCGAGCGCGGCGACGTGGCCGGACTGCTCGTCGCCGAGCAGGTTGCCGGCGCCGCGCAGCTCGAGGTCGCGCATCGCGACCTTGAAGCCGGCGCCGAGCTCGGTGTAGTCCGACAGGGCGGCGAGGCGGTCGGCGGCCTCCTGCGTGAGCGCCGCCGCACTCGGATACAGCAGGTACGCGTAGGCGCGCTCGCGGCTGCGGCCGACGCGGCCGCGGATCTGGTAGAGCTGGCTGAGGCCGAACAGGTCGGCGCGGTCGACGACGAGCGTGTTGGCCTGCGGGATGTCGATGCCCGACTCGATGATCGAGGTCGAGACGAGCACGTCGGCGTCGCCGCGCAGGAACCCGAGCATGCGCTGCTCGAGCTGCTTCTCGTCCATCTGGCCGTGCGCGACCGCGAACTTGAGCTGCGGGCACAGCGCGCGCAGGCGCTCGGCGGTCTCGTCGATGTCCTCGACGCGGTTGTGCAGGAAGAACGCCTGCCCGCCGCGCGCGTGCTCGCGCTCGAGCGCCTGCCTGACGAGCTGCTCCTCGTACTCGCCGACGTAGGTCTTCACCGGGCGGCGACCCTCCGGCGGCGTCTCGATCACCGAGATGTCGCGGATGCCGGCGAGGCTCATCTGGAGCGTGCGCGGGATCGGCGTCGCGCTCATCGAGATGACGTCGACCTTGAGCTTGAGCTGGCGCAGGAGCTCCTTCTGCTTGACGCCGAAGCGCTGCTCCTCGTCGACGATCAGCAGCCCGAGGTCCTTCGCGCGGACGTCGCGGCTGAGCACCCGGTGGGTGCCGATGAGGATGTCGACCTTGCCTTCGCTGAAGCGCTGGATCGCCTCACGCTGCTCGGCCGCCGGCCGGAAGCGGCTGACGTGCTCGATCACGAACGGGTGGTCGCGCAGGCGCTCGGTGAAGGTGCCGTAGTGCTGCTGGGCGAGGATCGTCGTCGGCACGAGCATCAGCACCTGCTTGCCGTCGCTCGCGGCCTTGACCGCCGCGCGCAGCGCGACCTCGGTCTTGCCGTAGCCGACGTCGCCGCAGATCAGCCGGTCCATCGGCCGCTCAGCCTCCATGTCGGTCAGCACCGACTCGATCGCGTCGCGCTGGTCGGGCGTCTCGCGGTACGGGAACGCCGACTCGAGCTCGCGCAGCTCCTCGCTGTCCTCCGGGAAGGCGTGGCCGCGGCGCCGCTTGCGCTCGGCATAGAGGTTGAGCAGCTCGCCGGCGAGCTCCTGCGCAGCGCGCCGGGCCCGCGCCTTCAGGTTCGCCCAGCGGCTGCCGCCGAGCTTGCTCAGCGGCGGGTGCGAGCCGTCGGCGCCGACGTAGCGGGAGATCTTCGCGAGCTGGTCGACCGGCAGGAAGACCTTGTCGTCGCCCTGGTACTCGAGGTTGAGGTAGTCGCGCGTGACGCCGGCGACGGTCTTGGTGTCGAAGCCCGCGAAGCGCGCGATGCCGTGGTCCTCGTGCACGACGATGTCGCCGGTACGCAGGTCGGTGAAGCTCCGCAGCAGGCCACGGCCGCGCTTCGTCGGCCGCGCGGCCGCCTTGCGGCGGTGGATCAGCCGGTGCTCGGGGAAGGCGGCGAGCTTGAGGCCGGGGGCGACGAAACCGTCACGCAGGTTGGCCTCGGTGAACACGAGGCCGGTGGTGGCGCCGTTGAGGTCGGCCTTCAGGCGGGCGAGGTTGTATGCCGCGCGCTCGGCGGCGCCGCGCTGCGGCCAGGCGACGACGGTCGTGTAGCCCGAGCGCGTGAGCTTCTCGAGCTCGGACTCGGCCTCCTTGAGGCTGCGGGCGGCGAAGTCGGCGGCCTGCGCGCGGATCTCGGTCGGCTGGTCGGCGGAGATCGAGCTCAGGCGGATCGCGGCGCGGTCGTGCAGCGACTGGAGGATCCGGTCGGGCTTGACGTAGAGGTGGTGCGCGTCCTCGTCGTGGAACGCCGCGCAGACGTCCTGCCAATGGTCGCGCAGGCTCGGCTCGGTGTCCTCCTCGGCGGCGATGACGATCTGCGCCCCGTCCGGGACGAGCTCGAGCAGCTCGCGGAAGCGGTCGACCGGCAGCAGCTCGGCGACGTCCGGGCGGTCCTCCTCGGTCGCGGCCATCTCGGCCAGCTCGCGGTGCTCGGGCGCGAGCTCGGCGGCGGGCGCGATCTCGACCTCGTCGGCCTCGCCCAGGCTGCGCTGCGTGAACGTGGAGAACCAGCGCAGCGAGTCGATCTCGACGTCGAAGAGGTCGACGCGGACGGCGCGCTCCTCCGTCGCGGGATAGATGTCGAGCAGCCCGCCGCGGACGGCGAACTGGCCGCGCTCCTCGACCTGGTCGACGCGCTGGTAGCCGGCCGCGACGAGGTCGTTGGCCGCCTCGTCGAGGTCGAGCAGGTCGCCCTTGCGCAGCGTGAAGCCGTGCGGGCGCAGCTCGGGCTCGGGCACCTTCTCGGACAGGGCGACCGCGCTCACGATCACCACCGGCTGCTCTGAGCCGGGGGCCGTATCGGTCAGGGCATCAAGAGCCGCGACCCTGAGCCCAACGAGATGCGGGGGCGGGGTGAGGTGCGACTCGTAGGCGACGCCGCGGCTCGGGTAGTAGCGGACCGGCCGCGGCCGCAGCCAGGCGCGCAGGTCCTGCGCGAGGTCGCGGGCGGCGCGATCGTCGCCGGCCACCACCACGGTCGGGCGGCGCACGTCGCGGTCGGCGAGCGCGGCGATGACGAACGGGCGCAGCGACTGGCTGACGAACGCCGAGCCGCCCTCGTCGGCCAGCCTGACCGCCGCGGGGTCGTGATCGAGGTGCTTGAGGAAGGTGCGAAGGGCCAGAACCCTTTGAGTCTATGAAGGCCTGCGGGCCAGGATGTTGAGTCGCACGTAGTCCACGACGGGCTCGTCGAGCTCGGCCAGGACCGCGTCGATGAACGGCGCGCGCAGGTCGTCGTCGAGGCGCGCGATGTGGGATCCAAGGGCGACGGTCCCGAGGTACTCGTGCGGGTCTTCCGGCCGCACGATGACCGGGTTCGCCCATGTCCACACGTCGACCCAGCCGAGCCGCCGGAGCCGCTCCTCGGTCTCGGCCGGGGACGCGAAGTTCCACGGGCCCGCCCAGCCGTCGAGCTGCTGCGCGAACGGCTCGCGCGCCGCCACGATCTTGGCCGCGCGGTCGAGCGCCGCCACGTTGCCGGCGCCACCGCACTGTGCGACGAGCCGCCCGCCGGGGCGCAGCGCGCCGAGCAGGTTCCCGAACAGCCGGTCGTGGTCGGCGATCCAGTGGAACGTCGCGGTCGAGAGGATCGCGTCCACCGGGGCGTCGAGCTCGAGCTCGAGCAGGTCGGCGACGCGCACGTCGACCCCGTCGCCCAGCCGCGCCCGCGCCTGCTCGACCATCGCCGGCGACCCGTCCACGGCGATGACGTGGCCGCGCCGCAGCCGCTCCGCGAGCGCCGCCGTCACGCGCCCGGTCCCGCAGCCGGCGTCGAGCACCCGCTCGCCGCCGGTCAGCTCCAGCCGGTCCAGCACCTCGCGGCCCATCGCCTCCATCGGCCCGGAGATCCGCTCGTAGGACGTCGCGTTCCAGTCGCGCGGCTTTGACATACACGTGTATGCTATCGCGAACGAGCGTCAGCTGCGGCTCGAACGAACGTCAACTGCGGCATTGAGGGGTGGGTCTGGAGGGGGGTGTGGTCACTTACACCCCATATATGACCGTCAACTGACCACACCCCGGACGAAGCCGACCTCCCACGCCTCCCTACAAGCGCAGTTGGCCGAGGTCGCCCCCACGCTCGCGCCGCCGCCGCCCGGCCCAGACCGCGAACGCGGCCAGGAGCGCCAGAACCCCCGCGCCGAGGATCGGCTCCAGCCAGCCGACGCCGGAGCCGGAGCCGGAGACGGGCGCGGCCGGCGGCTCCGAGCGCGCCCGGAAGACCTCGAACGTCCGCGGATCGACGCGCAGGACCGCGTGGAGGGCGCCGTCGCTCACCACGACCGCGCCGCCGCCGCCCAGGTCGAGCCGCATGTCCAGCAGGTCCTGGCGGCCGGCCAGCGCGTCGAGGTCGATGCACCTGGCCTGTGCCCGGACCGTGTCGAGCGCGTGGATGAACGGCGCCTTGCCCGCGCCGTCGTAGAGCGTGTACGCCCAGCGGCCGTCGGTGCTCATCACGCGCGAGATCGGGCTGCCGCGCATCGGCTCGTCGGCTTCGGTCGGGTCGACGACCGGCGCGCGGAGCAGGCGCCCCGCGGTCATGTCGTACGCGCGGACGGCGTACCGGGTGCCGTCGGCCGAGAGCAGCTGCACCAGGTACAGCCGTGCGCCGTCCGGCGCGACCGCGTCGAGGGCGAAGCGGCCGCGCAGGCTCACGATCCCGCGCACCCGCAGCGTGCGCGTGTCGATGACCGCCAAGCGCGTGGTCGACCCGCGCAGCGGCGAGGCGAGGACGAGGGTGGTGCCGTCGGCCGTCAGGCCGGTCGCGGAGCCGTCGAACGCCACCGCGGGGACCATGAGCTCGCGGTGGAGGAAGCGGGAGCCGATGATGCTCCCGCCGTCGCGGTCGATGGCCTCCAGCAGCGTGCCGCCCGGCACGGGCTGGGTGACGTAGCGTGCGCCGAGACCGTCGGCGGTCACGCCGAGCGGCCCCGCGTCACCGGCGCCGACCACGGGGCCTCCCGAACCCCAGGCGGGCGCGGTAGAGAAGGCGAAGACGACGACGGTCAGGGCAGCGAGCCGGGTCATGCCGGCTATACGACGGCGCGCCCGTCAGAGGTTCCCGGCGCTCACCAGGCGCTCGACCTCGCCGGCCGCCCGGTCCACGAGCTCGTCCACCTCGGAGGCCGGCTGGCGCCACCGGCCGAGCACGTACGCCGCCACGACGTCGGGATCCGTGCTGTCCGGGCGCCCGACGCCCACGCGCACGCGGTGGAAGTCCGGGCCGCCGAGATCCCGTCGCAGCGACTTCAGGCCGTTGTGGCCCGCCAGGCCGCCGCCGAGACGCACGCGCACGTCGCCGAACGGCAGGTCGATCTCGTCGTGGATCACGACGATGCGGTCGAGGTCGAGCTTGAACGCGCCGCGCGCCGGCCCCACCGACCGGCCCGACTCGTTCATGTAGGTCTGCGGCCGCAGCAGCGCGACCCGCGGGCCGCCCGGCCCGGTCCGCCCCTCGGTCAGCTCACCGGCGAACTTCTTCCTGGCCTTGGGCAGCTCCCAGCGCGCGGCCAGCGCGTCGGCGACGCGGAAGCCGACGTTGTGGGGACTGTTCTTGTACTCGGGGCCGGGGTTGCCGAGCCCGACGACCAGCCAGTCGACCGGGGTGGAGCCGAAGAGCTTCAGCTCTCGTCCGAGGACTCGGCGTCCTCGGCGGTGTCGCCCTCGGCCTGCGCCTCGGCCTCCTCGCCCTCGATCGGCTCGCCGTCCTCGCCGACGAGCTCGGTCTCGGTCTCGATCTCCTCCTCGACCGGCTCGAGCGTCGGCGGGGTGATCGTGGCGATGACCGTCTCGGGGTCGTCGAGCAGCGTGACGCCGGGCGGGGCGGTCAGCACCTCGAGCGTGATCGTGGCGTTCATCTCCAGGCCGGAGACGTCGTGCTGGATCGACTCGGGGATGTCGCCGGGCAGCGCCTCGATGTTCGCCTCGCGCAGCTCCTGGTTGAAGATGCCGCCCTCGGTCACGCCCGGGGACTCCTCGGAGCCGACGAAGTCGAGCGGCACGGTGGCGTGGATCGCGACGTCCATGCGGACGCGCAGCAGGTCGACGTGCACCGCCTCGCCGCGCACGGGATGGCGCTGGACGTCCTTGATCAGGACGTTCGCGTTCGCGCCGCCGTCGAGCGAGACCTCGATGACCTGGCCGGCGTGGGCGAGCGTGTTGCGCAGCGTCCGCGCGTCGACGGCGAAGTGCTGCGGCTCGTCGCCGCCGCCGTAGATGACGCCCGGGACGAGACCCTCCCGGCGCAGGCGCCGTGCCGAGCGCGAGCCCTCCGGATCGCGGGCCGTCAGCGGAAGCGTGCTGGTGTCGGTGGTAGCCATGAGCGGCAGAGGATGGTAGCCGAACGCGTCTGACAGCCGCCCGGCCTGGGTACCCTCACGCGTGTGACCCCTGACGAGGAGCTGATGGTCATCTTCGGCGCCTTGCACCTGGTGGCCCTCGTGCTGGGCGTGGTGCTCTTCGTCATGTTCCTGCGCTCGGAGGCCGGCCACCGCCGCCGGCCGCCCGAGGACGACGACGGCGGGGGCGGCGGCAACGACCGCCTCGGGAACGGGCCCAAGACGTCGCCGAGCGGCGGCATCCCGCTGCCCGACGCCGAGCCCGCGCCGTTCCGCCTGCGCGGTCACCAGAAGCTGGCCGACCTGCACCCGCGGCGCGAGCGCCGGCGGGTCGTCGAACCCGCCCGGCCCGGCCGCCGCCGCATCTACGGCTAGCTCGCCAGCCGCGCCCTCAGCCCGCCCGGCTCGCCGCTCGCCGGCTCGGCGCGGAAGCGCCGCACCGCGACGAACGCGCCGCCGACCGCCCACGCGGCGATGACGAGGAGGTCGCCGCCCGACCAGCCGCCGCCGGTCGTCTGCGGCACGAAGCATCCGTCGAAGGCGTTGACGAGGTGGTACAGCGGGAACACGTGCGCGATCGTCGTCAGCCAGTCGGGCGCGCCGTCGAGCGGGTACCAGATCCCGGAGATGAACGACAGCGGCAGGAGCGTGAGCTGGGCGACCGGGCCCGCCTGGTCGGCGGTACGCACGAGGCTCGCGACCGCGATGGCGACCGCCGCGAGCGTGACCGCGCCCAGCACGAGCGTGACGAACGCCGCGGGCAGCGTGCGCGGGTAGATGTCCACGCCGAACAGCGGCACCGCGACCGCGAACATCAGCACGACGCTCGCGAGCCCCGTCAGCACCGCGCCGGTCAGCCACGAGCCCAGGTAGATCGACATCGGCAGCGGGGTGCCGCGGACGCGCTTGAGCAGCCCGGAGTCGCGCGCGGTCGTGATCCCCAGGATGAGGCTCGTGTAGCACGCCAGCGTGAGGCCGAAGATGCCGATCGACGGCGCGTAGAACTGCGCGAACCGCACGTGGCCGCCGGCACCGCCCATCGCGGGCACGCGCGTGTTGCCGTTCAGCGCGCTGAAGATGAGCAGGAACATCAGCGGGAACACGAACGTGAAGAACGTGGCCCGCGGCGTCCGCAGCGTGAGCCGGACGCGGGCGGCGATCCAGCGGCGCAGGAGGGGAGGGTCGGAGCGGGTCATGCGGACTCCCGGGTGAGCTGGAGGTAGACGTCCTCGAGGCTCGGCCGGCTGACCGTGAGCGCCTCGAGCTCGGCGCCCCGGACCGCGGCCCACGAGAGCAGCGGCGCGAGGTCGCGCGTCGGAGCGGACGTGCGGAACTGCACCGCGGCGCCGCGAAGCTCGACGTCGGCCTCGGCGGGCAGCGGCATGTCTTCCGCCGCAAGGCCGGCGGGGAGCCGGAAGCTCACCAGCGACGCCTCCCCGCGCCCGAGCGCCTCGGGCGCGCCCTCGGCGATGATGCGCCCGCGGGCGATGACCACGACGCGGTCGGCGACGTGCTGGGCCTCGTCCATGTAGTGGGTCGTGAGCAGGATCGTCTTGCCGAGCGAACGCAGGCCCTCGATCAGCTCCCACGACTGCCTCCGCGCAGCCGGATCGAAGCCCGTGGTCGGCTCGTCGAGGAAGACGAGCTCCGGGTCGCCGCAGATGCCGAGGGCGAGGTCGAGCCGGCGGCGCTGGCCGCCCGACAGCGCGTCCGCGCGCTTGTCCGCCTGCTCGCGCAGGCCGACGAGGTCGGCGACCTCGTCCCACGGCCGCGGGCTCGGGTAGGCCGCGCCGTAGAGCTCGATCGCCTCGCGGACCGTGATCGTGGTCTCCAGGCCCGTCTCCTGGAGCACGATGCCGATGCGCTGGCGGAAGGCGCGCTCGCGCAGCGACGGGTCGTGGCCGAGCACGTCCAGCTCGCCGGCGTCGGCGGCCCGGTGGCCTTCGAGGATCTCGGTGAGCGTCGTCTTGCCCGCGCCGTTCGGCCCGAGCAGCGCGAGGACCTCGCCGCGGCGGACCGTGAGGTCGACGCCGTCGAGCGCCCGCACGCTGCCGTACGACTTGCGGACGCCGCGGACCGCGACGGCGGCCTCCCCGGCGTCCGCGACGGTGGCCGTCGCGGCCACCTCGAGCGAGTTCGTGATCATGCCGTCCAGAATCGCCTCTTGGCGCGCACGCGTCATCGGCGGCCGGGTCGAACTTCGCTCTCCACCCCAGGGTTGAGGCGCGCGGCGTGGGTTCCACCCGCGCGACGATGACGCGCGCGGAGCCGCGCCGTACCGTTCCCTCTGTGAACGACCGGTTCATCCGGCAACCGCTGCGGCTGTTCGGCCTGCTGGCGCTGACCGCCGTCTTCGTCGTGTCGCTGACGACCGATCCCGAGCCAGGCCTGCACGGCGACGGTCCGTGGGTCGTCCTCGGGCTCGTCTGCTACGTGGCGGGCCTCGCGCTGAGCGTCCCGGTGCGGCCGGTGTCGGACCGCCGGCGGATCGGCGGCCTGGCGCTCGTGACCGCCGCTGCGGTGGTGCTCTCGATCGTGCAGCCCAACGGGGCGATGGTCGGCGGCGTCTACTACGTCGTCATCGTCGCGGCGATGGCGCTCGACCCGTGGCCGGCGCTCCTGGTCAGCGGCGGGGCCGTGGCCGCCGAGTGCGTGGCGCTGGCCATCGGCGCCGAGCACCCGGGCGACGCCATCGTCGCCACGCTGCTGTCGATCATCCCGTGGTTCTTGGTCATGCGACTGGTCAGCCAGCTGCACGACGAGCGCGAGGAGCTCAGGGCGTCGCGGGCGGCGCACGCCGAGGCGGCGGCGCTGGCCGAGCGGGGGCGCGTCGCGCGCGACATGCACGACGTGCTCGCCCACTCGCTGTCGGCGCTCGCGCTCCAGCTCGAGGGCGCCCGCCTGCTGGCCCGCGAGCGGGGCGCCGATCCGGAGGTCGTGGCCGGCATCGAGCGGGCGCACCACCTCGCCGCCGACGGGCTGGCCGAGGCCCGCGACGCGATCGCCGCGCTGCGCGGCGAGGCGCTCCCGGGGCCCGAGCGGCTCCAGCACCTGGCCGACGCGTTCGCGGGCGAGTGCCGCCTGACCGTGACGGGCACCCCGCGCGAGCTCGGCTCGGAGGCGCGCCTGGCGATCTACCGCACGGCCCAGGAGGCGCTCACCAACGCGCTCCGGCACAGCGCATTCGACCGCGTCGTCCTGCGGCTCGCCTACGAGGCCGACGGCACCCGGCTCGAGGTGCGGGACCACGGCGCCGGCGCGCCGGTGACGGTCGGCGCTCCGAGCCCCGGCGGCGGCTACGGCCTCACGGGTATGCGGGAGCGCGCCGAGCTGCTCGGCGGCCGCCTGTCCGCGGAGCCGACCGCCGACGGCTTCCGGGTCGAGCTGTGGCTCCCGGCGTGATCCGCGTCCTGCTCGCCGACGACCAGCGCGTGGTGCGCGAGGGGCTCGGGACGCTGATCTCGCTGCTCGACGGGATCGAGCTGGTGGCGACGGCGGCCGACGGCGAGGAGGCGGTCGCGCTCGCCGCGCGCCACGACCCCGACGTCGTGCTCATGGACCTGCGGATGCCGCGCTGCGACGGCATCGAGGCGATACGGCGGCTGGCCGCGCGCGGCGACCGCCCGCGCGCGATCGCGCTCACGACGTACGCCGACGACGCCTCCGTGTTGGGCGCTCTGCGCGCCGGCGCCCGCGGCTATCTCACCAAGGACGCGGGCGCCGACCAGATCCGCGCGGCGGTCCAGGCTGTCGCGCGCGGCGAGGCCGCGCTCGACCCCGCCGTGCAGCACCACGTCGTCGCGGCGCTCAGCGTGCCGGTCGAGGAGCCGGCGCCGGACCTGCCCGACGGGCTCACGCCCCGCGAGGCCGAGGTGCTCGCGCTGATCGCCGCGGGCCTCACGAACGGCGAGATCGCCGACCGGCTCGTCGTCAGCGCGGCCACCGTCAAGACCCACGTCAACCACATCTTCGCCAAGGCCGACGTCCGCGACCGCGCCCAGGCCGTCGTCTACGCCTACTCCCACGGCCTGGTCGACCCGCCCTAGCAGGACGACTCGCGGCCGATCGGCGCCGAGATGGCGAGCAGCTCGACGCCACCGCCGGTGAGCGGGCCGTCGCGCCGGACGCGGACGCACTGCACGATCGGCAGCGACGTGCCGGCCCGCCACGCGACGCGGCCGGTCCCCGTCTGGCGGGTCATCGCGACCTGCACCGACGGCCGGTAGTTGAGGATCTGCACCGCGCCGGCGCGGCGCAGCTTCGCCACGCGCGCGCGGGTGACCTGCACGCACGCCGGCTCGGCGCGGCAGGCCGGCAGGTCGGCGAGCACCGCGCTCGCGTCCCCGCGCGCCTGCGCCCGCAGCAGGTCGAGGACCTTCGACCGCTCGTTCCCCGCCCCGGTCAGCCCCCGCGCGAGCAGGAACGCCACGCCGAGGAAGACGAAGACGAGGAAGGCGATGACGAGCGTCCGGGGGCGCGGCACGAGGCGCGCCAGTTTGTCAGCCGGCTTCGAGGAACTCGTCGCCGTTGAGCTCGAGGAAGCGCTGGACGCTCGCCTCCTGGCGGCCGAGCTGCTCGGCCATGCTGCGTGCGTGCTCGGCGGCGAGGTCGAGGAAGTCCTCCAGGCAGCGCTCGGGATCGTCGGGCAGCGGGTACACGCGCGCGACGTCCTGCTGCGCACACACGATCCCCATCGGCGGGCGGCCCTCGGCGAGCGGCCGCGCCCCGCACACGGCGGTCACCACGATCCGCTTCTCGGGCGCGACCAGCGCGGCCGGCAGCAGCCGGTGGGCGGGCAGGTCGACGTCGAGCACGAGCCGGCGGTCGATCTCCACGTGGCTGCGCGCGAGGTCCTCGAGCGGCTCACGCCAGATGTCGAGGACGGTGTCGGCGCCGACGAGGGCGTCGCGCATCGCGGCGGCCTGCTCGGCGTAGAGGTGCTCGGCCTCCTCGCGGTCCTCGGCGGCGGCAAGGTCGAGGTCGCACGGCACGCGCAGCAGCTCGTCCGGGCCGACGGCGCTGCCCGCGCCGCGCCCGCCGTGGGCGACGTAGGTCTGGATCGTCCCGAGGTCGCGGCGGCCGTGGAAGACGACCGTGAGCTGCTCGCACAGCGGCAGGCCCACTACGCGCAGGGCGACCGCGGCGGTGGCCTCCTTGTCGAGGAGGGCCCGCCGAAGGATGTCGTCGGCGTGCTCGCGGTTCTCCATTCCCACCTGGTTATCGACATGTTTACCGCGTTGGCACAGAATGCAACATCGACCGGCTGACTCACCCCGATCGACCGTGGGTAGAGTCCGAGCGCGATGAAGCTCCTCTACAAGCCGATCGGGATCCTCCTCGGCATCCTCGCCGGCCTCCTCGGCCGCAGGGCGTTCGACTTCGTGTGGACGAAGATCGACGACGAAGAGCCGCCCGAGCCGACCACCGAGGAGACGTCCTGGCGGCGCGTGCTGGCCGCCGCGGCGGTGCAGGGCGTGATCTTCCGCACGACCCGCGTGGCCGTCGATCGCTACGGCGCGATCGCCTGGCGCCACATCACGGGGACGTGGCCGGGGGAGAAGCGCCCGGATCCCGATGACTAACTAAGGCGCTCGCGCGAGCTTGCGAGTGCGAGAAAGCCGCACTCATCTTCCTCGGATGATGAAGCCTCTCTCGGAGAATGTGGCCAATGCGCTCTCGAAGCCGCCGAAGTCGCGGGTGAGCAGCAGTTCGATCGGTGTGCCGCGCGGGCCGGCGGCCCGCACCCAGCGCCGCAGCGTCGCCGCCCCGGCGCTCTCCTCGGCCTCGGCCAGCAGGTCGAGCAGGATCGGCAGCTCGGGCTTGTGATCCAGGTCGCCCGCCACGACCTCCAGCGGGTCGGCGTCGAGCACGGTCAGCAGCTCGTCCTCGCTGAGGCCCAGCAGCTCCTGGAGATGCGCCGCGCGGCTCAGAACAGCTGGTTCTCGCCGCCGAAGACCTCGGACACCGAGTCGTCGGTGAAGATGCGGCGGATCGTGTCGGTGAGGATGTCGGCGACCGAGAGGACAGTGATGTTGCTCGGGGCGCCGGCGCGCAGCGGGATGGTGTCCGTGGTCACGACCTGCTCGAAGCCCGCGGCCTCGAGGTTCTCGAACGCCCTGCCGGACAGGACGGGGTGGGTGGCGGCGGCGTAGATGCGGCGCGCCCCCTCGTCGCGCACGGTGTCGGCCGCCGCGCGGAGCGTCCCCGCGGTGTCGATGATGTCGTCGATGATCACCGCGGTCTTGTCCTTGACGTCGCCGATCACGTAGGCGATCTCGGCGACCTGCTGGGCGGGCCGCTCCTTGTTGAGGATGGCCAGCTCGGCGCCGACCTTCTCCGCGAACTTCTTGGCCAGCTTCACGCGGCCGGCGTCCGGCGAGACGACGACGAGGTCGTCGAGTTGCATGTCGCGGAAGTACTGCGTGAGCATGAACATCGCGGTCATGTGGTCCACGGGCTTGGAGAAGAAGCCCTGGATCTGGCCGGCGTGCAGGTCCATGGTCAGCACGCGGTCGGCCCCCGCGGTCTCCAGCGCGCGGGCGACGAGGCGGGCGCTGATCGGCTCGCGGCCCATCGACTTCTTGTCCTGGCGCGAGTAGCCGTACCACGGGGTGACGGCGATGACCCGGTGCGCCGAGGCGCCGACCGCCGCGTCGACCATGAGCAGCAGCTCCATCAGCGCGTCGTTGGCCGTGATCCCGGTGGCCGGGTTGCCGCACGTGGGCTGGACGATGAACAGGTCGGCCCCGCGGATCGACTCCTCGAAGCGGCAGTAGACCTCGCCGTTGGAGAACGTCCGCAGCGAGACGCCGCCGAGCGAGACCCCGAGCTTCTGGGAGATGCGGCCCGCGAGATCGGGATTCGCGCGCCCCGAGACGACCATCAGCCGCTTGTCGTACTCGACCGCGAGCGACGACCCGAGGTGCGCGATTCCGGTGCGAGGATCCACCGCGCTCACTGGACCTCGGAGTGTACGACCGTCGGTGGACGGGTCACTTCTTGCGGTCCGCGTACCCCTCGATGTTCTTCTGGCGCCCCCGGCTGATGGCGAGCGCTTTGGCCGGGACCTCCTCGGTGACCACGGTGCCCGCGCCGGTGTAGGCCTCGTCGCCGACGGTCACCGGGGCCACGTAGGAGGTGTGCACGCTGGTCCGCACGTGGGCGCCGATCGTCGTGCGGTGCTTGTCCTTGCCGTCGTAGTTGGCGGTGATGTTGCCCGCGCCGATGTTCGTCCCCTCTCCCACATCGGCGTCGCCGATGTACGAGAGGTGCGGGACCTTGGACCCGGGGCCGATCTCGGAGTTCTTGATCTCCACGAACGTCCCCGCCTTGGCGTTGGGGTGCAGGTGGGCGTCGGGCCGCAGGTAGGCGAACGGGCCGACCGTGGCGCCGTCGTCGACGCGCGCCTGGTTCAGGTGCGAATGCAGGATCGTGACGCCGTCGCCGACCTGGGTGTCGATCAGCGTCGACATCGCGCCGATGACGCTGCCGGCCCCGACCGCGGTCTCCCCCCGCAGCTGGCTGTACGGCTCGACGACGGCGTCCCTCCCGATCGTCACGCCGTGGTCGATGGTCGTCGACGCCGGGTCGACGATCGTGACGCCGTTGAGCATGTGCTCGGTGTGGATGCGCTTCTGGGCGACGGCGCGGGCGTACGCGAGGTCGGTGCGGTCGTCGACGCCGTGCGTGAGGTCGGGGTCGCCGATCGGGTGGGCGGCGACCGTCTTGCCGGCCTTGCGCATCGCCGGCAGGACGTCGGGCAGGTACAGCTCGCCCTGCGCGTTGTCGCTGTCGAGCAGTCCGAGCGCGGCCACGAGCGCGCCGCCGTCGAACGCGTAGACGCCGGTGTTCACCTCGCGGATCTCGAGCTCCTCCGGCGTCGCGTCGCCCTCGGTCTTGGCCTCCGCGACCCGGAGCACCGAGCCGTCGCTGTCGCGGATGACGCGCCCGTACGTGCCGGGCTCCTCGAGCTCCATCGTCGCCATCGTGGCCGCGGCGCCCGCGGCCTCGTGGGCCTCGACGAGCTTGCGGATCGCCTCGCCGGTGAGCAGCGCGACGTCCCCGTTGATCACCACCACCGTGTCCGTCGCACCGATCAGCGAGGCCGCGGCCGCGACGGCGTCGCCGGTGCCCTTCGGCTCCTTCTGGATCGCGATCTCCACCTCCTCGGGCAGCTGGTCGCGCAGGCGCTCCTTCGGGTTGTCGACCACGATCACCCGCGCGGCCCCGGCCTCCCGCGCGGCCGCGACGGGCCAGGCGATGAGCGGCCGCCCGCACAGGGGATGCAGGACCTTCGGGACGGCGGAGCGCATGCGGGTCCCCTCGCCGGCGGCGAGGATCACGACAGTGGGTTCAGGCACGCGGCCATCGTAGTATCGGCCTGGCGATCTCCCATCGCCGTTCGTCCAGTGGGGAGTGGTGTAACTGGCGAGCACGGGGCACTTTGGATGCCCAGGATCAGGTTCGAACCCTGGCTCCCCAGTAGGAAGAACAGGTCAGTCGAGGCGGACGGGGCGGCGGGTGTCGGCGTTCCAGGCCCAGTCCGGGTGGCCGGGGCCGAGGTGGACGCCTCCGAGCCAGCGGTCGATGGGTGGGCGGGTGGCGTCGCCCGCGAGCACCGCCTGGCCGCCCGGCGTGAGCTCGTAGCGGCCGTCCGCGAGCGTGACGAGCGGGTCGAGGTCGGCGGCGAGCGCGAAGACCGCGGTGTCGCCGAACCAGGGTGGGTCCTCGCGCGCGGCAACCGCGACGAAGAGCTCGCCCGGGGCGAGCGGCCGGGATCCCCAGCGCCTCGAGGATCTGCCGCTCGGTGCGGCTGAGGCCCGTGCGCGCGTCCGGGAGCTCCTCGAGCAGCCGTGCGAACCCGGGGACGCCGAGCCAGGCGCGCGGATCGGGCGAGCGCAGGGCCGCGAACGCGGCCGGATCGGGCTCGAGCCGCTCGCGGGCGTCGAGCGCGGCGCGCAGGTCGCCGCGCGGCGGGTGCGGGAGGTACACGCGCGAGACCGGCCCCGGGCGGCCCGCGAGCCGGTCCTCGACCTGGGCGAGCAGCAGCCGGTCGAAGAGGTCCTCCTCGAACCAGAGCACGACCTCGTCGCCGGCCGGGAAGGCGGCCAGGCGCGCGTCGCGAGCGCGCATGTCCGCGAGCGCGTCGCCGTCCGCCCACCCGCGAGCGGCGATGTGGCGCGCGCGCAGCCGGGCGAGCTCGTCCGGCCCGAGACCGTCCGGAACCGGCCCGTCATGGAGGATCTCGCGCCATACGAGCACGTCCGACGGCGCGATGCCGGCCGCCGCGGCCAGCTCGGGCACCACCGCGTCTCCATTGGTGACGTGGAGCGCCATTGCGCGAACCATACGGCGCACTACATTGGCGCCTCCATGCGCCAGCCCCTCGCCCTCGCCGCCGTGCTCGCGGCCACGTTCGTCCCCGCGTCCACGGCGTTCGCCGGCGACCCGATCATGCCGCTGTCGGAGGTCCACTCGGGCATGCACTGCACGGGCCGCTCGGTCATCCGCGGCACCACGATCAGCAGCTTCGACGTGGACGTGGTGGACGTGATCGACGACATCCCCGGCGAGGACGGCGCGCGGATCGTCGTGACCGCGTCCGGGCCGGCCGTCGACGCCACCGGCATCGGCCCCGGCTTCTCGGGCTCGCCGATCTACTGCCGCGACAGCCACGGGGTGCAGCGCAACATCGGCGCGATCTCCGAGTCGATCGGCGACTACGGCGGCAAGACCGTGCTGGCCACGCCGATCGAGCTGATGCTCTCCAACCCGGTCGACCCGCCGAAGCCCGGGGAGGCGACGGCGAGCTCGGCGAAGTACCGCGCGCGCATCGCCCGGCAGGGGACGAAGGACCTGTCGAGCCCGCTCACGATCAGCGGCGTGTCCGCGCGCCTCGGCCAGGCGCTCGTCCGGGCCGGCGCGAGGATCGGCCGCCCGGTCATCGCCGTGCCCGCGGGCCCGCTCGGCAGCTTCCCGCCGCAGACCCTGCGCCCGGGGGCCTCCGTGTCCGCCGGCTACTCCAACGGCGACCTGCGGATCGGCGCGATCGGCACGGTCAGCTACACCGACGCCGGTCGCGTGTGGGCCTTCGGCCACCCGTTCGAGGCCGCCGGCGCCCGCAGCCTGCTGCTCCAGGACGCCTACGTCTTCAAGGTCGTCAACGACCCCAATGCCTCGCTCACCGGCGGCTCGTACAAGCTCGCCGTCGCCGGGCACGACCTCGGCACGCTCACCAACGACGCGTTCAGCGCGATCGTCGGCCGCCTCGGCGCGCTGCCGACGACCACGCTCGTCAGGGCCGCTGCGACCGATCAGGACACAGGCGCCGCGAAGGAGGTCGTCAGCACGGTCGCCGACGAGACCGACGTCGACACGCCGACCGGCTTCACCGCGCTCGGCGCGGTCGCGCCGCTGGCGGTGGCCGAGGCCGCGGGCGGGGTCCTGCGCAGCGCGCCCGGCCGCCTCACCGGCCGCATGTGCCTGCGGATCACGTTCCGCGAGCGGCCCAACCGCGCCGCACGCTTCTGCAACCGCTACCTGTCGGCGGCGATCCTCTCTCCGGACGCGGGCCCGCTCGGCAGCCAGGTCGCGTTTGCCGCGGCGATCGACACGCTCGACGCGATCAGCCTGATCGAGGCCTACGAGGGCCCGACGCCGCACGTGACCAAGGTCGGCGCCGACCTGAGCCTGAGGCGCGGGGAGCAGCTCGCGTTCCTGCGCAGCGTGAAGGCGCCGAAGCGCGTCCGCCCGGGTCAGCGCGTGCGCCTGCGCGTGAGGATGCAGCGCATCCGCGGCCCCGTCATCAGCCGCACCTATCGCGTCCGCGTCCCGCACGGCCTGCGGCCGGGCATGCGGGCGCTCAAGCTGCACGGCTTCGCGGTGCCCTCACCGGACGACGCGCTGTTCGAGCTGCTGCTCGGCTCCGACGTCGGGAGCGAGCCGGCCCACGGTCCCGCGCGGCTGGGCGCCCTGATCGACAGCATCGACGCGATCGGCCGCTGGGACGGGGTGCGGATGAAGGTCGGCAGCCACCGCGCCCGCGCCTTCAAGGACGACGCGCTGGTGATCAGCGGGCGCGCACAGACGCGCGTCCGCGTGCACTAGCCCTCGAAGCGATAGACCGTGCCGGCCGGCGCCAGGTCGGCGGCGGCGGCGCGCGGCACCGCGGCGCCCAGGAGCGCGGCGAACGTGCCGGTGCTCGCGGCCATCATGTCGAGCAGCGTCTGCACGGGCGTGGCCTCGTCCTGCACGCCGTTCGCGTAGTCGGTCGCGTAGCCGACGAGCGCATACGGCAGCTCGGCCTCCCCGCACAGCACGGCCTCCGGCCCGCCGGTCTGCGATACGTGGGTCACGCCGCACGCGGCCAGGCCGCGGATCTCGGCGCGCGTGTTGAAGCGCGGCCCGTCGACGTGGCCGTAGACGCCGCCGTCGCGGATCGGCACCCCGGCCTCGCGCGCGCCCTCGACCACGGCCGCGCGCAAGGGCTCGGAGAACGGGCCCTCGAAGATCCAATGGCCGCGCCGCCGGTCGCCGGGCGACGAGTAGAACGTGCACGGCTCGCCGTCGCCGAGGCGGTTCGCGAGGAAGTGCAGGTCGTCGAAGCACACGACCGACCCGAGCTCGACCGACGGGTCGACTGCCCCGCACACGGTGACCGCGATGACGCCGGCGGCGCCGAGCTGCGCCAGCGCCGCGACGTTCGCCCGGTGCGTGACCAGGTTCGAGAGCAGCCGGTGCCCCTCCTGGTGGCGCGAGACGTGCAGCACCTCCGCGCCGGCGAACGTCCCGCGCGAGACCAGCGCCTCGCCCCACTCGGTCGCCACCGGCTCGGGCCCCGAGGATTCGAACCCCGGCAGCGCGTAGGTGCCGGACCCCGTGATGATCCCGATGGCCATGACGCGGCAGCATAAGCTGGGCGGCGTGGAGCCGGCCCCCATCACGGCGGACGAGATCGCCGACTTCCGCGACGCGGTCGGTGCCGCGTTCCACCACGACGTATCCGAGCAGGACCTCGCGCGGCTGCGGACGGTCCTGGAGCCCGAGCGCACGCTCGTCCTCCGCGACGACGGGCGCATCGTCGCCGCGACCGGGATCTACACGCGCCGCCTCAGCGTGCCCGGCGGCGAGATGCCGGTGGCGGGCGTCACCCAGGTCGGGGTGCGGCCGACGCACCGCCGGCGCGGCCTGCTGAGCACGCTCATGCGCCGGCAGCTCGCCGACATCCACGAGGCCCGCGGCGAGGCGATCGCCGCGCTGTGGGCATCGGAGTCCGTGATCTACGGCCGCTTCGGCTACGGCATGGCCAGCTCGACCGTGGACCTGCGGATCGCGACCCGCGACGTGACGTTCCGGTCCGAGCCGCCCCGCGCCGACATCGACCTGTTGCCCGCGCCGGATGCGCTCGAGCGCCTGCGCCCGATCCACGACGCGGCCCGCGCCGTCCGCCCCGGGATGCTCGACCGCGCGGGCTCGTGGTGGGAGTTCCGGATCGACGACCCGGAGTCCGACCGCGACGGCGCGCAGGCGCTCCGCGCCGCGCTGATCGACGGCGCCGCCTACGCCCTCTACGCGGCCAAGACGAAGTTCGACGACGGTCAGGCCGCCGGCGAGGCGACGGTGCGCGAGATCGTGGCGACAACGCCGGAGTCCTACGCGGCGATCTGGAGCTTCGTGCTCGGCCTCGACCTCGTGCGCAAGGTGAGCTACGAGCTCGCCGCGGTCGACGAGCCCCTGCCGCACCTGCTGACGGAGGCGCGCGCGGTCAAGGCCGACCTGTACGGCGACGCCCTCTGGCTGCGGCTCGTCGACCTCCCCCGGGCGCTGCGCGAGCGCGCCTACGGGCACCCGTTCGAGGTCGTGCTCGAGGTCGCCGACGCGGTCTGCCCCTGGAACGCCGGCCGCTGGGCGCTGCGCTGGGACGGCTCGGCCGCCACCTGCGCGCCGACCGCCCTCCCCGCCGGCCTCGAGCTGACGGTGGCGGAGCTGGGCGCTGCCTACCTCGGCGGCACGACGCTCGACGTGCTCGCGCGCGCCGGGCGCGTGCGCGAGCTGCGCCCGGGCGCGCTGGCCGCGGCGAGCCGCGCCTTCCGCGGCGACCGCGAGCCCTGGTGCCCTGAGATCTTCTAAGTGCGAGCGCCTTGATTACCGGTCTCGCGGCTCTTTGGGGACCCGGCCGCCCTCGGCGCCGGTCTCGGTGGCCGGGCCGCGTGGCGCGGCGATCCCGAGCACGCGCATCGCCTTCAGGCCGAGGCCGAGCTTCTCGCGGCCGTCGGTCGAGGCGACGTCGAGGCCCGTGAGGTCGCGCACGCGCTCGAGCCGGTAGCGGA
>Ga0081539_10002327_pt1 | contig 27357 bp, 22 predicted proteins | sample TabmetS4T2R2_FD_71023 | JGI IMG/M metagenome (GOLD analysis project Ga0081539, IMG submission 71023) | Tabebuia heterophylla rhizosphere microbial communities from the University of Puerto Rico - S4T2R2 | ecosystem: Host-associated > Plants > Roots > Rhizosphere ...
CGTGAACAACCCGCCGAAGCCGCCGCCGACAACGAGTATGCGCGGGCGCGCCTCGTCCCTCTCTTCGCTTGCATCCATTCGATTCTTCTCCCGTCGGAGTTTCCCTACTCAGGCGCGCATGTTAACAGAGACGCTGGGCGGCGCGCACGCTGACCAAGTTTGTGTCATAAGATTGCCGCCACAATCTCTGTGTCCACGCCGCGCTCGTCGCATGCCACTGCTTTGGATTAGAAAAATGTTTGGAGCGATGCGGTGGCGATGATACCATCAGCGCCCCAAAATCAAGGGGTTGATCAAACCCTACCGTAAACTCCTGTTTGAAATCTTCCTCGCATCGTTGCTGCTGCAACTGTTTGGCCTCGCGTCGCCAATCTTCACGCAGGTCATCGTTGACAAGGTTTTAATTCACCAGAACGAGTTGATGCTGAACATGCTTCTCGTCTCGCTCCCCGGTCGCGTAAAACTGAATCGAGACGTGCGAACCTAGATACCTTTATGGTCTTTCCGGCACAAATCCGCCTGCAAGGACGTGCGCGTAATTACAGTTGCAAGAGACTGTAGTTCATCTCAGATGCAAGCAGACGGAGGACACGATGAAAAAGAGTTTCGTACGTGTGATTCTGGTTTTGAGTTTGACGGCAGTGTTCACAGCCGCGCCCGCGCAGGCGCAGACGGTCATGGAGTGGATGACGTTAAGCGTTATGGCGGCGCACAGTTCCGTCCCGACGACAGAGCAGTGCAAAGAGCCTGACCTGTTCGAAATCATGTTCGGTCAGACGGCTTCCAACTCCGGCGGCTGTTTCAACCACTCCGTCTTCGGCTTCGAGCCGCAGCCGATTGCCGCCGCGCCCTGAAATCCGATTCAAGAAGAATGAAGATGGTGACGAAGAAACAGACATCGAACGATAAGGCCGGAAAGAAAAACCGCGTCCGTATAGGCAAGTTGAAGTTGAATAAAGAGACGGTCAAAGATTTGACGAGCGATGAAGCGCAGCGAGTCAAAGGCGGCTTGTCGGAGGCTTGTTACGACGGTGTGCGAGCCGCGACCGCGGTCACATGCGTAGGCTTTACCAGCGCGGATAATTGCAATTAGTCATCGCCCCAAGTGCTTCGCATTCTGGCGCCGCACGGACTCTAACGGCCCTCGTCTTCAAATTGCTTCGCCGCGCGGGAGGATGAACATGAAACAGCTTCGCCCCCTTCTCCTCATGCTCTTGGCTTGCGCGTGCGGCGGCCTGCACGTCGCTTGCGGCTCTAACTCCGACGCGCGTACACAACGCACGAACTCTACAGCCGCTGCCAACGCTACGCCGTCTCCAATCGCAGTCAACGTCATCGAGGCTCGCGCGGTCGCAGTCGCGGGCGACCTTCTAGTCCCCGCGCCGCTCTCAATCGAAAACACGGCGGTCGTGCTCGCGCAGCGCATGAGCCGTCCGCGTCCGGCCTGCCAACGGAGTGACGCCTTTGCATCCGGCAAAGTGAACAAATGTAGACAGGTCGAAAGGCATGTGTCCTCTTATGTGGACTGTTCGGACGTGTTAGCTTAGCCTTAGCCAAGAATTTCTTCGCGTATTGCACATAGGGGCAATACAAAGGCTGGCATAATTATTGCCACCTTCTAGAACATCAGGGGCTTTTAACCTATTGGCAAACGTGTTAATCCATCACTTCCCCTGACTCGTGAAATGAAATGCTCCTCATAATCATAAAAAATTAGGTAGACGAGTAAGGGTTAATCTTGCCCTCGCGTCACTGCTGAGAACGTCTCAGAAGCATTCTGCGATGGTTGTTATTCAACTCGGCTTGTGGCCGCGATGTCATTCGAGCCGTAAGAGTAAAAAAAACACTGTTGGGTGTATCGGCATCCGTAGTCACCTTCTGAAGCAGCTACCTCCGGACTGACACCAGCACTCGTCAACGTCCTCACCCATCTTCTCTTTACGTGACATTGTCACGCTTTGAAATTGAGTTAAGCCCGATTTATCGGCTCGTACTTGGCCTCATTATCCGGCATGGGGCGAAGACAATGTTTCATCAGTCAGTTGAGTAGGACTGACGCCGTGCCGGTACCCACATTCTCTAGAAAGGAGAGAACAATGGCACAAAGGACAAGTAAGAAGAGTAGAAAGTCCACTAAACGTAGGCGTGCCCCAAAAGAGGACACAAGTGAAGTCAACTTAGACGAGTTCGAGGAAGTTGAACTCCCTGAGGAGACTTTCCCCGTAGAAGAAGAGTCGGACTTCGAAGAGTTCGATGTAGAGATGTTCGCTGAGGGAGAACAGCCTTCAGTCGAACAACTGTTGCCTGCCAAAGAGAAGCTCGAAGAACAGTTGATCTTCGGCGTGGCTGACGAAGCACTCTCTGCGCAAAGTGGTACGGATAAGCACGGCCCCGAAAACATCGTGGGCGTCGGGATCAGTGAGAAGATGATTGACGGTGCTTTCACTGGTGAGCCTTGCGTTACCGTCTACGTTGTCGCAAAAGTGCCCGAAGACGAATTAGCTGAATCGGCTCGTGTGCCGGAAGAGGTGAACGGCGTTCTGACCGATGTGGTCGCCACGGGAGAGTTAAATGCGCTTCCTTTTAGAGGGCGGTATCGTCCGGCTCCGGGGGGTGTTTCCGTAGGCCACTTCAGGATCACGGCTGGAACCCTTGGGTGTCTGGCGCGGAGAGGCAATAGCCTGTTCATCCTGAGCAACAACCACGTCCTAGCAGACTCGAACAGAGCTAGGATAGGCGACCCCATCTTACAACCGGGCCGGATAGATGGCGGAGTCCAGCCGCGCGATGTGATCGCTAAACTTTCGCGGTTCGTGCCGATCAGATTCGGCGGGCCGCCTAACAGAGTTGACTGTGCCATCGCCCAGACCTCGCCGAGACTGGTTACACCGCTCGAACAAAGATACGGTAGAATACGCCTGCCCATCGCTCGCTGCGGGCTAAACCTTCTGGTGAAAAAGTCCGGGCGGACGACCCAGTTCACGCGGGGCAGAATCACTGACTGTAACGCCACCGTCAGGGTGAACTACGGCGTCGGAGTAGCGACTTTCCAGAATCAGATCATCATTCAGTCGCTCAATCCGCCCGCGCCGTTTAGCGCGGGCGGCGACTCCGGTTCGCTCATCGTTACCGATAGGACGTCCCAGCCCGTCGGACTCCTTTTCGCCGGTAGCGCGACGCACACCATTGCCAACCACATCCAAGACGTGCTGACAGCCCTCGGAGTGACAATCGTCACATAAGCTGCGGTACGGCGGATTCCAAGCGCCCACGCTAAGCGGCAGGAACTACCCGCCGCTTAGCGTGGGCGCTTGGAATCCAGTTCGTTCAGGGGTTTAGATAATGCTTACTTCGAAGGGCAGAGTGTTTAGTTTCGTCCCAAGCGACATCCAACCGACTTTTTGCTATTATATTAGCTATACAGGAGGTGCGTTATGGGCGGAAAAGGTGCAGCGCAAAAAGGGTCAATCGAAAAGGTAAAAGCTGATCACGAAGATCATCTCATGTCTATTGAAGGCGTTCAGGGAGTTGGCATCGGTCAGCGTAAGGACGGAGATGGGCTTGCGATTAAAGTATACGTTGATAATAAGACAAAATCCTTACAGGAAAAACTCCCCAAGCAGCTAGATGGACACCCGGTTGACATCGAGGTTTCCGGCGAGTTCAACGCACTCTAAAAGATAAAGATGGTGTGGTCTTTTAGTTGGGCGAAGTCGCTGTCGCGGCCCGCCGCCGCCGTCTGCTGCTCGCTGGACACTTCAAAGGGCAGCGTGTTAAATTCTCCCGGTTAGTTGAATAACTCTTGCGGTTGCCTGAGGATACCGTCAGGCTCTACTGCGGATTGGGAGGGCCATCTCGAACAGTCATGGCATTAGGAACGGAAGTTAAAGAACGCATCATCAAGGAACACGCGACCCACGAAGGCGACACAGGCTCGCCGCAGGTTCAAGTCGCTCTGCTCACACAGCGCATCAACGAGTTGACCGAGCACTTCAAGACCCACAAGAAGGACAACCACTCTCGCCGTGGGCTGCTCAAGATGGTCTCGCAGCGCAGAAGCCTGCTCGACTATCTCAAGCGCAGAGACATCGAAGGGTATCACGAACTCATCGCCAAGCTCGGCCTGCGCCGTTAGCTTCGGCAAGGGCGTTAAGCCGAAGTCGCCCGAACGGGCGTCGGTCGGCGTCCGCCTTCAAGTTTTGAGTTTCGGACGGCTTTAAGTGTACGAGGACGAAAGCCTCTATAACAATCGCCCCGAGTCCAGTGACAAGCGCGACGGAGTTGCCGAACGTGACGGCGAATGCTCCGGCGCGCGGACGAGGGGAGCGGCCTGTAGCACATCAAGCAAAAGGCGGCACCGGCTTCACGGTTGGAGCACGGTGTCGCTTTTTCTTTAATCAGCCGACCACTCGTCGCCCGCCTCACGTAGCGGGAGACGAGGCGTTCGGCGCTAAGAGACAAAATTGCCGGGCGCGCGGCGCGGCGGATGAGACGCCGCACGACTGACACGAGTTTTGTGTCGGGGGAGAAGCGCCCGAAGGAGACTGAAACGATGGCAGCCAAGAAACTTTTGAGAGAGAAGATAAAGGTCGGCGACCGCGAGCTATCAATCGAGATAGGCCGCGTCGCCAAGCAGGCGCACGGCTCGTGCGTCATACGCTACGGCGACACGATGCTTTTGGTCGCCGCCGTCAGCGCCGACAAGCCCCGCGAAGGCATAGACTTCTTCCCGCTCACGGTCGAATACCGCGAGCACAACTACGCCGCCGGGCGCATACCCGGCAACTACTTCCGGCGCGAGGGACGCCCCGGCGAGAAAGAAGTCTTGACCTCGCGTCTGATTGACCGTCCCTGCCGCCCCCTCTTCACCGAAGGCTACCGGAACGAAACCCAAGTCATAGCCTCCGTCATCTCTGCGGACGACGAGAACGACCCCGACGTTATCGCCATCACGGGCGCGTCGTGCGCTCTATATCTTTCCGACATCCCCTTCCCGAACCCGATTGCCGGAGTCCGCGTCGGACTCATTGACGGTCGTTACGTAATCAACCCGACCTACGACGAAGTGCGCGAGTCGCGTCTGAACCTGATCGTCGCCGGAACGGAAGAGGCAATCGTGATGGTCGAGGCGGGCGCGAAGGAAGTCTCGGAAGAGATTATGGTCGAGGCTCTGATGCTCGCGCACAAGGAGATAAACCGCCTGTGCCGTTGGCAGAAGGAACTCTACAAGGCGCTCGAAATCGAGAAGCGCCCGTTCGAGACGCCCACTTTGAACGAGGAGATGCTAGGCGAACTCGAACGCAACTACACGGAGCGACTGCGCGCCTCGCTCGACACCGCGACGCAAGGAAAGATCGCTTCCTACGCCGCCGTTGACGCTTTGAAGAAAGAGGTGGTCGAGGGTTATCCCGAAGACGAGCCTGAGAAGCGCCAGATGGCGAAGAAGATATTCGACCACCTCAAGGAAAAAATCTTCCGCGAAGACATACTCGCCAACCGTCGCCGCCCCGACAACCGTCGCTTCTCGGAGATTCGACCGATTGACGTTGAAGTCGGCTGGCTGCCGCGCGTCCACGGCTCGGCCTTGTTCACGCGCGGCGAGACGCAGGCCGTCGTCACGGCGACTTTGGGCACGAAGGAAGACGAGCAGTTCATGGACGACCTTGAGTCGGGCGAAATCAAGCGTCGCTTTCTTCTTCACTACAACTTCCCGCACTACTCGGTCGGCGAAGTCGGTCGCTTCGGCTCGACCTCGCGCCGCGAGATAGGCCACGGCGCACTCGCGCGCCGCGCGCTCGAACCTGTGTTGCCGAGTGAAGAAGAGTTTCCTTACTCACTACGCATCGTTTCGGACATCACGGAGTCGAACGGCTCTTCGTCAATGGCGAGCGTGTGCGGCGGAAGCCTCTCGATGATGGACGCGGGCGTGCCCATCAAGTCGGCGGTCGCGGGCGTTGCGATGGGCCTCGTGATGGAGGGCAACCGCTACGCGATTCTTTCAGACATCGCGGGCGCGGAAGACCACTACGGCGACATGGACTTCAAGGTCGCCGGAACGCGCGAAGGCATCACAGCCCTCCAGATGGACATCAAGATCGGCGGCATCAACGCGCAGATAATGGCCGAAGCTCTTGAGCAGGCCAAGAAGGGGCGCATGCACATCCTCGGTATCATGGAGGAGGCCATAAACGCCCCGCGCGAAGAGTTGAGTCCGTACGCGCCGCGCATCATCACCATCAAGATTAACCCCGACCGCATACGCGACGTAATCGGGCCGGGCGGCAAGATGATTCGCTCAATCGTCGAGGAGACGGGCGCGAAGATTGACGTCGAAGACGATGGCACGGTCTTCATCGCAACTGCCGACGGCGACGCGGCCCAAGCCGCCGTTGCGAAGATTCGCGCGCTCACAGCCGAGGCCGAAATCGGCGAGACTTACTTGGGGACGGTCTCGCGCATCGTTGACTTCGGCGCGTTCGTCGAAATCTTCCCCGGCACGGACGGCCTGCTCCACATCTCGGAGATAGCCGAGCACCGCGTCCGCGACGTGCGCGACGAACTCAAAGAGGGACAGCAGATTCTCGTCAAGTGCATCGGCAAAGAGGGCAACAAAATCAAGCTCTCGCGCAAGGCCGTTTTGCGCGACGAGAAGCAGAAGGCGGGCAAAGGCGAACGCGCCGAGGCCGCCGGACAGGGCGACAACGACTAGCCGGCCCGCCGTCGAGAGAACGTTCGTCCGTCCTCCCGTACGGCTAATGACTGAAAAAAAAAGGGTTCGCCCGCCGGGTGAACTCTTTTTTTTATCTTGACAGGAGGCGCGCGCGCGGGTTTAATGAGCACTCCGAAATTGGAATACAAAGGCTATTCAGAGTCTCTTCTCATTGCAGGAAACCCAAACCACGGTTTTCCCCGCAAGTCTTTTTGAAATAGGGCAGTTAAACGGACGCGGGCCGCGCACTTCCCGCGAGTCTCCGGCGAGGCGGAAAAAGCACTCGCCGGGACGCGCGCAAGGGGAAGGCGCAGAGCCGTCTCCGAAATCGAGTTTTTCCGACTTTTCCTAGTTTCCGACGCCGGTTCGAGTAAGTCATAAAGGTTTTGAACGGAAGGCTGAGGGGATTCAAGGAGGACGACCCCGCAAATGAGGCGTCAAGCAGTTCGCACAATCGCAGTCGTACTCGTGGTGCTGGTCGGCGCAGCCGTCCCGGCGCGGGCGGGCACGATCACCTTCGCCGACGTGGTGCGGACGATAGGCGCGAGCGGTCAGTTACGCCCGGCGAGCGAGGTGCGTCTGCGCTTCGGCGTCCAAAACGGCGCGACCGCGACGCAGTCAGGCGCGACGGCGCAGACCGCTTCGACCGCGACCCCGTCCTCCACGCAGCCCGCGTCCGGCGCGCAGTCGGGGCAGACGGGCACGACGACATCTCCCGCCTCCACCGACCCTACTCTTTCGCAGAGCGGCGGCCATGTAGAAACTGTTGACTTGGGCGACGTAACCGGCACGGTCTGCGACTGCGGCGAGATTCCCCCTACGCCCGTTGCGAAACGCGGCTTCCCTTGGTGGGCGCTCGCAGCCGTCCCTCTAGTCTGCGTGAGCGGCATCTGCACGGGCGACGAGCAGCCCCCGCCAGTTTGCGAGGTCAACTGCGGGCCGCCGCCACAAGTGCCTGAGCCTGTGTCGCTCCTTCTCTTCGGGTCGGGACTGCTCGCGCTCGGCGCGGGCGCGCGACGCCGCAACGGACGAAAACACCTCGAAGCCGAGACGCTTCAAGCGACGACGGAGGAGGTCTAAAACTTCATGCTCAAAACACGCAGCACGAAAAATTCCTCCGCGCGCGCGCTCGTTCTGACCGCCGCGGCCTTCGCCGCGCTCCTCGCCTGCACGTCGCTCCTCAGCTTCCAAGCGCAGGCCAAACAGAAGAAGAACAAGAACGCGCCGACGACGGGTCGCATAGAGGTCTCCACGCAGCCCGGCGGCTACCCCGTAATCATTGACGACCACCCGGCGGGCGAAACCACCGACTACGTTCGCGCAATCGAACTCGAACCGGGCGCGCACAAGGTAGAAATCCTCTTCCCGAACAACACGCGCTGGGCGCAGACCTTCCAGATAGTCGCGGGCCGAAAGTTCTGCATCGCGCTCAACTACCGCCCGACTACAATCAGCATCCCCTCGATGCCTGTCTCGCCTTGTCCCTACCCCGTTAACGTGACCGCGCCCGCCACCGTCTCCGACGGCGACATCGTCACCTTCACGGCTGACGTCGGTTATCAAGGACAGTCGGCGCTCAACTACACTTGGACTGTCAGCCCGCCCGCCGCGCGCATACTTTCGGGCGCTGGCACGCCGACCATTACGGTTGACTCTTCGGGCCTCGGCAGCCGGCGCGTCACGGCCATACTCGTCGTTGACGACGGCTCGGGCGACCGCGCCTGCCGTCAGACGGCGCAGGCCGCGACGGGCGTAAACGCCTTGCCTTCAATCTCGCCGCCCAAGCGCTTCGACGAGTTCCCGTCCATCGCGTTTGACGACGACAAGGCGCGTCTCGACAACCTAGCGATTGAGTTGCAGAACAACCCCGGCGCGCAGGGCTTCATCATCGCCTACTCTGGCCGACGCAGCCGCGCGGGCGAGGCCGACCGCATGGGCGCGCGCGCCGTCAGCTACCTCGTTGACAAGCGCGGCATCAGTCGCAACCGTCTCATCTTCATAAACGGCGGCTACCGCGAGACAAACGCCTTCGAGCTTTGGCTCGTCCCGCAGGGCGCGGAACCGCCGCGCCCGACGCCGACCGTTAACGGCCCCGACCGGCGCCGCGACTAAACCGAGACGACACGAACGCCAGAAACTTTCCCAAGCGCCGCGTCTCTCGTTCGCAGAGACGCGGCGCTTAAACTTTATTTTAGATTGACGAAGGCGACGCTGTTTTCAATCACTCCGGCGCGCGTTGAATCGTCTCGGAAAAGATTGATGAAAGACACCGTGTCTCTCATCAAACCGCAATCCGAAATCTAAAATCCTAAATCCTTTGGCACGGCGCTTTCTTAAGTCTCACTGAGGACACGGTTTCGCGTACGGTTATCAAACGTGGGGCGGGTGTTCTGTCCTTTTTGTTGTTTAGTTTTAGAACTCCGGGGAAACCTCGCAGGCGTCGCCTAAGAGGGCGTGCGCGTCCCGACGAATCGTAAAAATCTGAAGGAGGATTCAAAATGGGTGACGACAGTTCGAGCAACACCGGCGTGGTCGCAATTCTGGTGATCTTTTTGATCGTGGTCTTGGCGGCAGTCTTCGCTTGGCGCGGCGGCCTTTTCGGCGGCAAGTCAACGAAGGTTGACGTCAACGTCGCAGCGCCCGCAACGAAGTAGCGGCGCGAGGACAAACAGTTTATAAAGGGAGAGGGACGCACGCGCGAACTGTCGCGGCGCGCCCCTCTCTTCTTTTCAACAACGCCGCGCGACTGCTAACATGAAGGTAAATAGTGAATGGTAAATAGTGAATGGAAGACTGCGTTCACGCGCTCATCATTTACCGTTTACCATTTACCATTTACTGGAGAGCAAACTTGTCAGCGCCAAACATTGAAACCATCGTGTCGCTCTCGAAGCGACGCGGTTTTGTCTTTCCTTCATCCGAAATTTACGGCGGATTGGGAAGCGCTTGGGACTACGGCCCGCTCGGCGTCGAACTCTCGAACAACGTCAAGCGCGCTTGGTGGCGCTGGATGGTTCACGAGCGCGACGACATGGAAGGGATTGATTCGAGTATCATCCTCAACCGCGCGGTCTGGAAATACTCCGGCCACGAAGACACCTTCAGCGACCCGCTCGTTGACTGCAAAGAGTGTAAGAGCCGCTTTCGCTTCGATAAACTAATAGACGAGTACATTCTGTCAGACGTGGCAAGGCAGCGTGTTGAGAACCCCGGTCAACCAGTAAAAAGAGAACTCCCGCTGCTCACAGAAGGATGGCGAGGTTTATCCATCCTTCGCGAAAAGATCAACTGTCCGAATTGCGGTAAGAAAAACTGGACTAATCCTCGTGCGTTCAATCTCATGTTCCGCACGACCATCGGCGCGGCTGCGGAAGAGGATGACCCGAACGCTCTCGTGTACCTGCGACCTGAGACGGCGCAGGGCATCTTCATCAACTTCCTCAACGTGCAGACGACGATGCGCCGCAAAATTCCTTTCGGCATCGCGCAAATCGGCAAGTCGTTTCGCAACGAGGTCACGCCCGGCAACTTCATCTTCCGCACGCGCGAGTTCGAGCAGATGGAGATGGAATACTTCGTCCGCCCCGGCGACGACGAGCACGTCCATCAGGAGTGGATTGACTACTGCCACGATTGGTTCATCAGCCTCGGCATCAGCGCCGAAAACCTTCGCTTCTACGAGCAGCCCGCGGAGGAACTCGCGCACTACGCCAAGCGAACCGTTGACATACACTATCGCTTCTTCCCCGAACGCGAAGACGAAGAGCGACAGTGGGACGAACTAATGGGCATCGCCAACCGCACCGACTTCGACCTCAAGGCACACTCCAAGAAGCCTGAGAAGGACGGCGAGCGCATCAACAAGGATTCGACCGAAGACCTCTCCTACTTCGACGAAGCGACGAAGGAGCGCTATTACCCGTACGTCATAGAACCCGCGGCGGGCGTCAACCGAACCGTGCTCGCAGTCCTCATGGACGCCTACACGGAGCGGACGACCGACAAGGGCGAGAAGCGTGTGATTCTAAAACTTCACCCCGAACTCGCGCCCATCAAGGTTGCCGTTCTCCCGCTCGCTAAGAACAAGCCGGAGATTGTCGCGCTCGCCAAACAGATTAAGCGCGAACTTCAGCCGGCGATGCGCGCCGTCTATGACGACACGGGCGGCATCGGCAAACTCTACGCGCGGCAGGACGAGGTCGGCACGCCCTTCTGCATCACCGTTGACCACCAATCGCTCGAAGACGAAGCCGTCACGGTGCGCGACCGCGACACTTGGGAGCAGGAGCGCGTCAAAGTCTCGGAGCTTCAAGAGCACTTGAAGAGGAGACTTGGAATTAGGTTCTAGGTGTTGGGTTCTGGGTGTTGGAAAGTGACGAGCGTCCACCAACACCCAGAACCCAACACCCAAAACCCTTTGAGCCATGCCTGTCGTCAAAAAAAGAAACCAGCAGACTGAGTCGCGCTTGCTGCTCGAATCGGACGAGCCTGTCGAGTTGCCGCCCGCCGAGATTGAAGACGGCGCGGTCGTTTTGCAGTTTGAGCAGTTCCGGCAGTACGTGCCCGAACTCCTCGAAGCCTTGCGCGCGGGCACGCTGGCCGAACCCGTGCCCGTGATGATGGACGGCTCGACCTTCGTCGTACACGGCGCGACGCGCAGCTTCTGGGTCAAGCTCTGGCACTCTTCCGAGGAGCGCACGCGCATCGAGCGCGCGCAGATAATCAGTTGCCTCCCCTCGACGCGCGGCATGCAAGTCGTCTTCGACGAACCCGACGCCTACGCGGACGACGATGACGACGACTACGACGACGAAGACGACTTCGACGACGACGAATTTGACGACGTTGATGACGCGTAGATGCACTAGACTTTGCTCTCGTCAAGCGTGAGTGTTGTGGGGCGTAGTTCACCACAGAGGCACAGAGGACACGGAGGGGGCACAGAGTTTTAAATCCTCTGTGTACCCTCCGCGTTCTCTGTGCCTCTGTGGTGAACTATATTTCGATTGTTATCCGAAGAATGGCAACTCGTAACCTGCTCTAAAACTTTCCGATGCCTTCTCCCGTCCCCGAAAAAATCCTGCGGCTCGCGCGCGCCGTCGGCGAGGCGGGCGGGCGCGCTCTGATGGTCGGCGGGTGCGTGCGCGATCGCCTTTTGGGGCGCGAGGCGAAGGACTGGGACGTTGAGGTTTACGGCGTCGAACCCGCCGTCCTGCGCCGACTGCTCGACCAAATGGGACGCGTCAACGTCGTCGGCGAAGCGTTCACGGTCTATAAACTCGGCCAACACTTGGACGTCTCCATCCCGCGCCGCGAGCGCAAGACTGGCCGAGGCCATCGCGCCTTCCTTATCGAAGGCGATCCCTCGATGTCGGTCGAAGATGCCGCGCGCCGGCGCGACTTCACAATCAACGCCATCCTCGAAGACCCGCTTGAAGGCGAACTGCTCGACCCCTTCGGCGGTCGCGCCGACATCGAACGAAAGCTTCTGCGCGCCGTCTCGCCCGAAACCTTCGTCGAAGACTCTCTGCGCGTCCTTCGCGCCGCGCAGTTCGCCGCGCGCTTCGAGTTCGACGTTGAAGAGAAGACCGTCGAACTCTGCCGCACGATTGACCTGACAGACCTTCCGGCTGAACGCATCTGGGGCGAACTCGAAAAAATCCTGCTCCTCGCGCCGCGCCCTTCCGTCGGCCTTCGCTGGCTCGACGAACTAGGCGCGACGCGTCAACTCTTCCCCGAACTACATGCGCTCAAGGGCGTGCCGCAAGATTCAGCATGGCATCCAGAAGGCCCTGTTGACCTTCACACTTATCTAACGTGCGACCGCGCGCGCGAGTTGATTGACGGACTCGACTACGCGCGCCAAGTGACCGTGATGCTCGCCGCTCTGTGTCACGATTTCGGGAAGCCGGCGACGACCGAGTTCGTCGAAGGGCGTTGGCGTTCGCGCGGGCACGAGGAGGCGGGCGTCGCGCCCACGCTCGCGTTCCTCGAACGCCTGAAGCTCTTCACGCTCGATGCTTACGACGTGCGTGCGCAAGTGGTCGCGCTCGTACGCGACCACCTCAAGCCCGGCGAGTTCTACCGCACGCGCGACCGAATCTCCGACGGCGCATTCCGACGCCTCGCACGCCGCTGCGAGCTTGAGCTTCTCTACCGCGTCGCAAAGGCCGACACGCTCGGACGAAACGCCCCTTGGGTCGCGCCGGAGCGTTGGCACACGTCGGAAGCGCAGGAGTGGTTCATCGCGCGCGCCCGCGAGCTTTCGGTCGAACGCACACCGCCCGCGCCGCTTCTGATGGGCCGCCATCTTCTCGAAATGGGACTCGCGCCGTCGCCCACGGTCGGCGAAATCACGCGTGCGGTCTATGAGATGCAGCTTGACGGTCGCGTCGCGACGCTCGAAGAGGCGAAGCAGGCCGCGCGCGAGTTGCTCGAAAAGACGCGAACGGATGACGCTTAGTAAACACGCGCCGCGGTGTCTTGCGCGAAGTCGCGCGCCGCGGTCGCCGATTTTGAGCGCGCGCGGCGTTTGGGTTAAGATACGCGTTTAGAATTTTCATCCCACGGGAATCTTAAAGTCATCCGGGCCGGAGGCCGCGCGCATTTGCGCTCGGTCGCGGCGCGCCCGTCGTATTCATCTCATCTTAGAAGGAAGCGTACGCATGATTGATTTCGACCTGACGGAAGAACACAAGGCTCTGGTGCAGACCGTGCGCGAGTTTGCGCAGGGCGAGGTCGCGCCGCACATAAAGGAGTGGGACGAGCGCCAGCAGTTCAACCGCGCGGTGCTTGAGAAGATGGCCGAGTTGAACTTGCTCGGCGTCTGCGTCCCCGAAGAGTTGGGCGGCGCGGGCTTCGACTATGTCTCGCTCGGCCTCGTGTGCGAAGAACTCGAAGCCGTTGACACGTTCCTGCGCGTCGTCATGTCGGTTCACACCGGGCTGAATTCGCTGACGCTCTACACTTGGGGCACGGAGGAGCAGAAGCGCAAGTATCTCGTCCCGCAGGCGAAGGGCGAAAAGCTTGCGACGTACGGTTTGACCGAGCCGGGCGCGGGGTCGGACGTAGTCGGCGCGCGCTCCACGGCGCGACGCGAGGGCGACGAGTGGGTCTTGAACGGCGAGAAGATGTGGATTTCACTCGCCGACGTTGCCGACAACTTCCTCTTCTTCTGTTGGACTGACGAGGAGAAACGTCGCAAGCGCGACCACAGCGGAATGTCTTGCTTCATCGTCGAGCGCGGGATGAAGGGTTTTTCTTCGGGGACGATTCACGGCAAGATGGGCATACGCGCGGGCAACACGGGCTACTTCTCTCTTCAGGACGTGCGCGTCTCCCAAGAGAATATGGTCGGCGCGGAGGGCGAGGGCTTCAAGATTGCGATGTTCGCGTTGGAGCAGGGGCGCTACACTGTCGCCGCCGGAGCGACCGGCGTGATACGCGCGTCGCGCGACGCGTCGGTCGCATACGCGCTTGAGCGCGAGACGTTCGGGACGAAGATTGCCAACCACCAACTCGTCAAGCAGAAGATCGCGGAGATGGAGGCCGACTACCAGATGTGCCACCTCCTTTGGCTGCGCGCGGGCTGGCTCAAGAACGAGGGGCGACCGAACGCGCGCGCGACGAGTTTGGCGAAGTGGCAGGCGACCGTTCGAAGCGAGCGTGCCGCCTCGATGGCGATTGAAGTCCACGGCGCGAACGGCTACTCGAACGACTACCCCGTCGAACGCTACCTACGCAACTGCAAGGCCGCCGTAATCTACGAAGGCACGCGCGACATACACACGCTCATGCAGGCCGACTGGGCGCTCGGCCTCAAAGGCGAAAGGGCCGCGCGAAAGACCCTGCCGCCCTACCGTCCGTCGGAGTCGCGCGAGACGGTCGGCGCAGACTGAAAGGCAATGATGAATGCGGAATGCGGAATGATGAATGAAGACAAGGGTTGTTGCCTTTCATTCATCATTCATCATTCCGCATTCATCATTTAGAAAGCTATCGGGGCGGCGACTCTGGAAGGGTTGGAGTCGCCGCCCCGTGCTGAAGCTCAAGATTGGGCGGGTTGAGTGAGCTTCAAGGTGTGCCATTGGGGCAGGGGGAAATTGTTCTCTCGCGTCGCTCGGTCAGCGAAGGTCAATCGTCACGATCTCCACGCCAGCGCCGCCGCCGTTGTTCCGCGCCACGCGGCGCTCTTTGCGCAGGTTGCGCTCGCGCTTCGACTCGGCCAGCGCGCTCCCGGCCTGCTCGTCGCCCCACACGGCGGCGAGGAAATACTGGTCGCCGTACTTGTGGAAGATGAGACGGGCGCGCTCCGTTCGGTTGGCCTTCGCGCGAAGCTGTCTCGCCATAACCATCGCGTCGCCGCCTTTGCCGTTGATGCGAAGCACCGCGTCGTCGCCCGTCATGGAACTGACGGTGTAGTTGCCCGCGCTTACCAGCCGTTCGCCGACGTTGAAGTCGAACGGGATTTGCGCGCGGAGGCTGCCTAGGGACTTAGCGGAGGCGGGTGCGACCGTTAACATCGAAACGAGGAAACTCATAGCCAGAAGGCTTATGCAAGCACGCTTTCTCATGGTCTTCTCCTCCAATCTTCATGAATGACCAAACGCCTGTCGTCGTCTAACCTGCCTCGCCGTCCCGACGCGCGTCTCCATGACAACGCGCGTGCCACGCCGCCCGGCGGGCAAACGCCTGTCGCTCGAAGTTCTTGATTTAAGATAAGATGTGGCGGAAACTGTTCAATCTCGCCCTGCCGTTCGCACGAAGGAAAGCGGCCCGAATCTCTATCCGAAAGGATAGACGCGCTATCCTTTCGATTAGGCCGGGGCCGCCGGGAAGTTGAACCGAACAGACGTTTGCACGAATGACCGCGCGCGATTATTCCGTCGCCGCGCGGGGGTTTGAGCGGAGGCGTTCGCGTGGAGATGAATCCGAAACTCGCGGTCGTCGCGGGGTCGTTGAAAGACTCGACCTTCGAGTTGGGCGACGAAGAGTTGACCTTCGGGCGCGACTCCTCGAACCGCGTCCGCATCGCCGACGCGCTTCTGTCGCGCCGGCACTGCGTCGTCCGGCGCGAGGGCGGCGGCTTCAAACTCTTCGACCTCGAAAGCCTCAACGGGACGTTCGTCAACGGCAGGCCCGTGCGCCAACACGCGCTCACGCACGGCGACCTCATCGCCATCGGCGAGTCGCGTCTGGTCTTCCTCGAACACAGCGGCGAGCCTGCGCGGTTGCCCTCAAACCCCGTCGAGGTGAGCGAGCGCCAACTGTCGGGCCGCGAGACGATGCGCATGCGCGTTGAGGACGCGCTCAACCCGCGCGCGCGCGACGAGTGGCCGGAAGCCGGCGCGCTCGCAAGCATGGCGCGCGACCTCACGCTCCTCGTCAAGATAAGCACGACGATTAACTCTATACGCGACACGGAAGAGTTGCAGCGCGAACTCCTACGCTTCGTCTTCGAGGTCGTGCCCGCCGAGCGCGGCGCGATACTCTTCGTGGGAGACGACGGGCGCGTCCTGTCAGAGTTCGGACTCGAACGCGGGAGCGACTCGGGCCGCGCAATCGCTGTGAGCCGCACGGTCGTCGGTCAAGTCTTAAAGGACTGCGAGGGGCTTTTAGGCAACGACATGTTCGAGGGCGAGCGCCCAGTGAGTTCGGAGAGCCTGCGCGCGGCGCGCGTCGGCTCGCTCCTGTGCGTGCCGCTCATGCTCTTCGGGCGCGCGACGGGAGTTATATACCTGACCGCAGCAGACCCCACGGTGCGCTTCACGGAAGAGCACATGCGGCTCGTCACCATCATCTCCGGCGTCGCCGCGGTCGCGCTCGCAAACGCGCGCCACGTCGAGCAGATTGAACGCGAGAACACTTTGCTGCGCGAGGAGAGTCGCATCGAACACAGCATGGTTGGCGAGAGCGCTTCGATGCGACAGGTCTATCAGTTTATCGCGCGCGTCGCGGCGACGGACACGACCGTTCTCATACGCGGCGAGTCGGGCACGGGCAAGGAGTTGGCGGCGCAGGCCGTACACGCGAACAGCCCGCGGCGCGAGCGTCCGTTCGTCGCAATCAACTGCGCGGCGCTCACCGAGACGCTTCTCGAATCCGAACTCTTCGGGCACGAACGCGGCGCGTTCACGGGCGCGCTCGCGCAAAAAAAGGGCAAGCTCGAAGTGGCCGACGGCGGCACGCTCTTTCTCGACGAAGTGGGCGAGATGTCGCAGACGATGCAGGCGAAACTCCTGCGCGTTTTGCAGGAGCGCGAGTTTGAGCGCGTGGGCGGCACACGACCGATACGCGTTGACGTGCGTCTGGTGGCCGCGACGAACCGCGATCTTGAGGAGGCGGTACGGGCCGGAAGTTTTCGTCAAGACCTTTACTACCGCCTCAACGTCGTCTCGTTCGAGATGCCGCCGTTGCGCGAGCGCAAGGAGGACGTGCCGCTTCTGGCGAGCTACTTCACGGCGAAGTACGCCGCAAAGTTCAAACGCAAGGTGACCGGACTCGCGCCCGAAGCGCGCGAGTTGCTCACGGGCTACGACTGGCCGGGCAACGTCCGCGAGCTTGAGAACGCAATCGAGCGCGCGGTCGTGCTCGGCTCTACGGAACGCGTTCTGCCCGAAGACCTCCCCGAAACAATTCTCGAAGCCGCGCCTTCGCCGGACGCGACCGCCGTCGCGCCGCCCGTCATGAAATATACGGACGCGCTGCGCGACGCGAAGAAACAACTCATCCTCCGCGCGCTCGAACAATCCGGGGGCAGCTTCACGGAGGCCGCGCGCTCGCTCGGCGTCCATCCGAACTACCTGCACCGTCTCATACGCAACCTAAATCTCCGCCCCGAACTGAAGAAATAAGAGTCGCGCCGTCGCGTTGAAACGTTCGCGCGAGACGCTCTGAACGTTCGCGCCGCCGAGACGGAACATTCGTCGGCGAAAGTCCGTAGGAAATTGCGACTTCAAGTCACGCCGCCGCTCAGTCAATCTAAAACTTACAGACGCGCAGGCAAAGTAAAACCACTTCTTTCGCGCTCCGAAGCCGTGAAATCTGTAAACTGAAAACTGAAAACCGAAAACTGAAAACTCTCTTTTTGCCTCTATCAATTCCCGCCGCGCTCTGGTAATATTCGCGTGCCTTTCCAAAGCCCGCGTTCATTTCACGGCGGCTGTAAATCTTTCGGGTTCAGGAGTTTTCTGGTTCATGGCTCAGGAGTTGAACAGCGTCAATCTATCTCTGGATTTCCTGAGCGTGTGCGAGGCGGCGGCCATCGCCGCGTCGCGCACGATGGGGCAGGGCGACCGCAAATACTCCGACCACGTCGCCGTCGAAGCGATGCGCGAGAAGATGGACGCCGTTCCGATGCGCGGTCGGATAGTCATCGGCGAGGGCGAGCGCGACGAAGCGCCGATGCTCTTCATAGGCGAGGAGGTGGGCGAGGGCTTCCACGACGGCGTCAACTCGGAAGACTACCCGGAAGTTGACATCGCCGTTGACCCGCTCGAAGGCACGAACCTCTGCGCGCTCGGCGCTAACAACGCAATCGCCGTCCTCGCCGCCTCCGAGCGCGGCGGACTCCTGAACGCGCCCGACATATACATGGACAAGATCGTCGTCGGGCCATCGTCGCGCGGCGCTGTTGACATAGACGCGCCCGTCAAAGACAACCTCCGCGCAATCGCCCGGCGTCTGTCGCGCGACGTTGAAGACTTGACCGTCATCGTCCTCGACCGCTCGCGTCACAAAAAGCTGATTCAGGACGTGCGCGAGGCCGGCGCGCGCATACGCCTTATCTCGGACGGCGACCTCTCCGCCGGAATCTCGGCGGCTGTCGCGGGGACGAACATACACGCCTTGATGGGAATCGGCGGCGCGCCCGAAGGCGTCCTGACCGCCGCCGCGATGAAGTGTCTGAACGGCGAGATTCAGGCGCGACTCGTCTATGACCCGGAGCGTCTCGGAGTTGACAAAGACAAAGTGCCGCCCGAAGAGGAGGTTCTCGCGCGCCTCAAGGAGATGGGCATCAGCGACCCGCACAAGGTCTATGACACGAACGACCTCGCGCCCGGCAAGAAGATAATCTTCGTGGCGACGGGCGTCACCGACGGCTCGCTTCTGCGCGGCGTCCGCTTCTTCGGCTCCGGGCGACGCACGCACTCGTTAGTGATGACCAACGAGTCGCGCCACATACGCTTCGTTGACACCGTCCACGTAGAGGGCGGGCCAGACACCGTGATTAGATTTTAGTGATGAGTGCAGAGTGCAGAGTGATGAATAAGGAACAGCGTCGCTCTCATCATTCATCACTCTGCACTCCGCACTCTGCACTTCTCGAATGCCTGAGCCGATTTCAGAGTATGTGCCGCAGGTCTTCGCCGACGGCGAGTCGGCGCGGCGCGCGCGCGGGGCTTGGGTTGTTTGGGGCGCGGTGTTGGCTGCTGCTGCTGCGCTCGTGGCGATGATAGTTTCAGCGCCGTTGCTTCGCGCGCGCGGGGCGGGCGCGCTGTCGTTCGTGTTCTACCAGTTCTTTCACGTTGCGTGTCATCAGATGCCGGAGCGCTCGTTTCACGTCGCGGGCCACCCGTTCGCTGTGTGCGCGCGCTGCACGGGGCTTTACGCGGGCGCGCTCGCGGGCGTCGCCGCTTACCCGCTCTTGCGACGCTTGACGCGACGCGACGCGCCGGAGCGCGTGTGGCTTCTGCTCGCAGCCGTGCCGACTGCGATAGACTTCGCGCTCGGGTTTTTCGGCGTGTGGGAGAACACACACTGGTCGCGTTTCTCGACGGCGCTTCTGTTGGGCGCGGCGTCGGCTTTTTACATCGTCCCCGGACTTGTCGAGTTGTTTGGCAGAGGTTTCGTTTGGCCGTCCCGCGCCGGCGGGCGGCGTGGCGGTTTAGAGAAGGTTGACCCGAGCCTTCGGGCATCGCGCGGTTGAAGGGGCGTCGAGCGGAGAAGTTTTTTTAGTCCCGTCGCCGCAAAATCCAAAGCCAGAGCTTTACGAAAACTTGAGGAAGGTGTGAGTAGAAGATGAACCCAAGAACAAAAGCCGCGCTCATCGGTGGCGCGCTCGCAGGCGTACTTTCCGCAATCCCCATCGTTAACTACTGCTGCTGCCTCTGGGCAATCGGCGGCGGCATCCTAGCCGTTTTCATGTACGTTAAGGGCACGGGCGCTGTAGTCACTCCGGGCGAAGGCGCGAAACTCGGCGCGGTCGCAGGCGGCATCGGCGCGGCGATCTACCTCATCATCAGCCTCCCGCTCGGATTGCTGCTCGGCGCGGCTTCGATGGCGGCTCAGATGGAGCAGATGGAGCGCGCGGGCGTCTCGGTGCCGTTCTCAGGCATGGCGCTCATAGTCGTCGTCGTGCTTTTGGGCGCGGTCGGCGTCTTCCTCTTCACGCTTGTCGGCGGACTCATCGGCGCGCCCATCTTCGGCAAAGGGCCTGGGCCGGGCGTAGCACCGCCGCCTCCTACTGCGCCGGGCGGCGCGGACGGCCCTAACTACGGCCAAGGGATGTAAGGACAAAGGATGAAGTAGGAAGGCAGAAGGATGAAGGCGACGCGAAGGGCGCTCGCTTTCACTTCATCCTTCCGCCTTCTGCCTTCCGCCTTCCTACGCGGCATCCTTTAGGCTACAATTCGTGCATCAAAGGACGGGCAGCGCGAGCGTTTCCGGCGTGCTGCTCGTTTGCGTTGCGGCATAAATACAGTACCGCGAGCGGTAGCGAGCGGGTGAGTATTACACAAGAAGGAATAAACATAGATGGACAGGATAAATGATTTGAGATTTGAAACCTCTCATCCAGCCGATTCTGCCCATCCATATTTATTCCTTCTTTGTGCGTAGAACCCGCGAGGCTTCCGCTCGCGGTACTGTACTTGCGCCATTACGCGCTTTTTGGGAAGAAGTCAGAAGATGCTATTCGTCACACACACGCACGCCTTCGCCGCCGTCGCCTCCGACACGGCGTTTCGCAAGTACATCGAAGAGGCCGTCTGGAAGACCGCCGAGAACATCAGCCCGCTCTACCGCCTCGACGCGTTCGACTGGACTGTGCTCACGCTCTACTTCTCAGTCCTCGTCGTTCTCTCGCTCTACGGCGCTTACCGCATCAAACAGGTCTTCGACTTCTGGCGCTACCGAAAAATCGAGCCGCGCCCCAAAGCATTCTTCACGGAAGAAGAGTTGCCGCGCGTCACCGTACAGCTTCCGCTCTTTAACGAGATGTACGTCGTTGAGCGCCTGCTCGCGGCAGTCACCGCGCTCGACTACCCGCGCGAGCGTCTTGAGATTCAAGTCTTGGACGATTCAACCGACGAGACGCGCGAGCGCGCCGCCCGTGAGGTCGCGCGCTACCGCGCCGAAGGGCACGACATCACTTACCTGCACCGCGAAGACCGCACGGGTTTCAAGGCGGGCGCGCTTGAGAACGGCTTGAAGTCGGCGAAGGGCGAACTCGTCGCCATATTCGACGCCGACTTCGTTCCCCGTCCCGATTGTCTTCGCAAACTCGTACACTTCTTCAACGACCCGCTCACCGCCTGCGCGCAGATGCGCTGGTCGCACATCAACGGCTCTTACAATCTTCTGACGCGACTTCAAACCATCCTTCTCGACGGACACTTCGTCGTCGAACAGACGGTTCGCAACCGCACGGGCGGCTTCTTCAACTTCAACGGAACGGCTGGCGTCTGGCGTCGCCGCGCGATTGAACTCTCCGGCGGCTGGCAGCACGACACGCTTACGGAAGACACAGACCTCAGTTTCCGCGCGCAGTTGATGGGCTGGCGTTTCGTATATCTTCTGGACGAGGACGCGCCCTCGGAAGTGCCCGTCGAGATAAACGCCTTCAAGGCGCAGCAGCGACGCTGGGCGAAGGGCGTCACGGAAGTCGCACTGAAACTCTACCCGCGCATCCTGCGCTCAAGTCTTCCGGCGCGCGTCAAGCTTGAGATGTTTTTCCGGCTCACTGGAAACATCAGTTACCCTCTGATGATTCTGACGAGCCTCTTGCAGTTTCCGCTCCTGCTCGTCCGCTACAATCAGGGCTTCCAAAACCTTTTGCTCTTAGACCTCCCGCTCCTCTTCTTCTCGACCGCCTCGGTCGTCCTCTTCTACGGCTCGGCCATCTGGTATCTCGACCGCCCGCACACGCGCCGGCGTCTCCTGCATCTTCCGCTCGTCATGGGACTCGGCATCGGCCTCGCCTTCTCGAACGCGCGCGCAGTCCTCGAAGCTCTCTTCGGCGTCAAGACCGAGTTCGTCCGCACGCCCAAGTACAAGGTCGAGGGAGGCGGGGACGCCACTTGGAAGCGCAAGAAGTACAGACGAGGTCGCGGCCTCGCTCCCCTCTTTGAACTCGCCTTCGCAGCCTACTTCGTCCTCGCCATCCTCTACGCCGCGCACATGGGAATGTGGGGCACGATTCCTTTCCTCTTTCTATTTTGTTTCGGCTACGGTTACATGGGTGTAATGAGCTTGCTGCAAACTGCGGGTAAGCCGGTTGCGAAATTCCGACTGCAAGTCGCCGACTCAGCGCGCCGGACGCGTTAAAAATAGGGTCTGAACTCGGTCTGACAAAGCAGCCCTTGACCGACGCACTGAGTCCGCCGTAGTATCGCGCTTCGCAATTGAGGCTTCGGCGCATGCCGTAATCCATCCATAGAGAGGAAATCCATGTTTAAGAGAATCCCCACTGTCGCGGCGCAATTCATCGCGCTCTGCCTGCTCCTCGCTTTCTCAATCTCCGGCGTCCGCGCGCAGTCGGCGACGACAACCGGCAACATTGAGGGGCGCGTGCTCGACCCCAACGGCGCGGTCGTCCCAAACGCCACCGTCACCGCCAAGAATAAAGACACCGGCCTCGAACGCTCCGCCATAACCGACGACGAGGGCAACTACCGAATCGTCCTGCTGCCGCCCGGCACTTACACCGTACGCACTTCCGGCGTCAGCGGCTTCCAGACCGGGACGTTCGACAACGTTCCCGTCACGGTCGGCGGCAAGACCACGCTCGACATCTCGCTTTCGGTCGGCGGCACGGAAGTTATCATTGACGTGCCAGCCGAAGCCCCGCTCGTTGAGACGACGCGCACCTCCGTCTCAACGACGGTTGACCAGCGCTCGGTCGAGAATCTTCCCGTATCGGGTCGAAACTATTTAGACTTCGCAACGCTCACGCCCGGCGTCGTCCGCGACCCGACGCGCGTTGGCGACCTCTCCGTCGGCGGCCAAAAGGGAACGCTCAACAACCTACAGGTTGACGGCGCAGACAACAACAACACCTTCTTCGGCCAAGCCTTCGGGCGAACGGGCGTTCGCCCGCCGTACCAGTTCTCCGAAGAGTCGGTCAAAGAGTTTCAGGTTAACCAGAACGGCTTCTCCGCCGAGTTCGGTCGCGCGGGCGGCGCGGTCATCAACGTCGTCACCAAGTCGGGAACGAACGAGTTTCACGGCGGCCTGTTCGAATACTTCCGCGACGAATCTCTCAACTCGAATCTGCCGAACGTGAAGGCGCAGAACCTGCCGGGCACTTCGACGCCGCGCCCAAACAAGCGCGCGCCCTCGCAGATTAATCAGTTTGGCGGGCGCGTCGGCGGCCCCATAGCTAAAGACAAGGCATTCTTCTTCGTCACCTACGACGGCCAGCGCACCAACTTCCTCAACATACTCGAAATCCCCGCCATCCCCGCCGCGCTCCAATCGTTCTTCCTCCCGAAACTCACGCCCTACCAGATTGACCGCGACCAAGACGTCTTCATGGCCAAGGTTGACTGGGCGATAGACGACGCGAACCAACTCAGCTTGCGCTTCAACCGCCAGAACTTCACCGGCGTCAACAACGAGTTCACGGGCGCGCAGGCCGCGGGCGAGCACTCCGGCAACAGCCTTGCCAAGACGACTACTTTTACGAGCACGCTCACCTCGACCTTCAGCCCGACAATCGTCAACGAGATGCGCTTCCAAGTGGCGCGCGACAGCGAGCCGGGCACGAACAACAGCAACGACCCTGAGCTTCAAATCCGCAGCCCCTTCGGCACGCTCTTCTTCGGTCGCAACAACTTCAGCCCGCGCGAAACCACAATCAACCGCGCGCAAGTGATAAACAACCTCTCGCGCGTTTCAGGCCGCCACGTCATGAAGGTCGGCGTTGACGCGCTCTTCGACCGCACGCTCAACTTCTTCCCCGGCTCTTTCGGCGGCATCTACACCTACAACTCCATCAACGATTTCCCGAACAACCCGGCCTCCTTCACGCAACGCTTCGCCGGCACGGTCGGCCTCGGCGCGACGACCAAGCCCAACACGACCGACTTCGCTTGGTACGCGCAGGACGACTGGCGCGCCCGTCCCAATCTCACCTTCAACCTCGGCGTGCGCTACGACTACCAGCAACTCGCGCGCCCGCCCCTACAGAACCCCGACCCCGTCCTGCTCGCGGCCAATCTCGACACCTCCCGCGTCCCCAAAGACAAGGACAACTTCGCGCCACGCGCCGGCTTCACTTTCTCGCCCGACGAGAAGTCGGTCATACGCGGCGGCTACGGCATCTTCTACGGTCGCACCACGGGCATCATGCTCGGCACGGCCCATTCCGGTAACGGCATACAGACCTTCGGTATCACCGTCAACGGCGCGGCCAACATCAACGCGCTCACAGGCGGCTTCCCGCGCACGCTCGGCGGCCTCCCGCCCGGCGCAAACACGGGCCGCTCCGACCTCTTCCTCTTCGCCGACAACTACCAGCAGCCTTACGTCCAACAGGGACGCATCGGCTACGAGCGCGAAGTCTTCCGCAACACGAGTCTTTCGGCCACCTACCTCTTCTACAAGGGCGTGCACCTTTCGCGCACGCGCGACATAAACCTCTTCGCCCCCGTCGCCGCCAACGCCGTCTTCGGCTCGCAGACCTTCACGGTCGAACGCTTCCCCGGAACGGGCGCGAACGCAACCGCGCAGTTCACTTCGACAACTCCGCTCCGCCCCTTCGCAAACTACAACCGCATAAACTTGTTTGAGCCGACTGGAAACTCGCGCTACGACGCGCTCGCGCTCCAACTCAACCGTCGCTTCGCAAACAACTTCCAGTTCCTCGCGTCTTACACGTTCTCGCGCTCGCGCGATGACAAGCCCGACCAGACCGCGGTCGTCCCCGGCGGCGGCGACGACGCAAAGATCGTCCAGAACCAACTCAACATACGCGAAGACTACACGCGCTCCGACCTCGACATCCCGCACCGCCTCGTCGTCAGCCCTGTCTTTGAAGTTCGAAAGGTCAAGAGCGACAACGCGTTCCTGCGCGGGTTGTTGAGCTACTGGACTGTCTCCGGCATCGCGCAGTTGCAGTCTGGTTTCACTTACTCGGCGGTCGTCGGCGCTGACCTCAACCGCGACGGCAACTCGCGCAACGACCGCGTCCCCGGCACCGCGCGAAACGCCTTCCGCACGCCGAACGTTTACATCTTCGACATGCGCCTCCAGCGCGCCGTCCCGCTCGGAGAGCAGCGCCGCCTGCGCTTCATACTCGAAGGCTTCAACATCTTCAACCGCTCAAACATCGCAACGGTCAACGTCAACCGGTTCGCAAGCTTCTCCGCCAACGGGACGACGCAAATAATCACGCTCAACGCGCCGGCCTTGAGCGCGCCCTTCGGCGGGCCGCGAACCTTCATCGGCTCGCGCGAGCTTCAACTCGCCGTCAAATTCGACTTTTAGAGCGATTAGGGAATGAGGTTACCAAGAAAGGATAAACACAGAGAAGGCAGAAGGCACGGAGAGCACAGAGAAGACAAAGCTAATCTGCGGTGAACTCTGTGTCTCCCTCTTCTCTGTGTTGAAATCTCTTTCGATAAACTCAACCGGTAACTGCTCTAGTTCAGCGTTCATCGTTGCGGACTTCTAACTTTTTGAGAACCCGCGAGGCTTGCGGCGCGCGGCACTGTATTTTATGCAGTGAGTTTGCGTACGACTTTTAGGAGTTCTTCGGGGTCAACGGGTTTGGGAAGGTGTACGGCGAAGCCCGCGGCGAGTGCGCGCGTGCGGTCTTCGTCCATCGCGTGGCCCGTGAGCGCGATTGCGGGGACGCCTTCGAGGCCGGGCATGCGACGGAGTTCGGCGAGCAGCGTGTAGCCGTCAACGCCGGGCATTCCGATGTCGGAGATGATGACGCCGGGCGACTTCTCGCGCGCTCGCGCGACCGCCTCGGACGCCGACTGAGCGCCGACAACGTCGTAACCTTTTCGCGTGAAGAGAAGCTTGAGAAGTTCGACCGTTTCGGTCGAATCGTCAACGACGAGAACGGGAACTGAATCGCCCGCAGCCTCGCTCTCCGCGCGCGCCTCCTCGCGCTCGTGCGCGGCCACGGCGCAAGGCAGCGTGAGCGTGAAGCGCGCGCCGCGCCCCAAGCCTTCGGAGTCGGCTTCGACGCGTCCGCCGTGGAGTTCGGCGAGCGCGCGGACGATTGCGAGTCCGAGTCCGAGTCCGCCGTACTGCCGCGTGGTCGTTCCGTCGGCCTGCCGGAAACGCTCGAAGACGTGCGGTAGAAACTCCGGCGCGATGCCGATGCCGTTATCAGTGACTTCTACGCGGGCCTCGCTCGCCTCGCGCCAAGCGCGGACGCGGACGCGGCCCGCGCGTGAAGTGAACTTGACGGCGTTTGCGAGCAAGTTCCAGATGATCTGTTGGAGGCGCACGGGCGCGCCCTGAACGACGAGCGGACAATCGGGGAGCGACACCGAGATTTCGATTTCGCGCGCGGCGGCCTCGGCCCGCGCGGTCTCGACCGCCGATTCAATCACGGAGCAAAGGTTGACGGGCTGCCACTCGATTCTCAGCTTGCCTGAAACGATGCGCGAGATGTCGAGAAGGTCGTCAACGAGCCGCGCCTGAAGTCGCGCGTTGCGCTCGATGGCTTCAAGTCCCTGCGAGAGCATCGCCTTGTCAACGCCACCGCCGCCCGTCCGAAGGAGGTTGACCCAGCCGAGGATGGGCGTGAGCGGCGTTCGGAGTTCGTGCGAGAGGGTGGCGAGAAAGAGGTCTTTCGTCCGGTTGGCCTCGAACAGTTCGTCGTTAACGCGCTGCAACTCGGCGGTGCGCTCCTCGACGCGGTGTTCGAGTTCGCGGTTGAGTTCTTCTAATCCGGCGCGCGCCTCGCGCTCGGCGAGCATGAGACGCCGGTGCTCGATGCCACGGCGCACGGTGTAACGGAGTTCGTCAATGATGCAGGGCTTGGCGAGGTAGTCGTAGGCGCCGTGGCGGAGCGCGGCGATTGCGGTTTCGAGCGCGGCGAAACCCGTGAGGACGATTGTGATGGTTAGCGGCGAGCGCGTGCGAACTTCTTCGAGGAGCGAGAGTCCGTCGCCGTCGTCCATGTGGAGGTCTGTGAGTATGAGGTCGTACTCTTTGCCTTCGAGCAACTCCACGGCCTCGCGCCCGCTCGCGGCCACGTCAACCTCGTAGCCTTCGAGCCGCAGCACCTCGCTTATCGTGAGCACGATGTTCTCCTCGTCGTCAACGACGAGCAGACGCGGCGGCGCGGCCTGAGGCTCAAGTTTTGTCGTCTCTTCGGACATAGGAGCTAGGGGCTAGAGGCTAGAGGCTAGAGACTAGAGGCTAGTTAAGACTTACTCTCTTTAACTAGCCTCTAGTCTCTAGCC
>Ga0081539_10002328_pt1 | contig 27352 bp, 24 predicted proteins | sample TabmetS4T2R2_FD_71023 | JGI IMG/M metagenome (GOLD analysis project Ga0081539, IMG submission 71023) | Tabebuia heterophylla rhizosphere microbial communities from the University of Puerto Rico - S4T2R2 | ecosystem: Host-associated > Plants > Roots > Rhizosphere ...
CACGGCACAGTTCCTCTTCCCAGTACGTCGGCAAGGCGTCCCACTGCGATCGCTCCTCCGTCATCGGAAGATCCGTTACGTAGATCATGCCGGCATGGCGCTGGCCCACCTGATCGACCACGTCGTTCATCGCCTCGAGCGTCGGCGCGTCGTACACCAGGTGCCAGAACTGCTCGACGGGGTGATGCCGAACCCAGGAAGGCGGGGTCCAGCTGCGGTACACCTCGTACGTGTTCTCGAAGATGACCATGACGTCAGCGATCTCCGTGTAACACTCGTCGGCGCCGGTGCCCGGGTTCATCGCCACCATCATCGAACCGGGGCTTGCCTGCTGCACACCGTAGAGGGCATCCCGGTACGCATTCAGGTAGGCCCGGTTCTCGCCGCAGGAAGACGGGGTCTGGTCGATGAACACACCGTTCAACCCATACCGGCCGTAAAGGTCGTACCAGTTCGCCACATCGGCACGCACCTGAGAGGTCCAGTCGGCGACGGCCGTCGATCCGGCGCGGACCCTCGTCGTGGTCATCCCGGTGCGCCCGAGGTAACCGCTGTCGACATACCCGAGCACGGTGATCCCCGCCCGCCGGAGCATCTTTATGGTGTTCGCCGTCCGCTCGTCGAACGGGACGGGCGCCGCATTGTCCGGGCCGTTGACGACGACGATGTCCACCGTTCCGGCGGCGCTCGCCAGGCGCTGGAAATCCGCCGCGCCCGCCGGAGTACCGGGCGACCAGTAGGCGGGCACACTCACCACGAGGTCGCTGCCTCCTGCACTGGCCGTACCGGGGCCGACCACCGCAGCGGTCAACAGCATCGCGATGGTCGATGCCGCCACCACCCGGACTGCTCTCGACATGCCGTTCTCCGATCGATGTAGTGAATTGCGTCGCTGTGGCGTGTTGTGGTTACCGCGGTTGTCGAGCGCTGCGGCTGCCCTCACAGCTTCAGGCGGCCCCAGTGCTCATCGCTCTACCGTGTGCCAGGCGGGCAGAACCGCGCCGACCGGATCCGGTGCATCAGGCACGGGGTCGGATCGGTCGGCGCGGATCTTCAATCGGTGCTTCTATGGCAGCAGGCGCGGCGTGAAGGTGACCGGGGTGTTGGCGACCAGGGTGATCTGTGCCGACACCTCGTTGCCGTACGAGGTGTAACCGGTCGTCGTGGCACCGCTCACCGTGATGGCGCCGGCGGTCGGCGAGGTGACGGTCACCGTGTTGGCGGCCGCGTCGTACACCGCGTCCACACCGGCGGCAAGCTGCGCGAAGTGGCCGTTGCGGTGGACGGTGTACTTGGCCAGGTTCGGCCAGTTCGGGTTCTCCACCGGCACGTTGTAGTAGGAGCTGTACTTGGCCAGCAGCCGGTCGATCCAGTCGGTGGTCAGCGTCTTGCCACCGCCGTAGTCACGCAGGTTGCTGATGTGGAACGTGTGCGTGTACGCCGAGCCCATCGCCATCCGGTTGAGGCCCTGGAGCGTCTCGTAGTCCAGCAGCTCGTCGTAGCTCAGGTTCTTCGGCCAGTACGCGAACTTGCCGGTCGGGCCGTAGAACCAGTTGTAGAAGTAGGCCTCTTCGTCCGGACTGGTGCTGAAGTAGGCGATGTTGGTGGGCCAGTCGGGCACCACGCTCACCGACTTCTGCAGGCCGTGCACGATGCTGCAGTTGAAGCAGGACGGCTGGTGGCTCTTGAACGACATGTTGCCGTGCAGATACTTCACACCCAAGTCCTTCGCCGCGCGCAGCAGCTCGGGGTTGGACTTGCAGAGGGGGACCGTGATAGCGCACGCCAGGTTGTAGTCGGTCGGTGGGTCGATGTCGTTGGTCTGGTCCGGGTTGTAGACGCCGAGACCGGAGTACTCGCCCGTCTTCAGGACCGTTGATTGAACCGTCAGGTTGAGGTTCTTCGCGACCTGCAGGTTCTGGTTGATCTCGGTGCGGCTGGTCGCGTAGTCGGTGAAGTTCATCTTCGGATGGGTCAGCGTGTGGTTGACCCATCGAACCGCGTCGCGGATGCACCGGGTCGTGGCCGTGAGGGTCTCGACCCCGCCGTTCGGGTAACACTGGTTCGGGGCGGTGAGGTCGGCGTCGCCGCCGTTGTAGGGCATGTTCAAGTTGAAGTTGCCCAGGAGCGGATACTTCTTGCGCAACGCGGTCTGCTGGGCGCGGACGTTGTAGGCGTCGTGCCCGGACATCTGGTAGCCCGGACTGTCGTTGATGCACGGAGCCGACGCGGTCGTACATTCGGTGGTGGGCTTGAGATCCGGCCACGTGCCCGATGCCGGGTAGTTGGCGGGACCGGCGATCAAGTGGTCGCTCGAGTTGAACCAGTCGTCCACGTCGATGTTGAGGTGATGGCGCAGCTCGCCGAGGAACAGGCCCCGGCTGGCCCAGCGGAACAGGCCGTAGGTCAGCAGGTGCGCCTGCAGCAGGTTCTCGTTCGAGGTGAAGCTCAGCGCCAGGCGCTCCCGGCCGTCGGCCGACGTGGTCAGCACGCCGAGAACGTCACTGCCGGCGGTCAGCACGGCCTGACCGCCGCAGGCCGGGTCGAGCTGATCGCGGTAGACGTACGACTGCTGGAGCGGGATCTGCGCCGTCGGCTTGAGGTCGGAGAAGACCGCCGCGCCGGCCGTCGTCAGTCCGATGTTCAGGAGTTCGTCGCCCACGCCGCCCTCGCTGCCGGCGCGCATGCAGTAGTCCTCCGGCCAGGTGCCGTAGCTGTTGTAAAGGGTGGCCTGCCGGACCCCGCGGTCGCGCTCGTAGGCCCACAGCAGGTTCCACTCGTCCGCGTCGAGGCCGCTGACGAACGCGCCGGAAGCATCCTGATAAAGCAGGTTGTTGTTGGTCAGCAGGATCGCGTTGTACCGGCCCGTGCCGTCCGGACGCGCCAACGTCTCGGCGGTCAGCGGCACGTCGCGCGTGTAGAGCACGTCGTACGCCGCACCGACCCGGTCCAACGTGGCCTTCCAGGTCGCCACGCCCCAATCGCCGGCGTCGACCGCGACGACCAGCGCTCGCAACGCCACCTTGCCGGTGGGCGCGGCGGCGGCGGCCACCGTGGCATCGGCCGCCAGCGTCGTCTGGGTGCTGATAGATGCCGTCTTGGTGGTCGAGGTGGTCTTGGTGATTGAGGTCGTCGTGGTGGTGGTCGACGCCGCGGAACTGGCGGCAGTAAGGGAGTAGTCGACCGCGACCGATCCGGTCTTGACGGGCAGCGGGCCGGGGGCGGTCACCGCGGGTGGCGCGACGGGCGGATAGCCGGTCACCTCAGGAACCGCGGACCCTGTGGGGGTATCCGAGCCGTACACGGACGGGGCCGCGACCGCTGAGGCCGCGGACACCAGCACGGCGGTCGCGGCAATCGCCACCAGTGGGCGATAGGTCGGTCGTCGGCGAAGAGATCGTCGGGTGATCATGGGAAGCGGCTCCCGAATGTTGTGTGTGACCGGGTGGGAAAGGTGAGGTGGCGGCTACCGGCATGGCCGCGCCCGCGGAGGGCTGGTTTCGGGTTCCCGGGTGACTGCGGGGCCCGGTCTAGAAGTGGATCAACAATGGCTTTGGTGCACGCGTATTGGTCGTCGAAAGGCGACTGTTGTTTAGCCCGACAACAGTGGCGTGGGTGGCCCGAACTAGGACCGTAATCGAGGTGGGGCACAGTGGTCACCATCCATTTGGAGGATGAACCCTGCCTAATCTCGGGACATACATCCTTCGCACGGTCCACAGTGCGTGGCCGACGTATCGCGACGCCGCCTGTGACACGACGGGCGGCCACCATGCCGTTCACCTGCACCGTTTCACCAACCTCCGGATTGGACAAGGTCCGGTCCTGTCCTCGAAGGAGGATCAAACTCGAAGCTCCCTGGCCTGCGCGTGTGTCGGATGATCGCAGTGGAAGCTGATTCGGAGTGAACATTTCGTAAACATTAAGGATCGGATTTGTGGCCACGTCGAGCAATTAGCAGATAGAGATAAATACGTCAATGGCCGGTCGTCCCAATTCCCTGGATGGAAGTGTGTCCGCGCTGCGGCGACGCAGGGGGGACCATGGATCCCTGGCCGCTACGGCCGACGACTTCGGCCACCGCCCAAATTAGACCATCTCGCCTTCATCCAGCGGAGTACATAGTGGTGGATCGTATCGATCTGTCTGGACTCGCCCGGAGTGCGGCCACCCGCACCGTGCCCGGCGCAGAGCCCTTCCGCACGAGCGCCCGCCGTCCGTGTCTATGAAAGTCGCCCTGGTCTCCGAGGGGACGTACCCATATGCGATGGGCGGCGTCAGCGTGTGGTGTGATCAACTGATCCGCGGACTGCCGGACTATCGTTGGGAATTCGTCGCCCTCACCGTCGACAAGACGGAGCAGTCGGTCTGGTCGGCTCCGGACAACCTGGATCTGGTCACGAACATCCCGCTGTGGGGCCGCCGCCCGAGCAGCCGGGGCTTGCGCTCCCGCCCGGGCGCCGCCTTCCAGTCGGCTTACGAGATGTTCCTCGAGTGCCTGGTCAAGCCGCTCGACAGCGGCGTGCAGGGGGAAGGCGTGGCGCGCAGCCGGTTCCTGCTGGCCCTCAGCGGACTCCACGAGTACGCCCAGAGCGCCAGTCTGCCCTCCGCGCTGATCTCCAATCAGGCACTCACCGCCATGATGGACGCCTGGTGCGGAATCCGGGCCGACGAGGCGAACCCCTTCGGCGGATCCGGCGGGCTGACATTGGCCCACGCCACGGAGGCGGCGTTGCTCATCGAGCACATGCTGCGGCCGTTGAGCGCCCCACCGGTACGAGCGGACGTGATTCACTCGTCGATGAACGGGCTCTCGATGCTCGTGGCGATGTCGGCCAAGTGGTCCTACGGGACTCCCGTACTGCTTTCAGAACACGGCATCTACCTGCGTGAACGATACATATCGTACCTGCGGGAGGACGCGCCGCACGCCGTCAAGGTGCTGCTTCTCAGCTTCTTCCGGTCGCTGGCCGGTGCCGCCTACCTGATCTCCGACGCGCTGGCGCCGCACTCCAGCTACAACCGGCGGTGGCAGCTGCGAAACGGCGCAGACCCGGCGCGCATGTGGACGATGTACAACGGAGTCTCTCCCGAGGACTTCCCCACGGCCACGGAGGAGCCCGCCGAGCCGACGATCGTCTTCATGGGCCGGATAGATCCGCTGAAGGATCTGCATACCTTGATCAAGGCTTTCGCCCGGGTACGGGACAGGGTCCCGAACGCTCGACTGCGGATTTACGGAGGCACACCGGCGATCAACCGCGCCTACCACGAGAGTTGCGTCCAGCTGGTCGAGGAGCTGGGGCTCGTCGACACCGCTACGTTCGAGGGTCGCGTCGACAGCCCCGTCGATGCCTATCACGCCGGCTCCATCGTGGCATTGACCAGCATCTCTGAGGGCTTTCCGTACACCGTTGTGGAGGCCATGGCGTGTGGCCGAACGGTGGTGTGCACCAATGTCGGTGGCGTCGCCGAGGCGGTGGCCGACGCCGGCATCGTGGTTCCACCCCGGGACGTGGCGGGCATCGCCGACGCCTGCGTACGGCTGCTGACCGACGACGACCTGCGCCACCGTCTCGCCGGTCTGGCACACGGTCGCGTCCTGCAGCAGTTCACCCTCGCCCAGTCGCTGAAGGCCTATCAGGACCTCTACGAGCGGCTCACGGACCCGCCGGAGGACAGCGAGTCGCCGCGAGCCGCGCGCGCCCGGGCGCGGGCGGTTGGGCGCGCCACGGTTCTCGGGGCGACCGGTTCCGAGCTGAACCGCATGATCGGCATCGGCGGCGCGGTCGGTCGCGCGCAGGTCGTGGTGCCGCCCTCGGGAGAACTGCCGGCCGAGCCTGGTGAGACCGCTGCGGCCACCGACATGGCCGAGGTCGGGGGGACGGCATGAGCGCCACGCAAGCCTCGGCCCCCGGAGCGGCCACTCCACCGGTCGCGACGACGGTTGCCGTCGCGGCGCCGGACGAAAAAGCCTCGCCGGACCTGACGGCGGCGCCGGACCTGACGGCGGCGCCGGACCTGACGGCGGCGCCGGACCTGACGGCGGCGCCGGACCTGACGGCGGCGCCGGACGAGCAGGCGGCGCCGGACGTGACGGCGGCGCCGGACGAAAAGGCGGTCGGCAGGGCCAAGGCACCACAGAGCGGGGCCAGGCGTGATCCGCTCGAGGAGGTCCTGGAGCGCGTACGCCGGGGAGCAAGCGGGGCGGTCGACGCCTTGCAGGTTGCGGCGCTGCTCGAAGCGGAGGGCCTCACCGACCAGATCGCCCGGGTTCAGTACGGCTTCAGTGACGTGTTCCAGATGGCCGACGCGGTATACCGGCGGCTCGGCGTCCTGCATTCCGCCGTCCAACCGGTGGGTCTGTCACCCGGTGGCCGGAGGCAGGCGCTGCGCGATGCCTTCCACGGTTTGTTGTATCTGCTGCCGAGCGCCGTCTTTCCGGCCGTGCTCGCGTTCGTCGAGGGGTCGTCGGTCATCCTCGGGCTGGTGCTGGCGGGCGGCGCCGGCTGGTTGCTGGCCGGGACGGCGAGCTGGTTGGCGTATCAGCTGCTCGGTCTCGGCGATCCGCAGGCGGCCGGGCGGGTGCTGTTCCAGTTCACCGTCGGCGGTCTGCTGTTCGCGGCACTGCTGGGAGCGGGGGTGGCGGCCACGACCGGTGGCGGCGGCCGGGTGATCGCCTTCACCGTGGGTGCGATGGCGTACCAGATGAGCAGCATGCTGTTGACCTTCCATCGGAAGGAGCTGTGGCTGGCGGCCACGATGGCGCCCGCCGCGGTGGTCGGCCTGACCTATGCCGCCCTCGGGCGGCCGTCGCTACCGTGGGCGCTCGGGGTCGGCGCCGCCTGCGTCGGCCTGACGCTCGTGCTCGCCGTGCGGTGTGTGGCGCAGGTATGCGCGGCCGACCAGGGCGGAAGGCGGTCCTGGTCGGTGCGCCGGCTGCTGACCGGCCGGGTCGGTACTTTCACGCTCGTCGTGGTCTACACCGCCCTGTCGGCGGCGTTCCTGCTGCACGCCCAGGCGCCCTATCTGCTGGACCGGTTCGACGTCGTGGTCACCGCCGTTCCCCTCATGCTGGGCATGGGGATCGTGGAGTGGCGGGCCCGCCGCTTCGTCGAGCTCGCACGCGATCTGCTGAGGCGGGTGCACTACCCCCGTGAGTTCGTCCGGCGGATCTGGGTCCTGCTGCTCGCCAACGTGGTGGTGTGCAGCGGGGTGGTCGCCGCAGGCGGGGTAGCGCTGCTGGTGATCCTCGACCGTACCGGTGTGTTCACCACGGCAGCCGCCATCATGACGGCGGGCTACGCCATTCTCGCCGGGGCCTACATGGTCTCGTTCGTCCTGGCTGGTCACAGCCGGTACGGGTCACTGTGCGCGGCGGTGGGTGCCGCATTCGCCACGCATGTCATCGGGTTTGCATTGCTCGTGCCGCGTTTCGACGCCGTCGCGGACACGACGCTGTTCTTCGGCAGCGCAGTACTACTGCAGGTGTTCTTGATCCTGGCCATGATCCCGGTGGCGGGTCAGGTCTGGCGTCACGCATAGACAAACGGGGAAAAAGCACGGGAAGGTGGCAACGATGCACGCGGTGATCCTGGCTGGTGGTAAGGGTGTGCGGCTCCGTCCATACACCACGGCGCTGCCCAAACCGCTGGTACCCATCGGCGACCGCTACGCCATTCTGGACATCGTTCTGCAGCAGCTGGCGGCGTCCGGTTTCACGTCGGTGACTCTCGCGATCAATCACCTGGGCTCGCTGATCCGGGCCTTCGTCGGTGACGGCTCACGGTGGGGTCTCGACGTGGAGTACGTGGAGGAGACGACGCCGCTGTCGACGGTCGGACCCCTCTTCGGGCTCAAGGACCGGCTGCCGGACGAGTTCCTGGTCATGAACGGCGACGTGTTGACCGACCTGTCCTACGGCGATCTCATGCACACCCATGCGCTGAGCAAGGCTCCGCTGACCGTTGCCACCGCTGTGCGCACCGTGCACATCGACTTCGGCGTACTGACCGTCGAGTCGGAGCGACTGCGCAGGTTCACGGAGAAGCCGACCTACAACTATCGGGTCAGCATGGGGGTGTACGGCATGTCGCGTGCGACGCTGGAGCCCTATCCGGTCGGCCTGGCATTCGGGTTCGACCAGCTGATCATCGACCTGCTCGAGCAGGGAAGCTATCCGGCCTGTTACCCCTTCGACGGCTTCTGGCTGGACATCGGTCGCCCCGAGGACTACGACGAAGCCAACCGGGAGTTCGGCCGGCTGGAGCCGATGCTGCTGCCCGTGCGGGACAGGGCGTTGGCATGAGGCGAATCCTGCTGTTCGGCGCCTCCGGTTTCCTCGGCCGCCACGTTCGTCAGGTGCTGGAGACTCACCCCGGCATCACCGCGGTGAGCTGCCCGGGCCGGCAGCGCCACGATCTCATCCGGGGCGAGCTGAGCGAGCTGGTGGATCTGGTGGCCGCCGAGGCGCCTCAGGCGGTCGTCGCCTGCACCGGGGCGCTCACCGGCACCGGCCACGACCTCGTCATGGCGAACACGGCCGCGACGGCGAAGCTGGTCGAGGCGGTGGCGGCCGCCGCGCCGGAGGCCCGGCTGGTGAGACTCGGATCGGCCGGCGAGTACGGGCCCGTGCCGGCCGGGCACAGCGTGCGCGAGGACGATCCGGCCGCGCCGACGAGCGAGTACGGCGTCACGCAGCTCGCCGCCACCCGCCTTGTGGAGCTGGCCGGCGCTGCCCGCCGCGTCGACGGGGTCGTCCTGCGGGTCTTCAATCCGATCGGTGCCGGTTTGCACAGTGACAACGTGCTGGGCCGCGCCGCCGTGCTGATGCGCGAGGCTAGGGCCACCGGGGCATCGGAGATCACGCTCGGGTCACTCGCGGCGTACCGGGACTTCGTGGACGCCCGCGACGTGGCCACCGCCGTGCTCGCCGCGATCCTGGCTCCGACGCTCCCGGAGCGAGTGTTAAACATCGCCAGCGGCACCGCCGTGCCGGTGCGCGACGCCGTGCGGCAGCTGGCCGACGCGGCCGGCTTCGCCGGCGAGATCCGGGAGGAAGGTACCGGACCGGGCCGGTCCGCGGCGGTCAGCTGGATGCGGGCCGACATCGGCCGAGCCGCCCGGACATTGGGCTGGGCACCGACGCACGGGCTGGCCGACTCGGTCAAGGCGTTGTGGCATTCGGCGAGTGAGTGACCGTAATGCATCGTATGTCCCTGTTCCGCCGGGCGCACGGCGCGCCGCTGGCCGTGGTCGCCGTCACGACCCTGGTCATGGTCGGTGCCCTGGCGTACTGCGGGAGAGGCGGGGGATCCGGCGGCGGATCGCCGGCGAGTGCGATCCGGCCCGGTTCGCCCCTGGGCCTGTCGCACGAGGGCTCGCCGAGCGTTGCCCCGAGCCCGTCGCCGTCCGCCGCCCAGTCGAGCGTCGACGCCGACCCCGCGCGCTCACCGCGGTCGGCCGGCAGTCGGTCATCGACCGGCCATCCACCCATCACCAGCTGGGTCTACCAACTTCAGGACTATCCGGACGGCCGGCTGGACGCGCTGGCCCGCGCTCCCTACCCGCTCGCCGTGATCGATCTGGCCCGCGACGCCCGCTCGGACTTCTTCCGCGCCAACGAGATCGATCAGCTGCACAGGTCGGGAAAACGGGTGCTGGCCTACTTCGAGATCGGCAGCATCGAGGACTTCCGGCCCGAGTACCCGCGGCTCTGGCAGGACGACGGTGACCTGATCCTGAACCGCTGGCCGGACTGGCCGGAGGAGTACTTCGTCCGCTACTGGGACGAGCGGTGGTGGGACAAGGTCGTGCGGCCGCGCATCGACCAGGCCATCAAGGCGGGCTTCGACGGGGCCTATCTGGACACCCCGTTGGCGTACGAGGAACTGGACCTCGCCCTCGTGCCCGGCCGCGACCGGGACTGGCTGGCTCAGGCGATGGTCCGCCTCATCGAGCGGATCAGCGAGTACGCCAAGGCCCGGCAGCCCGGCTTCTGGGTCGTCCCCCAGAACTCGCCGGAGTTGCGCCACTATCCCGGCTACACCGCGGCGATCGACGGCATCGGGATGGAGGAGCTGTTCTACCTCGCCACCGACGTTCCATGCCGGGAGGACTTCTGCGCCGAGAATCTCGAGAACGTCCGGGCGCTGCGCCGCGCCGGCAAGCTGGTGCTCGCGGTCGATTACGCGCGCCGGGCGGAGAACATCCGGCACGCCTGTGCCCGGTACGCGGCCGAGAGATTCGCCGGTTACGTCACCACAGTCGACCTCGACCGGATCAGCCCGCCGTGTCCCTGACCCACCCACATTTTCAATCGCGAGACAAGTCCGTTGTAGGGAGAGGTAATGCCTGAGAAGATCGGCGTCGTCGGGATGGGCTACGTGGGCCTGACCCTGACCGCTGCTCTGGCCCGCAAGGGTTATGTCGTCCACGGCGTCGACGTGCAACCCGCCGTACTCGAGTCGCTGGCGCAGGGCCGGCCACACATCTTCGAGCCGGGCGTGGCCGAGGTGTTCGCCGAGGAGATCGACAAGTCGATCTTCGTGGGGGAGAGGCTCCCGGCCGGCACGCTGGACGCTGCGGTGCTGTGCGTGTCCACCCCGGTCGACGAGCACACGCACCGGCCGAACCTGTCGAATCTCGCCAGCGCCGCCCGGCAGGTGGCCGAATGGTGTGGACCGGAGACGCTGGTCGTGGTGCGCAGCACGGTGCCGATCGGTACGAGCCGGCGGGTGGTCCTGCCGCCGTTGCTGCACGCGTGGGGTCACGCGAAGCTGGTGATGGCGCCCGAACGGACGATCCAGGGACAGGCCCTGCGCGAGCTGGTCGAGCTTCCGCAGGTCATCGGCGGCCTGGACGAGGAGAGCCGGCAGGCCGGACTGGACATCTTCGCGGGATTGGCTCAAACGCTCGTACCGGTGTCCAGTCTCGAGGCCGCCGAGATGGTGAAGCTGGCCAACAACTGCCACACCGACCTCATCTACTCGTACGGCAACGAGCTGGCGTTGATCGCGGAACAGCACAGCCTGGACCCGCTGGAGGTGATCCGGGCGGCGAACATCGACTACCCGCGGCCAGACCTGGCCAAGCCGGGGTACGTCGGCGGCGGCTGCCTGTCGAAGGACCCTTACATCATGATCAGCAGCGCGGGACCGGTCGAGCCGTTCCTCATCGGACGGGCTCGGGCGTTGAACGAATACCTGCCCGAGCACGTCGCCACCGCGGTGGTGAAAATGATCGAGGCGGAGCGTGGCGACACGCAGGGCGCAGTGCTGGCCGTGCTGGGGTGGGCGTACAAGGGTTGGCCTCCGACCGACGACATGCGGGGGACCCCGATCGCGGCCATGATGCCGGTGCTGTCCGAGGCCGGACTGACCGTTCTCGGCCACGACCCGATGGTGTCCGACGACGTGATCCGCCAGTACGGCGGTGAGCCGGTCAGCCTGGACAAGGCGTTCAGCGAGGCGGACGCCGTTCTGATCATCAACGACCACCCCGACTATCGGGCCCTGGAACTCGGCAATCTGCTGACGGGACAAAAGCCCAAGGTCATCTTTGACTCCTGGCGGATCCTGGACGAGCGTGCGGCCGCCGACGCCGGCATCCGCTACGCCGGCATCGGCTATCACACGACGCCCACCGCGACGCAGGCGGTGCTGCCATGAAGGCTCTTCTTCTAGGCGGTGCGGGCTTCATCGGTCTGCACCTGGCGCGCCGGCTCGTCCGCGAAGGGCACAGCGTCACGATTGTCGACGACTTCTCGCGCGGCCGCCACGACCAGGAGCTGGCCGAGCTGCAGGAGCATCCCGCCGTGAGCGTGCGGTCCGGCGATCTCACCGCGGCCGGCACCTGGACCGAGCTCGAGGGTGGCTGGGATCAGGTGTATCTGCTGGCCGCCGTCGTCGGCGTACGCAACGTGGTGGCCGATCCGGCCCGTGTCGTGCGGACGAACGCACTAGCCGCTTTGCACCTGCTCGACTGGGCCGAACCGGGCTCCCGGGTGTTCTTCGCATCCACCAGCGAGGTTTATGCCGGCGGCGTGGACGCCGGCATCGTTGCCGTACCCACTGCCGAGGACGCACCGGTGATGATCGCCGACGTCACCGCTCCCCGCTTCGCCTACGCGATCAGCAAGCTGCTCGGCGAAGCGGCGTTCGTGCACGGCGGCCGGGCCCGTGGCTTCGACGCCGTCGTGGGCAGGTTCCACAACGTGTACGGTCCACGGATGGGCGCCGACCACGTCATACCCGAGATGGCATTGCGCGCCATGGGCGGGGAGGATCCCTTCCGCGTGTGGGGCTCGGACCAACACCGCGCCTTCTGCCACGTCGACGACGCGGTCGAAGCGATGCTGAGGCTCATGGCCTGCGAGGCGGCCACCGGCGAGATCGTGCACATCGGCAACGACAGCGAGGAGACGAACATCGCCGATCTCGCCAAGCTGGTACTGCGGATCTGCGGGGTCCACGCCGCGCTCGAACCGGTGGCCGCGCCGCCGGGTTCGGTGACCCGGCGCTGCCCCGACCTGACGAAGCTGCGGCGCCTGACCGGGTTCCAGCCCGCCGTGGGTCTGGAGGACGGTGTACGGCAGACCGTCGACTGGTATCGCCGGTGGGTGAGAAAATGATCAGCCATCCGATCTGCTTCTACTACGGTGCCGGACGACTCGATGAGTTGTCCCGCTACCGCCGTGTGGTGCTGCAACCGGACTTCTATTCGGCCGACGAACTGAGGGTGCTGACCGGCCGTCAGGTCGAGCCGCTCGGATATCTGGCGTTGTCGGAGGATCACGGCCCGCCGGCCCCTTGGCAGCGCACGGCGCACAACGCTGATTGGGGCGGTGCCTTCGTACAAGTAGGCCACCCGGAATGGATCCGGCACGTCATCCGGCAGGTGCATGCGACGCTGAACAAGGGCTTCACCGGGCTCTTCCTCGACACGTTGAACATCGAGTTCACCTATCCCGCGGATCTGCCCGACCTGCTGGCGCTGATCGCGGCCATCCGGGAGGAAGCGAAGACGGCTTATCTGCTCGCCAATCGCGGGTTCGCGCTGCTGCCACAACTGGCCACCTTCGTGGACGGAATCCTGTTCGAGTCGTTCTCCGTGCGGTGGGTGGATGATGGATACGCGCTGTGGCCGCCGGATGCCCTCGAGGTGCACGCGCAGATGGCCGAACGGCTGTTGAAATCCGACCTGGACCTGTACGCGCTCGATTATGCCGACACCCGGAGGCTCGCCGACTTCGCGCGGCGGCGAGCACAGCAGTTCGGCCTTTTGTCGTTCGTGAGCGATCGGGCGCTGTCGCGGGTGTAGGGACTAGCCGGACCGGAGCTCGACCACCGTCCACTCAGGTCGGCTGCGCCATCACGACTGGTCCAGCCGTGTTTGTCTGTACGATCTCCGACAGGCTGTCCCGCCGCGATCCAGGATGGACCTGGTCCGTGAGGCCAGAGTATTTTGTCCATGGGGCGGATACTGTCTATTACCAGAGGCATGGATGGTCAAGCACTTGTCCGCCAGATGCTGGAGGGTGGCGGGTTCTTCCGGAGTATCACCGGATAGACACTCGAATAGGTGTCCCACGAGGGTGTCTGCCGCGGCTGGGGGCCCGCCACAAACCGGCTGAAAGCCTGCAGCATGTCCGTCAGCGCCAGGCGTAGTTGCGGATTGTCGATCACACCGTGCGAGTCGACCGCATCCGGGCTGAGGGGGATACGGGCGCGGGCCCATTGCAGCAGGCGTGCGTTTCCGTAGGCCAGCGCTGCCTCCAATGCGGCGTGGGCACCCTCGTCCTTGCCGGGGGCGGCCACGGAGAGCCAGCCCGCCGCCTTGTCGTGGAGGTCGCCGCCGGCGACCAGCCAGTCGAGCAGGTTCTTCAGACTCCCCGGCGCTGAACCGGCGTACTCGGGGGTGCTGAACAGCAGGACGTCCGCCTCGGCGACCTGGCGTCGCAGCTGGACCACGGCGTCGGGTGGAGTCGGCTCTCCGGGCACGTATGCAGGCAGGCTGCGCAGACCGTCATAAAGCGTGGTGGAGCTGCCCGCGGGAGTGAGCTGGCTTGCGGTACGCAGGGCAGCGGTGTGGACGGATCCCTCGTGGGTGCTGCCCGATATCAGCAAAATGCGCGTCATGACGGCGACGATAGGGCCTGGGGGTTTCCCGGCGAACGCCGGGCTGGGACGACGCGCAAGGTCCCTGCGCTGGTACGGCCCGTGGGCGGGTCACGGGTCGAGGAGCTCGACAGTCACGGTGGCCACCTCACCGGCGTCGAGTGCTTCGGCCTTGCGAATGCCGCGCTTGATGGGCAACACATAGGCGTCGCGCGCACTGTCCGGAAAGATCGACGTCGTCCAGCTGCTGCCGCCGACCGTGGCGCGTACCCGCAGCGATCCGAACCCGCGGCGCCGACCACCGGCCCGGTCTCGGATCTCCGCGGAGGCCTCCACGGGCAAGCTCACGAACGTCCAGCTATCGCCGCGCCGGGCATCCCAGATCCACAGCTCGGCATCGAAAGTGACCACCACGAGCAAAGCATGGCACCGGGGCGGGCCCGCGGGTCATCACGGAGTCGGTGGTGCTCCGTCCGGTGATTGCGGCGATCGGGTGGGCAGCTCACGCTGCACGCGGCGCCAGTGATAGGCGTACACGGGACCCGCGACAAGGAGCAGCGTCCCGGAGCCGACCAGCGAGAGCACGGCCTGCCGGCGCTGGGATTCCCGCGCGGACCGCTCCCGGCGCTGCAGCTCCGCGTCGCTGACACCGGGCTCCTTGGTTTCGCTGTATGCGTAGTACCCGGGATCGGGGTAGAGCAGCTCGACCGTGCCGCGGACCAGGCTCACCGTGGCGAAGATGGACATCACCAGGGTGACCAGGCAAACCAGGTAGAGGTACAGGTTGCGCAGGGTGAGGCGTTCCTGGATGGCCACCGGCGCACCCTAACAGCATGCGACGCGGGAGGTGCGACGACTCCCGATAGTGTCACGGCATGAAGCTGCGTGAGGACGAGGTGCTGGTGCCGGCGCCCGGCTACAAGATCCGCTCGATGGTTCTCAGCCCGGCCGGCGAAGGGCCCTGGCCGGGCGTCCTGCTGTACACCGACATCTTCCAGCTGACCGAGTCGACGCTGCGCACGGCGCGGCGGCTGGCATCGGCCGGATTCATCGTCTGCGCACCCGAGATCTATCCGCGCGGTGCTCTCGCCGGTGTCGCATTGGAGTTCGACGATGCCGGCAAGCGGGCCGGCCTCGCCGGTGCCGCCGCCACCACGACCAGCCAGTTCGACGCGGACCGCGCCGCCGTGCTGGACTTCATGGAACAGCGCACCGACATGACGGGGCTGTCGACGGTGGGCTTCTGCATCGGCGGGCACCTCGCGTTCCGGGCCGCTTTCGACGCGCGAGTCGCGGCAACCGTGTGCTTCTACCCGACCGGGTTGCACAACGGCGCGCTGGGAGCCGATGCCGATGCCGGGTCGCTTGCCGGTGCCGCCGGCATCCGCGGCCGATTGATGATCGTCTTCGGTTCCCAGGACCCGCACGTGCCCGCCGACGCGCGGGTCCAGATCGTGGCAGCCCTCTACGCCGCGGGCTTGGACGATCTGGAATTACACATTTATGCCGGAGGCGAGCACGCATTCATGCGCGACGTCGGCGCCCGCCACGACCCGATGCTCACCGACCTCGCGCTGACCGAGGCGGTCGCCTTCCTCAAGAGTCGCTGACACCGAGAAGGAAGGAGTCGCCGACACCGAGAAGGAAAGAGGCGCCGACACCGAGGAGTAGCCGTACCGGACTCCGCCGTTTCGCCGACGGCGTTCCTCCATACCTAGGACTATCATGCATAGTGGTTCTAGGGTTTGGAGGGTCGGTGCGTGTAACGAAGGATCTGGTGGCGGCGTCGGCAACGCCGATGGTCCTGGGCATCCTGGCTCAGGGCGAAAGCTACGGATACGCGATCCTCAAGCGGGTCACCGAGATGTCCGGCGGCGAGCTGGCCTGGACGGACGGCTTGCTCTATCCCTTGCTGCACCGGCTGGAGCGGCTGGGCCACATCGAGTCGAGCTGGCATTCACCGCCCGGCGGCCGCCGGCGCAAGTACTACCGGATCACCGCACAGGGACGCGCGGAGCTGGCCGAACAACGCCGCCAGTGGACGACCGTCGTCGACGCGCTGGAGACCATCTGGCACACCGCCGGAGTTGCCACCGGCCGCACCGCCACCGCCGGCGGCGCGGCATGACCATCGAGAGCGACAGCGACAAGGACCTGGAAACACAGATCGCCGAATGGCGCGCCTACATGCGGCGCCGTCGCGCCGTACACGGAACCGACGTGGACGAACTCGAGGACCACCTCCGGACGACGGTGGCGGACCTTGTCGAGGCCGGCTTGCGGCCCGAGGAGGCATTCCTGATCGCCGTGAAGCGGCTGGGCAACCTGGACGATCTATCCCAGGAGTTCGCCCGGGTGCATTCCGAACGCTTGTGGAAACAGTTGGTGCTGTCCGGGGCGCCGGATGCCCCCGCACCGGCCGGCTCGCGCAGCGATCTGCTGATCGCACTGGGTTGCGCGGCGGCCGCGGCGATCAGCATCAAGGTACCCGAGCTGTTCGGCCGCGATCTCGACAACGACGGCGGGTTCTATCTGCGCAACGTCAGCCTCTTCGCCCTGGTGCCGCTGGCCGCGTACTTCGCCTATCGCCGCCGCGTCGGTGTCGCCTCCATCTGCGTCATGGTGGTGTTGTTCGCGCTGGGCGCCGTGGGCGCCAATGCCTACCCCTTGGCCGAGGACTCGCAGAGCATCGTTCTCACGGCGATCCACCTGCCGCTGGCGCTGTGGCTGGTGGTCGGACTGGCCTACGTGGGCGGCGACTGGCGGCCGGATGTCAAATGGATGGACTTCATCCGGTTCACCGGCGAATGGCTGATCTACTACGTGCTCATCGCGCTGGGCGGCGGAATTCTCGTGGGCGTGACGGTCAATGTCTTCCGCGCCATCGGCATCGATGTGACCGGCTTCGTCGAGGCCTGGCTGGTGCCTTGTGGCGCCGTGGGGGCGGTCGTCGTCGCCGCGTGGCTCGTCGAAGCCAAGCAGAGCGTCATCGAAAACATGGCACCGGTGCTGACCCGCGTGTTCACGCCGCTGTTCACCGCGGCGCTGCTGGCCTTCCTGGTGACCCTGCTGGGCGCCGGAAAGATCATCGACGTGGAACGCGACGTGCTGATCCTGTTCGATCTCCTGCTGGTTGTCGTGCTCGGCCTGCTGCTGTACGCGATTTCCGCGCGCGATCCCGGCATCCGTCCCGGGCTCTTCGATTGGCTACAGCTCGCGCTCGCCATCAGCGCGGCGCTCATCGACGTCCTGGTGCTGCTGGCCATCACCGGGCGTATCACGGAGTGGGGCACCACGCCGAACAGGGCCGCCGCGCTGGGGGAGAACCTCGTCCTGATCGCCAACCTCGCCTGGACGGCGTTCCTCCTCGCCGGCTTCATCCGGCATCGGCGCCCCTTCGAGCACCTGGAGCGCTGGCAGATCCGGTACATCGCGGTGTACGCCGCCTGGGCATGGACGGTGGTTCTCGTCTTCCCGCCCGTGTTCGGCTTTTTCTAGGGAGTCACCGGGGCTCTGCATCCATCTCCCGGACGGGTCACCGGCTCTCACGTCATGCTAGGGACCGGGTACGACATCTTTGCCGCCCGGCGATCACCGCTGCATCGGCGCAAAAGCGACTAAATCTCGCGTATACCACACTTGGGGCGTGTCGCGCCAATAGCCTGAAGCGATAATTACGGCCGCCTGTTCACGGGATGCTCAAATCGGGCTTAACTGGCAACCTGGTCATACCGGCTCGCGAGATGCGAGCCGCGAAGGGACGCGATGATCCGCCGGGCGACATGGTCGCCACCCGGCCCGGCGGGGAGCGAGAGGCGAAACCGGCCCTTCCGCCCGTTTCGTCCCCAAGGAGACTTCTCCATGCGCAACATCAACAAGGTCGCTCGCATCGTCGGCACCGTCGCGGTGGGCGGCGCCGCCGCCCTCAGCGCGCTTGCTATGACGCCGGGCACCTTCGGTGGCTTCACCAGCACGACGAGCAACCCCGGCAACTCGGTCGAGGCCGGCACGCTGACCATGGACAACACTGCTGCCGGCGCGGCGGTGGTGACCGCGACCTCGGGCCTCGCACTGGACAACCTGCAGCCCGGCGACAGCGCCAGCGGCCAGGTGACGATCAAGAACAGCGGCTCGCTGCCGGCAGACATGACGCTTTCCATCAGCAACGCGGTGAACGAGTTCCCCGCGGGCGCCCTGAATCTGGTTATCACGGACGGCCCGACCACGGTCTACACGGGCACCGTGGGCAACACCGCCACCCCCATCGCGCTTGGCGGCACGTGGGCCGCGGCGGAGAGCCACACCTACACCGTGACCGTCTCGATCCCGCTGTCCGCGGGCAACGACGCGCAGGGCGACGCCGCCAGCTTCGACCTGAACTGGGCCGGCGCGCAGCACTGACCCGCACCGACCGACCACACGGGGCGGGGCCGCGCATCGGCCCCGCCCCCGGAACTCCAGGAGCATCCGTGAGCCTGCGCGCCTTCGCCCGCCTGACGCGGGCCGCGATCGTGCCGATCCGCCGGGTCGTGGTCACGCTCGCGGTCGTCGTCTGTGTCGTGGGCCTGGGCTCGATGCTCGCCGCGTCCCTCGCCAACCGCAGCGGCTACCAGGTGCTCGGGATGAAGACCGGGTCCATGCGCCCGACGATCGACCCGGGGGACCTGGTCATCGCGCGCGCGGTACGCCCCTCCGACATCCGCAACGGCGACGTCATCACGTTCCGTTCGCCGCAGGGCAGCCACGCGCCGTACACGCACCGCGTCGTGCAGACCGCCTACGGCCCGGACGGACCTCGCTTCCAGACCAAGGGCGACGCCAACGCCGCCCCCGACGCATGGACGGTGCGCTATCAGCTTGAGGGCTGGCGCATGATCTACGTGCTGCCGCGCGCCGGCCTGCTGCTCGCATTCGAACAGAGCCCGCCGGGGCGCCGGCTCCTCGCGGGAGCGGTGTTCATCGTGACCGTCGCGCTGCTCGGGCCGGTCTTCAGTGGACGGCGCCGCTCGGCAGAACCCGAAGGTACCGACAGCACGGCGACCGCCACGCCCCAGCCAGAGAAGGTGACCGCATGAGACCACGGATGACGCTGGCCGCCCTCCTGGGCGCCGGGCTGGCGGCGGGCCTGGTCACGGTGCTACCGGCACCGCGCGACGCCGAGCCGGGCGCGAAGGACCAAGTCCAGCTCGTAGCGTCGGCCAACCCGAACGGCAACTCCAGCGGCGACGGCAAGCCGCTGGTGATCAACAGCCTCGACGGCAAGCCCATCCTCAGGGTCGCCGACCTGCAGCCGGGCCGCTCGCGTTCCGGGCAGGTGACGGTCAAGAACGCCGGATCGGCGCCGCAGGCGGTCAGCGTCTGGCAGAACAACCTCGCCACCGGACCGGCGAACCGGCCCAATCTGGCGGCTCGGACGCGGCTGACCGTGCACGACGACGCGCTGAACAAGACCCTTTACGCCGGCGCTTACAAGGACTTCCCGGCGATGCAGCGACCCCTGCAGGTGTGCGGTCTACCCAGAAACAAGGAAAGCTGCCCGGCCTGGGCCAAGGGTGAGTCGCATGTGTTCACGTTCACCGTGACCCTCCCGGACGCCCCGGCGGGCAGCGGCACAGACATCAACACTTATCAGTCGACGTGGCTGCGGTCCGAGTTCGACTGGGCCTCGGTCATCTGAGACGGCGGAGACATGAAGCTGACATCGCGAGCACCCATCCTCGCCGCCGCGGTCGCCGTGGCGGTCCTCGTACCCTCGGCAGCGTTCGGCGTCTTCACCACCGGCACGAGCAACCCCGGAAACGCCGTGACGGCGGGCGTTCTCAAGCAGCCCGGAACGCTCACCGCCACCGCGCACGTGCTGAACAACGCGACAAACGCCGGTGATGTGAAGCTGACCTGGAACGACGGGCTGAGCAACGCCGGTGGGATCAGCCCCGCGGGCTACCTCATCGAGCGGCAGACGGCCGGCTCGTTCGGGTGGCAGCCGGTGGCCACACCCGCGTACGGCAGCGCATGCAACGCCAGTCACGCGTGCACCTTCACCGACACCACGGCGGCATTCAACACCGCTTACAGTTACCGGGTCCGCTCCACGGTGGGCGCTTGGACGGCCGGGCCGACGAACGTACGGCTGGCCGCGTCGATCGCGCCCAGCACCGCCGAGGAACGGACCTTCCCCACCGACGCCTTGAACTCGGTGGCGTACTCCGGCTCGGGGCTCATCGCCGTCGGGCAGGGCGGCCGCATCCTGGTGTGCCCGGGAGCCTGCACCGGTAGCGGGTCGTGGCAGATCGCGGCGTCGCCGACCGGCAACGACCTGCACCGGGTCGTCTTCGACACATCCGCCTCCGGCCGCGCCTGGGCGGTGGGTGCCGCCGGGACCGTGCTGACCTGCGCGAGCGGCTGCACCAGCACATCGGCGACCTGGACCAGCGTCAACGCCGGAACCACCGCCGCCCTGTACGGCATCGCGGCCGGCTCAGGCTACGTCGCAGTCGTGGGCGCCAACCTGACGATGCGGTTCACCGTCAACGCCGGTTACACGAACTGGCAGGCGGGCACGGTCAACGCGGGCACGCCGACGACGACGCTGTACGGCATCGCCGTCAAGAATGACCGGAACGTGGTCATCGTCGGCAGCCGAGGCACGTCGAGCACCGGTCTCATCGCCGCCTGCTCCGCCGGCGGCAACAGCGTCTGTGGCGGTTCGACGGCGTTCACTGCGGCCGGCTACGCGAGCGGAAACTCGGCGCCGGCGGCCGACCTGCGCGACGTTGCCTACGTGTCGGGGAGCGGGAACAGCGACCACGTCTACGTCGTGGGCACCGGCGGGAACGTCTACGTCTCGACGTCCCTGACCTCCGGTTACACGAAGAAGACGACCGGAACGAGCACCGATCTGTACGCCGTGGCCGCCCTGAGCCAGAACGCCGCCGGTGCTGTCGGCGAGCCGGCGTCGTCGTCGAGCGTCTTCCTCCGTTGCACCAGTAGCTGCGCCGCCACCGGCGGAACCTGGGACGCCGGGCCCAGCACCGGCATCGCCAACCGGCTGTCCGGCATCACCGGTTCGGGCGGCACCTACTGGGCGGTCGGTGCGGCCGGGACGATCCGGTACTTCAACGGCACCACCTGGACCGGGCAGAACGCGTCCCCGGCGGCCGTGAGCGCGGCCTCGCTGCGGGCGAACGACGGCACCCGCTACGCCCTCACGACGGCGGCGACCCTCGGCAGCGTATGCGCGGTGCCCGCACTCGTGGCCACCGCGACGGTGCCGGCCCGGTCCAGCGCCGCGGTGACCTCACCGGCGGTGAAGGTCACCATCGGCTACGACTTCACCGGCACCACGAACAGCAGCCGGGTCGCCCTGTCGGTCAACAACGGCGGCACGTGGTCCGACGCGCCGCTCACCGCGAACGTGTCCGCCGCCACGGTGGCCACCGTGGACTTCAGCGGCGCGGTAGCGGGCAGCGACAGCGCCCAGCAGATCCTGCTGTGCGTACAGGGCGCCGGCGGCGGTGGTCGCATGAACGTCGACATGGTGCACCTCGACGTCGACGAGTGAGATCGGGACGTCGACGAGTGAGATCGGCGCCGCGGCGGCAGGTGCGGGTCGACCGCGTTGCTCAGGGCCGGCGATCCCGCGGATAGACGGCGGCGGCTCCGGCGACCAGCATCGTCAGCAGGAAGGCTCCGTAGCATCCGGTCCGCGGTGAGCTCCAGTCAGGCACGGCCGGATACCGCGCCAGCGCGATCAGTTCCAGTACGGCGATGGCGACGTAGCCCCATGCCGCGGGCCGGAGCCGGCGCCGGTCGCGTTCGATGATGGCATGGACGGCGGCGACGCCGAGGCTGAGCATCCACGCTCCGATCGCCCTGCCCGCGAGCGATGGGAGCGCCCAGGGCCAGAACGAGTGGCCGGCTCCGATCGGGTCGACGAGCAGCCACGCACCCAGCGGCAGCAGGACAGCCACGTGCACCCCGATCAGCACGCGCAGCCAGGCCGGCAACGCAGCGGTGCCCGGCGGATCAGCGCCCGGTCTGCGGGTCTGCGTGACCGAGACGACTATCAACAGCACTGGGACGGTCACGTAGATGGCGATCCAGGCCCAGGTCACCAGCCGGGTGTTGAAGGCGAGATCGGGATCGAGGTGGAACAAGCTCAGGTGTCCGAGGGTGACCCCCAGGGTCGTCAACGTGAACAGCAGGACGGTCGGGACCGCGATGCGGGCATTGACCCAGAACCTCTCGCGGGCGGCGAGCGCCTCGATGACGAAGCTTCCCCAGTAGGCGGCTCCCAACGTCGCGGCCGTCAGCGGGTTGGTGATGGTCCAGGCGAAGAACTCGTTGGTGCGCTCGGCGAACACGAACAGCTGGGTGCCGGCGAGCAGCACCAATACCGCCGCAACGCGCAGCAGCCAGCGCATCGCGGGAGACAGCATCCGAAAATGCGGGGTGGGTTTCGCCTCAACGGTGGAGGCGTCGGACGTGTCCGGACTCACCTCCTCGTCACCGCCCCGCGGGTCAGCTCGTCGAGATAGCGATGAACCAGCTGGATCGCCACGGCACCTTCGCCGACTGCCGAGGCCACCCTCTTCACCGAGCCCTGCCGGACGTCACCCGCCGCGAACACACCCGGCGTGCTGGTCTCCAGGAGGAGCGGCGCCCGCTCGAGTGGCCATCGATCCGGGGAGATCGCGTCCGCGGTTCGTTTCGCGGTCGGCACGGCAAGGTCGGGACCGGTAAGGATGAAACCCCAGGGATCTCGGGCGACGCACTCGCCGAGCCAGTCGGTACGCGGTTCGGAACCGATCAGAACGAAGAGCCCGCTGGCCGGGACCTCGTGGCGGATCCCGGTGTCCAGCTCCTCGATCACCAGCGATTGCAGGCAGTCCTCACCCGTACCGTCGGTCACGTGGACGCGCGGCCACACGTTGATGTTGGCCGCCGACTCGATCTCCCGGATGAGATAGTCCGACATGGTGTCGGTGAGCGCCGACCGCCGGATGACGATCGTGACCTGCTCGGCCCACCGGGCCAGGTGCATGGCGGCCTGTCCCGCCGAGTTGCCGCCGCCGACCACGTAGACGTGCCGGCCGCGCATGACCGGTGCTTCGCTCACCGAGGCGCCGTAGAAGACGCCGCGTCCCTGCAGTGCCTCGAGTCTTTCTGCTCCCAGCTGCCGGTAGGTGACGCCGGTGGCGATCACGACCGTACGAGCGGTGATCGTGGTTCCGTCCGACAACGCGAGCCGGCGTACCGGGCCGGCGTCGTCCAGGCGTTCGACTTCACGCATGAACAGGAAACTGGTGCCGAACAGCCAGGCTTGCTGGTAGGCGTCGTAGGCGAGCTGGCTGCCGCTAACACCCTTGGGAAACCCGAGATAGTTACGGATCAGGGAGCTGGTTCCGGCCTGCCCACCCACCGACTCGCGCTCGATGACCAGGGTCTTGAGGCCCTCCGAGGAGGCGTACACGGCGGCGGCCAGGCCCGCCGGGCCGGCGCCTACCACGGCCACGTCGAACACCTCGTCCTCCGGAACGGGTGTCATCAACCCGAACGCCTCGACGATGTCGAGGTTCGACGGAGCGACCAGCACGCTGTTGGCCGAGCTGAATTGCAACGCCACCACCGGCAGAGCGGGGTCGTCGAGCCCGAGATCGGAAAGGATCCGCCGACCCTCGGTCGTCGTGGCGTCGTAGAAACCGACCGGGAGGCGTTGGCGGGAGAACAGGTCGCGCAGTTCCTGGGAACGCGGGTTCCACCGCTCACCGATCACCCGGACCGCTTCGAACCCTCCGCCGCGCCGGACCTTCCAGTCCCTCAGGAAATCGGTGATCGACCGGTGGAACTCCTCGTCCGCGTCCTCCACGGGGCGGATGACCCAGTGGTCGATCTTGCCCATCGCCAGCGCATCGAAGATCGGACCGCTGGTCGCCCAGTCACCCCACCGCACGGCGGGCACGTACAGGGCCGTCGGAAGGAGCGACCGTACGCCCGCGAGGACGTCGATGCCGTCCGGGTCGGCACCGCCGGTGCCACCCAGTACCAGGGCTACCGGAACGTCGTCTGCGCGCATCCGGATCATCAGGGGGCGCAGCTCGGACGGTACGACGGACTGGACGTCGTAGTCGGCGCCGTACCGCTTGGTCAGCTCTGCCCGCAGGCCCTCACGAACCTGTGCGTCCTGGCTGACCACGATGACGACGGGGCGATCCACGTCGGCGCTGCTCTCCCGGGCCGGTCGGCCGTCGTCGCTGTCGCTCATCGTATCCATCCAGGTCCGGCCTGCCCGATGGCGGTCGCGGGGGTCACGATCCGGCTGCGACCGGCGAAGGCAGATGATCATTTGCATTCGGTCAGGAACACCGGCACGCCGACGCGACGCCGGTCTCAACCTGAGGCTCGCGTCCGGATACCCCTGCTGTCCACTACTTTCGCCGATCACCACGTGGGTCCTGGCCAGTTCGTGGCGCCTTGTCCAGAGAATTCCGCCGGGCCGGCCGATGCGCTCCGGAAGCACGAACGGCCGCGAGGAGGCTTACGGTGGCGCGATGACCGACACCGACCGCCCGTGGGAACCGCCCCTCTCCGGCACCGAGGCCGAGCACCTCGCCGGTGCTCTCGACCGCCTTCGCACGACGTTCCGCTGGAAGGCCGACGACCTCGACGCGTCCGGGCTCCGGGCCCGCATCGGCGCATCCTCGCTGACCCTGGGCGGCCTGCTCAAGCATCTCGCCCTTGTGGAGGATCACACCTTCAGCACGAAATTACGCGGGCAACCGCTCGGCCCGCCGTGGGAGATCGCCGACCTGGACCGCGCCGAGGACTGGGAGTTCACCACAGCTGCCGACGACACTCCCGAACAGCTGTACGCGCTCTACGATGGCGCCGTCGCACGGTCCCGCGCCAGGCTGGACGCTGCCTTGGCCGATGGCGGACTCGACCAGCTCACCCACGTCGCCGTGCCGGACGGCCGGCATGCCAGCCTGCGCCGGCTGGTCTGCGATCTGATCGAGGAGTACGGCCGGCACACCGGCCACGCCGATCTGCTTCGCGAGGCGGTGGACGGACTGGTCGGCGAGGACCCGCCCGCGGGATGGCGGGCGAAGGCGGGAAGGGACGCCGCGAACAGCTGATCCGCCGTACGGACCGCCAGCCGGCACAGCACTGGGATCAGTGGAACGGAGGCTCGCCGAAGACGTCCCGGATGCGGTACAGGTCGCGCAAGCGGGGTTCGGTCGTGCCACCCACCCAGCGGCTGATCGTCTTCGTCGACACGTTCAGCCGGCGGGCCGCCGCTTCCATGGTCATGCCCTCGGTTCGCAGCCTGTTGGACAGCCATGCGGCGAAGGACGGCGAGCCGCTGCTCGGCGAGCTGTTGACCGCGGTCGACCCGGCCACGGCGGGCGGTGACGACCGGAGCGGATGCTCCGCGATGCGGGCGCCTCGGTCCGGAGGCGGATCGGCGCTGACGCCATCGACGCGGTCGGGCGCCAGCTCGCGGTCCGGAGCCTCGCGGTCCGGAGCCTCGCGGTCCGGAGCGAAGAGCACGTCCACCTCGGCCGATTCGGGGAAGATTCGCAACGAGACCTGGATGTTGCCGGATACGCCGGCCGCGTCCAGCAGCACGTCCGCGACCCGTTCGCAGAGGACACGGATGTCGTCGTCGGACACGGGTGTCGTGGTCAACCGCCGGCGTACGAAATCGCGGACGTCCGGAAGCGCGGACGGCCGTGCCGGGAACGCCTGCGCGACGACCACGAGCGGCAGGATCTCGACGTGGTCCGCGCCTGGATTGTGAGACGCCGGCATCGCGCCCCTTCCGCCCGTTACGATGGACTGCCCCATGATGAGCTTACGTGGCCGTGACGTACCCGATCGGGTGACGCTCGCGAACGGCGACACCTTTCCTCCGGCCGGCATGCCGAATAGGCTCGACCCGATCCAGCCGGACCCATGACCCCGATGTCAACGCTGATCGGATGGTGACGGCCGTGAACGTCGCTCCCGCTGGAGACGGCGAGAAGGTGCTGCACATTCTCTGGATGAACGGCGGTCTGAGCTGCGACGGCGAGTCCGTCGCGCTGACCGCGGCGAGCCAGCCGAGCATCGAGGATCTCATCCAGGGCGCCCTGCCCGGCCTGCCGCCCATCGCCATGCACTGGCCGTACCTCGATTTCGACAGCGGTCCGGACGGCTCCGCGGACAGCTTCATCGAATGGTTCCACCGCGCGGATCGCGGTGAGCTGGACCCGTTCATCCTGGTCGTCGAGGGTTCCGTGCCCGATGAGAGCAACAAGCCGGAAGGGTACTGGAGCGGATTCGGCAACGACCTGCGGACCGGGCAGCCGATCACCGCGGCCGAATGGCTCGATCGACTGGCACCGAGGGCCACGGCGGTCATGGCGGTGGGCACCTGCGCCGCGTACGGCGGTATCCACGCGATGGCGGGCAACCCCACGGGGGCCATGGGGGTCCCGGACTATCTCGGCTGGGAGTGGAAGTCCAAGGCCGGCCTACCCATCGTTTGCGTACCGGGCTGCCCGACCCATCCGGACAACCTCTCCGAAACGATCCTCCACCTGCTCTACCAGGTGAGCGGGCAGGCACCCATGATGCCGCTCGACGAGGCGTTGCGGCCGCGCTGGCTCTTCGAGGCCACCGTGCACGCCGGATGTGACCGGGCCTCCTACTACGACCAGAGCGACTTCGCCGCCGGGTACGGGTCGTCGACCTGTCTCGTCAAGGTGGGATGCTGGGGTCAGGTGGTGCGATGCAATGTCCCTAAACGTGGATGGATGAACGGGGTGGGCGGCTGCCCGAACGTCGGCGGCATCTGCATCGGGTGCACCATGCCCGGATTCCCCGACAAGTTCATGCCGTTCATGGAGGCACCGGTGGCCGGCGCCGTGCCGTCCGGTGGAGGATACGCCCCGGTCGTGCGTACGCTTCGCGGGTTCACCCTGCGGATGACCGCGCCGGCGACCATCGGGCCGGCGGACGCGGTGGGACGGCGCTGACGTGCCGACCGGCGTGGGATGCGCGGCCACCTGCGGCCCGTGCGCTCGCCCGCCCATGCCCCGTGCCAGCTGGAGGTCACGATGACCGAACCCGATGCCGCCGAGACGGCCGCGCAGCGGGTCGACGAGCTCCTGGCGGAGCTGCGCTCGCGTCCAGACCCGCGCGCCGCCTCTGCCGCCGAGGAGTTGACGTGTTGCCTGGTGCAGCTCTACGGC
>Ga0081539_10002329_pt1 | contig 27351 bp, 24 predicted proteins | sample TabmetS4T2R2_FD_71023 | JGI IMG/M metagenome (GOLD analysis project Ga0081539, IMG submission 71023) | Tabebuia heterophylla rhizosphere microbial communities from the University of Puerto Rico - S4T2R2 | ecosystem: Host-associated > Plants > Roots > Rhizosphere ...
AACGACATCAACCCCCACCTCGACCTCGGCGCGATCGAGGGCATGGCCGAGCTCGGCATCCTCGGGATCACGATCCCGGAGGAGTACGGCGGCGCCGGCCTCGACTTCGTCTCCGAGGCGCTCGCTTGCGAGGAGATCGAGCGCGGCGAGGCGGCGTTCCGCACGCTGATCTCCGTCCACGTCGGGCTCAACTCGCTCGCGCTCCTCCGCTACGCGAGCGAGGAGCAGAAGCAGCGCTGGCTCGTCTCACAGGCGCGTGGCGAGAAGATCGCGTGCTTCGGGCTGACGGAGCCGGCGGCGGGCTCCGACGTCGCGTCGATGCGGACCACCGCCCGCCGCGAAGGCGACACGTACGTCCTGAACGGCCAGAAGAACTGGATCTCGTACGCCTCCGTCGCCGACCACGCGCTCGTCTTCGCGAAGACCGACCCGGCGGCGAAGCACAAGGGCATCTCGGCGTTCGTCGTCGAGAAGGGAACGCCGGGGTTCACCAGCGCCGACACGGAGAACAAGCTCGGCGTCTGGGCCGGCTCGACCGGCGAGCTCTTCTTCCAGAACGTGGAGGTGCCGGCCGAGAACCTGATCGGCGAGGAGGGCCAGGGCTTCGAGATCGCGATGTACGGCCTCGACCAGGGCCGCTTCACGGTCGCCGCCGGCGCGTGCGGCGTGATCCGCGCGTGTCTCGAGCGGTCGGTCGAGTACGCGCGCGAGCGCGAGACCTTCGGCCAGCCGATCGGCAAGTACCAGTTCGTCCAGGACATGGTCGCTTCGATGGTGCTCGGCTACGAGACGTCGAAGCTGCTCGTGATGCAGGCCGCGTGGATGAAGGACGAGGGGCGCCGCAACACCCGCGAGACGTCGCTCGCGAAGTGGCACGCGACCGAGTCCGCGTTCGAGGCCGCGCACCTCGCGATCCAGGTCTTCGGCTCGTACGGCTACTCGGCCGAGTACGGGATCGAGCGCTACTTCCGCAACGCGCGCGCGCCGATCATCTACGAGGGCACGACGCAGATCCACAAGATGATGCAGGCCGAGCACGCGCTCGGCTTCCGGCGGCTGAACGGGCACACCGGGGAGATGGCGCCGCTCGTGGCGTGGCGCGCGCCGGGAGCCGCCGAGCCGGTGAAGGCGTAGCTTCGGCTTCGGCGGCCTTGAGACAACGGCGCGGATCGTCGATGATCACAGCGCTGGCGACACGAAGGAGGAGCGATGGCCACGCTGGAGGAGCTCCGCGCGCGGAGCGACGCGCTCTTCACCGAGCTGCTGAAGGCGCAGGCGTCGAAGCCGAAGCGCGGCGACGACGGGTCGTTCTCCTGGTTCGACACCGACGACGCGCTGGCGGCGGCGACGCTCTCGTTCCGCCTGGCCGCGCTCGCCGGATCGGCCGAGAAGCTCGAGGACGGGCTCGCCGCCGCGCTCGACGCAGCCGAGGAGGAGAAGGCGAGCGCGCGACCCGCCGAGGTGCAGATCGCCCTTTCGCTCTTCGTCACGCACAACCGCCAGGGACGGCAGCTCACGAAGCCGCGGACGGTCGCGGCCGCGCCGGAGCTCTTCAGCCCGCCGCGCGTCGGCGACCGAAGGCTCGCGATCTCGGTCGGCGGGCCTTCCCCGGGGCTCGATTACTGGCGTGAGGACGTGCTCGCGAACGAGCACCATCAGCACTGGCACGAGGTCTATCCGTTCACCGGCATCGGACCCGGCACGTTCGCCGAATGGGCGCAGAGCCACAGCACCCACGACCTGGTCGCGATCCTCGAGGCGCTCGACCCGAGCCAGCCGTGGCGCGACATCGTCCCGACCCAGACGCGGGAGCAGCTCGCCGAGATCTTCGCGCAGGTCGTCGGCTTCGCCCGTGCGCTCCCGCACGAGCTCTTCACGAAGCTCTTCCGTCTCAACGATCGCCAAGGCGAGCTCTTCTTCTACATGCACGAGCAGATGCTCGCCCGCTACGACGCCGAGCTGCTCTCGCACGGGCTCGCGCGGGTGCAGCCGTTCGGGCCCGACGAGTGGGACAAGCCGATCGCCGCCGGCCACGATCCGATCGAGCCCCAGGTCGAGGGCTTCGGCAAGCGCAAGCCGAACGCGAAGCTTCCGGCCGCCGCGGTCGCGACGCTGAAGACGCGCTGGGAAGAGATCGACGCCGCGCTGCGGGCGGGTCGGCTCCACAGCCGCGACGGACACGAGGTGCCGATCGACCGCGAGAACCTCGGCGAGGCGGTCGAGGCGACGGTGCCGAAGCTCCGCTCCTCGCTCGCCGAGAACATGTACGACAACCTCCACGGCAAGGGCCACGTCGCACTCTCGAAGCTCGCGAACCCTGACGGAGTGATGTCTCAGCCTGTGGCGGCGATCCGCGATCCGGTTTTCTGGCAGTGGCACAAGGCGATCGATGGGATCGGCGAGCGCTGGCAGGACACGCTCGACCCGTATCCGTTCAACGACAGCCCGCCCGTGCGAATCCGCGATTCGTTCGAGGGGACCGAGGCCCAGCCGTGGGCCAGCCCGGACATCATCCTCTGCCGGACGATCGACCTCCCCGGCGGCACCGACCCCGCCGCGCTCGGAGTGCAGCTCTTCGGCGGCGACAACTGGTCAACCGACTTCACGAAGGCTTCGGCCTCGGCGGGCGGCACGACCCTTCAGACCCTGGACGAGCTGACGACGACGATGGCCCGGGTCGCGCTCGGCGGGAACGAGATCGCGTACCTGACGCACGAGCCGTTCTCGTACTTCATCCGGATCGAGAACCCGAGCGGCGGCAAAGTCGAGGTGACCGTCCGTGTCTTCCTGGTTCCGGCGGCGCTCGAGAACGACCGGCGCGCGTGGATCGAGATGGACAAGTTCCTGGCGGAGCTTCCGGCCGAGAACCGCGTCGTCCTCTACCGGTCCGACGAGGAGTCGTCGGTCGTCAAGCGCCCGGTCGACAAGAACCCGGCGCGCGTTCTCCGCGGCGGCGCCGACCCGAACGAGAACGCCTACTGCGACTGCGGCTGGCCCTACACGCTCCTCCTACCGCGCGGCAAGTCCGAGGGGATGCCATTCCGGCTCCTCGTCCTCTGCACCGACGCGAGCGTCGACAAGGTGACCCAGGCCGAGCACTGCGGCTCGATGAGCTACTGCGGCGCCGTCGACCGGTACCCGGACACGCGCGACATGGGCTACCCGTTCTCGCGGCCCTTCGGGCCGGGCCCGACCGCTATCCAGGAGCGGATCCTCGCGCTCGAGTGCGCCGCCGCCCGGACCGTCACGATCCGGCACACGGGCGGTCCGTAGGCGCGATCAGAGGTCGAGGTCGACGTCGGCCCAGGGGTGCGCTTTGCGCAGGTCCTCGGTGTCGTGGAGATTGCTGCCCGCCTTCAGCGCCTCGACGAGCACCCTGCGCGGCACCTCGGTCCCCCGGGCGACGGAACCGTGCTTGCCCGCTAGCGTAGACAGCATCGTCTCGAGCCGCCCCGGTCCGCCTTCCGGCCCTACGTGCTCGAAGCCTTTCCACAGGGTCTTCGGAGTCGCATTCCGGCTGCCGTGGTGGCCGACCTTGTAGAAGCGCGCCGTCGCGAGCCGCTTCCGAATCTCGTCGCAGTCGGGCGCCGTGAAGAGCGCGTAGCTCCAGTTCTCGATCTGCGCGTCGCCGGGGAAGAGCATCCGCGTCTCGCCGACCTCGAAGAGCAAGATCAGGCTCGTGTTGTTCAGCACCGAGTCGAGAATCCGCACGATCGCGAGGATCTCCTCTGAGCGCATCCGTTCGATCTCGGGGATCACCCACCGCGCCTCCTGCGGGACCGGCCCCGTGACGGCCGCGGCGGGGAAGAGCACGTCCGGCGCCCCATCCGCCCGCGTCGGATCGGCCCGGGTCGCTGCAAGCTGCCAGAACTCATCGGGGTCACTCGAACGCTGCGTCTGGATCTTTGCCGACTCCTCCAGCGTCGGCGGGCCGAGCACGTCGATCTTCACGCCTGGCAGGAGGTCGTCCACGGGAAGCTCGGTGCCGAAGCTCGCATAGAGGTTCTTCTTCCCCATCGTCATGAGGTTCCGGACGGCATCGGCGTTCGCGAGGTTCGTCTCACCGAGGAACGCGAGCTGCTCTCTGACGGTCTTCCGGACCGACGGCGACGCCTCGAGCGCCGGCAGCTGTGCGACCACCGCCGCCGCGACGGCCTGCATGTTTCCGAGCCGCGCGACGAGCGCGTGGCTGCCGGTCGGCGCGTCCGCCGCCCTGCCGGCGGGCGCCTGCGCGTCGGGCGCGAGCTTCGGGTCCTCCGTCCAGGGCTGGACGACGAGGTCGGGCTTCAGCGCCTTGATCGTCTTGCCCGAGGCGCCTCCGAACCCGTTGATGTGGTCCGCGTGACGGTGGGTCGCGACGACCATGTCCAGCTTCCCCCCGCTGTGGTCGTGGATCAGGCGCGCGATCGTCGGTAGGTCCGGGCTCGAGCGCGACGCCTTCGTCGAGCCGAAGTCGATCAAGACGTTGCGTTCCTTCTCGCCGGCGTACATGAAGGTGAGCAGGAAGCAATCGCCGAAGCCGACGTTGTACGAGCGGACGCGGACGTGCGTCGGAGACGCCATCACCAGGCCTCGCTCGAGCGGACGGGCGGGTCGATCGCGCGCAGACGGTGAATCGTCGAGAGCCGAGCCGCGAACGACGCGCCCGGGTCGAAGTGACCCTGCTCCCAGAGATAGTCGAGCCGGTCCTGAGCCTTCACGACATCATTCGGGCGCGCCGGGTCCGGCAGCCGGTTGTGCACCTCGTACTTCAACCGCCCGTAGTCGTCGAGGATCAGGGTGCTGCCGCCCTCGAGCGCGATCTCGGTGTCGTCCGCCATGCCCTCCGGCTTGGTGAGGCCGAAGGGCTCGAGCTCGGACGCGTAGATCTGGACGTACTGGAGGCACTCCGCCACAGTCTCGCGAAGCGGCAGGCCGTCGTCCGGAGACGTCCTGATGCAAGGGCGAAGGCTTGCGATGCGGGTATAGGCGGTCGGGTTCAGGTTGAGCTTCTCGCTGTTCGCCCACACGAGCCGGAACATCTCGACCGCGTCGGTCTGGAGGCTGCCGAAGCGAACTCCCTCGTTCACTAGCTGCGAGTTGCCCGCGGGCGCCTCCCAGAGACCGTCCGCCGCCTCCGAGGCGGGCGCGATCCCGTATCGCGAGAACCAATCCAAGAGGCCCTTCCGCAGGCCGTAGCGCGAGTCGTCCGCCCGGATCTGGGTGTCGGCCGTGAGGAGCGCGCTCAGGAAGTCGCCGAAGGTCAGGTGGACAGGCGGCGTGTAGTCGAGCGCGCGGATCGCCATCGTCAGGAGGGTCGCGGCGACGTCCATGCCCTCCTCGACGACGCGACGGACCTCGATCCGGTCAGTCCGCGCGCCTTCGGGCGAATCGAGGCGGCGCACCCACGCGTCGACGAACGCGCGCATGGTCGCGGCGACGAGGACCTCGCCGCGGCGGTGCGGCTCCTGGAACTCGACGTGCTTCAGGACGTTGGGGTCAGGCTCGAGCGTGACCGAGCGCCGGAGGGCGTTCACCCGCGCACCTTCCGTCTCGCTCTCCATGTCGTCCGCGAGCCCCAGGAGCCACGAGTTCATGATCTCTTCCGCCGTCACGGCGCTGCGGGCGATGAGGCCGCCTTCGGCCCTGCGGTTCCGGTCGACGAGCACGTCCATGACCTCGCCCAGCGCGAAGACCGAGAGCAGCGCGACGATGTCGGCGAAGCCCTCGTGGAAGGCGGCCTGGTCGGCCGACGAGGGCGCCATGAACCGGCTGCGGAGACCGTCGAGGAGCGCGTGCGTCGTCTCGTGGACGACGATGTCGTGCGAGAGGCACATGAAATGGCGGTCGCCGGGCGCGCCGTAGTAGCCGAAGACGAGCGACTCGGCCTCGCGCGAGTAGAACGCGTTCATCTGCTCGAACGCGTGCGGGGCGACCTTGAGCTGGTGGCCGCGGAAGCACCACGACACGCGGCGCCCGAGCGCGTACTCGAAACGGGCGATCGTCGCCATGACGAGCGCGTAGACGTTCTGAGCGTGGAATGTCGGGTCGCCGAGGATCTGGGAGTCGGCCGGCGGCCTCCGCGGCGCCCTGCGCGGCGTCAGCGCCGGGTCGTACATCGTGTCCGTGGTCGCGTCGTAGTCGACCACCTGAACGCGATGGCCGGTCGGCCCACCGAAGAGGTTCTCCCAGGCGATCGGCACCCGCGCCGTCAGGATCGACCTCCCGCGCGTCCGCGTTCTCACCCCACAGTCCTGTGCCAGGATGTACATCGGCCGCGTCCGCAGCTCCGGCATCTCCAGTCGATCCTGCCAGACGTCATCGCGGCCGTCTACGGCTGCGCAGGCGCGCGGGGCGTTAGGGTTCGTCGATGCCGCTACCCGACGAGGTGCGCGAGCTCTTCGCCGGCCCGAACTTCGGGCACCTCGCGACGACGCGTCCGGACGGGAGCCCGCACACGGTCGCGCTCTGGGTCGGCGTCGAGGGCGAGCACGTCGTCTTCTTCACGCAGCCCGGGAGCCGGAAGGCTCGGAACCTCGCGCGCGACCCTCGCGTCGCGATCTCGATCGTCGACGGGCGGAACCCGTACCGGGGCGCCGACGTCCGCGGCCGCGTCGTCCACACGCTCGAGGGTCCGAAGGCGCTCGAGATCATCGACCGGCTCTCGATGAAGTACACGGGCGAGCCGTTCCCGATGCGGAGCGGCACCGTCTACCTCGTCGAGTGCGAGCACGCCGGCCATCGCGTGCTCCCGTTCGACCACCGTCCGCCGCCACCCGCCTGAACGTTTCGCGAACAACTCGTAGCGCTCGTGTCACACCCGGGGTCAGACCCCGAAGTCGAGCCGCGCACCGAATTCAGCCTGAGCAAGCCGTTTCGCGACCCGGCTGTGGATGCATTGTCACGCGCTTGCGCAAGATCGGGGTCAGACCCCGGCTGGCGGCTCGCGGCGGTACGGTTCCCCGCGATGCGCCTGCTCGTCGTCGTCTTCGTCGCTGCTCTCGCCGCCGCGGCGAGTGCCTCGGCCGCGCCGCCGCGTACGGGGGTCCTCGAGCCCGGACGGAGCCTCGGCGGTCTCCGGCTCGGAGCGACCCAAGCGCAGGTCAAGCAAGCGTGGGGTCCCAGCTTCGGCCGCTGCCGCAAGTGCCCGACGCCGACGTGGTACTTCACGTACCGCCGCTACAGGCCGCAGGGCGCGGGAGTCTCGTTCCGCGACGGCCGCGTCGAGGCGATCTTCACGCTCTGGGCGCCGCCGGGCTGGCGCACGCCGAGCGGGCTGAAGATCGGCGATTCGGCGTCGAAGATCTCGCAGCTCTACGGCCCGCTCAGCCGGACGCCGTGCGGCCAGTACTCCGCGCTGATCCTCCCGATGGCGGGCGGCGTGAACGTCTTCTACGTCTCGAACCGCAAGCTCTGGGGCTTCGGCCTGCTCAACTTTCTCGTGCAGCCGTGCCGCTAGCTTCGACGCGCATCAGATGCGCGACGATCGGAATCACCGCGAGGATCGGGATCGCGCACGCCGGCCAGATCACCTGATAGCCGTGAGTCGCATGGAGGTACGGGGCGAACAGGTCCTTCGCGCCGCCCGCGAGCAGCGGCCCGACCAGGATGCCGATCCCCTTCGTCGTGGTCGCGAGCCCGGAGATCGCGCCCCGGTGCCGCGGCGGCATGAGCTTGAACAGGAGCCCCCAGGCCTGGGTCATCACCGCGCCGCCGGCGATCGCGACCGGGAAGACCAGCCCGTAGTACCAGTCGTGCCAGACCGTCGCGAAGCCGCCCACCAGTAGCCCGCCGCCGTAGACGAACGAGCAGAAGAAGATGACGCGCCCGAGCCCGACGCGATCCGCGATCCGGCCGGACCAGATCGCCGCGATCACGTAGCCGCCCGCCACAGTCGCCAGCACCAGCGACGCAATCCCGGGCGACTCGTGCAGGCCTTTGGTGATGAACAACACGACGAAGATCCGAGCGGCCGCGAACGTCCCCTCCCACGCCGCGTTCGCGATCAGGAAGCTGCGCACGTCCGCCTCCTCCTTCACGATGCACCAGCTCGTCTTGAGGTAGGCGCGGAAGCCTTTGAAGACGCGCCCGTGCCCGCCGTCCTCGCGCACGAAGACGACGACCGCGCCGCACGCGAGCGTCGTCACCACCGCGGCGACCAGGAACGGCGCGGGCGCCCAGACCTCGAGCAGGAAGCCGCCGCCGATCAGCGCCGCTCCGAGCGCGATCCCGCGCAGGATGTGCTGGACGCCCTGCGCGCGGCCGAAGACGTTCGCCGGCAGAAGGTCCGGATAGAGGCCCCGGTACGGCGGCTCGTAGACGTAGTAGGCGAAGAAAAACGCCATCACCACGAGCGCCGTCGTCCACAGGTTCGGCATGAAGGCCATCAGCGAGAGGCAGAAGGCCATCGGGCCGATCGCGACGAGCATGAACGGACGGCGGCGCCCGAGCGGCGTGTGGAACGTGTCGCTCCAGGGCCCGATCACGGGCGACAGGCTCAGGGCGAACACGCCCTCGGCACCCAGGACGAGCGCGATCAGCGTCCCCGAGCCGGTGAAGCGGCCGAGCTCGACCGGCAGGAACGTCAGCGTCGTGATCGAGAACGCGAGCCCGAACGCGCCGAGGCCGAGGATCCAGATCAGTCGCTGCGAGAACAGGCTCCGCCCGAGGACCGGCGCCTCGACCTGGATGCTCAAGCCGCCACCTCGGATCCGGACGCCCCCGGCCAGCGGCGCAGACGGCCGTACCGGCAAAGCCGGCACGGCCTGAGGCCGGCATCGCAAGCGACGCCGTTGCTCATGCGGGCGCAGGCTCCTCCATCACCGCAAGGCCGGAGCAAACGATCTCGACCAGCGCTTGCTCGGCGGCGCGGACGTCGTCGTCGCCGTCGCTGAGCTGGCCGAGCACCCAGCCGGTCAGGATCGCCTCGAGCGCGCCGTAGAACACGAAGCTCGCGAGGCGCGGGTCGAGCTCGCTGCGGAACTCGCCGTCCGCCTGGCCGCTCTCGACGATCCGCGCGACCGCGTCGAACACCTGACGCAGCGCGTCGATCCGCCGCTGGAGCTCGGGGCTCCGGCCGATCTCGCGGACGAGCACGCGGATCAGGTCGGGGTCGCGCCGCCAGGAGCGGAGCATGATCGCCGCGACCTGCCGGAGCTGCTCCCGCGCGGGCTCGCAGGACTCCTCCACGCCGCGAATCGCGCCCAGCAGCTCGTCCCACGTCTCGCGGAAGACGATCTCGAGCAGCTCGTCCTTCGACGCGAAGTAGTGGTAGAGCAGGCCGTGGGCCACCCCCGCCTCCTCGGCGATGTCGCCGACCCGGCACGTGTGGAAGCCCTTGCGCGCGAAGACGCGAACCGCCGCGTCGCGGATCAGCCGCCGCTTCTCCTCCTGCGCGATTGAACGGTCAGTCAATGCCGCTTCACTGTAGTGCTAGCTTCCGAAACCGTGCAACCGCGGCCTCTCGAGGGACTTCTCGTCGTCGACTTGACCCGGTACCTGCCGGGGCCGTTCGCGACGCGCGAGCTGCTCCGCCTCGGCGCGCGCGTCGTCCGGCTCGAGGCGCCGTCGGGCGATCCACTACGAGACGTCGCTCCGGCATGGGACGCGCTCCTCAACGGCGGCAAGGAGTCGGTCGTCTGCGACCTGAAGGCCGACCCGGCGCTCGGTCGCGCGCTCTGCGCCCGCGCCGACGTGGTCGTCGAGAGCTTCCGGCCCGGCGTGGCCGCGCGGCTCGGCGTCGGCCCCGACGACGTCCCATCCGAGACCATCTACTGCTCGCTCCGGGGCTACGGCGGCGACGACGACCGTGCCGGCCACGACCTGAACTACCTCGGCTGGGTCGGCGCGCTCGCCGCCACCGCACCCGCCTCGCCACCGCTCCCGATCGCCGACCTCGCGGCCGCGCTGACGATCGTCTCGCGCGTGCTCGCGGCGCTGCTCTCGCGCGAGAGGACCGGCCGCGGCGCGCGGATCGAGGTGGCGCTGGCCGAGGTCGCACGTGAGCTCGCGCCCTTCGGCGGCCCGCTGACCGGCGAGCTGGCCTGCTACCGCATCTACGAGACCGCCGACGGACGCCACCTCACGGTCGCCGCGCTCGAGCCGCGCTTCTGGGAGCGGCTGGTCGAGCTCGCGGGCCGCCCCGATCTCCGCGGGCGCGCCGCCGACGGCCACCGCGAGCTCGAGGAGCTGTTCGCGTCGCGCTCGCTCGCCGCGTGGGTCGAGCTGTTCGAAGGCGAGGACGTCGCGGTCACGCCGGTTCGGACTCTCGACGAGGCCGGGCTCCGCGAGCCCGAGGGCCGTCCGCCCGCGCTCGGCGAGCACACCGAGGCGTGGCGGCGCGAGCTGGGGCTGGCCGCAGCGTGACGCTCGTCAGCCTGCGCGGTGCCGTCAAGTCGTTCGGCGCGCGCCGGATCCTGGACGGAGTCGACCTCGAGCTCGCGGCCGGCGCGCGGGTCGGGATCATCGGACCGAACGGCTCCGGCAAGTCGACGCTCCTCCGCATCGTCGCGGGGCTCGAGGAGCCTGACTCGGGCGAGGCCGTCCGCCGCCGCGACCTCGCCGTCTCGTACCTGCCGCAGATCGTCCCCGGTACCGACCGGACGCCGCTCGAGGCAGTACGTGCCGCCCGGCCCGACCTCGAGGCGATCGAGGCCGACCTCGCTCGCGCGTCGGCGCGCCTCGGCGAGCCCGAGGTGGCCGCCGACCTCGCGCTGATGGGCCGGGTCCTCCGCCGCCAGGAGGAGCTGCTCGAGCGGTTCACGGCCGCCGGCGGGCCCGGTTTCGAGGGCCGCACGCGCACGCAGCTCGCCGACCTGGGCCTCGACGAGGACGAACTCGCGCTGCCGACGAGCGCGCTCTCCGGCGGCCAGCGCAAGCTCGTCGCGCTCGCCGCCTGCCTCGCGCAGGAGCCTGACGTCCTGCTCCTCGACGAGCCCGAGACGCACCTCGACGCGCCGCATCGCGGCCTGCTCGAGCGCCTCGTCGCCGAGTTCGACGGCGCGGTGGCCGTCGTCTCCCACGACCGCTACCTGCTCGACGAGACCGTCGGCGAGATCGTCGAGCTGCGCGACGGCCGCGTCCGCACCTGGCCCGGCAACTACTCCGCGTACGCCGCCGCACGCGAGGTCGAGCTCCTCCGGCAGCAGCAGCTCTACGTGACGCAGCAGAAGGAGATCGCGCGGCTCGAGGAGGCCGTCCGACGCTTCCGCCACTGGGCGCACATCACGGTGAACGAGCGGAGCGCACGCCAGGCTCGCGTCAAGCAGATGCAGATCGACCGCATGGAGAAGGTCGACCGGCCGGTGTTCGAGCGGCGGAAGATCGCGCTCGAGCTGCGCCCGCACGCGCGCGGCGGCGAGCGGGTCTGCGAGCTGCGCGGCGTCTCGGTCGCGTTCGGCGACGAGCCCGTTCTCGTGGGCGTCGACCTGACCGTGCTGCGCGGCGAGCGCGTCGGCGTCGTCGGCCCGAACGGATCGGGGAAGAGCGTGCTCCTGAACGTCGTAGCCGGTCGGCTCGAGCCGACCGAGGGTGAGCGGCGCGTCGGCCCGTCGATCCGGATCGGCCATCTCGCGCAGGACGCGGAGCTGCCGACGCCGAGCCGCACGCCCGTCGAGATCGTCCGCGCCCACCACCCGTGCTCCGAGGGCGAGGCCGTCTCGCGGCTGATGAAGTTCCTCTTCGACTACGAGCAGGTGCGGCGGCCGGCTCGGCTCCTCTCGGGGGGCGAGCGGACGCGCCTCCACCTGCTCCTGCTCATGCTCGGCGGTGCGAACGCGCTGATCCTCGACGAGCCGACGAACCACCTCGACATCGACTCGGTCGAGATGCTCGAGGCGGCGGTCGAGGGCTTTGCCGGCACGGTGATCTTCAGCTCCCACGACCGCTACTTCCTCGACCGGATCTCGGACCGGGTGCTGGAGGTCGGCGGCGGCGAAGTCCGCTCCCACGAGGGCGGCTACTCGGACTGGGTCGCGCGCAATCTCGACCACTCGAACGTGCAACCGGCTCATACGGAGACTTGACCTACATGCGAGTGGGCAGGAGAGTCGACCGTGTGGCGACCGAGGCTCAGAAGATCGAGTACGTCAAGGCGTTGGTCGAATGGGCGAAGGACGACGCGCGACAGGTCTACATTCGAGTCGTCGCTGCACTGGGACTCGCTGGGGTGTTCGTGACGCGGTTCAAGGATTTGCGCACGCTCAGCATCGGGGGGACGGTTGCTCTGTTCCTCAGTCTCGGGGCGCTGGCGCTGGCCGCGTTCCTGTATTTCCTGTATGTCAGCAAGACGCACGTGGCGCGGCGGAATCTCGCGGCGTACTTCCTCGCCCAGGATCCGCGACCGGCCAGGACCGAGGTAGTCCGCATCTTCGAGGAACACGGGCGCCTTCTTTGGTTCGCGAACAGGCTGTTCGGCGGCGCGCTCCTACCGCTGACATGGGTGCTCGTGGAGCTCGTGGCGTGAACGCGCGATCAGCTACGCAACCGCGCTAGCCCGAGCGCGGCCGGCACGCCGTAGAGGTCGCGGAGCGCGTCCGGCACCTCCGGGAAGCGGCCCTCGCGGTCGACGAGGACGGCGCGCATGCCGAGCGCCCGCGCGCCTTCGACGTCGTCGGCCAGCGAGTCGCCGACCATCGCGGCCTCCTCCGGCTCGACGCCGAGCGCCTCGAGCGCCGCGCGGAAGATCGTCTCGTGCGGCTTGGTCCTCCCGTGCGCGCGCGAGCCGATCGCGGCGTCGACGTCGAGGCCATGGTGCACGACGAACTCCTCGAGGTCGCGCGCGCCGTTCGAGACGAGCCCGATCTTGAGCCCGGCCCGCCGGACCTCGTCCAGCACGGGCAGGGCGTCCTCGTACAGGTCGAAGTTCGCGTGCTCCTCCCAGGCCTTCTCGACCGCGACCGCGCACTCGCGCGCGCGATCGCCCTCGCCGCCCATCCCGCGAACGATTCGCTCGGTGAACGCGACCCAGATCTCCTCGTCGTGCTCGAGCTCCGGGTGGCGCTCCAGCCCGGCGAGCGCGGCTGCCCGCGCCTCCTCGTACCGCGCGGGGTCAAGCGTGAGCCCGAACTGCTCGCCGCGCCGCCGGTAGCCCTCGGGCCCGAGCTCCGGCCCGGGCCGCACGAGCGTGAAGTCGACGTCGAAGAGGACCGCGCGAAGCGTCATCGCCCGACTTCCAGCAGCCACCGCGCGACCTCGACGTGGCCGACATGGCTGAGCCCCCACGCGACCGCCTGACCGACCGCCCAGCCGCGCGCACGCTCGCGATCGAGCCCGAGCTCCGAGGTCAGCCGGTCGAAGCGGTAGAGCGTCGCACGCCGCGAGTGCCCGAGCTCGTAGCCCCGAACGAGCGGCGCGACGGAGAACTCCCGCTCGCCGGCAAGCGGCTTCGGGTCGATCACGAGCCACGGCTCCCGCTCGGCCGCGAGGACGTTGTCGGCATGCAGATCCTGGTGGAGGACGACTTGCTCGCCCTGTGTCGGCGCCAGTTCACGCAGCAGGTCGACGGCCGCGTCGAGAAGCTTGCGATCGACGGGCCGGCCCGCAGCCTCCCATTCCCTCGGGAGGCCTTCGATCCACCACACCGCCTCCTCCGCTAGCGGCCGAAGCGGGGCCTGAGCAGGCTTCCAGAGTCGCGGCAAGAGGTCGATGATCACATCGAGCGCGCGCTCCAGGCCGAGTCGCGAAAGGTGCGTTCCAGGACGAGCCCGCTCGACGAGCAACGCGTTCCGATCCGGGTCGTGCGCGCGCAAGCGAACCGCGCCGTCCCCGTCCCAGATCCGGAGCGCGTCGGCCTCGTGCTCCGACTCGCGGTCCGGAAACTGAACCTTCAGAACGGCGTCCCCGGCGGGAACGGCGACCGAGACCCATCCTGTCGGAAAGGGATCCTCAAGCGATAGCGACCACTGCTCGGCGCACTCGGCGAGCAGCGTCGGCACCCGCGCGAGCCACTCGCGGCCCTCCGGGACCTCCGCAAGCCAGGCTACGCCGGGGTAGGCCAGCGGTACGCCCCCGCTTGGCGGTTCGCGAGCGACGGGAGGTTGCGGCGGATCTCGCGCAGCCGCTCGCGGTCGAGCTCGGCGAAGATCACCGTCTCCTCGTCGGGCGCCTGCGCGAGCACCGTCCCCCACGGGTCGACGACGAGCGACCGTCCGTAGCTCGGCTTCCCGGGGATCGTCTCCCCGACCTGCGCGGCCGCCGCGACGAAGAGCTGGTTCTCGATCGCCCGCGCCCGCAGGAGCACGTGCCAGTGATCCTTCCCGGTGTAGAGCGTGAAGTTCGCCGGCACGGTGACGAGCTCCGCGCCCTCGAGCGCGAGGATGCGATAGAGCTCCGGAAAGCGCACGTCGTAGCAGACGCTGAGTCCGATCGGCCAGTCCTCGAGCCGCGCCACGACCGGCTCGTCGCCGGGCTCCTCGGCGTCCGACTCCCGGTAGCGGAGGCCGCCGACGTCGACGTCGAAGAGGTGGATCTTCCGATAGATGGCGGCGACCTCGCCCTCCGGGTCGAAGACGAGGCACGTGTTCGAGAGCTTCTCGCGGCCCTCGCGGCGCTCGGTGATCGACCCGCCGACGAGCGTGATCCCGTGCATGCGCGCCCACGAGCGCATCGCCTCGACCGACTCGCCGTCCTCGAGCGTCTCCGCCGCCGCGTGCAGGACGTCCGGGTTGCCGATCGCGTTCCACTTCTCGGGCAGCGCGACGAGGTCGGCGCCCGTCGCGGCGGCACGCGCGACGAGCCGCTCGGTCGTGGCGAGGTTCGCGGCCTTGTCGGCTCGGCTCGTGAGCTGAACGCACGCGACGCGAATCCGATCCGGCATGGGCCGCAGGATAGCCTTGAGCCCGATGAAGCCGGTCTACTGGAAGCCGCGGTATCCGTCGAGGGTGTCGCGCGAGCGCGCGTGGGCGAAGCGAGCGGCCGCGCGCGAGGAGGCGCTGGTGGCATCCCGTCCGCCGTCCCGTCTGGGCCGCCTCCTTCGGCGCCTGCTGCGCTAACCTGTCTCGCGCTCGGGGTGTGGCGCAGCCTGGTAGCGCGCTCCGTTCGGGTCGGAGAGGTCCCCAGTTCAAATCTGGGCACCCCGATAACCGCGCGGGGGAACCCCTGGTTCCCCCGCGAGCCCCCTTCCTCGCGAGCGGGGGCGTGGTGTCGACGTTTCAGGAGCCGGCGACGCGCACTCCGGCTCCGGCCGCCTTCTTCGGAGAGCCTTTGTTGGCGCAGGCGGAGTGAATCCGCCTGCGCGGCGGGTTAGGGCGAGCCCGATGGGGACCCGTCTCGGTGGCAGCCACTCAGCGGTTTCGTCCACTGCCGCTCGACGAGCCGGGGAAGGCCACGCAGTCGATCCAAGGTTCCGCCGCGCATCCGGCCTTGGCCCGCCGAGGCGAGGCCTGGTGGCAGCCACTCGGCGGTTTTGCCACTGGCCCGACGCGCGGCTATTTCAGGAACGACGCGATCGCATCCGCGCAGACGTCCGAGCGTTCGCCGATGAGGAGATGGCCGCAGTCGGGGATGACCCTGAGCGGCGCCCGCAGGCGCCGCGCGTAGTCGAAGCCGTCCTCGATCGGGACCATGTGGTCGCGGGCGCCCCAGAGGACGAACGTCGGGCAGTGGACCCGGTCGAGCTCCGTCCGCGGATCGGCAGCCACGAGCGCCCGACCCGCATCGACGATGTCCGTGTGGAGCGCCGGCCCAGCGAGAAACCCCTCGACTGCCCGCGGCGAGAGCGCCGGCGGATCCGAGACCTGCCAGTAGCCGAGCACCGGGTAGCGAAGCCACCCGACGCGCGCGATCAGACGGCGGTGCGGCGCGACGAGCCGCGCCGGGCGCATCAGGACGAGCAGCGTGACGAGCGTCTCGCGAATCCGTGAGGCCGACGAGATGCCCGCCGCCGCGGCGAGAACCAGCGCGCGCACCGCCTGCGGCCGCCGCAACGCGAGCCGAAGCGCGACGAGCCCGCCCAGCGAGTGCCCGACGACGGCGACGGGCAGCAGCTCCTCGCTCTCGGCGACTCGAAAGACCGCGTCCGCGAACGGGCTCAGCGTCGGCGCCGACGGCAGCGGCGAGGACCCGCCGTGCCCCGGCAAATCGACGACGAGCAGCCGGAAACGCGGCGCGAGGAGCGGCACGAGCTCGCACCAGTTCGAAGCGGCGCCGCCGAGCCCGTGCACGAGCACGAGCGACGGCCCGGCGCCGGAGCCAGCCCCGCCGACGTAGTACCGAAGCCGCGCGCCGTGCCACTCGAGCCACCGCTCCTCGAGCGGCGGCAGTTCCGTTGCGTCCGTCAAGGGCGCCGACTATCCTTCGAGATGATGAGCACGCGAGGGAGGCGAGCCCTTTGATTCTCGCCGCCAACAACGAGTGAGCAAGACGCAGCCCGTCCGCGCAACGCGCCGGCGGGTTTTTCGTTTCTGCGACCGGAAGGAGCGGCATGGCGAACCATCTGACGCCTGAGGAGCTGTCGAAGGAGCTCGGGATGGACCGGCTGGAAGTGATCCGCCTGTGCGTGCAGGAGGGCGTGCCGATCTACCAGGGCAAGATCGACAAGACGCTCTTCCAGGCGCAGCTGCAGGCGCTGGGCGCGCTCCCACAGTCGCACTGACGAGCGCGGCCGAGCGCGACTAAGCCGACTTGCGCGAGCCGGCCCCGGCGCGCGCGCGACTCTTCGGCTTCGCAGCCTTCTCCTTCGCGGGCGCCTTGCGCTCCTGGACCTCAGCAACGCTCTTCCGCAGCGCGTCCATGAGGTCGACCACCGGCGTTTCCGGCACGGGCTCCGGACGCTTGATCTCCTGGCCGGCCAGCTTCGCCTCGAGCATCGTGCGCAGCTCACCCCGGTACTGGTTCTCGAAGTCCTCGGGCTGGAACTCGCCGACGAGGCTCTCGATCACCTGCTTCGCAAGGCCGAGCTCCGTGTCCTTGACCTCCGTCTCGGCGACGGCGTCCTCGATCTCGTCGCGCGAGCGCACGTCCTCGGCGAAGAACAGCGTCTCGAGGGCGAGCGACTCGCCGTGCGGCCGGATCAGGCACAGGTTCTCCTTGCCCCAGAGGACGAACTTCCCGATCGCGGCCATGCCCGTGTCGTTCATGGCGCGGAGGAGCAGGACGTAGGGACGCCGGGAGGCGACCGCCGAAGCGGGCGCCAGATAATAGGTCCGGTCGAAGTAGACCGGGTCGACGTCCTCGAGCGCGACGAAGCGAAGGATCTCGATCGACTGCGAGCGCTGGAGGGCGACTGCCTCGAGGTCGGCTTCCTCGACGAACACGAACTCGCCCTTCGAGACCTCCCAGCCCTTGACCAGCTCGTCGGGCTCGACGTCACGCTCGTGGAACGGACAGAACCGCTTCTGCTTGATCGGCGTCCCGCACTCCCGATGCAGCGTCCGGAAGGCGATGTCCGACCGCTGGGTCGCGAGCGCCAGCCCGATCGGGATGTTGACCAGGCCGAAGCTGATGGATCCGTTCCAAATCGTTCGCATGAGCTCGCCACCTCGATTGTAGTGTGGGACCGGGCCTTTTCGCCCTGGTTCGCGCCTTCCCTTCCGCACTAAGCTAAGGGGCGAGCTTGTCCTCCGAGACGACCACTCGACTCCTTCCGGCCGCCGAGCGCGCCCGCAGCACACGCACGATCGGGCGGATGTGGCTCGACGGTGCCGCCAAGGCGCGCCCGACGCCCGCCTACCTGAGCGAGGAAGCCGACGGGTGGCGCGAGCACTCGTGGGCCGAGGCCGCGACGGCGGTCGACGAGCTCGCGCACGGCTTGCTCGCGCTCGGCGTCAAGAAGGGCGACGCGTTCGCGATCCTCGGCTCGACGCGCCTCGAGTGGGCGCTTTTGGACTTCGCGCTCGCTCTCGTCGGCGGGGTCACGGCGCCGATCTACGCCAATAGCTCGCCGAAGGACTGCGCCTACATCGTCGAACACTCGGAGGCGATCGGGATCCTGGTCGAGGACGAGGCGCAGCGCGCGAAGATCGCCGACCTCGGACTCCCGCACGTCCTGACGTTCGCCGACCTGGACGAGCTCCGCGCCCGCGGCCGCGAGCACGCGCGCGAGCACCCCGACGCGGTGCGCGAGGCGGCGGACGCGATCGACGAGGACGACCTCTTCACCTACATCTACACGTCGGGGACGACCGGCCCGCCGAAGGCCTGCATGATCCGGCACCGCAACTACTACGCGATGGTCGCAAAGATCGACGACCTCGACGACTTCGTGGTCGCCGACGACGTCCAGCTCCTCTACTTGCCGCTCGCTCACAACTTCGGGCGCCTGATGCACCTCGCCGCGGCGTACGTCGGCTACACCGTCGCCTTCTGCGCGGATCCGCTCCGCGTCGGCGAGGTCCTTCCCGTGGTGCGACCGACCGTCCTGCCGAGCGTCCCGCGCGTCTACGAGAAGATCCACACCGCCGTGACGGCGCGCTTCGACGCCGAGACGGGCGCGAAGCGGAGGATCGTCCTGTGGGCGCTCCGTGTCGGCCGGAGGTGGAGCGCGCTCCGCCAGGGCGGTCGCGCCATTCCGCCGACGCTCGCCGTTCAGCACCGCCTCGCCGACCGGCTCGTGTACGCGAAGGTGCGAGAGCGCCTCGGCGGCCGGCTCAGGATCGCGATCTCCGGCGGCGCGCCGCTCGCGAAGGAGATAGCCGAGTTCTTCCACGCGCTCGGGATCCTGATCCTCGAGGGGTATGGCCTGACGGAGTGCACGACCGCCGCCACGGTCAACCGCCCGACGCGCTTCCGCTTCGGCACGGTCGGCCCGGCGCTCCCGGGAGTGGAGCTTCGCATCGCGGACGACGGCGAGATCCTGATCCGCACCGAGACGATCTTCGCCGGCTACTTCAAGGACGAGGCCGCGACGGCCGAGGTGCTGACCGACGACGGCTGGCTGCGAAGCGGCGACGTAGGCGAGCTCGACGCCGACGGTTTCCTCACGATCACCGACCGGAAGAAGGACATCCTCGTCACCGCCGGCGGCAAGAACGTCGCGCCGCAGAACCTCGAGAACGCGCTCAAGACGTCGAAGTACGTGTCGCAGGCGCTCGTGGTGGGCGACCGGAGGCCGTACGTCGCGGCGCTGATCACCCTCGACGAGAACGAGATCGCCAGCTGGCGCGAGGTCGGCGGCCACGACGTCCGCGAGCTCGTCCAGGGGATCGTCGACGACGTGAATCGCGACCTCTCGCGGTTCGAGCAGATCAAGCGCTTCGCGATCCTGCCGCGCGACTTCACCGCCGAGCAGGGCGAGGTCACGCCCACGCTGAAGCTCAAGCGCCGCGTCGTGCAGGAGCACTTCGCAGCCGAGATCGAAGCGCTGTACGGCTAGAGGATTCGCCGCGCGCCCACGTAGGTGGACGCGTACCACGACTCGGAGAGGCTCGAGACCTTCACCACGTCGCCCGTGTGCGGAGCGTGGATGAACGTCCCGCCGCCCGCGTAGATCCCGACGTGTCCGAGCCCGTCGAAGAAGACGAGGTCGCCGGGCTGGAGCTGGTCGCGCGACACCGGCACGCCCATCGAGTACTGCGCGTAGCTCGAGTGCGGGAGCGAGACGCCGACCTGCGCGAAGACGTACATGACGAGCCCGGAGCAGTCGAAGCCGGACGGGCTCGCGCCGCCGTAGACGTACGGCGTGCCGAGGTAACGCGACGCGATCCCGACCACGCCGCCGTAGCGGCCGGGCGGCGCGACGGTCGTGCCTTCGGGCGTCGCGCCTGCCACGCCGAGCGCGTTGGCGCTGTCGGTCGCTGGCGGGGCGTTTCGCTGCTGGAGCACACGCGCGCGGAGCTGCTCGGCGAGGCGGGCCTGCCGCGCACGCTCCTCCGCCTGGAGCTTCGCGATCTGGCCGCGGATCGTGGAGAGGAGCGCGCGCCGCTCGGCGAGCTGCCCCTCGATGCTTCGCTTCGCAGCCGCCCGCGCCGCCACGATCTTCGCCTGCGCCGCGTGGGCGCGATCGAGCGAGGCCTTCTGCTTGGCGACGAGCGTGCGGAAGGTCGTCACCTCGTCGATGACGCGCGCGTCCTGGTCGGACACGCGGTTGACCGTCTCGATCCGGTTCAGCAGATCGTCGAGCGTGTGTGCCCCGAGCAGCACCTCGAGCGTCGTCGGCGCCTCGCCGGAGACGTAGATCGCGACCAGGCGCCGGGAGAGCGTCGCCTGCGCGTGCCTGAGGTTCGACCGCGCAATCGAGAGCTCGAACCGCGCGCGCTTCAGGTCGCGATCGATCCGCCCGAGCTTGACGTTCGCGAGGTCGTAGGCCTCGACCGCCCGCTCGAGGCTCGCGTCGATCTGCTGGATCTGGCCGAGAACCCGCTGCGCCTCGGCCTGCTTGCTCGCGACGGTGCCGGGATCCGCGGTCGCCGCACCGCCCGCCGCGAACGCCGCGAAGATCGCGATGACGAGAGCCGCCGCCTGCCGCTTACCGGAGCTGATACGCGGCTCCGGGTGTCGCTCCCGACAGGCGCACCGGGAGGGGCCGGTACGTCACAAGTTCGGCACCCTAGCAAGGTAGCCGGATGCTCGCAACCGCTCCGCAGGCCGCGAAACGACTCGGCGCCGGTCGCGCCGCGGGCGCACAAGCGAAGAAATCCCAGCCGAGCCGTGTTACGGTGCCGACCCGTGCGCAGGCGAACCGGGACGCCTCCGGCCCGCCTCCTTGCGCTCCTGGCCGCCGTCGGGCTCGCGCTCGCGGCGACCGCCGCAGGAGGCGCCGACTCCTCTCCGTCGTTCCGGAGCCGCGCGAGCGCGCTCCGCGCGCAGAGCTCGTCGCTCGCGGCGCGTTCGCACGACGCTCTGCTCCGCCTCTACTCGATCGAGACGCAGCTCGGCGCGGCGCAGGCGCGGCTCGCCGCGCTCGAGCGACGGGAGGCCGCGCTGGCCCGCGACCGCCGGCTCGCGGCGCGGGAGCTCGAGATCGCCCGCGCCGGAGTCGTCGTCTCGCACCGCCGGCTCGCCCAGCGGCTGCGCGCGCTCTACGAGGAGGGCGAGGTCGATCCCGTCGCGGTCGTGCTCGGCGCCCGCTCGCTCGACGACGCGATCACGAGCATCGACAACCTCAACAGGTCGGCGCGGCTGGACGAAAGCGTGCTGCACGAGGCGGTTCGGGCGCGCGCGCACCTCCGTGTGGTGGCGCGCCGGCTCGCAGAACGGAGCGCCGCCGCCGAGGCCGCGCGCGAGTCGGCCGCCGCGACGGCCGCCGCGCTGGCCTCGGCACGGGCCGAGCGCCTCTCCTACCTCGCCGGCCTCCGAGCGCAGCAGCGGCTCACCGCGAGCCGGATCTCGGCACTCGAGAGCGAGGCTCGCGCGGCCGAGGCCCGATCCGCCGCCGTTTCCTCGGCGACGCAGGTCGTAGCGCCCGTACAGGACGCGCCGGCTCAGGCGTCCGGCCGCACGCTCACCGTGCTCGCGACCGGGTACTCGCTGTCCGGAAGCACTGCGACCGGCCTGGCGGTCGGGTGGGGCGTCGTCGCCGTCGACCCGAGCGTGATCCCGCTCGGGACGCGACTCTCGATCCCCGGCTACGGACAGGGCGTGGCCGCGGACGTCGGCGGCTCCGTGCGCGGCGCGGCGATCGACCTCTGGTTCCCGACGCCCGCGCAGGCACGCGCCTGGGGCCGCCGGGCAGTCACGATCACGCTCCATTAAGATTCCCCCCGGCCACGTCGACACGCCCAGAAAACGCGTGGCGCGGAGGGGCTAGGACCAGTGAGCGAGATGCCGGAAATTCGCGAGAGGGCCGCGCCGGCCGGCATCAGAGTCGTGATCGTGGACGACCACGACCTCTTCCGAACGGGGCTCCGGAACCTGCTCGAGGAGCAAGGCGTGCACGTGGTCGGCGAGGCCGCCACCGGCGCCGAGGCCGTCCGCGCCGTCGCCGAGCTCACACCGGACGTGGTCGTGATGGACCTGAACATGCCGGGCATCTCCGGTGTGGAGGCGACGCGGCAGATCACCTCGATCTCGCCGCTCACGCGCGTCGTCGTCCTGACGATCTCGGACCAGGACGGAGACGTCATGGACGCGATCCTCGCCGGCGCGTGCGGCTACCTCCTGAAGGACGCGTCCATCCAGGACCTGCTCCGCGGCATCGGCGCGGCTGCGGTCGGCGAGTCGCTGATCTCGCCCACGATCGCTGCGAAGGTCCTCCGCCGCGTGCGTTCGTCGAGCGCTCAGCCCGAGATCGAGCGGACGATCCGCGCCGAGCTCTCGGACCGCGAGATCGAGGTCCTGAAGCTGATCGCGAACGGCAAGGACAACGCGATGATCGCGGGCGAGCTCCACATCAGCCCGAAGACGGTCAAGAACCACATCTCGAACATCCTGATGAAGCTCCAGATCGACAACCGCATCCAGGCTGCGGTTTTCGCGGTCCGATCCGGAATCGTCTAGCCGACGCGTACTTCGCTCGCGCGGACTCGGAGCTCCGTGAGGACGCCGCGCAGCTTCGCGAGCTCCGCGTCGACGTCGCCCAGCCGCCGCGCGGCCTCGCCGAGCTCCTCCGCTTCCGGCGCCGGGCTGCTGCCGTTGAGACCGCCCGCTAGCTCGGCCACGCGCCGCTCGAGGCGCTGCGATTCGGCTTCGAGCGCGAGCGCCCGCGCGTAGCCGTCGGTCAGCGTGTGCTCGAGGCGGGCGCGGTAACGAGTTTCCTGCGCGCTGGCCGGTGCTTCGAGCAGCGCTCGGATGTCCTCGTAGAGGCTGTTGATCTCGTTCGTCACGGCGACGCTCCGGGTTCTGGAGGATTATGGGCCGGAGGCGGTGCGCCGAGCATGGGCCGCGCGACCTATCTTCGTTGGCGGAAAGACCCATCTTTCCGCCGTGGGGGGACCCCTGGTTCCCCCACGAGCCCCCTCCTCTCTGGCGGCGGCTCGGGTTCTGAGGTGTCAGGAGCCGGCGACTCGCCGTGTCGTTCCGCCGTTGCCTCGCGCTCGCTTGCCTCCCGCCGGGCAGAGCCCGGCTCCGGCCGCAGCGCGCTCTGCTCCACAGCCGCTTGACGCCGGGTCGGTGGGTTCGAACAATGCTCGGATGCGTCGTGGCGTCCGCTTGCTCCTGGTCGTCGCGCTCGTCGTCGCGGCCGCGCCGGTCGCTCTTGCCGCCGACGGGGCGCTCCAGACCAAGCTCGCCCGCGCGCTCGCGGTGCCGCACGTGCCGCGCGCGGGCGCCGCGGCGCTTGCCGTCGACCTCGGCACCGGAGCGGCCGTCTTCTCGCGGAACGCAAGCGCGCCCCTCGCGCCCGCGTCGACCGAGAAGCTGCCCGTCACCTACACGGCGCTCGCGCTTCTCGGCCCCGGCTTTCGGTTCGAGACCGACGTCCTCGGCGAGGGCGAGCAGGTCGGCTCGCTCTGGCGCGGGGACGTCGTCCTCCAGGGCCACGGCGACCCGACGCTGACCAGCGCGCGGCTGCGGCAGCTCGCCGCCGAGCTCGAGGCGGACGGCATTCGCCGGATCACCGGCGCGGTCGTCGGCGACGAGTCGTGGTTCGACGCCCGCCGGACGGCGCCGGGCTGGAAGGCGTCGTTCTACATCGAGGAGTCGCCGCCGCTCTCCGCGCTCGTCGTCGACCGCGCTCGCTACGGCGGCCATGTCTCTACGAACCCTGCCCTCGCCGCCGCGGCCGCCTTCCGTGACGCATTGCGCGCGGGCGGGATCGCAGTGGGCGCCGCGGTCACGGGCCGGGCCGACGCGGACGCCTTCCCGCTCGCCGTCTCGACCTCGGCGACGCTCGCGACGATCGTCCGCTTCATGGACCGCGAGAGCGACAACTTCACCGCGGAGCTGCTGCTGAAGGAGCTGGGCGCGGTCGTCGCGGGCAAGGGGACGACGGCCGCCGGCGCCGCGGTCGTCATACGCCAGCTCGCCGTCGCGAAGGTGCCGATGGCCGGGGTCCGGATCGTCGACGGCTCCGGACTGTCGCTGCTCGACCGCCTCACCGTCGCCGCGCTCGTCGGCACGCTGCAGGCGGCCTGGGCGGATCCGCGGATCAAGGCGCCGCTCCTCGCCGCGCTGCCGGTCGCGGGCGTGAACGGCACGCTCGAGGACCGGATGCGCCGCGCGCCCGCGCGCGGGAACGTGTTCGCGAAGACCGGCACGACCAGCAGGGCGTCGGCGCTCGCCGGCTTCGTCCGCGACCGCTACGTCTTCGCCGTCCTCCACAACGGCCACCCGCTGGCGTACGCGTGGGCGCGGGTCGCGCAGGACCGGTTCGCGACGGTGCTCGCGGCCGCTAGCGCCTGAGCCCGGGCGGCGGCGTCAGCGACTCGCGCCGCGCGGCGCCGGCCAGCGCAGGCGCCGACGCGAGCAGCTTCTCGAGCGCCGCCTCGTCGAGGAGCTGCGTCCCGAGCTCGCGCGCCTTCTTCAGCTTCGCGGCTCCCGGCTCCTCGCCCACGATCACCGCGGTCGTCTTCTTCGAGACGGAGCCGGCGACCTTCGCGCCGCGCGCTTCGAGCGCCGCGGCGGCCTCCTCGCGCGTCATCGACTCGAGCGTCCCCGTGATCACGTACGTCTCGCCGGTCAGCGGCCCCTCGAGCGGCTTCAGCTCGTCGCCTGCCTCGAACCGCAGGCCGAGCTCGCGCAGCTCTTCGACGAGTCGCCGGTTCTGTTCGTCGGCGAACCACTCGACGAGGATCTCGGCGCGCTCCGGGCCGATGCCGTCGACCTCCTCGATCTCCTCCTGGCTCGCCTCCAGCAGCCGGTCGACGGTCTCGAAGTGCCGGACGACGTTCTGGGCCATGATCCAGCCGACCTTCGAGATGTTCAGCCCGAAGAGCACGCGCGAGAACGGCACTGCCTTGGACGCGGCGATCGACTCGATCGCGTTCGTGGCCGAGATCTCCGCGTAGCCGTCGAGCTCCATCAGCTGCTCCTTCGTCAGCCGGTAGAGGTCGGGGATCGAGCGGACGAGGCCGAGGTCCCACAGCCGGCGGACGGACTGCTCGCCGACGCCGTCGATGTCGGCCGCCGCCTCCACCCAGTTGATCAGCGACTCGAGCCCGCGCGACGGACACGCCCGGTTGGGACAGCGGTGCATCGCCTCGCCCTCGGGCTTCACGACCGGCGTGTCGCAGAGCGGGCAGCGCTCCGGCATCCGGAACGGCTTCGTCCCGGACCGGTGCGCGCCCGCCGGCCCGACGATCTGCGGGATTACGTCGCCCGCACGCTGCACGATCACGTCGTCGCCCTCGCGGATGTCCTTGCGGTTGATGTCCTCCTCGTTGTGGAGCGTCGCGCGCGAGACCGTGACACCGCCGACCTCCACCGGCTCGAGCATCGCCCACGGGTTCAGCGCGCCCGTCCGGCCGACGCGGATCGAGATCCTGTTCAGCCGCGTCACCGCGGTCATCGGCGCCCACTTGAAGGCGCGCGCCCAGCGCGGCCGCTCGTGCAGCGCCCCGAGGCGCCGCTGCTGATCGAGCGAGTCGACCTTGATCACGATCCCGTCGATCTCGTAGTCGAGCTCGACGCGCCGCGTCTCCCAGTCGCGGCACCGCTCTGCGACCTCCTCGATCGACTCGAGCCGCTCTGCGAACGGGTTCGTCCGGAAGCCGTGCTCGCGCAGCCATTGGAGCGTCTCCCAATGCGAGCCGAACTCGACGCCGTCGCGGTACCCGGCCCCGTAGACCCAGATCGAGAGCGGCATCTGCCGCGTGACGTTCGGGTTCTTCTGCCGGACCGAGCCGGCAGCGGCGTTCCGCGGGTTCGGCGTCGTCTTCTTGCCCTCGGCGGCGAGGCGCTCGTTCAGCGCGCGGAAGCCGGAGAGCGGCATGTAGACCTCGCCGCGCACCTCGATCGTGCCCGGCACGTCGTCGCCGCGCATCGACAGCGGGATCGCGTCGATCGTGCGCAGGTTCGGCGTCACGTCCTCGCCGCGCGCGCCGTCGCCGCGGGTCGCGCCCCGCGTGAGCAGCCCGTTCTCGTACAGGAGCGAGATCGCGAGGCCGTCGATCTTCGGCTCGAGCACGTACGCGACGGGCTCGTCCGTCCCGAGCCGCTTCCGCACGTCGTCGGCCCACTTCTGGACCGCCTCGTCCGTCGTGACCTTGTCCAGCGAGCCCATGGCCTGGAGGTGCTCGACCTTCCGGAACTTGTCCGAGGGCGGTGCGCCGACCCTTCGCGTCGGCGAGTCGGGCGGGATCTCGTCGTCGGGAAGGTCGGCCTCGAGCGCGACCAGCTCGTCGAACGCGCGGTCGTAGACGGCGTCGTCGACCTCGGGGTCGTCGAGGACGTGGTACGCGTAGCCCCAGCGCTTCAGCTGCTCGCGAAGCTCCTCGGCGCGCGTCGTCGGCTCAGAGGACGCCAAGGAGCTCCTCGCAGGAGCCGACGATCGCGTCGGGCTCTTCGGCCTCGAGCCGCTCGCGTGAGTGGATCCCGCCCCAGGTGACGGCGAGCGCGTGGACGCCAGCCGCCTTCGCGGCGCGGACGTCGTACGGCGAGTCGCCGACGTAGGCCGCCTCGTCCGGCTCCGCCTCGAGGAGCTCGAGCGCGTGCAGGATGGGGTCCGGGTCCGGCTTGCGGCGGTTCGTCGCGTCGGAGCCGACGACGACGTCGAAGTAGTGCGCGATCGGCAGGACGTCGAACGCAAGCTGGATCGTCGCCGCGAGCTTCGCACTGACGACGCCGAGCCGGCGGCCCTCGTCGCGGAGCTGCTCGAGCACGTCGTGGATCCCGTCGCAGGCGCGGAGGTTCGCGTGCAGCGGTTCGTTGTGCTCGCGGTACGTGCGGACGAGGTCGTCGACGCGCTCCGAGTCGAGCGCCCGCATCTGCTCGACCAGGCCGGGTCCGCCCACCGCGGCGAGGATCTGCTCGTCGGGGACCTCCCGCCCGAGCACCGCCCGAGCGGCGTGCTTGACCGACGCGAGGATCATCGCGCCGGAGTCGATCAGGGTGCCGTCGAGATCGAAGAGGACGACCGGATACCGCACCGCGACATGGTATCCGGCGGGTTCGGGCTCCCCTTCCCGGCCGCGCGCCCGCCGCGTGGGCGGATCGTCACGGTGTTGGCGCAGTCGCGTCACACGCGCGCGGCGGCGCGGCCGATAGCGTGTCTGCAGGGGCTCCGGGAGCCCTTGGGGGAGGTTGGGGACGCGCCGACGCTCGGCCTCAGGAGACGACGGCGCCGCTCCACGCGGCGAGCCGGAGCGTGCCGCCGATCCGCTCGCCGTCGCGCTCCCGGTCCGTGGCGATCGCGATCGGGCCGTCGACGCCGTGGACGGCCACGTCCTCGTCGGACAGGTTCAGCGCGACGACCGTCCCCGCCCCGCGCCGCCACACCCACGAGCCGGGCGGGCTTGGCGGCGACTCGTACGCACCGGCCCGGAGCTCGGCGCTTCCGCTGCGAAGCGCGATCAGGTCGCGGACGAGGCTGAGGTGCGAATCGGGGTCGTCGCGCTGGGCGTC
>Ga0081539_10002330_pt1 | contig 27346 bp, 19 predicted proteins | sample TabmetS4T2R2_FD_71023 | JGI IMG/M metagenome (GOLD analysis project Ga0081539, IMG submission 71023) | Tabebuia heterophylla rhizosphere microbial communities from the University of Puerto Rico - S4T2R2 | ecosystem: Host-associated > Plants > Roots > Rhizosphere ...
CTGCAGCGCCGCGGTCTCTTCCGAACGGAGTACGAAGCGATGACCTTGCGCGAAAATCTCGGCCTGCCATTTCCGGCGAGCCGCTTCCACACCCAACGGGCGATCGAGGCAGCCCAATGAGCACCGGCGGTCCTTTGCTTCATCGCCGCCAGCTCGGCGGACTCGCGGCCGGCGCCCTCGCTGCCGGTGCGCTGCCGGCCCATGCCGCAGATGCCGCGACCTTCGTGAATGGCTGGGCGTTGCCGGCCAACCTCGACCCGCATCAGATCTTTGACGTGCCGATGCAGGCCCTGATGCTCAACGCCTACGACAATCTCTATCGCTACCAGGGTGATCCGCCGAAGATCGTGCCGTGGCTGGCCGAGAGCCACACCGTTTCGGAGGACGGCCTAGCCTGGGAGTTCAAGCTCAAGCCCGGCGTCAAGTTCCATGACGGCAGCCCGCTGTCTGCCGACGACGTCGTCTACAGCTTCCGCCGCGTGCTCGCCCTGGCGCTGGCGCCGGCCGGCGCCTTCCTGAAAGTGTTGAAGCCGGAGAATGTGACGGCGCCGGATCCCCTGCTGGTGCGCTTCAAGCTCGAGACGTCGTACGCACCGTTCTTTGCCGCGATTCCCAGCATCAGCATCGTCAACCCGCGCGCCATCAAGGCCAACGAGAAGGCCGGCGACTGGGGCAAGACCTGGCTCGCCTCGAACGGCGCAGGCTCGGGCGCGTATCGCATCATTCCGGCCGGCTATCGCCCCCTGGAGTATCTCGACCTCGAGATCAACGAGGGCCATTTCCTGGGCTGGGCCGACAATCCCAAGCCGGTGCGCAAGATTGCCTATCGGCCGACCAAGGAGACCTCGACGCGCGTGTTGGCGCTTCTGAACGGCTCGCTCGACTGCACCGACAACAACCTTCCGGCAGATCAAGTCGAGCAGATCAACGCTTCGAAGATCGCCTATGTCCAGAAGGACATTGTCATGCGGACCTTCATCATCCGCATGAACAATACCAAGCCGCCCTTCGACAATCTCAACGCGCGACTCTGCTTCGCCCATGCCTTCAACTACATGGGCTTCATCAAGGACATCCTGGGCGGCTACGCCACGCGCGATCCCTATCCGATGCCGGAGAACCTGTGGGGCATCCCGACCGACGCCAAGGGCTACGAGTACGACCTGAAGAAGGCCAAGGATTACATGGCCAAGGCGATGGCCGAGGGCGCGCCCATGAAGCGGCCGCTCGAGATTCACGTGCAGACCGAGAACGAGCAGAGCGTGCAGGGCGCGCAGCTCTTCCAGGCCGACCTGGCGCAGCTCGGCATCAACCTAAAGGTCGTGGGCAACATCTGGCCGAACCTGACATCGGCAGCGGCCAAGCCCGACACCACGCCCGACATGTGGGTGCATTGGGTGAGCACCTACTTCGTCGATCCCGAGAACTGGGTCGGCCAGATGTATGACAGCCAGTTCCACGGCACTTGGAAGGCTTCGGCCTACTACAAGAACGACGCCGTCGACACGCTGCTGCGCAAGGCGCGGGCACTGGTGAAACAGGAAGACCGCGCGCCGCTCTACCAGGAGGCAATCCGCAAGATCATGGCCGATTCGCCCGACATCTGGATCTACAACTCCATGCAGCTCATGGGCATCAACAAGCGCGTCAAGGGACGTCGCTTCTGCACGGTCGGCCAGGGCTCGGAAGTGCGCTGGCTCACGCTCGACGGGTGACATGCTGCGCTTCGTCCTGCGGCGAATGGCCCTGGTGCTGCCCTCGCTGCTGGGCCTGCTGATCGTCACCTTCCTCTTGATCCATGCCGTGCCGTCCGATCCCGCGGCGGCGTTGGCGGGCGATGCCGCCACGCCCGAGCAGATCGCCCGCCTGCGCCAGCAATACGGCTTCGACAGTCCTATCCACGAGCAGTTCTTTCGCTACCTCGACAAGGTCGCGCATCTCGACTTCGGCGAGAGCGCCTTCTCACATCGGCCGGTCACGCTCGACATCGCGCAACGCCTGCCGGCGACCCTCGAGCTCACCTTCTGCGCGCTCGCACTCTCGGTATTCATTGGCGTGCCGTTGGGCGTTTTGGCGGCCCTGAACCACAACGCATGGCCGGATTACGTGCTGCGCGCCGTCTCCGTGCTGGGCATCGCCATGGCGGCATTCTGGGTCGCCATCATGCTGCAGCTGCTGTTCTCCATGCAGCTCGGCTGGCTGCCCCTGCGCGGCGAACTCACCTCGACCATGGCGCAGCCGCCGCGTGTGACCGGCTTCCTGGTGATCGACTGCCTGATTGACGGCCGATGGGACGCCTTCGTCGATGCGCTGCAGCATCTCGCCTTGCCTGCGGTAACGCTTTCCCTGGGCGGGCTCGCCACCATCGTCCGATTCACGCGGGCGGGCGTGCTCGACACGCTGCAGCAGGATTTCGTGTTCTACGAGCGGGCCATGGGCTACCGCTGGCTGCGCCTGGTCTGGATCTTCGTGCTGCGCAACTCGGTGACGGCGACAGTGACGCAGATCGGCCTGTTGTTCGGCGGCTTGATTGCGGGCGGCGTGGTCGTCGAAGCGATCTTCGATTGGCCGGGCATCGGCTCGTACACGGTGCAGGCCATCCTGACCGGCGACCGCCAGGTCATGTTGGCGGTGACCTTGCTCGTCGGCACCGTCTACGCAGCGGTCAACATCCTGGTCGACCTCGTGCACGGCCTGCTCGATCCCCGGTTGATGGAACAGGAATGATGGAACCGAGAGGAGCATGAGGAACGGATGAGGCCGATCCTGCGCAAGCTCTCGCGCGACCTGCCGGCGATGCTGGGGCTGGCGATCGTGGTCTTCGTGCTGCTGCTCGCGATCTTCGGTCCGCTCATTGCGCCGTATCCGGAGGATGCGGCGTCGTCGCACCTGACCCGCCGGCTTAGGCCACCCAGCGCGGACTACCTGTTCGGCACCGACAATCTCGGCCGGGACATCTTCTCGCGCGTCATCCTGGGCGCGCGCGGTGCGCTCTCCATTGCGCTCACGGTCGTGACGGTCGCCATGCTGATCGGCGTGCCGCTCGGCCTGGTTGCCGGCTTCCGGCGTGGTTGGCTCAGCGAGACCATCATGCGGGTGACCGACGTGGTGCTGGCGATCCCGCAGCTCGTCCTGGCGCTGGCGCTGGCGCAGCTGATGTCGCCCTCGCTCGAGACCGCAATGCTGGCGCTTTCGCTCACCTATTGGCCGTTCTTCACCCGCATCGTCTATGCCGAGACGCGGCGGCTCTCGGCCTCGATGTTCGTCGACGCCCTGCGCGGTGTCGGCGCAGGTACCGGCCGCATCGTCTTCCTGCACATCCTGCCCAACTCCATCTCGCCGGTTATCGTTCGCGCGACCATCGGACTCGGCTTCACCATCCTGGTCGCCGCCGTGCTCGGCTTCCTCGGCATGGGGGCGACGCCGCCGGCACCGGACTGGGGTCTCACCATCGCCGAAAGCCGCGTCTATCTGCCCAAGGCATGGTGGTACGTGACCTTTCCCGGGCTCGCCATCCTGATCACGGTCATGGGCTTCAACCTGCTGGGCGACGGCCTGCGCGATCTCGTCGACCCGCGCATCAGGCGTTCCCGATGATGAAGCTGCTGTCCGTGCAGGGGCTAAAGGTGTCGATCCGCACCGATGAAGGCATCGCGCAGGTGCTCGACGACGTCGGGCTCGACCTCGAGCGCGGCCGTATCCTGGGCGTGGTAGGCGAGTCGGGCTGCGGGAAGTCGACCCTGATTCGCGCCATCATGGGAATCCTGCCGAGGGCTGCGACGGTCGAGCAGGGTGAGATCTGGTTTGAAGGCGAGAACCTGCTGGTGTTCAGCGAGGCGGAGCTTGCCCGCGGCGTGCGGTCCAGCCGCATCGGCTTCATCCCGCAGGACCCGCTCCTGGCTCTCAATCCTGTCTTCAAGATCGGCAGCCAGCTCCTCGAGATCATGCGCTGGCATGCGCCCCATGACCAAAGCCAGGGAAGCGGCCGCGGCGCCGAGCGCCGCAAGCGCCATGTCGCACGACTGGTCGGCCTGTTGAAGCGCCTGCAGGTGCCCGACCCGGAGACCGCCCTGGAGCGCTATCCGCACCAGTTCTCCGGCGGTCAGCGCCAGCGGCTCCTGATCGCCGCCGCGCTCGCCTGCTCGCCGCAGCTCTTGATTGCCGACGAGCCGACCACCGCGCTCGACGTCACCACCCAGCACCAGATCCTGCTGTTACTGCGCGAGCTGGTCGGCGAGTTCGGCGTGTCCCTGCTGTTCGTCACTCATGATTTCGGCGTGGTCGCCGAACTGTGCGACGATCTTTGCGTCATCTATGCCGGACAGACCGTGGAGGCGGGAACGGTGCGGTCGATCCTCGATGCGCCGGCGCATCCTTACACGCGTGCGCTATTGGCCTGCCATCCTGACCGCGCGACGTCGTTTCGCGGCATCCCGGGTTCGGTGCCGTCGCCGCTTGCGCCTCCGCCAGGCTGTCGCTTTGCCCCACGTTGCGGCGATGCACGGGCCGTCTGTACTGAAGGCGCTCCGCCACAGGCCCGGTCGACGAGCGGCGCGGAGGTACGCTGCGTGCAGTTCGCATGACAGCGATCCTCAGCCTGCGCGACGTGTCGGTGAAGCTGGGCGGCAGTACAGGCTTCCTGCGGAAATCGATCGCGCCGGTGCAGGCGGTAAGGGGCGTCAGCCTTGACCTGCACGAGGGCGAGATCCTGTCGCTGGTGGGCGAATCGGGCTGCGGCAAGACCACGCTCGGCCGAACCATCCTCGGCCTGCAGCGCGAGAGCGCCGGTGAGATCTTCCTCGACGGCAAGCCCGTGGGCGACCTGCCGCCCGAAGCGGCGCGCGGCGCGCGAAGGGCGATCCAATACGTGCATCAAGATGCCGGCGCCGCCCTCGACCCCTGGTGGAGCATCGGCCGCACGCTGGCCGAGGGCCTGCTCATCCACGGCATGCGGGACCGTGCTGAACGCCGCAAGCGCGTCGATGCCATGCTGTCGGCGGTCGGGCTCGAGCCCGCGTGGGGCCGGCGCTATCCGCATGAATTCTCCGGCGGGCAGCTCAGGCGTGTGGCGCTCGCGCGCATCCTGCTGCTGCAGCCGCGCATCCTGATCCTCGACGAGCCCACGTCGGGTCTCGATATGTCGGTCCAAGCCACCGTGCTCAATTTACTGCTGGATTTGCGGAAACAATTCTCTCTCACTTACCTGTTCATTTCGCACGACCTGTCCGTCGTCGAGCGCCTCTCCGACCGCGTTGCCATCATGTATCTCGGGCGCATCGTCGAGACGGCGCCGGCCCGGCAGTTGTTCGCGGCTCCCGCACATCCCTACACGCGCACGCTTCTGGCCGCCGCGCCGCGCCTCACCGGCCGTCGCGCGTCGGACCACGGAAGTGTACGGGGCGATCCGCCCAGTCCCGCGCTGGTCGCGCCGGGCTGCGCCTTTGCCGATCGCTGCCCGATCGCCGAAGCGTCCTGCCGGGACGAGGTTCCCGCTCTGCGGCCTGTCGCGCCGGCTCATGATGTCGCCTGCCGCCGTGTGCCTGTCGAGCAGATTGCCTCGCTCCGGGCACGGCGACGCGCCTGAAAGGACGGCGGCGAGGCCTTTCGCGCCTGACATCTTGTGGCATGGGAGTTGCTGCGCTGGCACGGGAACAAGGTTACGTGCGGGTGTCTCGATGGAGATCGGGGTTTTCATTCCCATCGGCAACAATGGCTGGCTGATCTCGTCGACTTCGCCGCAATACACGCCGACCTTCGACCTCAACCGCGAAGTGGTGCAGCGGGCGGAGCGCTACGGTTTCGACTTCGCGCTGTCGATGATCAAGCTGCGCGGCTTCGGCGGCAAGTCGCGTTACTGGGACGACAATCTCGAGTCCTTCACCTTGATGGCTGGCCTCGCGGCCGTGACCAGCCGCATCGAGCTCTACGCCACCGCCGCGGTGCTCACCCTGCCGCCCGCGATCACTGCCCGCATGGCCATGACCATTGATTCGATCAGCCATGGCCGCTTCGGGATCAATCTCATCACTGGCTGGCAGAAGGCCGAGTACGACCAGATGGGCCTGTGGCCGGGCGACGAGCACTTCAAGCACCGCTACGACCTGCTCGACGAGTACGCCACCATCATGGAGCAACTGTGGGCCAGCGGCCGCTGCGACCTCAAGGGCAATTACTACACCATGAGCGACTGCCGGCTGGGCCCGCTGCCGTCGCGTCCGATCCCGCTGATCTGCGCCGGCACCAGCGACGCCGGCGTCGCCTTCGCCGCCAAGCACTGCGCCTACAATTTCTGCAGCGGCAACGGCACCATGAACGATCCGCGCGACTGCGCCGACACGGTGACCCGCCTCTATGCCCAAACCGCGGCGACAGGCACCAAGACTCGGGCCCTCGCACTCACAATGATAATCGCCGACGAGACCGACGAAGCGGCGATGGCCAAGTGGGAGCACTACAAGGCCGGCGTCGATCTCGAGGCGCTGGGCTGGAGCCGAGCGCAGGCCGCGGCCGACAAGTACGCCGCCGACAATTCCACCGCGGGCCGTATCCGTCGGCGCGAGCCACTGCCCAACAGCGGCTCGCGCCTGATCGGTTCATACGCCAGCGTCGCACGCATGCTCGACGAGATGGCCGAGATCGACGGCCTTGCCGGCGTCATGCTGACCTTCGACGACTTCATCATCGGGGTCGAGCAGTTCGGCCAGCGCATCCAGCCCTTGATGCGCAGCCGCGGCAAGTTCGCGGCGGCCGCGTAGATGGACTCGTTGGCGCGCGATCCGGTGGAGCGTGTCGCCACGCCAATCGACAACGCGATGGCCAAGCGACAGCTCGACCTCGAACTGCGCAACATTCGCAAGCGCTTCGGCGACTTCATCGCCGTCGACGGCGTATCGCTCGAGGTGAGCAAGGGCCAATTCGTCTGCCTGCTGGGTCCGTCCGGCTGTGGCAAGACAACGACGCTGCGCTGCATCGCGGGGCTGGAAGACCCTGATGACGGCGACATCCTGATCGGCGGCAAGGAGGCGACGAAGGATCCGCCGTGGCAGCGCGACATCGCCATGATGTTCCAGGACTTCGCGCTGTTTCCGCACATGACGGTGGCGAGGCAGGTGGGCTTCGGGCTGGAGATGCTGAAGAAGCCGAAGGCCGAGATCGTCGAGCGCGTCAAGCAGGTGTTGAGCTCGTTCGAGATCGCCGCACTCGCCGACCGCAAGCCCGCGAGCCTGTCGGGGGGCCAGCGGCAGCGCGTGGCGCTCGCCCGTGCCATGATCACCGAGCCGCGCATCCTGCTGCTCGACGAGCCAATCGGTGCGCTGGACTACTCGTTGCGCGAGACCGTGATGCTCGAGCTGAAGCTCCTGCAGCAGCGCACCGGCATCTCCTTCATCTGGGTCACGCACGACCAGAACGAGGCGTTCTCGCTCGGCGACTTGGTGGTGGTGATGAACCATGCGCGCATCGAGCAGCAGGGACCGCCCGAGGAGATCCTGCAACGACCCGCCACGGCCTTCGTCGCGGGCTTCGTGCAGGGCAACAACCTGTTCCGCGGCCACGTCAAGGAGGTGCTTGCCGGCGCGCTCAGTGTCGAGACGGCGGTCGGCGTGTTCGTCGTGCCGCGGCCGCTGGCGGGCCCGATCCCAATGGTCGGCAGCCCCGTTTCCTTCTCCGTGCGCGCCGAGCTGATCACCGACGCGCTGGCTGATCGCCATGTCAACCGGCTGTCGGCGATTTGCACCGCCGTCGAGTATTTCGGCGCGGTGCGCCGCCACGTCTTCGAGCGCGCCGACGGCGAGCTCCTGAAGGTCGACCAGTTCGGCGCCCACGCCGCCCGCATCGCACCGCGGCAACGCGTCGTGCTGGGTTGGGCGGGGGAAGCCTCGGTCCTGCACGGCGCGGGGGGCCGATGAGCACCATTCGCGTTCGCTCGCCGGCCAGCTACTGGCTTGCGGTCCCCGCCGCGGCGTGGATGCTGGGCGTGGTCGTGGTGCCGATCGTGCTCCTGGCCTGGGTTTCGTTGTGGGGCGGTCGCGCCTTCTCTGCGGCAAGCGCACTCACCTTCGACAATTACAGCCGCTTCTTCGCCAACCCGACCTACGTCAAGTTGGCATTGAGCACGCTGATGCACACAGCGACCCTGATGGCCGTTACCGGCGTGCTGGGCTACTGCATCGCCTACTTCCTGGTGATGAAGGTGAAGAGCCCCGGCTGGCGGACGGCGCTGTTCCTGGCCTTCATCATCCCGTTCTGGACGAGCACCTTGATCCGCGCCATCGCCTGGGTGCCCTTCCTGGGCGTAAACGGCGTCATCAACCAGGCGCTGATGGGCCTCGGTGCGACCCAGTCGCCGATCGAGGCGTTCCTCTACTCGCGCACCGGCATCACCATGGCGCAGGTGTCGCTCTACACCATGATGGCGGCGGGCCCAGTGGTTTACATGCTGAACGCGGTCGCGCCACAGTGGCGCGAAGCGGCGATGACGCTGAAGGCACCGCCATTCGTCGTGTTCTGGCGGGTCGTCTTCCCGCTCACCCTGCCTGGCGTGGTGATCGGCCAGGTGCTGGTGTTCCTTAACGTCATGTCCGATTTCGCCACCGTGGCGACGATCGGCGGCAACAAGCACGCGCTGCTCTCCAACCTCGTTCTGCTGTTCTACGAGGGTTCGCAGATCCGCGCTGCGTCGGTGGTGGCGGTGCTGCTCATGATCTGCATGCTGGTCGGCGTGGTGATCGCGCTGCGCGTGGTCGACATCCGTCGGCTGGGAGTGGAACGATGATCGGCTGGAAGGCACGCTCGCAGCTCACCGGATGGCTGCTCGGCGGCATGACGGTGGCCTTCCTCGCCTACCAATGGTTGCCGATCTTCACGCTCGGGCTGCTGTCGTTCAGCGGACCGACCGGCGGCACGACCTTCCCGATGAACGGCACTTCTCTGCACTGGTACGAGGAGCTGTGGCGCGCCACGGTGATGAACGACTTCAAGCCGCCCTTGGTGCGCTCGTCGGTGCTGGCGCTCGCCTGCTCGGCCGCCACCATCGTGCTGTCGGTAATGGCGGCGCAGGCGATGCGCGGCCAATTCCGCGGCAACGGCTGTTTCTTCTACCTGATGCTGCTCGGCATCATGGCGCCCGGCATCCTGGTAGGGTTTGGCTTCGCCATCATGATGCGCCTGATGGGTGTCGAGCTCTCGTGGGACACCACGACGTTCCTGGTGCAGGTGTCGTGGACCCTGCCGTTCGGCTTCCTGACCATGCTCGCGGTCTTCAATCGCTTCGACAAGAGAGTCGAGGAGGCGGCACTGACGCTCGGCGCTTCGCGGTTGACCACATTCCGGCGCGTTACACTGCCGCTCGTCCTGCCGGGCGTAATCGGTGCCGGGCTGTTTGGCTTTTCCCTAAGCTACGACGAATACGCCCGCAGCATGTTCACGACCGGCCCCGACGCGACGTTGCCGCTCGCCGTCATGGCGCAGCTCGACCGTCAGCTCACGCCCGAGATCTATGCCGTCGGCACTACCACCACCTTTTTCTCGCTGATCGCCATAACCGTGTTCACCCTCGCTTTCTGGGCGATGCGGCGATCGACCAAGACCTCACGCGCATAGGAGACAAGACCATGCTGACCAGACGCCGCAACCTTCTCGTCGCCGCCGGCGCCTCGATGCTGGCCGCTCCCGCCATCCGTTCGCCGGTGTTCGCGCAGAGCAAGCAGATCAACCTCGCGGGCGCGAGCTACGACATGCGGGAGGCAATCCTGGGCGAATTTGCCAAGCGCACGGGTATCGCTCCGCGGCCCTTCGTCAATCCTTCGACCCAGGTGCGTGTCGACAGGTTGCGCACGGCGCCGGTCGATTGCGTGCTGGTCGATGCGCCGTTCGCTGCCTACGCCCACAGTGAGAAGCTCCTGCAGCCGATCGACGTCTCTCGCATCCCCAACTGGCCCAAGCTGCATCCGCTGCTGAAGGATGGCCGCGCCACGCCGACGGCGCCCCTGGGCTACGGCGCCAATCCCGGTCGCATGATGTATCTCGACGAGGGGCGCACTAAAGTTTCGTTCGCGCCGATGTTCTTCCAGATGGATTCGATCGGCTACAACGCCTCGAAGATCCCGGCCGAGAACAACACGCTCTCGTGGGGCGAGCTGTTCAATCCCAAATGGCGCGGCAAGGTCGCGATGTTCGGCATCGACTGGCTGGGCATGCTCAATGCCGCCATGGGCATGCGCGCACTCGGCCTGCTCAATCCGGTCGACATCAGCAGCATGACCGAAAAGGAGGTCGACACTGTCGTGGCCTTCCTCAAGGAGAAGAAGAAGGAAGGCCACTTCCGTGCCATGTGGAAGGCCTATGGCGAGCTCGTAAACCTCATGGCCTCGGAGGAAGTGTGGATCGCTGACGCCTGGTGGCCGGTGGTGGTCGAGGTCGCGAGCAAGGGCATCCCCGTGCACTACGCCGTTGCCAAGGAAGGCTACCGTGCCTGGTGCAACGGCTACGCCATCCCGGCCGAGGCCAAGAACCTGGACCTCTGCTACGAGTGGCTGAACTACTGGACGGAAGGCTTCCCGGGCGCGCGGCAGTCGGAGATCGGCTATTTCTCGACCTTCAATACCTACGAGAAGTATCTCGATCCCAAGCTCGTGCGGCAGGTCTACGGCGGTGAGGGCCGCGACGGCGGTTCGCTCGCCGATCGTGCCGAACGAGTGTTCGTATGGAACACGCGGCCGAAGAACCTCGAGTACTACACCGAGAAGTGGAACGAGTTCCTGGCGGCGTAACGCACGGCGTCACGTCAAGTACGACTGTTACCCCGAGCGTAGCGACGAACCCCTAAGCCCGCAGGAAAGGTCCCTCTCTACGCTCGGGATGACGGTTGTTGCGTGGCGATGTCGCATGCAATTGCTCTAATCTCTCCCGATGTCCCGCCCGCTTACCCTGTTATTGTCCGCGCATGCCTTGAAGATGTGGGGACCCCGCATCGAGCCTGCGACACCGAACGGAATACGCTTCCTCACAGCCGAAGAAGCGCTTGCAGCTGAGGCGCCATGTCCCGCCGACATCGCCTTCATGACGCGCGAGGTGACCGGCAAGTCGAGCAAGAACAATCCGACGCCAGAGCTCAGGGGCTTCGATGCGGTGGTGCGGAAGTCGCCGCGCCTCAGGTGGCTGCAGATCCATCCCGCCGGTGCCGAGCGGCCGATCTATCGCGAACTGCGCGAGCGCGGCGTCAAGGTCACGACGGCCTCGGGTGCCACCGCCGTCACGGTGGCGCACAGCACGCTTGGCGCGCTGATCGCACTGAATCGTCGCTTTCCACTGCTGGCCGATGCGCAGCGGCGACACGCCTGGGAGCCCAGGCTCGGCGAGCGCTCGCCGCGCGATCTCAGGGGGCAGTGCGCAGTGATCGCCGGTATGGGGCCGATCGGGCAGAACATCGCCCGCCTGCTCAAGATGCTGGGAATGACCGTGATCGGCGTGCGACGCACCAGCCAGCCTGTCGAACCATGCGACCGCACCATTGCCTACGGCGATCTTGCGTCCGTGCTGCCGAGCGCCGACTGGCTGATCCTGTGCTGCCCGGCGTCACCCGCGACGCGCGGGTTGGCCAACGCCGTAGTCTTCCAGGCGATGCCGGCCGGGAGCCATTTCATCAACGTGTCGCGTGGCGAAGTCGCCGTGGAGAAGGACGTCATCGCCGCCCTCCAGAGCGGCCACCTTGCCGGCGCCTATCTCGACGTGTTCGAGCGCGAGCCGCTCGACCCGGCGTCGCCCCTGTGGGACATGCCCAACGTCATCGTTTCGCCGCACACTGCCAGCCATTCGCAGGGCCAGAACGAGGCGATCTTCGAGATCTTTCTCGACAACCTTGCGCGCTTTCGCGACGGGCGCAAACTGCGCAACGACGTGGACGATCTCGCCTAGGGAGGAGGACATGGACCTCGGATTGAAGGGCAAGCGGGCCGTCGTCACCGGCGGCAGCAAGGGCATCGGTCGGGCCATTGCCGAAGCGTTTGCCGACGAAGGCGCCGATGTTTCGATCTGCGCGCGCAATGCCGCAGACGTGGCGGCGGCCGTGGGTGCCCTGAAGGCCAAGCGCGTCAAGGCCCTCGGCAAGGCGCTCGATGTCGCCGACGGCGCCACGCTGAAGGACTGGATCGCGGCGACGGCCAGCGAGCTCGGCGGCATCGATGCGTTGGTGTGCAACGTGAGCGCGCTTGCCGTCGGCGACACGCCGGAGAGCTGGGAGAAGTCATTTCGCACCGACATGATGCACACGGTGAACGCCGTCGCGGCGGCGGTGCCGTTCCTCGAGAAGTCGTCGTCGCCGTCGATCGCGCTGATCTCCAGCGTGTCGGGCTTCGAGGTCGATTTCGCGGCCGGCTCCTACGGCGCCATCAAAGCGGCTCTCATCCACTACGCGAAAGGATTGAGCCGCCAGCTGGTCGCCAAGGGCATCCGAGTCAACTGCGTGTCGCCCGGCAACACCTATTTCGACGGCGGCATCTGGCAGAACATAGAAAAGAACATGCCGGACCTCTTCGCCTCGACGCTCAAGGTCAACCCGACCGGCAAGTTCGGTACAGCCGAAGAGGTCGCTGACGGCGTGGTCTTCCTGGCGAGCCCGCGCGCCAGCCGCATCTCCGGCACCAACCTCGTGATCGACGGCGCTCTGACGGTCGCCGTTTAGGAGCGTTGCAATGAAGGCCCACGCCAACCACACCATCCATCGCGACCACATCCATCACGGCTGGAACAATGCCTTCAAGCCGGTGCTGAAGATCGCGCCGGGCGAGAGCATCCACTTCGAGACCAAGGATGCCTCATCCGGCCAGCTGTCGAAGACCTCCACGGCCGAGGCGTTGAAGACGCTCGACCTTGCCTTCGTCAATCCGGTAACCGGTCCAGTCTTTGTCGACGGCGCGAAACCCGGCGACGCGCTGAAGGTGACAATGCTGGCGCTGGAGCCTTCAGGCTGGGGCTGGACCGGCAACATTCCCGGGTTCGGCTTGCTCGCCGATCAGTTCTCTGAGGCGCACCTGCACCACTGGAGCTACGACCCGGGCCTCAAGCCTGCGATGTATGGGCCGGGCGGCCGCGTGCCGCTACGACCTTTCCCGGGAACCATCGGCGTGGCGCCGGCCGCGCCAGGGCTGCACAGCATCGTCCCGCCGCGCAATGTCGGCGGCAACATGGACGTGCGCGACATCACGGCGGGCACAGAGCTCTACCTGCCGATAGAGGTCGAGGGCGCATTGTTCTCGGTCGGCGACACCCATGCCGCGCAGGGCGACGGCGAGGTCTGCGGCACGGCGATCGAGAGCCCGATCGACGTGGCGCTCAAGCTCGAGCTGATCAAGGATGCCAATCTCAAGATGCCGCGCTATGTCACGCCGGGGCCGGTCAGCGATCACTTCGACAAGAAGGGCTACGAAGTCACGACGGGGATCGGTCCCGACCTGATGACGGGCGCGCGCACCGCGGTCATGGAGATGATTGAGCTGTTGAGCAAGCGCTTCGGCTATGCGCCGATCGACGCTTACATGCTGTGCAGCGTCTGCGCCGACCTGCGCATCAGTTCGATCGTCGACGTGCCGAATTGGGTCGTGTCGATGTACTTTCCGCGGATTGTGCTGGAGTGACGGGCGAAGCGCGCTTAGCTCTGTCATCCTGAGCGCAGCGAGGGATTCTTCCTGTTGCCTCAAGAATCCGTCGCCGCGCTCGGGATGACAAAGGGTGGCGGGTGCTCCAGAGCTAAGCCACCTCTGCGAGCTTGGCGCGGCGGCACTGCATCAGGGGCTGGATGCGCTGACCGAACTGTTCCATGCCGACCAGGAAGTCGTCGAAGGTGAGCATGATACCCTTGGTGGCCGGCACCGTGGCGCACTCGTCGAGCATGCGCGCCACCGTGGCATACGAGCCGACCAACGTGCCCATGTTGAAGTTGATGGCGCCCTCCGGCGCGGAAATTGCCTTGGCCGTGCCGCCTTCGGCGGCGTTGGGATCGGCATTGGCTTCGCCGGCCATCCAGGCCAGTGCGCCCATGTCGGCGCCTTCGTTATAGTGCTTCCACTTGGTCATCGCCGCCTCATCGGTCTCGTCTGCGATCACCATCATCAGCACGTAACTGCCGACGTCGCGGCCGGTTTTCGCCGCCGCGTTCGCCATCGCTTCGTTGGTCGCGGCATGCGCCGTCGGCGTGTTGACCCCCTTACCCAAAGTGAAGTTGTAATTGCCGTGAGTCGCGCCGAACTCCATGCCGCGCGGGCTTTGTCCGGCACAGACGATCTTAATGTCGGCCTGCGGCCGCGGGCTCAGCCGGCAGTCGTTCATCTGAAAGTACTGGCCCTTGAAGTCGGAGACGCCCTTCTCCCAGAGTTCGCGCAGGATAGTGACGTATTCGGTGCTGAAATCGTATCGCTTGGCGAAGTGCTCCTCGCCTGGCCACAAACCCATCTGCTCGTATTCCATCTTGGCCCAGCCCGAGACGATGTTGACGCCGAAGCGACCGCCCGAGATCGAATCGATGGTCGAGGCCATGCGCGCGACGATGGCCGGCGGAATGGTCAGCACGGCGACCGACGCATAGAGCTGGATGCGCGTAGTCACCGCGGCAAGGCCTGCCATCAAGGTGAACGATTCGAGATTGTGGTCCCAGAACTCGCTCTTGCCGCCGAATCCGCGCAGCTTGATCATCGACAGCGCGAAATCGAGCCCGTACTGCTCGGCCTTCTGCACGATCTGCTTGTTGAGATCGAACGTCGGCATGTATTGCGGCGAAGTGGTGGAAATGAGCCAGCCGTTGTTGCCGATCGGGATGAACACGCCGATATCCATGTAAAACTCCTGCAACGGTGACGGGACGGCGCAGCAAGCGACGTGCCAGAGTTCGAGGGACCAGAGTCGAGCGGCCAGAGTTCCGGCGGTGGGCCGCCTTTCGCTGCCTATGGGGCCTGCATTATGCTGGCCTAAGTGAAAGCCGTCGTCATCCACGCCACTGGCGGCCCCGAGCAGCTTACTGTGGCCGACGTACCCGATCCCGTCGCCGGACCCGGCGAGGTACTGCTGGACGTTGCCTATGCCGGCTGTAACTGGGCCGACACACAGGTGCGCATGGGCATTTATCCCCATGCCATGACCTATCCCATGATTCTGGGCTTCGAGGTCTCGGGTACCGTCGCGGCGCTGGGTCCGGGCGTCGCAGGTGTGCAGGTCGGAGACCGCGTGGCCGCCTTTCCCGAAAAGGGCGGCGCCTACGCCGAAAAATGCGTCGCTCCGGCCGCGGGACTGATCCGGCTGCCCGACAGTTTGGCGTTCGATGTTGGTGCGGCGTTTCCAATCCAGGCGCTGACCGCCTATCACATGCTGTTCACCGTGTTCGGCCTCGAGCGCGGCGACACCGTGCTGGTCAATGCGGTGGGCGGCGGGGTGGGGCTCGCCTGCACGCAGCTTGCCGCCCATGCCGGCGCTCGCGTCATCGGCACTACCGGCACGCCGGGCAAGGAGAAGCGAGCGCTGGCCTACGGCGCGAAACGCGTCGTCGTGACGATCCAGGAGGATTTCGAGCAGGCAGTACTCGCTTTCACCGACGGGAGAGGCGTCGATCTCGCGATCGATTCCTACGGCGCCACGATGCTCGACCGGACCTTCAATGTCGTGCGGAAGCTCGGCCACGTGATCAGCATCGGTGAGGCCGAAGGCCAACCGTTCAAGAACATCCGCGAACGCATCCTGCCGCGTTCGCAGACCTTCACCCGTCTTCACCTTGGTCACATCGAGCAAGGGTCGGTCGAATGGAACGCCGGCATCGCGCACGTCCTGAAGGGCCTCGCCGAGGGCTGGCTGAGAGTACCGATCGAAGGCGTGTTCGCGCTGTCGGAGGCAGCCGACATGCATCGACGCTTGGAAGGCCGTCAGGTCGCAGGCAAGCTCTTGTTGCGGATGCGGTGAACGGCGGCGATCATCGGACCGTCCTCCGGGCCGATGGCTGTGGCGTGTGCCGCTGTCATGCACGCTTGATGCATTGTCTCGGGTACCGGCCGCGTTCGCGGTCGGCCAGCGTTAATCTCGGCCTTGAGCCGGGCAACGGTTACGCTATCGTTTTGCGGTCCTCCCTTCATGGAGCTGCTCATGGCCAAGGCATCCTCCGCCAGAAGTCGTTGCGCGCGTGCCGGGCGGTTTGAGCAAATGCAACCTTAAGGGCGTCGCGGGGTTCCATCGTGATGGGCAGGTGCGCGACGTCCGCGGATGAAACCGCCGCGGTGGGGGAGGCGGTTGGGCCGAGCGTCCCCAGCCTCTACTATTGCCGGCTCGGATACGGGGAAGGCGCTCCCGACTGGAGCGTGACCCTTTCACGCGCCCGCGAACTTGGCTTCAATTCATTGAGCCTGGCGCCGATCTTTGCGACCGAGCGTGACCCGTTCCTGGTTACGGACCTGGAAGTGGCGAACGCCGGGCTTGGTATCGGCGGTACGGCTGATGAGGCGGTCGCGAAGCTTGCGGCGCTTTGTCGGGCGCACGGCTTGAGCCTGACCCTCGACATCGTGCTGGATCGCTTGGCGGCGAACGGCGAGAGCGTGCGCACCGCACATGGGCTGTACCATCCCGAGGAAAACGCCTACGTCGATCCACGTCACGGCAGCGACATGCTGCACTCGGCGATCGTGCGGGCCGGCGCCGACGTGCCGCTCAGCGAGTGGTGGGCCGATCGTCTGTCGCGGTTGGCCAACGCAGGCGCTGACGGTTTTCGCCTGGTCGGACTGCAACGGCTGTCGAGCGAAGCGGTGCAACGCATCGTCGAGGCGACGCGAGCGCAGTCGGCGTGCCGCTTCTGGGCGTGGACGGCAACGCTCGACTGGTCGCGTCACGCAGGGCTTGCCGCAGCCCGGCTGGATGGGGTGTTCGCCTCGACGGCATGGTGGGACGGTCGAGCACCCTGGTACGTCCAGGAATACGAATCGCTGCGTCGTGCGGCGCCGGTGCTGGGTGTGGCGGAGGCGCCGTTCCGTACGCCCCCCGCCGACAGGGAGAGCCGCCGGCGTATGCTGCGCCTTGCCGCCCTGACCGGCGATGGCATGCTGATGCCGGCGGGCTTCGAGCAGGATCTCGAGGACGAAGTGAAGCGCGCAACGGGCGAAGCTGCGCGTCTCGCGCTGCTCGGCTGCAATGGCGAGATGCGTCGGCTCAGCGAGCCGGCGGCGGCCGTGACGGCGCTGGTGCGACTGGACGGTCCTGCGCCGTCGGCGCGCAACGGCATTGCCGTGCTGATCAACAATGACGGCGGACGGACGCGTCCGGTTGGTGTCAGCCTCGATCCGCTCGACCCGGCAGGGGGCGCGCTGCTTGGCGATCCCCGCAGCGTCGACGACGAGCCGTTGAGCGATTCGCTGGCGGCCGGTCAGGTGCGTGCCGTCATGCTGCGTCACCTCGGCAATGTGCGAGAGCCCAGGCGCCAGGACCGCCGCGTCGTCAATGCGGCGACGGCACGGTCACCCTTGGTGATCGACCGAGTGACGCCGCAGGTGTCGGGAGGGCCGTTCGCCGTCAAACGGGTGATCGGTCGCCCGATCGTGGTTGAAGCGGACGTATTCGCGGAAGGGCACGACCTGCTCGCCGCCGAGCTACTGTGGCGTGCGGCCGACGAGAAGGACTGGCAGCGTGTGCGCATGGTCGGCCTTGGTAACGATCGTTGGCGCGCCAGCATGATGCCCAAGCGCATTGGACGCCATCTGTTCACCATCGAGGCGTGGCGCGACGAATATGGCTCGTTGTGCCATGCGCTCGAGGTCAAGCACCGCGCCGGCATCGACGTGTCGGTCGAGATCGCCGACGCCAAGAGCTATATCGCGCGCCTGCAGATCGAACCGTTGCTCAGCGATCTGGCCGCGCTCGACGCCGAGAAGAGCGTCGAGCGCCTGACGGCGCGTGAGACCCGCGAGCTGGTGGCCGAGTCGGACGAGCGCGCCTTTGCCAGCCAGTACGAAGCGATTGCTCTCGACGTCGAGCGGCCGCAGGCCGAGTTCGCGAGCTGGTACGAGCTCTTCCCGCGCTCGCTGGGCAGTTTCGAGGACGTCGTGAAGGCACTGCCGCGAATACGCGACATGGGCTTCGATGTGCTGTATTTCCCGCCCATCCATCCGATCGGCAAGACCAATCGCAAGGGTCGCAACAACGCCCTGACCACCGGTCCCGGCGATCCCGGCAGTCCCTACGCCATCGGCGGCGAGGAGGGCGGTCACGATGCCATTCATCCCGAACTCGGTACGCCGGAGGACTTCCGTCGCCTGGTAGCGGCAGCACAGGAGCAGGGCCTCGAGATCGCGCTCGACTTTGCCATCCAGTGCTCGCCCGACCATCCCTGGCTCAAGGAGCATCCCGAGTGGTTTCGACGTCGCGCCGACGGCTCGATCCGCTTTGCGGAAAACCCGCCCAAGAAGTACGAGGACATCGTCAACGTCGATTTCTACGCCGAGGATGCGGTGCCCGACCTGTGGCTGGCGCTGCGCAACGTCGTGCTGCACTGGATCGGCGAGGGAGTGAAGATCTTCCGCGTCGACAATCCCCACACCAAGCCGCTGCCGTTCTGGGAGTGGATGATTTCCGACATCCATGCCCGCCATCCCGACACGATGTTCCTGTCGGAGGCTTTTACGCGGCCAACGATGATGTACCGCCTCGCCAAGGTGGGGTTCTCGCAGTCCTACACCTATTTCACGTGGCGCAACAACAAGGGCGAGCTCAGCGACTACCTGCGGGAGCTCACGACCACCGAAGTGGTCGACTATTTCCGGCCCAATCTCTTCGTCAACACGCCCGACATCAATCCTTTCTTCCTGCAAACGTCAGGTCGCGCCGGCTTCCTGATCCGAGCCTGCCTCGCGACGACCCTGTCGGGCCTGTGGGGGATGTATTCGGGCTTCGAGCTCTGCGAAGGCGCGCCGCTGCCGGGCCGCGAGGAATATCTCGATTCCGAGAAGTACGAAATCCGCCGCCGCGACTTCAATGCGCCGGGCAACATCGTGGCCGAGATTTCCGCGCTCAACCGGGTGCGCAAGTCGCATCCGGCCTTGCAGAGCCACCGCGGGCTCACCTTCTACAACGCCTTCAACGACCAGGTGATGGTCTATGGCAAAGCGACGCCGGCCCACGAGGACATGGTGCTGGTGGCGGTGAGCCTTGATCCGCACCACATTCAAGAAGCCTCTTTCGAGGTGCCGCTGTGGGAATGGCAAATGCCCGACGACGGCGCCGTTGATGTCGAGGACCTGATGCGGGGGCATCGGTTCGTGTGGCACGGCAAGGTGCAGCGCGTCCGGCTCGATCCCGCCGATCTGCCTTTCGCGATCTGGCGGATCGCGCCTGCCGGAGGAAGACCATGAACGCCCCCTTAGCCGCGCCACAACTGCCCCTGGCGCAGGATGTCCTCTGGTACAAGGACGCCATCATCTACCAGCTGCACGTGAAGTCGTTTTTCGATTCCAACGACGACGGTATCGGCGACTTCCCGGGCCTGCTCTCCAAGCTCGACTACGTCGCGAGCCTCGGCGTCAACACCGTGTGGCTCCTTCCGTTCTACCCCTCGCCACGACGCGATGACGGGTACGACATCGCCGAATATACGGCGGTCCATCCCGAGTACGGCACGCTCGACGACGTCAAGCGCTTCATCGACGAGGCGCACAAGCGCGGCATCCGCATCATCACGGAGCTGGTCATCAACCACACCTCGGATCAGCATCCGTGGTTCCAGCGGGCCCGGCAAGCGCCACCCGGCTCGCGCGAACGGGACTTCTACGTCTGGTCGGATACCGACCAGAAGTACGCCAGCACGCGCATCATCTTCATCGATACGGAGCGTTCCAACTGGACGTGGGATCCGGTGGCGAATGCCTACTACTGGCATCGCTTCTACGCCCACCAGCCCGACCTCAACTTCGACAACCCGGACGTCATGGAAGCGGTGTTGGGCGTGATGCGCTTCTGGCTGTCGATGGGTGTCGATGGGCTCCGGCTCGACGCCGTGCCGTATCTCGTCGAGCGCGAGGGGACGAATAACGAGAACCTGCCGGAGACCCATCACATCCTGAAGCGCATCCGCGCCGAGATCGATGCTTCCTTTCCCGGCCGCATGCTGCTGGCAGAGGCCAACCAGTGGCCGGAGGATACCAAGGACTACTTCGGCGAGGGAAACGAATGCCACATGGCATTCCACTTTCCGCTGATGCCGCGCATGTACATGGCGCTCGCCCGCGAAGACCGCTTCCCGATCACCGACATCATGCGCCAGACGCCGCAGATCCCCGACAACTGCCAATGGGCGATTTTCCTGCGCAACCATGACGAGCTTACCCTCGAGATGGTGACCGACTCCGAGCGCGACTATCTGTGGCAGACATACGCCACCGACCGCCGAGCGCGTCTCAACCTCGGCATCCGCCGGCGACTCGCACCGCTGCTGGAGCGCGATCGGCGGCGCGTCGAGCTGATGAACTGCCTGCTGATCTCCATGCCGGGCACACCGGTGATCTACTACGGCGACGAGATCGGCATGGGCGACAACATCCGTCTGGGCGACCGCGATGGCGTGCGTACACCCATGCAGTGGTCGCCCGACCGCAACGGCGGATTCTCCAAGGCCGACTACGCCACTCTCACCCTGCCGACGATCAACGATCCGCTCTATGGCTACGAAACCATCAACGTTGAAGCGCAGACGCGTGATGCGCATTCGCTGCTGCACTGGACCCGCCGCATGCTGGCGGTGCGCCGCCAGCATGACGCCTTTGGGCGCGGCACGCTGCGCTTCCTGTACCCGAAGAACCGCAAGGTCCTGGCCTATCTGCGCGAGCTGGACGACGAGGTGATCCTGTGCGTGGCCAATGTCTCGCGCTCGGCGCAGGCAGTCGAGCTCGACCTGTCGGAGTTCGCCGGTCGTGTGCCCATCGAACTGAACGGCGGCTCGTTGTTTCCGCCGATCGGGCAACTCACCTACCTGCTGACGCTGTCTCCGTTCGGCTTCTATTGGTTCATTCTGGCCCGCGAGAGCGAGGCGCCCTCGTGGCACACGCCGGCACCCGAGCCCATGCCCGACTTCATCACCGTCGTGCTGCGCAATCGTCTCGAGGAGGCGGTCAAGGCGGCGGCGCCGACGCTCGAGCGCGAGCCACTGCCGGCCTATCTGCAGAAGCGCCGCTGGTTCGGCGTCAAGGACGAGAAGCTGCGCAGCTCGCAGATCGCCTATCTCGCGCCGATCGACGAAGGCCATGACCTGTTGATCGCCGAGATCGAGGTCGAGACCGATGCCAGCGCCACCCGCTGGCAGCTGCCCTTGTCGATCTGCTGGGACGACGAGCAGACCACGGCCTTGCCTGGCCAGCTGGCGCTCGCGCGCGTGCGCAAGGGCCGTCGGGTCGGACTCTTGACGGACGCTTTCGCATTGGCGCCGTTTGCCAGACGGCTGCTGGGCGCCCTCGCCAGCGGTGAGCGCATCGCCACGCCGGATGGCGAGATCATCTTCGAGCCGGCGGCTGGAGCGGGCGATGCGCTGAACCGGCCGGCGGATGCACCGGTCTTCTGGTTGACCGCCGAGCAGTCGAACAGTTCGCTGGTCATCGACGAGGCCGTGATGCTGAAGCTGTTCCGCCGCATTGCGTCCGGCGAGCATCCCGAGGCGGAGATGAGTCGCTACCTCACGGCTCACAACTTCGTCAATTCGCCCGCGCTGCTGGGCGAGGTGACGCGCATCGATGGGCGCGGCGAACGTCATGCGCTGGCAGTGGCGCAGGCCTTCGTGCGCAACCAGGGCGATGCGTGGACTTTCGCGATGAGCCAGTTCCACCGCGCATTCGACGATACGACCACGCGCGAAGCCTCCGGCGAATCGCGCATCGACGACATACGGGATTATCATAGCATCGCCACGGCGATCGGCCGGCAGCTTGGCAACATGCACGTCGTCCTGGCGCGGCCGACCGACGATCCGGCATTCGCGCCGCGCCGAGCCACGGCCGAAGATGTCGAAGCCTGGATCGAGCGGGCATCCGGGCTTCTTGCCCAGGCTTTGGAAGCCATCAGCCAGCGCAAAGGCTGGGACAACGAACAGGCGGAAGCCTGTGCCAATGCGTTGCTTGCCCGGCGCGAGGCGCTGGACAATGCCCTACGCAGGCTCGGCCGCAGCGGAGAAGGTGCGCTGATGACACGCATCCATGGCGACTTCCATCTCGGCCAGGTCCTGGTGGCGAGCGGCGATGCCTACATTATCGACTTCGAGGGCGAGCCGGCGCGGCCGTTGGAGGAACGGCGGCGCAAATCCAGCCCGTTACGCGATGTGGCGGGCCTGCTGCGCTCGATCGACTACGCCGGCGCCACCATGGCGGACCCCAAGAACATCATCTCCAGGCGCGTATCGCCGGGCCGTCGCCAGCGCCTGGTAATGCGCCTGCGCGAAGGGGCCGAAAAGGCGTTTCTCGAAGGCTACGGGGCCGCAACCGCAGGCTTGTTCAGCCTCGACAACAAGGAGCTGCTGCAGTTCTTCCTGATCGAGAAGGCGGCCTACGAGGTCAACTATGAGGCGGCCAACAGACCCAATTGGCTCGCCATCCCCGTGATCGGTCTCGCACGCATCGCGGAGCACGTTCTCGAGGCGGCTCAGCCGGTAGCCGCGTGAACGAGACGCTTCCCTTGCCGCTCGATCAGCGCGAGCTTCAGACGCTTGTCGAAGGCCGCCATGGCGACCCGTTCCATGCGCTCGGGCCGCACGACGAGCCAGGTGGGCGCACGATCCGTGCGTTGCTGCCGGGTGCCCGCAGTGTCGAGGTCCTGCGCCGCTCGGACCATCATTCGCTCGGCCGGTTGACCGAGACCGGAGCCTGCGGCCTGTTCGAAGGTGCGGTCTCGGATCGTTCGCCGTACCTGCTGCGCATCGAATGGCCCGCCGCTGTACAGGAGACCGAGGACCCGTATTCTTTCGCGCCGCTGCTGGGTGATCTGGATCTGCATCTGTTCAACGAAGGACGTCATTTCGAGTTGGCCGAGGCCCTGGGCGCCAATGTCGTGACCGTCGACGACGTGCGTGGAGTACGCTTCGCGGTTTGGGCGCCCAATGCCGAGCGCGTTGCGGTGGTCGGTGACTTCAATGCGTGGGACGCCAGGCGCAACCCGATGCGCCGGCGCTATCCCTCCGGCGTATGGGAGCTCTTCATCCCGCGCCTGACTGAAGGCGCTGTCTACAAGTATGACATCATCGGCCCGGGCGGCTTGCACGTGCCGGCCAAGGCCGACCCACTGGCGAAGCAGACCGAGCTACCGCCAGCGACGGCTTCGGTGGTCGCCCCGCCGCAACCGTATCGCTGGACCGATGGTGCCTGGATGGCGCAACGGGCAGAGCGGCAATCTGCTGCCGCGCCCATGTCGATCTACGAAGTCCATATCGGCTCGTGGATGCGTCCATCGGACGGCAATCGCACGTCGCTGTGGGATTTCGCCATCGAGCGGCTGATTCCCTACGTCAAGGAACTAGGCTTCAGTCATGTCGAACTCTTGCCCATTACCGAGCATCCCTTCGGTGGCTCGTGGGGCTACCAGCCGCTCAGCCTGTTTGCCCCGTCAGCGCGCTATGGCACGCCGGAGGGCTTCGCGCGTTTCGTCGATGCGCTGCATGCCGCCCACATCGGCTTGGTCCTCGATTGGGTGCCGGCACATTTCCCGACCGATGCGCACGGCCTGGCACGCTTCGACGGCACGGCCCTCTATGAACATCTCGACCCGCGCGAAGGGTTCCATCGCGACTGGAACACCTACATCTACAATTTCGGCCGACGTGAGGTGCAAGGCTTCCTGATTGCCAGCGCACTGCACTGGCTGGAGCATTTCCATGTCGACGGCCTGCGCGTCGATGCGGTCGCCTCCATGCTGTACCGCGACTACAGCCGCCCGGCGGACGGCTGGGTTCCGAACATCTATGGCGGCCGCGAGAACCTCGAGGCGGTGGGCTTCCTGCGGCATCTCAATGCCGTGGTGCGCGAGCGCTGTCCCGGTGCGCTCGTGATCGCCGAGGAGTCGACCGCCTGGCCCGGCGTCACGGCGCCGCCGCCCGACGGCCTGGGATTCTCCTACAAATGGAACATGGGTTGGATGCACGACACGTTGCGCTATATCGAGCACCAGCCTATCCATCGTGCCTATCACCACGACGACATCACCTTCGGCCTGCTCTACGCCTTTTCCGAGCGGTTCATCTTGCCGATCTCGCATGACGAGGTCGTCTATGGAAAGGGCTCGCTGCTCGGCAAGATGCCGGGCGATCATTGGCAGCGCTTCGCCAACCTGCGTGCCTATCTCGGCTTCATGTGCGCCCATCCCGGCAAGAAGCTCTTGTTCATGGGCAGCGAGATCGCGCAGGAGCGCGAATGGGATCACGACGGCGAGGTCGATTGGGGCGCGCTTGGCTATCCGGCGCACGCCGGCATCCAGCGGCTGGTGCGCGATCTCAACCTTCTCTATGCCGGCGAGCGCGCTCTGCATGAGCGCGATGCCCGCGGCGACGGTTTCCGCTGGATGATCGGCGACGATCGCGCCAATTCGGTTTTTGCTTTCCTGCGTCTCGGCGAGGAAGGCAGCGCGCCGGTCCTCGTCGTCTGCAACTTCACGCCGGTGCCGCGCTACGGCTATCGTATCGGCGTGCCGCGGAGCGGCCGTTGGCGCGAGATCGCCAACACCGATTCGCGCTTCTACGGCGGCAGCGACCTCGGCAACGCGGGCGGGGTCCACACGCTCGGCGAACACTCGCACGGCGAGCCGCAATCGATACTGCTCACGCTCCCGCCGCTCGCAACGGTGATGCTGCGCGCGGAGGACTGAGCGTGGCGTCCTGGCCTAGCCGGCTGACGCCGGGCGTGCCGTATCCATTGGGCGCGACCTGGGACGGTCTCGGCACCAACTTTGCCGTCTTCTCGGCCAACGCCACTCGGATGGAGCTCTGCCTGTTCGACCCGTCCGGCCGCCGCGAGATCGCCCGCTTCGACATGCCGGAACTCACCGACGAAGTCTGGCATGGCTACCTGCCCAACGCCCGTGCCGGCCTGCTGTACGGCTACCGCGCCCACGGTCCCTACGAGCCACAGCGCGGCCACCGCTTCAACCACCACAAGCTCCTGCTGGATCCTTACGCCCGCCGCATTGCGGGCGAATTGCGCAGCTCGGATGCGCTCTGCGGCTATCGTGTGAACTCGCCGCGCGGCGACCTCTCCTTCGACCGGCGCGACAGCGCGCCGGGCATGTTCAAGGCGATGGTCGCCGACGACAGCTTCAATTGGGCCGACGATCGTCCCCCCAACGTGCCGTGGGCCGACACCGTGATCTACGAAGTCCATGTCCGCGGGCTCACCATGCTGCGACAAGACCTGCGGCCCAACGAGCGCGGGACTTTTGCCGTGCTCGCTGATCCCCAGTTCATCGACCACATTCGTCGACTGGGCATCACGACGCTCGAACTGATGCCGGTGCAGGCGTTCGTGCAGGATCGCTATCTGCTGCAGCGGGGCCTGCGCAACTATTGGGGCTACAACACCATTGGCTTCTTCGCACCGGAGCCGCGCTACCTGTCGGACAACACCGCCGACGAGATGCGCATCGCGGTCCGCCGTCTGCATGCCGCGGGCATCGAGGTGATCTTGGACGTGGTCTACAACCACACTGCCGAAGGCAACGAGATGGGCCCGACCTTGTCGTTTCGAGGTCTCGACAACGCGGCCTACTACCGGCTGGTTTCCGATAACCCGCGTCATTACGTCAACGACACGGGCACCGGCAACACGCTTAACCTCGCATCGCCGCGAGTGTTGCAGATGGTGATGGACTCGCTGCGCTATTGGGTGAACGCCTATCACGTCGACGGATTCCGCTTCGATCTCGGCGTGTCGCTGGGTCGTGAATCGTACGGATTCGACCAGGGATCCGGATTTTTTGATGCGTTGCGTCAGGATCCGCTGTTGTCGCGCGTCAAGCTCATCGCCGAGCCGTGGGACATTGGCCCTGGTGGCTATCAGCTCGGTCAGCATCCGCCCGGGTTCTCGGAATGGAACGACCGCTTCCGCGATGGCGTGCGTCGCTACTGGCGCGGCGATAGCGGGCAACGGGCCGATTTTGCTGCACGCTTGGCCGGCTCGAGCGACCTGTTCGACAGGCAGGCACGGCGCCCGTGGGCGTCGATCAACTATGTCGCCTGCCACGACGGTTTCACGCTGGCTGATGTGGTGAGCTACGAGCAGCGTCACAACGAGGCCAACGGGGAGGACAGCAAGGACGGCCATCCCGAGAACTACTCGGCGAACTGGGGTGTCGAGGGGCCGACCGACGATCCCGACATTCTGCACACGCGGCGGCGGCTCCAGCGGGCGCTGTTGGCAACCGTGTTCCTCTCGCAGGGAACGCCGATGCTGCTGGCGGGTGATGAGTTCGGTCGCACGCAGCTTGGCAACAACAACCCCTACTGCCAGGACAACGAGGCCTCCTGGATCCACTGGGATCTCGCCAGGAGCGTCGATGGCCGCAGGCTCGTCGCCTTCACGCAGCGCTTGGCGGCGCTGCGGCACGAGCATGCCGTATTGCGCTCGCCGCGCTTCCTGCACGGCCAGGAGGAACTGGCGCCGCAGATCCGCGACATTTCCTGGTTCGATGCATCGGGCAAGCCGGTCACGACGGAATCGTGGAACAATCCCGAGGAGCGTCGTCTCGTGTTGCGACGCGCAGGCCGGAACGGCAATGGCCGGACCTCGGTATTGACGGCGTTCTTCAACGCCTCTGCGGAGGAGCATACGTTTCGCTTGCCGCCACCCGGCCTGCCTTCGAAGCTCCTGATCGATAGCGCCGATCCCGATGGCGCCCAGCGGGAGCTGGAAACCGATCACATCGTTGTCGGCGCACGCAGCGTCGTCCTCGCGCTCGCCAGCCTGCAGGACGAACCATGATGCCGCCCTTTGCCCACCCACTGCCGTTCGGCGCCACGTTGCTGTCGCCCGACCGCACCCGCTTCCGCCTGTGGGCACCCGCCCAAAGGACCGTGGCAGTCGAGATCGACGGCGCGGCTACAGTGCCGATGGCGCGCGGGCGGGACGGCTGGTTCGAGTCGGAGGCGCCGTGCGGCGCCGGCACGCGCTACCGCTTTGAGCTCGACGATGGCCGCCGCGTGCCCGATCCGGCTTCGCGTGGGCAAGCGGGCGATGTGCACGATCCCAGCCTTGTGATCGATCCCTCGGCCTATCGGTGGAAGCATGCGCGATGGGCCGGCAGGCCATGGGCGACGACGGTGCTCTACGAGCTTCATGTCGGTGCCATGGGCGGCTTCGCCGGTGTGCAAGCG
>Ga0081539_10002331_pt1 | contig 27334 bp, 19 predicted proteins | sample TabmetS4T2R2_FD_71023 | JGI IMG/M metagenome (GOLD analysis project Ga0081539, IMG submission 71023) | Tabebuia heterophylla rhizosphere microbial communities from the University of Puerto Rico - S4T2R2 | ecosystem: Host-associated > Plants > Roots > Rhizosphere ...
TCGACTGCGGCGCGCCGGAAGGCTTTGTCGAGGCCAACATCGCCTTCGCGCTGTGGCGGCCCGATACCCACGCCAAGATCGCCGGCGTCATCGACCGCCTGGTCGGCGAACTCACCCCGCTCGGGCGGAACATAAGGCAGTAAGGCAATAGGGCAGTGAGGCAATAGGAAGGTGAGAGGCGACAGCTAACGGAAAGAGTGATCGGAGGCGGCTATTGACGCCCCGATCCGCGATTTGTCGTTTTCCTACTGCCCTACTGCCCTACTGCCCTACCAGGTGAACCCGAGGTCGGGAGGTTGCCGGAGAACTCGCCCTGGAAGGCGAGTGCTGCGAAGAAACCGGACGGGCTGCGGTATTCGGCGCCGGCGTCGATCAGGGCGCTCTACTGGTCGGGCTCGGCTCCGTCGATCGCGAAGGCGGTGCGGGGCAGCGTCTCAAAACCCGCCGTGAAGCTCGATGTGTCGCCACTATTGATGGCCCAGGCGGTGCGGCCGGACAGCGTCAGGCTCGCCCCGTCCTCGAGCGGCAGCGTGCGGTCGAGCCTGAGGCCAAGCTCGGTGCGGTCCGCGGTCGAGGTCGAGCCGTCGTAGTTGAGCGCGAAGGTGCCGGCCCCATCCGAGGTTTCCGAATAGGCCGGCAGCCGGTAGGCGATCGCCTGGAAGGCGGCATAGTGACTGAGGTTGGCACACCCGGCGATGCGAAGCGATGCCTGAAAAACCGCGACGACATGCGCGCACGACACCCGTATCGGCAGCGCCGCGCGAATCATTAATCCGTGAAGAAGCTGTTCCAGCGCGTCCTTGAAGGCGCTGTCTTGGCGACAAATAGACGCGCATGCGTCCGATTCTCCATTAATTTGTGCCGTACTCGCATCACATTTACCGCATGCGGATCGGAAAGCGGCGTCAAATTGTGCATTGCGTCAATTGCGCAATTGACATCTTCCAAATCCCGGCGACCATCACCATGTCAGAATGAGCAAATGAATGGGCGGATTTGCTGGTTTGTGTCCTGCCAGCGGAAGCCGGGTGGCCGAATACGCCGCGACCGAAAAGTCTCGCTGCGTTGGGAAGGAACCACAAAACCGCCGGACAGTTCATTTACCTGAGGGGTTGGCAGGCATGAAGCCGGCCCGGCTGCGAGGTCACAATGCGCGGGAAAGAATCCGACGTCTTCGATCTTTTTTCGGAGATTTACACGAGTGCTGCCCAGGAGGAGGTGAGTCTTCAGCAATACCTCCTGGCCTGTCGGGAGGACCAATCCTTGTACGCCACTGCGCCCGAGCGCATGGTGGACGCGATCGGCGAGCCGAGCCTGATCGATACCAGCAAGGATGAGCGGCTCGGCCGCATCTTCGCCAACAGGACCATCAAGATCTACCCCTCCTTCGCCGAGTTTTACGGCATGGAGGACACGATCGAGCGGATCGTCGGTTACTTCCGCTATGCGGCCCAGGGCCTTGAGGAGCGCAAGCAGATCCTCTACCTGCTCGGGCCGGTCGGCGGCGGCAAGTCGTCGCTGGCCGAGCGCCTCAAGAAGCTCATGGAGATACGGCCGATCTATACGCTCAAGGTCGGCAACGAGATCAGCCCGGTTTTCGAGTCACCGCTGGGTCTGTTCAATCCGGAACGGATGGGCGATCTGCTGGAGGACAAATATGGCATCGCCCGGCGGCGGCTGAACGGCCTGATCTCGCCCTGGGCGGCCAAGCGCCTGGACGAGCTCAACGGCGACATCTCCAAGTTCAGCGTCGTCAAGATCATGCCGTCGCGGCTTCGCCAGATCGCGATTGCCAAGACGGAGCCGGGCGACGAGAACAATCAGGACGTCTCGGCGCTGGTTGGCAAGGTCGATATCCGCCAGCTCGAAAACTACAGCCAGAACGATCCGGATGCATATTCCTACAGCGGCGGCCTGAACCGGACGACCCAGGGCCTGCTCGAATTCGTCGAAATGTTCAAGGCGCCCATCAAGGTGCTGCATCCGCTGCTCACTGCGACCCAGGAGGGCAGCTACAACGGCACCGAGAATTTCGGGGCGTTCCCTTACCAGGGCATCGTGGTCGCCCATTCCAATGAATCGGAATGGCTGCAGTTCAAGAACAACAAGAACAACGAGGCCTTCCTCGACCGCATCCTGGTGGTCAAGGTTCCATATTGCCTGCGCTCCACCGAGGAGAAGCAGATCTATCAGAAGCTGCTGCGCGAGAGCGAGCTCTCCAGCGCACCATGCGCTCCTGAAGTGCTCGACATCCTGGCCCGCTTCAGCGTCTCGACCCGGCTTGCCGAGCACGAGAACTCGCCGCTCTACACCAAGATGCGGGTCTATGACGGCGAGAACCTCAAGGAGAGCGATCCCAAGGCGAAGTCGGTCCAGGAATATCGCGATGCGGCAGGCGTCGACGAGGGCATGACCGGCATCAGCACCCGCTTCGCCTTCAAGATACTGTCGCAGACCTTCAACTACGACACCAAGGAGGTCGCTGCCGATCCGGTGCACCTGATGTACATCCTCGAGATGGCCATCAAGCGCGAGCAGTTCGCCAAGGAGATCGAGGCCTCCTATCTCGACTTCATCAAGTCGGAGCTTGCCTCCCGCTACGCCGAGTTCATCGGCCACGAGATCCAGAAGGCGTATCTGGAATCCTACAGCGAGTACGGCCAGAACCTGTTCGACCGCTACATCGCCTATGCCGATGCCTGGGTGGAAGATCAGGATTACAAGGATCCCGACACAGGCCAGATCCTCGACCGCAGCGTGCTTGACGGCGAGCTGTCGCAGATCGAGAAGCCTGCCGGCATCGCCAATCCGAAGGACTTCCGCAACGAGGTCGTCAAGTTCACGCTGCGCGCCAGGGCAAGAAACCACGGCCGCAACCCGTCCTGGACGAGCTATGAGAAGCTGCGCGAGGTCATCGAGAAGCGCATGTTCGGCCAGGTCGAGGACCTGCTCCCGGTCATCAGCTTCGGCTCCAAGAAGGACAGCGTGACGGAGAAACAGCATACGGAGTTCGTGCAACGTATGATAGAACGCGGCTATACGGAACGGCAGGTGCGGCGGCTGGTGGATTGGTATATGCGGGTGAACAAGGCGGGCTGAGGCCGGAGCGACCTCTTCTGGCTTCATCTCGCTATAGGGTGTGTTGACCGAGTCGAAAATGGCGGATTTCGAAAACCGGAACGCAACGTATGTGGTGATACGTGAGTGCCGGAAGCGCGGAAAGCCGCTATTTGTAGGCTGGCCTCACCTCAATCTCGACACACCCGAGGGGGCCGCCTATGCCAATTGTCATTGATCGCCGCCTCAACCCGAAGGACAAGAGTCTCAGCAACCGTCGCCGTTTCCTGCGGCGCGCGCGCGAGGAGCTGAAGCGCACCATCAAGGACCAGATCAGGACCGGCAAGATCGCCGACGTGGATGCCGAGCATACCGTCTCGATGCCGGTCAGGGGTACGAACGAGCCGAGCTTCAGGAGCGCTGCCAACAGCGGCCGGCGGAGCCACATCCTTCCCGGCAACAAGCAGTTCGAGCCGGGCGACCGCTTGCCCAAGCCCGGCCAGGGCGGCGGGGCGGCAAGTTCCGCGCCGTCGCGGCAGGCGTCCGAGGATGATTTCCGCTTCGTGCTGTCGCGTGAGGAGGTGCTCGACCTCTTCTTCGAGGACCTCGAGCTTCCCGACATGGTCAAGCTCAACCTGAAGGAGGTCGTGGCCTTCAAGCAGCGTCGGGCCGGCTATGCCATGACCGGGTCGCCGGCCAATGTCAGCGTCCGCCGCACCATGCGCAACAGTTTTGGCCGCCGCATCGCGCTGAGGCGCCCGAAGTTGCAGCAACTTGACGCGCTGGCCGAGGAGATCGCCTCGCTCGAGGCCGAGCCGCAGCCGTCGGCCGCCATGCGTGAACGCATCGCGGAATTGCGCGCCGAGCTGGAGCGGCTGCAGCGCCGGCGCAAGCTGGTCGCCTATGTGGATCCCGTCGACGTTCGCTTCACCCGCTTCGAGCCGCAGCCCGTGCCAAGCGCCAATGCGGTCATGTTCTGCCTCATGGACGTGTCGGGCTCGATGGGCGAGCGCGAGAAGGACCTTGCCAAGCGCTTCTTCGTGCTTCTCCATTTGTTCCTGAAGCGGCGCTACGAGCGGACCGAGATCGTCTTCATCCGCCACACGCACGAGGCGCAGGAGGTGGACGAGGATACGTTCTTCTACAGCACGCAGAGCGGTGGCACGATCGTCTCCACCGCCCTGGAGGAGATGCGTCGCATCGTCCATGAACGCTACCCCAGCAACGAGTGGAACATTTATGCGGCGCAGGCCTCCGACGGCGACAATTTCGCCACCGATTCGGATCGCTGCATCGCCCTGCTCAGTGGCGAGATCATGCGGCTTTGCCAGTATTTCGCCTATGTCGAGATCATCGACGAGCGCGAGAAGCACATCTTCGGCGCAACCGACAATGGCACGTCGCTGTGGCGGGCCTATCGCGCCATCGGGGAGAAGTGGCCGAATTTCCAGATGAGCCGCATCGCAAGACCGGCCGAGATCTATCCGGTCTTCCGCCAGCTCTTTTCCAAGCAGCCGATCTCTCAGAAGAGCGCCTGAGCAGCGATGGACAAGCCCGTCAGCGAATCGCGCCTGCTTTTCTCCGGCTCGGACTGGAATTTCGAAAAGCTGTACGGCGTCTACGACGCCATCGAGGCGATAGCGCGTGAGGAACTCCGCCTCGATACCTATCCCAATCAGATGGAGATCATCTCGTCGGAACAGATGCTCGACGTCTATTCCTCGACCGGCATGCCGCTGATGTACCGCCACTGGTCGTTCGGCAAGCATTTCCTCTATCATGAGGAGCTCTACCGCAAAGGCCTGCGCGGGCTGGCCTACGAGCTGGTCATCAACTCCGACCCGTGCATCGTCTACCTGATGGAAGAGAACACCATGGCTCTCCAGGCCCTGGTGACCGCCCACGCTGCCTTTGGCCACAACCATTTCTTCAAGAACAACTACCTGTTCCAGCAATGGACCGACGCCGGCGCGATCCTGAGCTACATGGATTTCGCCAAGGGCTACATCACCCGCTGCGAGGAAAAGCATGGCCTCGCAGCGGTGGAAGCGATCCTCGACGCCGCCCATGCGCTGATGGACCAGGGCGTATTCCGCTATCGCCATCCGCCGCGCCTCTCCTCCGAGAAGGAGCTAAAAGGGCTCAAGGAGCGACTGGAGTATGAGGAGCGCACCTTCAACGACTTGTGGCGCACGCTGCCGAAGTCGAAAGGTGAGGGCCGGATCGACGCGACCGCTCCCGACACTGCGGAGCGCAAGAGGTCGCTCAAGCTTCCCGAGGAGAACCTGCTCTATTTCCTGGAGAAAAACAGCCTCGTGCTCGCGCCATGGCAGCGCGAGATTCTGCGGATCGTCCGTGTTATCGCGCAGTATTTCTATCCGCAGCGGCAGACGAAGATGATGAACGAAGGCTGCGCCACCTTTGTGCATTATTTCATCATGAACGCCCTTTACGACAAGGGCAGGATCAACGAAGGCGCGATGCTGGAAATTTTGGGCAACCATTCGAACGTGGTCTTCCAGCCGTCATTCGACGATCCGCGCTTCTCGGGCATCAACCCCTACGCGCTCGGCTTCGACATGATGCAGGATATCGTGCGCATCTCGATGGAGCCGACCGCGGAGGATCGCGACTGGTTCCCCGACATTGCCGGCAATGGCGACTGGCTGGAGACGCTGCTCTCGGCGTGGGCCAACCACCGTGACGAATCCTTCATCCGGCAGTATCTCAGCCCGGCGCTGATGAGGAAATGGCGGTTCTTTGTGCTTGCCGATGCCGCGCAGGAACCCCACTACGAGGTTTCCTCAATCCACAATGAACGCGGCTACAAGAAAGTCCGCAGCGCACTTGCCCACAGCTACGATCTCGGTGCGCACACGCCCGACATACAGGTCGTGGACGTCGATCTCCTCGGAGACCGGCATCTCAGGCTGCAGCATACCGTCACGAACGGGGTCGTGCTCGACGATGCCAGCCGCGACGGCACGTTGCGTCATGTCCGCAACCTGTGGGGTTATGACGTCAGCCTGATAGGGGTCGATGCCGGCACCGGCGCCAAGCTGTATGAGACGTCGGCGAGCCAGACGAAGTAAGGCGGTAGGCTACCGCAGCAGCTCCATTGTGATATATGGAATCGCATGATTGCGGCATTTATCGAAGGAATTGCAGCGGGCCGGTAACTGGCCGGCCGAAGACCAGCGGGAACTGGCTGACTACGCCCGCGTGATCGAAGCGCGCCGGTCTGGACTGTATCGGCTGAGCGCTGATGAGCGAGCAGCAATCAGGGAAGGGCTCGGACAGGCCGATCGCGGCGAGTTCGTGTCCGACGCAGAGGTCGCAGCCCAGGACAAGCGTCACGGCGCATGAAGGTGCGCTTCACGTCGCGCGATAGCCGACCGCGAGGCAATTTTCGAATATCTGTCCGAGCGGTCTCCCAACGGCGCTCGCAAGGTGATGGCGCGGCTGCGCCGAGCCGTCGATCTCTTGTCTGAACAGCCACTCAGCGCGCCGAAAACAGACGAGGAGGGTGTCCGCGTGCTGTTTGTCGGCAAATACCCATACAAGATCTTCTATCGCGTCGGCGAAGATGCAGTAGAGATTGTGCATATACGCCATACATCGCGCCGCAGAAGCGAATTCGAGGATGAGTAGTTTGATTGAGCCTCGCGCAGGAACTCGGGCGTCAGCGCTGCAACTTCAGCCCAAGGAATATGCTGTTCGTCGTATAGTCCCTATCCGGCAGCGTGCTGGTCAGCTCTTCATACCTGTACTTGCCCGACAGGCCCGCGTAGCGGTTCAGCCACCAGGTCATGCCGAGATCGCCATTCCAGATCACGTCATGCCCGGACTGCCCGAAATAGTCGCGGTAGCCCAAGCCGACGCCGAGATCGGCCGTCAGGTTGGCGCGCATCTCACGCGATATGGCGAGCCGGCTCGAATAGAGCAGGGAGCCGCTCTCATTGGCCCCTGTCGCGCCCTCGACGATGGTCGAGCCATCGAAATTGACCAGCGTGCCGCGCCAGGGCGACCAGACAATGGCCGCCGCCAGCGTCGGGCCCGAGACGGGCTGTAGCCGTTCGTCTTCGATATCCTCGTTGACCCAGCCGGCCGAAGCCTCGCCCTTGAATTTCTCGCCGAGATCGAAAGCGAGACCGCCGCGTACGCCGGTGCGGGTCGCCGAACGGGCGAAGCCGTTGGCATCGACATCCTCGTCATAGACGCGCTGGCCGTATTCCATTTCGACGAACGGGGCCAGGGCCGGGGATATTTCGTAGCCGGTCCGCAGCACCAGGGTTCCCAGCGTGAAGTCGCGGTCCGACTGCGATACCGTGCCGCCGGTCGACAGGTCCGCGTCGCCAAAGATCTGGCGTTCGACACTGCCGGTCAATCTGAGCTGCAGCTTGCCGACATCCTTCTCTATGCCGAGGTTGCCGTCGAACGTGTGCACGATCGGCTGTTCGAGCACACCTTCGATCGCATCCGGCGCCGAGGCCGATTCGGGGCCGACCTCGTAACCCAGCGAAGCAAGCGCCTTCCAGTCGCCGCCGAGGTCGCGTTCCAGCGCGGCGTCGAGGCTGGCGCGGGTTTCCTCGATCTCCTCGCCGGAGATCGTCTTGCGGAAATTGCCGTAGGCGTCGATCGAGGTTCTGTCGCCGCCAGTTTCCGAGAGCGCGTTGAGGCGCAGCGTCGATTCCGACAGCAGCGCATCGCTTCCGTCCGGGCTGGAATTGGCGTTGTCCGTCCAGGTCAGCCCGCTCTCCAGGGTCGTCACGACGTTGAAAGTGCCAACGCGGATGCCGACTGGCGCATAGGGATTGTCTTGCGCCTCCTTGTCCAGCCCCTCGATCGCCTCTTCACGTTCCGAATCGGCCTCGGCCATGTCCGGCTCTTCCTGGCTGTCGACCGTTGGGGTGCGCACCGTGCCGGTGGTGTCGGGGTCCTGGTTCTCTTCGGCCGCCTGCATGCGCTTCTTGCGTTCGCTCTCCTGTTCTTCGGCGGTGGATTGCGGCGCGGCAATCCTTTTCTTGCGCTCCTCCTCGCGCTGGCGTGCCGTCGTCGGGCGAGCGGTCGGGGTCGGTGTCTCGTCGCCGAGGGTCTCGTCCTGGCTCTCCCCGAAGAGCGACTTTGGCGCGGTGTCGGCAGCCGGCTCCGTGTCTGACCTGTCGCCGAGATCAGGCGTCGCGCCATCGCTTGTCGGCTGATACAGCGGGGCAGGGATGCCCTGGTTGTCCCCAATCGCGCCCGTCGGCTGCTGGTCGAGCGGGCTCGTCGCCAGCAGCTCGCCGTTTATGTCTGCCTCTGAGACCTCGCCGCGCAGCGCGCCGACCTGTTGGGCGAAGGCGATGATGGGAAGGCTGAAGACGGTCGCGCCCAGGCACAACAGCGCGGCACGGAAAACCCCGCGCGGCGCGCGCCTCCTCTGACCTGGCCGCACTTGCGACATCGCCACCCGAACTTATCCGCCCACATCGCGCCAATCCTTGCGGAACGGTAAATGGCGATGGTTAATGAATAGCGAACGGGTTAAGGGAATAGGTGAATAGGGGAGTAAGGGAATAGGGGACTCAGCGACCCGAAATCCGCGCCCGCCTCCATCATTGTATCCTTACTCACTTACTCCCTTATTCCCTTACTCCCCTCCCGCCTTCCCATATGCTAAGCGCTTCGCCATGCATACCAAGAAGCAAGCCGACCGGCAGGAGGCGATCGCCTCGGCCCTGCGCACGATCACGACCGAGCAGGCCGGCTTGGCCGCGCTCGCCGAAGCGCTCAATGACGGGCTTGCCGGGCCGTTCTGCCGGTCGGTGGAGACGCTGTCCACGATCGAAGGCAGGGTCATCGTCACCGGGCTGGGCAAGAGCGGCCATATCGGCTCCAAGATCGCGGCCACGCTGGCCTCGACCGGAACGCCGGCCTTCTTCGTCCACCCGTCGGAAGCCAATCACGGCGATCTCGGCATGATCGCCCGCGACGACGCCATCATCGCCATCTCCTGGTCAGGCGAAAGCTTCGAGCTGAACGGCATCGTATCCTATGCCCGCCGCTTCTCGATCCCGCTGATTGCAATTACGGCCGGCGAAGGCTCCGCGCTGGCGCGCGAGGCCAACATCGTGCTGCTCCTGCCATCTGCGCGGGAAGCCTGCCCGCACGGGCTCGCGCCGACCACCTCCACCCTCCTGCAGCTCGCGATCGGCGACGCTTTGGCCGTCGCGCTGCTCGAGGCGCGGGGCTTCACGGCCGATCATTTCAGGACCTTCCATCCCGGCGGCCGGCTCGGCGCCAACCTCACCCATGTCGGCGAGATCATGCGCACCGGCGACCAGATCCCGATCGCGGTCCTCGGCACCAAGATGCCGGAAGCCGTGATGACGCTGTCGAAGAAAAAGGTTGGCTGCGTCTGCATCGTCGATCAGGAGGGCAGGCTCGCCGGCATCGTCACCGACGGCGACATCGCCCGCAACCTGCACCGAAACCTCGCCGACATCACCGTCGAGACCATCATGACGCCCACGCCGAAAACCGTGAAGCCCGAGACGCTCGCCGGCGCCGCCATGGGCCTGCTCAACGAGCACAACATCAGCGCTCTGGTCGTGGTCGAGGACGACATGCCGGTCGGCGTCGTCCACTTCCACGACCTGCTGAGGGTCGGGGCGGCGTAGCCTTACCAGTTGGGCATATCGTTCGCGCTGTCGCCGGTCCGCGATTTGTTGGGGCTGAAGATCGTATTTCGCATCGCACGGATCTCGGCAGGGAGAACGCTGAGCGACGAAACGTCTTCAAAGGATAGTCCAAGCCTCGTGACGGCTATGTCGGCGCAAGTTACCGCTTGTTCCCTGTCGCGTTTTCGCTTGCGTGGATCGCGATCGAGCCTCGCGGACATCCATGCCTTATGGAGCGCGAAAACACGTGGATCGATACATACAATAGGTGCCGGATAGCCATCGTCGGCTATGGCGACTGCTTCGAACCTCGGTGCATTTACGAGCCAGTTCAGGCCTTCGATGGGTGAGCCGTGTAGCTCCTCGTCGAGTTCCGACAACGAATCTCCGGTTTCGTCGCCGAAGACACCGCGAACTTCAGGACGTATGAGGTCGACATGGTAGCCGTCTCTATTTACCGCTCGATAGTCGCCATTTACCGCTCGATAGTCGCCCCTCCGCCTGAGGTCGAACGACGTATCCAGTTTGCGGATGATTCCCAGCAGTCCGACTTCCTTGACCTCTCGTCCAACCAGTGAGAGGCGCTGCCGCGCGTCCAACATCAGGTCCACGTCCTCCGTGGACAGCAACTCCGATTTGATGCGAATTCCGCTGCGCGCCTCATACGCGAAAAGGGCGTTGGTGCCGACGACGAAAAGCTGGTGACCAAGCAGGTCGCGTCGGTCGATTTCACGAAGGATGCGCGCTGCGATGCGCGGCAGTCTTCCAAGGCCCATGGCCTTATTGATCGGCGCCATCTCATCCAGCCTGGCGGCCAACCCGGCCAGCTTGTCCTTATTTTGCTTTCTTCCCCGCAGAAATGCTTCGCACGCCTCTTCGGTCCGCGGAGATTGCAGACCAAGCGAATGTTCTCGGTTCCCGACCTTCCGCAGAAGGTATCTGTGCCCACCTCGCTTGACCCAGCGCATGCTGCCGGCATACCGGCGGCTCTTCTCGATATTGGCTTCTCGCCAAGCCTCGAATACTTCAACCGTGTCGATGAGCTGGCGCTGCAGCTCCGCCCGCAGCTCGACATAAGACATTTCCACTCCTTCAGCCAAATTTCATCAGGATAGTGGAAAAATGTTTTAATTCAAGCATATACCTTATATTTTCTGCGGCAGCCCGACAAAACTACACCTTCTCCACCACCAGCTCCAGGTCCGCTGCCGTAACCGCGTTCACGCGCACCTGGGTGCCGGCGGGCAGGTCCGGCCCGGTGACGCGCCATAGCGTGTCGCCGATACGGATGCGGCCGCGGCCATTGGCGATCGGCTCGGTCAGCGTCGCCGTCCTGCCGATAAGCTGCTCGCCGCGCCGGTTGAGCAGCGGCTGGTCGGAATCGCCCTTCTTCGGCCGCATCAGCCGGCTGCCGGCATAGGCGAACAGGACCGAGAGCACGAGAAAGACCAGAACCTGCGTCTCCCAGACCCACCACGAGGCATCCCACAGCAGGAAGGAAAACACGCCGGGAAACAGCGAAAAGGCGCCGACCACCACCGCGGCAAGGCCGATCCACAACAGGAAGAAGCCGGGCGCGACGATCTCCAGCGCGAGCAGCACGCAGCCCAGAACGATCCAGTTCCACGGCCCGAGCTCGGCGATCACGCTTTCGATCATGGCTGCTGTCCGTCAGGGCCGGGCGGCAGGCTGCGCGGCTCGGAGGACGGTACCGAACGCGTCGGACGGGCGCCGGGCTGGCGCGGCGGCTCGGAGCCGAACACCTCCCTGGCGAGCGCGCCGATGCCGCCCAGCGAGCCGACCAGCGCGGAGGCCTCCAGCGGCATCAGCACGATCTTGGAGTTGCCGGCCGAGCCGATGCGGGTCAGCGCCTCGGTGTATTTCTGCGCCACGAAATAATTGAGCGCCTGCACGTCGCCCTTGGCGATCGCCTCGGAGACGACCTGCGTCGCACGCGCCTCGGCTTCGGCCGCGCGCTCGCGGGCCTCGGCGTCGCGGAAGGCGGCTTCCCTGCGCCCCTCCGCTTCCAGCACCTGCGCCTGCTTCTTGCCTTCGGCCTCCAGGATCTGCGCGCGCTTGTCGCGCTCGGCCTTCATCTGCCGGCCCATCGAATCGACGAGGTCCTTGGGCGGGTTGATGTCCTTGATCTCGACGCGGGTCACCTTGATGCCCCACACATGCGCCGCCTCGTCGACGATCCTCAACAGCCGCTCGTTGATCTGGTCGCGATTGGAGAGCAGCTCGTCGAGATCCATCGAACCCATCACCGAGCGGATGTTGGTCATGGTGAGGTTGAGGATGGCGTTTTCCAGGCCGGCCACCTGATAGGCCGCCTGTGGCGCGTTGAGCACCTGGTAGAAGGCGACGCCATCGACGGCGACGGTGGCGTTGTCGCGGGTGATCACCTCCTGCGTGGGCACGTCGAGGACCTGCTCCATCATGTTCATCTTCGCGCCGATTCGGTCGAAGAAAGGCACGATGAAGTTGAGGCCCGGAACCAGTGTCCTGGTGTAACGGCCGAAGCGCTCGACCGTATAGTTATAGCCCTGGGGCACCGTCTTGATGCCCATGAACAGGAACAGAAGGACGAGAATGACAAGGACCGGAATGGCCAGGTCTAGGCCGGTGAACGACATGCTGCCTCCCTCGATCAGGCGTTGCCCAAGGCGCGCATGACCGCCCGCCCCGCGAGAGACTTATGCGGCAATCGTGGCGGAGGCAATCGTAATTGCCTCGATCGTGGTGCGACCCGATCCGGCTGGCAAAGGCGGCCGTCGCTCAGCCCGTTTATTCAGGTTTCCTTAACGACGGGGAAATCCTCTGGGTTGTATTGAGCGGCAGTCGCGGTTGTATAGCGCATCGGCAGAAATGAGTGAAACATCGAATGTGGCAGGTGCTCGTAGCAAACCTTGCGGTCGTTTCGCTGTTCGTTTCGAGCTGGAATCATGCCCAGCACTGGCTCAACGGATGCCCCGAGCGGTTGCGCGTGATCGCATTCGCCGGCTTCATGGGCGCCGGAACACTTGCCTCGATGCTGCTCAGCGTCCAGTTGCGAGAGGGCGTATTCGTTGATCTCAGGTCGTCGCTGATCTCCATTTCGGCCTTTTTCGGCGGCCCGCTGGGCGCCGTCGTCGTCGGCGGCATGGCGGCTGCCTTTCGCGCCACGGTCGGCGGAAGCGGCGTCTGGGCGGGCCTCGGCGTGATTGCGCTGACCGCCTTCATCGGGCTGGCCGGCCGCCGTGGCTTGAAGGGCCGGGAGCCGACGCTCAGGCAGCTTGCTGTGCTTTCGGCGGCCATAGCAGCAACGGCGATGGTCACCATCGCCCTTATCGAGGTCACCTCCACGCAGCCGGCTCGGCCATGGCTGGTCGTCTCCGTCGCGGCGCTCAATTTCGCTGCCACATTGATGGCTGGCTTCGTCATCCGCCAGGGGCGCAAATGGGCCATGGAAAGCGATCTCCTGAAAGCTGCTTTCAGGGGCAGTCCCGATTTTCAGTACATCAAGGATGAGCAGAGCCGCTTCGTTGCCGTGAACCAGACGGTCGCGACATATAACGGCTTCCCGGATCCTGAGCAGATGCGCGGCAAGTCCGACCTGGACATCGCTCCGGCCGACCGGGCCGAAGCCCTGATGGCTATGGAGCGGCATCTGCTGTCCACCGGCGAGGGCATCCGGGATTTCGAGGAAATGGTGGAGGACCCCGTCGGCGGAGCGCGCTGGTTTGCTACCTCGAAGTCGCCGATACGCAACGCCGAAGGCGCGATCATAGGATTGGCTGGCGTCACGCGTGACGTCACCGCTTACAAAAAGCTGCAAAAGGAGCTCAACGCGAAGAGCGACCAGTTCCTCTATGCCTTGCGGGAAATGTCCGACGGTCTCGTCATGTTCGATCAGGACGGCGTGCTGGTACTGTGCAACGACCGGTATCGTGATTTTTTCCCGCTCACTGCGTCGGTGCGACAGCCCGGCGTTCATATCCGCTCCATCCTCGCTGCGGTGGTCCAAACCCGCGAGCAGGTCGGCATTCCGGGGACGGGCGCCGAGACATGGATCGACGAGGTTGTCGATTCGCTCAAGGTTCGCGGCGAGCAGGAAGTTCGCCTGTTCGATGGACGCTGGATGAGCATCAGGACGCGGCCGACCCGGGAGGGGATGGCCATGGTGGTGGTTTCGGACATCACCAGGATCAAGCAGGCCGAAGTCACCGCTGTCGGCGTCAGGGACAGACTCAAGGCGCTGGCCAGCACCGACAGCCTGACCGGGGTTCTCAATCGGCGCGCCTTTGACCAGACGCTCGAGGCCGAGTTGGCGCGCGGCGCACGGGCGCGCACACCTGTCAGCCTGCTCATGATCGATGTGGATCATTTCAAGGCCTACAATGACACTTACGGGCACCCCGCCGGCGACGAATGCCTGCGGGCGGTGAGCCGATGCCTCAAGAAATTCACCAGGCGGGGAGGCGACACCGTCGCCCGCTACGGCGGCGAGGAGTTTGCCGTCGTTATGGCCCAGACCAATGAAGCAAGCGCCCAGATCGCCGCGGAGAAGCTGCGCATGTCCGTCAGGAAGCTGGAGCTGCCGCACAAGGGCAGCAACAAGGGCCTCGTCACCATAAGCGTCGGCGTGGCGACCGCGGTGCCTGGGGATCGCGACGTTCGGCCGACGGAGCTGATTACCAGGGCCGATCGAGCGCTCTATGAGGCGAAACAGGCCGGACGCGATCGCGTCTCCTACTGGAGCACGGGAGACAGCCAGGATAGGCCGGTCCAAGCGGCGCGGGACGGTAGCTGAGCAAAAGAACGCAGCCCGGTTCGTTGACGGCGGGAGCGGGCCGCGAAGCGGCGAACGCCGCCATCCTCCTTGTTATCTGCTTGAGGCTTGCCACCCGCTGAGTTCCCGCCGCGCGATCGCCTCGATCACGTCCATCCCCCCGTCACTGTCATTGAGGCAAGGGATGTGGGAAAAATTTTGGCCGCCGGCGTGCAGGAATGTCTCGCGCACCTCGGCGTCGATCTCCTCCAGCGTCTCGATGCAGTCGGCCGAAAAGCCGGGATTGACGATCGCGATCGACTTCACGCCCTCTCTGGCCAGCCTCTCGACGGTCTTGTCGGTGTAGGGCTGCAGCCATTCCTGTGCACCGAAGCGCGACTGGAAAGTGGTGATCAGCTTCTTTTCGTCGAAACCCAGCCGCTCGCGCAGCAGCCGGGTGGTATCGAGGCAATGCTCGCGATACGGGTCGCCGCGCTCCGAATAAGGCACGGGAATGCCATGATAGGAAGCGATCATCACCTCGGGCTCGAAATCGATCGAGGCGAGATGTCTCTCGACCGAACGGGCCAAAGCCTCGACATAGACGAGCTCGTCATAATAGGCCGGCACCGAACGAACCGTCGGCATGTTCCGCATCTTCATCAGCGCGCGGTAGAGCTTGTCATTGGCCGTGGCGGTCGTCGTCGCGGAATATTGCGGATAGAGCGGGAAGAAGACAATGCGGTCGCAGCCCGCCGCGACCAGGCCGTCGACAGCGCTTTTTATCGACGGGTTGCCGTAGCGCATGCCCCATTCCACCGCGATCTGCGGCTCGTCCTTGAAGCGTTCCTTCAGCCGCTCGGCCTGGCTGCGGGTGATGGTGCGCAGCGGCGATTCGTCGAGCGTCTCGTTCCAGATCGTCTTGTACTTGGCAGCGGATTTTTGCGGTCTGGTTGTCAGCACCGCGCCGTAGAGGATTGGATACCAGATGAAGCGCGACAACTCGATCACGCGGGGATCGGACAGGAATTCGCGCAAATAGCGCCGGACCGAGCCGGAGTCCGTGCCGTCGGGGGTGCCGAGATTGGTGAGCAGCACGCCGACTCGGCCCTCATGCACGGCCGCGGGCTGGCCGGCCTGCAGTTGGCCCGATGCCGCGGCGTCCGCGGCTGTGCTGGTCGCAAGCTTCATGGCAAGGTCTCTAACGATGCCCCCGCCGAATGCAATACTGCGTCTGGCCGCATGGTTCGATGCCGCTCTATCTCCCCCTCGCGGGCAGGGCGATCGCATATGGCGAAAATACCCCCTCTCCGCCTCGCTTCGCTAGGCACCTCTCCCCCTGGGAGGGGGAGAGGAAGGGCGCCAAGCCTTGCTGCGGGCGCTTCCTCTCCCCCGTCGATCGGGGGGAGAGGTGGTTCGCGAAGCGAACCGGAGTGGGGGGTCGAACTCCAAATGCAATTGCCCTCTCCTTGCGGGAGAGAAAGCGATTTCAACGCCTTAGCCGAGCGCCGAGCCCAAAGAGCGAGGAAGAAGCTCGGCTAAGTGTCGGAAATCGCAAGAGGGGGGCTTGTCAGCCCCTCTCAATCATAGATCCGTAATCCAAACTACAGCGCCGGGATCGTCAGCGACTTGCCGATCTGCAAGGTACGCGGCCGCTCGCCGGGATTGGCGTCGGCGATCGTATGCCACCTGGTGGCGTCCTTGTAATAGGTCTTGGCGAGGTTCCAGTAGTTGTCGCCGGCCACGATCACATGTGAGGATGGCGTGGCGCCAGCCTCCCCGGCGGGCTTGGCCGCAGCCTCCTGCTCGGCCTTCGCGGCCGCTTCACCCGCCGCCTTGGCCGCGGCCTCTTCCTCCGCCTTCTTGGCGTCGGTCACCGCTTCCTCGGTCTGTGCCGGCTCGGTGGCCTTGGCGGCGGTTTCGGCGAGGTCCGTGATGCGGCCGTCGAGCTTCGGCGTATAAGGCCGGTGCGCGGCGAGATAGTCGGCCAGCACCTGCTCCAGGCCCGGACCGTAATCATAGGCGTTCTGTGCGTTGCTGGCGAACACCTTGTAGCCGTCGCCGCCCTGGCGGACATAGTTGTTGGTCGCCGCCAGATAGGTCTTGGCAGGGTCGATCGGCGTCCACGCGCCGTTTTCCATCACCTGCACGTCCTTGATGCGGCTGCCGGCAGGCTGCGTCTTGTCGAAGGAATATTTGAGCCCCGCAACCTGCGCGAAGCGGCCGGCGCCCTCCTCGATCTGGCTGGCGCCGTTCTCGAGCGCGTCGACCACATCCTTGCCGGTGATCTGGAAAGTCGAGAGCGTGTTCTGGAAGGGCAGCACCGTCAATATCTCGCCCATGGTCACGATGCCCTGGTCGATCGAGGCGCGCAGGCCGCCGCCGTTCTGGAAGACGATCTGGACATTCTGGCCCTTCACCCGGTCGAGGATGGCGTCGGCGACCAGATCGCCCATCTCGCATTCGCGGGCGCGGCAATTGTCGCGGCTGCCGTCGATCGGCGCGGTCGTTTCGGCGACCTCCTTGGCCTTCAGCTCCTCGATCGGCGCGCCCAGTTCCTTGATACGGGCGAGCACGGTCGGGTCGGGCGTGATCGACTTGTCGAGGAAGATCGGTGCGCCGGTCGCTTCCTTGACGACGCCGTTGTCGTCGAAGACGATTTTGATCTCGCCCAGATATTTCGAGTAGGACGCAGCCTGCACCACCGGCACCTTGTAGCCGTCCGGATTGTCGACCATCGTCGGGTACGGCCCCTCGGCCTTGGGGTCGGTGTTCGACAGCAGCGAATGCGAATGTCCGCCGACAACCACGTCCACGCCCGGGATCTTTGCAATGGCGTCGCGCTCGCGCACATAGCCGATATGGGTGAGCGCGATGATCTTGTTGACGCCTTGGGCCTTCAGCTTCTCGACTTCGGCCGTCATGGCCTGCACGTCGTTCTCGATCGTGATGTTCGGGCCTGGCGAGGAGATGTCGACGACGTCGTTGGTGAGCCCGCCGACGATGCCGATCTTCTCGCCGCCGATCTCCAGCACCACCGACGGCTTGACACGGTCGCCGAGCTTCGACTGGGCATTCGGCTTCACATTGGCGGTCGTGACCGGAAACTGCGCGCCTTCGAGGAAGGGGGTGATCGCGTCCTCGCCGTCGTCGAACTCGTGATTGCCGAGCGTCATGCCGTCCGGCTTCATCTGGTTCAGGAATTCCAGCTCGGCCTTGCCCTTGTAGGTCGTGTAGAACAGCGATCCCTGGAAATTGTCGCCGGCCGATAGGAAGATCACGTTCTGGCCATTGAGCTTGTCGCGCTCCTGCTTCAGCGCGGTGATGAGGCGCGCCGCGCCGCCAATGCATTCGCCCTTGGTCTCTTCCTCGGCAGAGCAGGTCGATTCGAACTTGTTGTTCGATTCGATGCGGCTGTGCCAGTCGTTGATGTGCAGGATGTTCAACGTATAGTCGGCAAAGGATGCCGACGCTGACATGGCGAGCGCCGACACTGAGATGGCGGCGGCGACAGCGATCTTCCTCATGGTGTGGTCTCCCGATTGCGTGCCCATGGCGTTTAGCGCCGGTTGTTGACCGTGATGTAACATCCACCCCCGAGAAATCATGTTCCCACCGGGCACGGGACGACGCAAGGGGAAACGCGTGCCGCAACGGGAGCGGACGCGTGCAGGTTGTCGCGTTTTAGGACAGAATTTCTGGCACCGATCCTGCAACGGACTGTTTGCCAGCAATGCCTGGCCCCGATGGCGTTTCACATCGGGAAGTAGGCTCGCCGGAGGATGGGGCCCGGGGTTTCTTCATCTCCGGCGAGACCGCTGATTGGGCGGGGATGGGCTGACGGCCGGCCGAACGCGAATGCGTCGGCCGGCCGGGCAGGGCGTCAGGCCTTGCGCACCAGCGAGAACTGCTGGCCAGCCGAGCTGGTGCAGTTCAACTGCCGCGGGGTCGACCATGTGGACGGCACCCGCTCGATCGGTCCGGAATTTCTAAATTGTTGTCATCCGTCCGGGGAAAATACTCTAACGCTGGACCTGCCAGTCGCGCATCACAAGTGTGCTGCCGAGCGTGACGCCATGCGTAGTGATCTCGCTACCCACCAGCGGGTCGAGGCTCGCATCTCCGAAAGACGGGCCGCCGCTGCGGCGCAAGACATATCGTTCGCCGTCCTCGGTCTTGAGTACGACGGCGTGGCGTTCACTTTTCGAGCCGCTGTCGACGGTTTCCCGAACCACACGACCGGACAGTTCAACAAGCTTGGGGTCCATTCAGCGACTTTCGCTTTCCTCTATGGCCGCAATGCCATCACCAATCATATAGGCGACGAGAGCGCGGTATGAAGGGAGCTTGACACCCGTTTCCGCGGCTTGGCGGTCCGGAGCCCTGTCGAATACTACTACAACTTTCTGCTTTTGGTCGAGGACCTTCGCCGCCTCGCGGAATTTCGGGCCTCCCGATACCACCAGTGTGACGGGTTCCGACGAAAAGCCGCGCTGCCTGGCGATGGCATGTATGCGTTCGGCTCCAGGTGACGCAGCCGTATCCCGCCTCAAGGGATAGGACGCGGCTTCCGCAAGCGCCAGACCGTCGCTCTTCATGCCGATGCGACGGGCTTTCCTGCCGCTCCTGGCATCAGAAGAAGTCGCATCTGCAGCGGAAGTGGCCAGAGCCTCGACCGCGTGCTGGGGCGGCGACACAGCCACAAGGGAAGGATCACCGTAGAGAACGAACTGTGCCAACGTTTTCAGATTTGTCGGCCCGGACATGGTCTGACTTTGGACAAATCGCTGCCGCGCCTGCAGCATGGCGCGGCCCGTGGAAGCTCCTTCCAGGACGTTTTTCAGGAAATACTGGGTAATGAGGTCGGCCTGGCCGTTGGAATCAGCTGGGCCATAGGCGATAGTCGTGCTGCCCATGAAGGCCGTCGCCCCGCCAAGCAGATAGCTCATGCATATCGGCTGCGCGCTGCCCGTTAACGCCGGGTCGTAGAGTTCTGCGCCATAGCAGCATTCAGCTGCCACCACGGAGCCTGCCGCAACGTGTGGGGCCACAAGGGAACTTTCCATGGCGACGGGGTAGACGTCATCCCGCTGACCGTAAAATTGCGGGTCGTTCGTTGCCCCATGGCAATTGATGAAGTGGATAGGATTTCGCAGCGACGGGTCCGTCCCGGGATGTCCGTCCGGCGGAGAAATGAATAAGGCTGCATACGAACCGAATATTTCGCTCAGGCTGAGTTGGGTGGATTGAGTCCAGACCTCGGCGCTGATCGAGAAATAGGAGGCCGCGTCCCCCGGCTGTTTCGGCGCATGAGTGGCACAGCGATCGATAAGCTGCGCGAAGGCGCTTGCCTGGTGGGCTTCGCGCGTCATGGGAAGGCGACCGACCACGCGCGTCACAGCGAGATAGTCGCTCGCCTTGCGGCTGAATGGCACGTCGCAAGCATAAGGCAGATCGCTTTCGATCACGGTGTCGTCGTCCGAAATTCCGGCAATCCGATTGAGCCTGATGTGAGGAATCACGTCAGGTCCATCCAGCAGAACGACATAATCCGGATTGGTCTTGTCAGTGATTGCATCGACAGCGGTCTTTGTGCCGCGTTCGTCCTTGCCGTTCACGATCGCCGCCGCGCCGAACCTGGCCATTTCGTTCGCGTTGTCGATATTGACGATCGAGGTCACGAAGCCGCGACTCCGGTCGGCCTCGATCAGCCGCTGAAGCGCGTCATCGATTGCCGAGATGCCAGCTTGGCCATACTTTTTCGCCATCCCGGCCCGATTCGCGATGATAACCTTGTCAATCGCGTCCGCCATATCTCACCCCAAACCTTGTCCGGCATCCTAGTGTCGTGATTTTGAAGTTCGCTGGATTTCGATATCGCGCGTCGGGCGAACTTCAAAATCAAAACGACACTAGAAATCATTAAGTTGCTAGCGCATGTCTCTCGAAAGTGTGCAGCGGTTTCGGGATAAAGACATGCGCAAAATCAAGAACCTACAGCACGTCGGGTGAATCCTTTTTCACGCGACGTGCTGTAGTGTCTTTCGATTCTAAAATTCGCTCGGCCCTTGATATCGAACTCATGCGAATTTCAGAATCGGGACACTAGTGCAAGGCACGTCAAAGTGTCTGCAGACTGAGGTTAACTGGTCAGGGCAACTAAAATTTCGCCCCACACATGTAAAACTATTCATAAATACAAAAAAGTCAATGTCGCGGCAGCCCGCTGCTTTTAAACAATTAAAGGACAAGAAGAAGTCCGACAAAGATTTCTTTCTGGATCAAATACCCAACGGCCGCCGAGGACCCGCAGACGTCTGCCGCAAATACACCTCAGTCGCCAACCCGATTGCCAATTTCACCGCCGGTCTCGCGGTCGTGGTCAGTGGCTGCGCCCTTAGGCCTTGCGCACCAGCGAGAACTGCTGGCCGGCCGAGCTGGTGCAGTTCAACTGCCGCGGGTTGACGAGCAGGCAGTTGAAGCTGATGGGCGACTGGCGGATCACCGAGGTGCCCGTGATCTGCACCGTGGTTCCCGACACGAGGTAGCTGCCCTCGGCAAGCTTGTTGCCCGAATCATTGGCCGTCGTGGTGAACGTGCCGGCGGCGAAACGCGATGTCGCGACCCCGTCCGAACTCATCCAGTCGCCCTCGACGCCGCCCATGGCCTGGGCCGGGCCTTTGGGGCCTGCGCTCTGGCAGCCGGCAAGCGCGGCTAGAGCTATGATGACCCCGGCCAAGATCGATCCCCGAGCAATGGTCATGGCGATTCCCTCCTCAAGCAATGCCGACTTCAATCGCCTGAATTCCGGGCGATTGCAAGCAATGAGCAGAAAGGCAATAGGGGAATAAGGGAATGGGGGAATAGGGGCATGGTAATAGGCGGTGGTCGCGAAAAGAGCCTTGTGGACAGGGATCGATCGCGGGACGCCTCCCCTACTCCCCTACTCCCCTACTCCCCTACTCCCCTACTCCCCTATCGCACCAGAATGTTCCGGAATTGCCAGGCGTCCTTCTGGTCGATGTCGTCCGGGAACAGGCCGGGCCGGTCGTCGGTCGGTTTCCACTCGGTATAGAACCCGTTGACCGGCCCGAGATAGGGGCGCTGCACGTCGAGGCAGCGCTTGTAGTCCATCTCGTCCGCCTCGACGATGCCGGCCTCCGGATTCTCGAGCGCCCAGACCATGCCGGCGAGCACGGCGGACGTCACCTGCATGCCGGTGGCGTTCTGGTAGGGGGCGAGCTCGCGCGCCTCTTCCAGCGAGAGCTGGGAGCCGTACCAGTAGGCATTCTTCTTGTGGCCGTAGAGCAGCACGCCGAGCTCGTCGACGCCGTCGATCAGCTCGTGCTCGTCGAGGACGTGGAAGGTCTCCTGCGCCTTGCCGGCCGCGCCGAATATCTCATGCAGCGAAAGGATCGCATCGTTGCAGGGATGGTAGGCGTAGTGGCAGGTCGGCCGGAAGGTCGTCTTGCCCTTCTTGTCGCGCACCGTGAAATAGTCCGCAATCGAGATCGCCTCGTTGTGGGTGACGAGGAAGCCGTATTGCGCGCCGGGCGTCGGGCACCATGTGCGCACGCGCGTGTTGGCGCCGGGCTGGTCGAGATAGATCGCCGCCTTGGAACCGGATTTGAACTTGTGGGCGTTCTTTGGCATCCACTTCTCGTGCGTGCCCCAGCCCAGTTCGGCCGGCTGCATGCCTTCCGAAATGAAGCCCTCCACCGACCATGTGTTCCAGAAGGCGTTCATGGGTTTCGGCCGCTTGGTGCGCTGCGTGTCGCGCTCGGCGATGTGGATGCCCTTGACGCCTGCTTTCTTCATCAGCTTCGCCCAGCCTTCGCGGTCGTCCTGCGCAGGCTCCTTGAAGTCGAGGCCGAGGTCGTGCGCGAGGTTCACCAGCGCCTGCTTGACGAACCAGGAGACCATGCCGGGATTGGCGCCGCAGCACGAGATCGCCGTCGAGCCGCCCGGCTTTTTCTTCTTCTCCCCACGCACCGTCTCGCGCAGCGCATAGTTGGTGCGGCCCGCATTGCCGATCTTGGTGTCGAAATAGAAGCCGAGCCACGGCTCGACGACCGTATCGACATAGAGCACGCCGAGCTTGCGGCAGAGCTTCATCAGATCGAGCGAGGAGGTGTCGACGGAGAGGTTCACGCAGAAGCCCTGTCCGACGCCGGCCGTCAGCAGCGGCGTCAGCAGCTTCTTGTAGTTCTTCCTGGTGACGGCCTCATGCACGAACTGGATGCCGCGCTCGTCGAGCAGCTTCTTGTCGGCATCGTTCGGGTCGATCACCACCATGCGCGATTTGTCGAAGTTGAAATGGCGTTCGATCAGCGGCAGCGTTCCGCGCCCGATCGAGCCGAAGCCGATCATGACGATCGGACCGGTGATCTCGCCGTAGATCGGCCAGTTCTGCTTTGCCATCCTTGAAAACTCCCCCGGACAAACTCTGAAAACAAACGCGAAACCGCGCTTAATGGTCGCGCGCTAGAGCATAGTTCGCTGTCACAATAAAGGGGAAAGCCGTGCGGGCGTCTAGTGTCGTGATTTCGAAGTTCGCCTCATTTCGATATCGAGCTCCGAGCGAACTTCGAAATCAAAACGACACTAGAAATCAAAGAGTTGCTAGTGTCCTTCGATTCTGAAATTCGCTCGGCGGCTGATATCGAACTCATGCAAATTTCAGAATCGGGACACTAGAGCATGATCCCGAAAAGTTGCAGACTTTTCGGATAAGATCATGCGCCAGAACAAGGAGTTAGAGCAGGATGAATGACTCCGCTCCAGTTCATCCTGCTCTAGTGTCCCCACGATTCGGAAATTCGCTCTCGCGCGATATTGACCTCGTGCGAATTTCGGAATCGGGACACTAGGCGGTCCCGCCCGCTACGTCGCCCGCTCGGCGCTGCGGCTCCTCTCGCCCGCCGTCTTCGGCGCCTGCGCCTGGGCAAGTTCGGCAAGGTAGCGCTCCATCAACGGCGAGTTGCCGAACCGGCGATACTCGGTCTCGGAAGCAAGCGAGAAGCCGGCTTCGGCCGACACCAGTTGCGCCATCGTCCGCCGTGCCTCGTCGATCTCACCCTGGCGGACCTGCACCGCGGCGCGGATGCGCAGGCAGTTCGGGTCCTGCGGCGCGCTCATCAGGCATTCCGAAAGCACCTCGTCAGCCTCGTCGATTCGGTCGGCCGCATAAAGCGCCTGGCCGTGGACGTAGGCGTAATATTGCGGCGCCATGGGGTGCAGCCGCCGGGCGCGTTCGGCGTTGAGGACGGCTTCGGTATAGGCGCCGAAGCGGACCTGCGCCTTGGCGAGCGCCATCAGGCTGTCGGGATCGCCCGGGTTCAGCTCCACCGCCCGTTCGCCGGCCTGAATGCTGCCCGCATAATCGCCGCTCGCGGCGAGGCCGAAGCTCAGCACCTGATAGCCGAGGGGCAGGTCGCCTGCGAGCCGGATCGCCTGCCGCGCCTCGTCGAGGCCGATCTCGATATCACGCGAAGTCGCCTTGCCGGTGAGGTTCTCCACTCCGTCCACGATATGGGTCATGCCCAGATAGGCATGCGCGGCCGCGTAGCCGGCATCGAGCTCGATGGCGCGCTGGTAGAGCGCCCGCGCCGCAATGAGTTCGGAACCGTCGGCCGACCCGTGCTTGTAGCGGTCGCGCGCCCGAAGCACGAGATCGTAGGCCTGCAGGTTTTCCGTGGGCCGGTTCGCCGCCGCTTCCGATTCCGCCTGGCGCACGTAGGATACCAGCGAGGCGACGATCTGGGCGGTAAGGTCGGCCTGCACGTCGAACACGTCGCCCACGTTGCGGTCATAGCTGCGCGACCACAAATGGCTGCCGGTCCTGGCGTCGATCAGCTGGGCCACCACGCGCAGCCGGTCGCCGCTGCGGCGCGCGCTTCCCTCGACGACATAGCCCGCGCCGAGAATCGTGCCGACCTCCCGGATGTCGGTCGGCTGGTCCCTGAGCGCGAAGGTCGAGTTGCGGGCAATCACCGACAGCTCCCGGTTGCGGGCCAGTTCGGTGATGATGTCTTCGGTAAGGCCGTCCGTGAAGTAGGCCTGTTCCGGGTCGCCGTTCAGATTGTCGAAGGGCAGCACGGCGACTGCCGGCCGCGTGTCGGCATTGGCGGCTTCCGAAGCCGTCAGTTCGCCCTGCAATTGCTTGGCGATGGTCTGCTTCCAGTTGACGTCCAGCGTCATCGCTCCGGCGGCGACGACGACGGCGGCGATACCGACCGCGGTCGCGGCCGCCCATCGCGGCGCTCGCGATATGTGCCATCGCGATTTCGCGGCTGGCGAGGAGCGCGGTGGCCGTATCGCATAAACCTCCACAGCTTCGGGGATGTTCTTGAGGTGCTGGCGGCCAATCCGCTCGAAGCGTTCGCTCCGGTTCTTGTCGGCGCTGCGCACCACGGCCGCGCTTACATAGATGCTGCCGGGTCTGGCCGTCGCCTCCAGCCGGCATGCTATGTTCACGCCATCCCCGAACACATCGCCGTTTTCTTCGATCACGTCGCCCAGGTTGAGGCCGATGCGCAATTGCATCTGGTGCGTCGCAAAGCCGTCCTGGATATCGACCGCCGCATCGAGCGCCTCGTTGACGCTCGGAAAGGAGGCAAGGAAGCCGTCGCCGGTGTTCTTGAAGACGCGGCCGCCATGCCGTTCCAGCGCCGGGCGGACGATCTCGTCCAGCGCGGCCCGCAACTGGTTGTACGTGCCGGATTCATCCTCGGCCATCATGCGGCTGTAGCCGACGACGTCGCCGGCCATGATGGCCGCCAGCCTGCGCTCCATGGCAAAGTCCTCGATCACCCCGCCGCGTCGCGTAGAAGTAGGTATCCGCGGCTTTGCTTGCCAATCAAATTTCGGTTTGTCGTTCCACGGCCGCGGCGGACAACACCCGAGGCCTTGCGAGTTCCCCGCTGGCGAAACCGCACGGAGGATGCCGCGACGACGGGCCGGCGCCGATATTCAGCGATGGGCGGTTCTGATATTGCGTAGGGTGTGTTGAGCTCCAGGTCAGGGCGAGCCGGAATCGAAGATGGGCGAGCAGCGACCAAAATGGTGGGTTTCAAGAACCGAAGCGGAGCGTACATCAGGTACGTGAGCACCGGAAGCGCAGAAAGCCGCCATTTGCAGGCCGGCCTCACCTGAAGCTCAACACACCCTGGGTCAGTTCGTCTTAATTTGTCGGCAGCGCGAGGGGTGTTTGCATGGACACGGACATACTCGTCGTCGGGGCCGGTCCGACCGGTTTGATGCTCGCCAATCAGCTTGCCCGGCGCGGCATCCGCGCCACGGTCATCGATCGTCATTCCGGGCCGGCTCAGCAGTCACGGGCGATGGCCGTGCAGGCGCGCACGCTCGAAGTCTATTCGAAGATGGGCCTCGCCGAGAAGGCGCTCGCCCTCGGCGCTCGAGCCGGCGCCGCCAACATGTGGGCCAATGGGCGATGGACTGCGCGCATTCCGGTCGGGGACATGGGCAAGGATCTCAGCCCGTTCCCGTTCATCCTGATGCTGGGCCAGGACGACAACGAGCGCATCATGGGCGCCAGACTGAATGAGCTTGGCGTCGACGTCCAGTGGAATACCGAGCTGATCGGCCTCGAGCAGCAGCCGGGCCACGTCGACGCCACGCTGCGGCAGCCGGACGGGAGCACCGCCACGATCAGAGCCGCGTGGGTCGCAGGGTGCGACGGCTCACGAAGCGGCGTGCGGGAGATGAGCGGCATCACGTTTCCCGGCGAGCCATACCAGCAGACCTTCTTCGTCGCCGACACGGAGGCGACCGGGGCTATGAAGCCTGCCGAGCTCAACGTCTACCTCTGGGAGGACGGGTTTCACCTGTTCTTTCCGATGCGCGGCCAGGACCGCTGGCGGGTGATCGGAATTCTGCCCAAGGGGTTGCGCCAGCGCGACGACCTCACATTCGACGAAGTCGTTCCGGCGATCCGCCAGGAGGCGGGAGCCGTCCTCGATTTCAAGTCCTGCGCATGGTTTTCGGTCTACCGCATCTATCACCGCGCCGCCAAGCGGTTCCGCGACCGGCGCTGCTTCCTGCTCGGCGATGCGGCTCATGTTCACAGCCCTGCCGGCGCGCAGGGCATGAACACGGGCCTGCAGGACGCCTACAATCTCGCATGGAAGCTCGCGCTCGTCGTGAAAGGCCGCGCGGATACGGCGCTGCTCGACACCTACGAACAGGAGCGACTGCCGGTCGCAAGGCGGTTGCTCGAGACGACGGACCGCGCGTTTCAGGTCATCGTATCGGAGGGCTGGTTCGGTCGGCTCTTCCGCACGCGCATCCTGGCGCGGGTGGCTGCGTTCGCCATGACCATCGGACGGGTGCGCTCGCTCGCTTTTCGCACCATCTCGCAGATCGGCATCCGCTACCGCCAAAGCATGCTTTCCCGAACGTTGGCGGGCCTGCCGAAAGGCGCGCCGGTCGCCGGCGATCGCTTCCCGTGGCTGCGCGTGAAAATTCAGGGCGGCGCCGCGCCCAAGGATCTGTTCCAGGCGCTCGACGATACAGGGTTCAATCTCGTCGTTGTCGGACAGCCGCCGCCTGCCGGGGAAGCGCTTGGCCTTGGCGACTTGTGCCGCATCCACGTCGTTGCGGACGGCCCGGTCAACGACGGAGAGCTGCGGCGTGCGGGTATCCCGCGGCCATCCTTCTATTTCCTGCGTCCCGACGGCCATGTCGGGCTCTGCGGAACGACCTTCGACGCTGCTGCCCTGAAACGCTACGTTTCGGACCATCTGCGCCTCAACATCTGAGAGTGGCGGGAGCATCCGTTGCGCAACTGCCCGCCCCCGCCCTCCCTCGTGGGGCAAAAAACAGGTTTTTTTTTACCCCAACAACGCCA
>Ga0081539_10002332_pt1 | contig 27332 bp, 22 predicted proteins | sample TabmetS4T2R2_FD_71023 | JGI IMG/M metagenome (GOLD analysis project Ga0081539, IMG submission 71023) | Tabebuia heterophylla rhizosphere microbial communities from the University of Puerto Rico - S4T2R2 | ecosystem: Host-associated > Plants > Roots > Rhizosphere ...
CCTGTACAAGATCATCCAGAGCCACGCGCGCGCGGCCGGCCTCGCCGATCGCATGAGCCCCCACACCCTGCGCCACACGTTCGCCACCCATCTCCTCGCCGGCGGGTGCGACCTGCGCTCCCTGCAGGAGATGCTGGGCCACGCGGACATCGCCACGACGCAGATCTACACGCACCTCTCCGCGGAGCGCCTCAAGGACGTGTACTTCAAAGCACATCCACGCGCGCGACTGACCTGAGCGCGTCCTCAGGAGATGTGCCGCGCACACCCCGCGCACGCAGCGCCTGACATCATCCGCGCCCATGCGCCGGGCCTTCGTGGTCGTGATCGACGCCTGCGGCGCGGGTGAGCTGCCGGACGCTGCGGACTACGGCGACGCCGGCGCGAACACGCTCGTGCACCTCGCCGAGGCCGTCGGCGGGCTGCGCCTGCCCACGCTGGAGCGACTGGGCCTCGGATCGATCCTCCCGATCGAGGGCGTCGCGCCGGCCGCGCGGCCGGCGATCCACGGCAGGCTTGGCGCCATGGGTCCCGGGAAGGAGTCGACGACCGGCCACTGGGAGCTCATGGGCGCCGTCCCGACGGTGCGCCTGCCGACCTACCCCGACGGGTTCCCGCGAGACGTGGTCGACCGGCTGGAGGAGGCGACCGGGCATCGGTTCCTCTGCAACCGGCCGTACAACGGCATCGCCGTCATCGAGGCCTTCGGCGAGGAGCACCTGCGTACCGGCGCGCTCATCCTCTACACGTCGCAGGACTCGGTTCTGCAGATCGCATCGCACACCAGCGTGCTCTCCGAGGCCGAGCTGGTCGCGGTCTGCACGCAGGCGCGGGAGCTGATGCGGGGCGAGCACGCGGTCGGGCGGGTCATCGCCCGGCCGTTCGAGGGCGAGCCCGGCGCGTGGCGGCGTACCGAGGGGCGCAAGGACCTCTCGCTGGAGCCGCCCTCGCGGTCCTACCTGGACGTCCTGACCGAGCGCGGCATCCCGGTCCACGCGGTGGGGAAGATCCGCGACCTGTTCGCGGGGGTCGGCATCGGAGCGTCGCATCCGGGTGCGACGAACGCGATCGCCCTCGCATCGACCACGCAGCTCATCGAGGGCATGGAGCACGGCCTGGCGTTCACGAACCTCGTAGAGACCGACCAGGTCTACGGGCACCGCAAGGACGTCGAGGGCTTCCACGGCGCGTTGCGGGTGATCGACGCAGCGGTGGAGCGCTGGCTCGGCGTCCTGGGGGAGGAGGACCTGCTCGTCCTGACCGCCGACCACGGCTGCGACCCCGCCTCCTCGCACACCGACCACACGCGCGAGCACGTGCCGCTGCTCGCAGTCGCGCCCGGCGTGCCGGGCCGGCGCCACGACGGGGCGCTCGCGGACGTCGGCGCGAGCGTCCATCGCTGGCTCACGGGGGAGGATGCGCAGGCGCTGCCGGGCCGGGCGTTCGTCTGAGCAGGAACTCCAGACGCACGAGCGGCGCCGCCTCCAGCGCGGCGTGCATGGACGGCTCGTCCTCGTAGCGCCCCTTCAGCCGCCGTCCCTCGCACCACACCAGCAGCTCGGACGTCTGAAACGGCCAGGGGGAGAGCGTCCCGCCGTCCTCGTCGGGAAGGTAGTGCAGCGGCCCGGTGCCGTCGGCGAGTGGGACGGACGGGGTGTCGCCGCCCGGCCAGCGCAGGCACAGCGCGAGCGACAGCCAGTCCCACGCGAACACCAGTCGCCCGTTGCGCGCGACCTCCTCCTCGGAGGCGCCGAGCTCTGCGCGCAGGCGCGCCTGCAGCTCACGCTGCTCCTCCAGGTACGCGCGGATCGGCTCGGCGCGGTCGGGGTTCATGGTCGAGAGGTCCGAGCGGCCGTAGATGATCGTCCCGTGCATGCTCACGAGGAGCGCGGCGTAGCGGCTCTGGCTGAGCAGGTGCCGGGGTGCCGCGCTCCACAGCGCGAGGTGCACGGGCAGCTCCATCTGCAGGAAGCTGCGCGGCCGCCGGCTCTGCGGATGGAGCGTCGGCGTCAGGTCCCACGTCGCCATGCCGACGTCGTGCTGCTCGGCCGCGAGGCAGATCTCCTCGCGGGGCTCGAGCGGCGCGACGGCGCCGCCGCCCCAGGCGCGCGCGAGCTGACCGGACAGCCACGCGTGCGAGGCCTGCCCGATGCACACGATCGCGTCGTTCTCCTCGCGCACCACCACGCGCCCGGACCCTACTCTCAGAGCGTGCCCGAGCTGCCGGAGGTCGAGACGATCCGTCGCCAGCTGGCGCCGCTGGTCGAGGGGCGCACGCTCGCCGAGCTGCACGTCTCCGACCCGCGCTGGTGCATGCCGCTGGATCCGGGAGCGCTCGTGGACGCGCTCGTCGGCCGGCGCGTCGTTCAGCTCGACCGCCGGGGCAAGTACCTGCTCTGGCGTGCGCAGGACGACGTCACGCTGATCATGCACCTGCGCATGACGGGCACGCTGCTCTACGACGCGGCCCTCGAGGCGCCGTACCGGCGGGTGCTCATGACGCTCGACGACGGCCACGCGCTGAGCTTCTGCGACCCGCGGCGCTTCGGCACCGGCGAGCTGGCGGTCGGGGAGGCGGCGCTCGAGGCGTTCCTAAGCGCACGGCTCGGCGTCGAGCCGCTCGGACCCGACTTCACGACCGAGCGGCTGCGGCTGCTCGCACGCGGCCGGCGCGCGCCGGTGAAGGCGTTCCTGCTCGATCAGCGCCGCGTCGCCGGCGTCGGCAACATCTACGCGGACGAGGCGCTCTTCCGCGCGCGCATCCATCCGCTCACGCCGGTCGGGCGGCTCAGGCGCGCGCAGCTCGCGGCGCTGCACGACGCCGTGCGCGACGTGCTGGAGGCGGGCATCGACGCCGGCGGCTCGACGATCGACGACTTCCGCCACGCCGACGGCGTGAGCGGCGCCTTCCAGGACGAGTTCCTCGTGCACCGCCGCCGCGGCGAGGGCTGTCCACTGTGCGGCGAGGAGGTCGTCAAGCTCGTCGCCGCGGGACGCGGCACCTACGTGTGCCAGACGTGCCAGCGTCCGCCGCGCGGCGCGCGAATCCGGTCACGCCGCGCGGCGATGTGACGCCGACAGCGCTGAGGCGCAGCCATCCCTGGCCGCGCCTCGCACTGTCTCTCCCCGACTCGTCCGCATCCGGTGGACGACCCTCCTGATACGGCCGTGGCGCTCGGTCCGGGAGCCGGGGGGATCCCCCCAACCCCGGTTCTCTCGGCCGAGCGCCGGTGACTGACCGTCCCTGGTGGTCGTCGGCCTTTGGCTGGTGGTCCGGGAAGGTGGGTACAGAGTGCGCCTCAGGGCGCCGCCGCACCAGCGTGCAACTGGCAGGAACCGCGTGCGAGTTCTCGCACGCTTTGCGCGCTCAGGCGGCCTTGCGGACCAGCGCGGCCAGGTGGCCCGAGCGGTCGGCGGCGAGCGTCTCCTGGAAGCCGCCGACGAGCTCGCCGTCGACGAGGACCTGCGGGAAGGTCATCATCCCCGTCTTGCGGACGAGCTCGGCCCGGCCGTCGGGGTCGCGCTCGAGGTTGACCTCGCGGTAGGAGATGTCGCGCGCGTCGAGCAGCGCCTTCGCGCGGACGCAGAACGGGCAGCGCTCCGTCGTGTACACGAGGACGTCGGCCATGTGGTCCAAGATAGCTACCCCATGGCAGGATCCCTGAAGACCGAGGCCGTCGTCCTCCGCTCGCTGCGCTACGGCGAGGCGGATCGGATCCTGCACCTCTACTGCTCCGACCGGGGAAGGCTCGCCGCCATCGCCAAGGGAGTGCGCAAGGCACGAAGCCGCTTCGGGGGCCGGCTGGAGCCCTGCGCGCGCGTGGCGCTCGTGCTGCACCAGGGCCGGGGCGACCTCCTGACCGTCACCGGAGCGGACACCGTCGCCTCGCACGCTCGGGTCCGCGACCACGCGGCCGCGCTCGACTCCGCGGTGCGCGCATGCGACGCGGTCAACCGGCTCTTCGGCGACGGCGAGCCGCATCCTCCGGCCTACCACCTGCTCTGCAACGAGCTGGCCCTCCTGGACCGGGATCCGAGCCGTGCGACGTGGGGCAACCAGCTCGCGTTCCGGCTGAAGCTCCTCGTCGCCGCCGGGCTCGCGCCGCAGCTCGCCTCGTGTGCGACGTGCGGGGAGGCCGATCATCTCGTCGGGTTCTCGGGCGCCGCCGGCGGCGTGGTCTGCAGCGCGTGCGAGGCCGGCGCGTTCGCGTTGAGCGAGGAGGCGCACGCGTTCATGACCGCCGCGCTCGGGGCGCCGCTCGCCGAGGCGCCGCACGCTGCCGTTCCCGCCCTCCGTCAGGCTGAGCGTGCGATCACGGCGACCGCCGAGCACCACGCGGGCGTGCACCTGCGCGCGGCGGTTGCCGATGCGAGGGCCCGGTAGCCGGGTCCGCCATTCGCGCTGCGACAATGGTCTTATGGACACCGACGCGCCGACCGGGACCGTCGCCGAGCGCTTCGCCGCGCGGCGCGCCGCGTGGGAGGAGGAGGGGTTGTCGCCGCTCGCCACGCGCTCGTACCCGGCGCGCAGGGCGGTGCCGGAGAAGGACTGCGGTCTCCGAACGCCGTTCCAGCGCGATCGCGACCGGATCGTGCACTGCCGCGCCTTCCGGCGGCTCAAGCACAAGACGCAGGTGTTCATCTCCCCTGAGGGGGACCACTTCCGCACCCGGCTCACCCACACGCTCGAGGTCACCCAGATCTCCCGAACCGTTGCTCGTGCGCTGGAGCTCAACGAGGACCTCACGGAGGCGATCGGCCTCGGGCACGATCTCGGCCACCCGCCGTTCGGGCACATCGGCGAGGACGCGCTGGACGCGTGCCTGCGGGAGCGGTTCGGGTCGGCCTTCCACCACTGGGAGCACTCGCTGCGGGTCGTCGACCATCTCGAGGGCCTGAACCTCTGCGAGCCGGTGCGCGACGGGATCCTCTGCCACTCGGGCCGCGCGCCCGAGCCTGCCACGCTCGAGGGCCGCATCGTGCGGATCGTGGACCGCGTCGCGTACCTCAACCACGACATCGATGACGCGCTGCGGGCGGGCGTGCTGCGGACCGAGCAGCTGCCCACCGCCGCGATGCAGGTCCTCGGCGACAGCGGCCCCGCGCGGATCGACACGCTGGTGCACGACCTCGTCGAGCACTCCGCCCTGTCAGGCGACATCGCGCAGGGTCCGGTCGTCGGGTCCGCCATGGCGGAGCTCCGGGCCTTCATGTTCGAGGAGGTCTACCTCAGCCCCGCGGCTCGCCGCGAGCACGCCAAGGCGGAGGGCGTCGTCGCCGCGCTGTTCCATCATTTCGCCGACCATCCCGAGCTGCTGCCCGATGACGGCGGCGCTCCGGGGGCGGCGCTGGCCCAGCGGGTTACCGACTACGTGGCCGGGATGACCGACCGGTACGCCGTCAGGGTGTACGCGAACCTGCGCCTGCCACGGGCGTTCAGGGCCTAGTCGTGGTCTCGAGCTGATGGCCCGGTTCACCCGCAGCTCGGTCGAGGCGGTGCGCGACGCCGTCGACATGGTCGACCTGGTCTCCGCACGCACGGAGCTCAAGCGGGCGGGAGCGCGGAGCTACGTCGGCATCTGCCCCTTCCACGAGGAGCGCAGCCCGTCGTTCAGCGTCGAGCCGGTCGAGAAGCTCTACCACTGCTTCGGCTGCCAGGCGGGCGGGGACGCGTTCCGCTTCGTGCAGGAGACCGAGGGCGTCGGGTTCTCCGAGGCGGTCGAGCTGCTCGCGCAGCGCTACGGCGTGCAGATCGAGATGGAGGAGGAGGATCCGCGCGAGGCGCAGCGCCGGCAGGCTCGAGGGCGGCTGCTCGAGCTGCTCGAGCGGACTGCCGCGTTCTACGTGCGCTATCTCTGGGACTCGCATGAGGCCGAGCATGCGCGCGAGTACCTGCTCGGGCGCGGGCTCCAGGAGGCGACGCTCCGCGAGTTCCGCGTCGGCTACGCGCCCGACGCGTGGGAGAAGGTCCTCGGCGCGTCGCGGCGCAACGGCTTCTCGGCGCACGAGATCCACGACGCCGGGCTGTCGGTGCAGGGACGCAACGGGGGCTGGTACGACCGCTTCCGCGGCCGCGTCACGTTCCCGCTCTGCGATCCGCGCGGGCGCGTGCTCGGCTTCGGGGCCAGGGCGCTTGGGGACGAGCACGGCGCGAAGTACGTCAACACGCCGGAGAGCGATGTCTTCCACAAGGGGCGCGTGCTGTTCGGCGCCGACCTCGCGCGGGCGAGCGCCGCACGCGCGGGCCGCGTGATCGCGGTCGAGGGCTACACGGACGTCCTTGCCTTGCACCAGGCGGGCCTGCGCAACTGCGTCGGCATCATGGGCACGGCGCTGACCGAGGAGCAGGTCGCCGAGCTGTCGCGCCTCGCGCCGGCCGTCCTGCTCGCGCTCGACAGCGACAGCGCGGGGCACGAGGCGATGCTGCGCGCGGCGCGGGTCGCGGAGGGACGCAAGCTCGAGCTGCGCGTCGTGCCGCTGCCGCAGGGGAAGGATCCCGCCGATCTCGTCGCCGAGCAGGGCGGCTCGGCGCGGCTGGCCGAGCTCGTCGAGGAGTCGGTGCCGTTCGTGCGCTTCCGCGTTGAGCGGGCGCTCGCGACGGGCGACCTGCGCGGCGCCGAGGGCAAGGACCGCGTGATCGAGCAGCTGCGACCGGTGTTCGCCGCGGTGCCGCCGAGCGTGCTGCGCGAGGAGCTGCTGGCGCTGGTCGCGGACCGGATGTCGCTCGCGCCCGAGCTGCTGGCGTCGCTGTTGGGCCGGGGCGGGCGCCTTGCGGTATCCGAGCGGCGGGATGCCGGCCGAGCGCCGTCGCGCCTGCCCGCGCAGGAGCTCAGCGAGCGCGAGTTCCTGGCGTACTGCATCGCGTTCCCCGAGCTCGGTGGCCCGGCGCTCGCCGAGCTCGACCTGGAGCGCGACTTCGTGTCGGAGTCGGCGCGTCGCGCAGCGGCGTGGCTGCGCGATCAGGCCGACGGCGAGACCGTGGACGACCCCGAGCTCGGCGGCCTCTTGACCGCGCTTCGCGTCCAGGCCGGCGCCGCGCGGATCACCCGCGGCAAGTTCGAGGTCCAGCGCCTGCAGCTCGCGCTGGGACGGGTGAAGCGCGACATCGACGCCGCGCCCGCCGGTGCGAAGACGGCGCTTGCGAAGCGCCGCGAGGAGCTGCACCGCGCGTACGACCAGGCGATGGATCGCGCGCTCGAGCTGGATCGGCTGCCCGCCGAGTAGCGTCGCGGCCCATGCCAGAGCTTGCCTTCGAGGACTTCACGCCCGGGCTGGTGTTCGATCTCGGCACCCACGTTGCCGACCGCGAGGACATGATCGAGTTCGCCCGTCGCTACGATCCACAGCCGTTCCACGTCGACGAAGAGGCGGCTCGGCAGTCGATCCTGGGAGGCCTCTGCGCATCGGGCTGGTTCACGGCGTGCCTGTGGATGCGGGCGTACTACGACGCCGTGCTGTCGCGGTCGACCTCGCAGGGCGCCCCGGGCGGGAGGGAGCTGGTCTGGCCGGCGCCGATGTTCCCGGGAGACGAGGTCACGGCGTGGGCGGAGGTTCTGAGTGCGCGGCGCTCGAAGAGCCGGCCCGGTCTCGGGCTGATCGAGGTGCGCGCGACGGTCACGCGCGAGGAGACGACGACGCTCTTCCGCTGCGACTTCACCGGGATGTTCACGACGCGCGACTGACGCACCACTTTTCCGTCCGACACCCGAACTAATGTTCGCCCCATGGACCGCAGCGTGTTGGAGGCATGGATCGCCGAAGGGGTGTCGCTGGAGGAGATGGGCCGGCGCGCGGGTCGCCACCCGTCGACGGTGTCGTACTGGCTGCGCAAGCACGGGCTCGAGGCGGTCGGGGCGGCCGTCCACAGCGCGCGGGGGGCGCTCGATCGGGAGGAGCTCGCCATGTACCTGCGTGCGGGTTTCAACACTCGTGACATCGCAGAGGCAACCGACCGCAGCGTCACGACCGTGCGGCATTGGCTGCGCCGGTACGGGCTGCAGACGTATCGCAGCGAGCTGCGCGCTTCGTCCAACGCGGCGCGCGCTCAGGACTTGCACCGCCCGACCCTCCGCTGCGACAAGCACGGCCTCACCGTCTTCGGTCAACGCCGCGACGACCCCGCATATCGCTGTCTGCGCTGTAGATCCGAGGCTGTGACCCGGCGACGGCGGCGCGTCAAGGCGAGGCTTGTGGAGGATGCGGGCGGACGCTGCGCCCGGTGTGGCTACGACCGATACCTGGGCGCCCTTCAGTTCCATCATGTCGATCCGGGAGAGAAGCGCTTCGCGATCGCCAGCACAGGCATGTCGCTGTCACTTGAACGTGCGCGGCGCGAAGTCAGCAAATGCGTTCTGCTCTGCGCCAACTGCCACGCCGAGGTCGAGGGTGGCCTCATCTCGATGACGTCGGCTGCCGATAGAGTGGAGGCCGCCGCGCTCTTCGCTGCTCCGAAGTAGCGCAAGCGGACGGTCCGGGGTAGCTCAATCAGGCAGAGCATTCGACTGTTAATCGAAGGGTTGCGGGTTCGAGTCCCGCCCCCGGAGCTCCGAGAAACGCCCGTGTCGACGGGCGTTTCGTCGTTGAGACCGCGTTTCCGACGTAGCCCAAACGGCGCCGCGCCCCGGCGGCGCCTGACCATCGGGCAACGCCCTACCTCGGTCCCGCCGTCCCGAACGACTGCGGGTGCTCGTCTCTACTACGTGGTCGGCCTCCTCGAGCGCCGCGGACCCGATCGCAGACGCGCATCTCGCGCTGATCGAGCGCTGGAAGAACGACGGTGCAATGGTGATCGCCGGCGCCATCGGCGAATTTCGGCGTCGACCGGCGCCGGCACGGGCATAGCGCCAACGCGCCAACAACGCCACTCCTCAATATCGGCTGGGTGCCCGCGTTCTGACTGATGCACGACGCAGACGTCAGGTGGGTGCCTCCGGACGAGGCCCTCTCCCATCCACCTACCGACCGAGCGAGGTTCCCGGGGCAGCCGGATCCGGGCCCCGGGAGCCCCGCGCTCGGCCTCTCCGGATCGACCGGCCGCCGCAGGCCCACTGCTCCACCGCATCCGCCGCGCGCTCGGCGCCGTCGTTCTCCGCGGCCCAGGCGGCGAGCTCTCGCGCCCGCCGGCGCAGGCGCGCGACGGCGAGCGCCCGCCCGACGGCCAGCCGCACCGACCGCGGCGAGCACAGGCGCCGCGGGACCCTGACGCCCACGCCCGCCCAGTCGATCCGCGCGGCGTTCTCGCTCATGTCGCCTCCCGCCGGGACGGCGACCACGACGCAGCCGCAGGCGAGCGCGCGGGCGACGGTTCCGTAGCCCCCATGGCAGACCACGACATCGCACCGCGGCATCGTGCGCGCGTAGGAGAGCCAGTCGACCGTCCGGGCATTCGCGGGCACGGGCTCGACCCGCCGGCCGGCCGTGGCGGCGAGGACGCGCACGGGCTGGTCGGCCAGCCCGTCGAGGGCGCTGCGCAGCAGCCGCTGCTCGGAGTCCTGCGACGTCGAGGGGGCGACGAGCACCACCGGTCCCTCGCCGGGCGGCGGCTCCGCGTCGGCCGGCAAAGGAGGCTCCCACAGGAGCGGTCCCACGACCTGCGTCCCTGCCGGCCACGCACGCGGGTACTCGAGGTGCGGGAAGGTGCCGACCAGGCACAGCTCGCGGCTCATGCCTCCCCAGAGCCGCCGCAGCGGCGCGAGGCCGAGCTGTCCGCGCGCCGCGTTGAGCTGGTCGCGCCCGACGAGCAGCGCGCGCTCGACCGACGAGGCAGGGACGCGCCAGAGCCGGCGGCCAAGCGCGGTCCGCGGCAGGCGCGCACCGGACGAGTAGGGCGGGAATCCGGGCTCCATCGCGGGGTGGACGTGGGGGATGAGCGTGGCGAATCGGACGCCGGCCAGCTCCGCGGCGAGCGCCGGAGCGAGCGTGAGGACGTCGGCGACGACCCCGTCGGGCCGCAGCTCCTCCACGATCGGCAGGGTTCGACGCACGAGCGGCACTGCCGCCGCGTACGGATCCATCGGATGCGCCGGCGTCGGGAAAACCGGCTCCTCAGGCGCGGGCGAGAACGCCATCCCACCCGCGCGAACGTCGGCCTCCCAGCGCCGCCACGTCTCGACCGTGACCTCGTGGCCACGCGCGGCGAGCGCACGCCCCAGCGCGATCATCGGGAACGCGTGCCCTGGGTCGCCGAACGCGGCGAGCAGCAACCGCACGGCGCTAGATCTGCTCGGCGATCCGCGCCACGAGCCGCAGCTGCTCCACGAGCCGCTCGGGCGGCGCGGGCACCGGCGCGACGCACACCGTCCCGACGCCTGCGTCGCGATAGGCGCGAAGCCCCTCGAGGACGCGGTCCGCGGGCCCAGCGAGCGTCACGCGATCGATGAGCGCCTCCGGGATGGCGGCCATCGCCTCCGTCCGGCGACCGGCCATGTAGTGCTCCTGCACCTCGTGCGCCGCGTCCTCGAACCCGTAGCGCTGCACCAGCTGGTTGTAGAAGTTGCGCTCCGGCGATCCCATCCCACCGACGTAGAGCGCCAGGTTGGGGCGCATCGCGTCACGCGCGCGAGCGAGGTCGGCGTCGATCGACAGGCCCACGGTCGTGGCGATGTCGAAGCCGTCCAGCGTCCGCCCGGCGCGTGCCGCGCCTTCCTCGAGCAGCGCCCGGAGGTGCGGAAGGTGCTCGGCCGACAGCAGGATCGGCAGCCAGCCGTCGGCGATCTCGCCGGCGAGGGCGATGTTGCGCGGCCCGATCGCGGCGAGGTAGATGGGCATCCGGTCCTGCACCGGCGCGATCGTCAGCTTGAGCGCTTTGCCCGGCCCGTCGGGCAGCGGAAGCTGCAGCGTCTCGCCGTGGTACTCCACCCGGCGGCGCTCGAGCGCCATCCGCACCACCTCGACGTACTCGCGGGTGCGCTGCAGCTGACGCCCGAAGCGCTGCCCGTGCCAGCCCTCGGCGACCTGCGGACCGCTCGCCCCGATCCCGAGGAGCATCCGACCGCCGGACAGCTGGTCGATCGTGGCTGCCGTCATCGCCGTCATCGCCGGAGAGCGAGCTGGCATCTGGAGGATCCCGGCGCCGAGGCGGATGCGCGTCGTCTGCCCGGCGAGCCAGCCGAGGACCGTCGCGGCGTCGGACCCGTAGGCCTCGGCCGTCCAGATCGAGTGAAACCCGAGCCGATCGGCCTCCTGGGCCAGCGCGAGCTGCTGCGCGGGCCCGAATCCCGCGCCCCAGTAGCCGGTACTGAGGCCGATCTTCACGGCGTGGCGACCCCGATGGCGCCGCCCGGCCGGGTGAACACGATCTCCGGGACCAGGCACCCCGGCGTGAGTCGCAGCAGGAACCGCACGGACTCCACGATGTCGGAGACCTGGATCATCTCGTCCGCGGGGATCTGCTCCTTCATGAAGTCGGTCATGGGCGTGTCCACGAACCCCGGGCAGAGGGCGGTCGACTTGATGCCCCGGTCCTTCAGCTCGCCGTTCATGGCCTCGTTGAACGCGACGACGCCGGCCTTCGTCGCCGAGTAGACCGACAGCCACGCCTCGCCGTGCTTGCCGGCGAGCGAGGACAGGTTGACCACGAGCGCGTTGCCGTGCTCCGCGCCCGCCACCTCCAGGAGCTCGACGCACTCGCGGTACATGAGCGGGATCGAGCGCAGGTTGGTGGCGAGCTGGCGGTCGAGCTTGCCGGTGTCGATGTCGCCGACCGCCGCGCCGACCCCGACGCCCGCGCTGTTGATCAGGACGTCTAGGCGATCGTGCCGCTCGCGGTGCGTCGCCACCAGCCGCCGGATGTCCTCCTCGACGCTCAGGTCGGCCGGCACGGCGAGCACGTCGAAGCCCTCAGCCTCGAGCTGCGCCCGCGCCGACTCCAGTCGCTCCGCCCGGCGCGCGGCGAGCGTGAGCGCGTGCCCCTCGGCGCCGAGCATCCGGGCCAGCCCGAGCCCGATGCCGCTCGAGGCTCCCGTCACGATCGCTGTCCGCTGCGGCACCGGCCCCCTCCACCTGTCGACGAGCTGTGAATCCAATCACGGGGGGCGGGCTACCCTTCAGCCGGTGCGGCCCGCCCGGCACCTCCTCCTGCTGCTGCTCGCGGCCGGCGTGCTCGTCCTGGCCGCATGTGGCGGGGATGACGAGCCGACGGCGCCCCCGCCCGAGCCGGCGGCCGCGCGCCCGGCTGACTTCCCGTCCGCTGCGGGCAAGGACCGACAGGACCTCACGCGCGGCTTGACCAAGGGTCCGGTGTTCGCCCCCAGCACCTCGCTGCTCACGGTGGGAGACAACCGCTTCGGATTCGCGCTCTTCGACTCCGCTCGCAAGCAGGTCGAGGCCTCGGCGGTGGCGATCTACACCTCGCGCAAGGACGGGTCGGATCTCGAGGGCCCGTTCACGGCCCGGCGCGAGAGCTTCGCGGTGAAGGCGCCCTATCGCAGCGCGCAGGCGGCGAGCGACCTCGCCAACGGCGACGCGTTCTACGTCACAAGCCTGAAGTTCTCCACGGCCGGCAACCGCGTCCTCACCGCCCTCGCCCGCATGGACGGCCGGCTCGTGGCGGCGGGCGGGTTCGAGATGCCGGTCCGCGACGGCGGCGGGCCGCCGAACATCGGCGAGCCGGCGATCGACATGCACACCCTCACGCCGTCGGACGTGGGCGGCGACCTGGAGAAGCTCACGACGCGCATCCCGCCCGACAAGGACATGGTGAGCGCCGATCTCGCGGACGTGCTCGGCAAGAAGCCCGTGGTCCTGCTGTTCGCGACGCCGCAGCTGTGCGTGTCGAAGGTCTGCGGGCCGGTCACCGACATCGTTGAGGAGGTCCGGGCCGAGTCGGGCGGCGGCGTCACCTTCATCCACCAGGAGATCTACAACGACAACGACGTCTCCAAGGGGACGCGCCCGCAGGTCAACAAGTACAAGCTGCCGACCGAGCCGTGGCTGTTCGCCATCGACCGGACCGGCAAGGTGGTCGCGCGGTTCGAGGGAGCGTTCTCGACCGGCGAGCTCGCCCGGGTCGTCGCGAAGCTCAAGGCGCGCTAGCGTCGGTCGTGACGGGCCGGTAGCTCAGTTGGTCAGAGCAGCGGACTCATAATCCGTCGGACGCAGGTTCGAGTCCTGCCCGGCCCATCCCGCTGACGGGTGGTTCCACCCCTCGGAACCCCGGCCTACCGGCGCTCCCGCGCGGTGACTACCGTCGCGAGCCATGGTGTTTCGCGCGGAGAACGTCGGGTCGCTGCTGCGGCCGCCGAACCTGTTGGAGGCGCGCGCCGAGCTGGACGCCGGCCGGTGCTCACCGGGAGCCTGATCCGACGCCATCGAGGGGATCGGCGGCCTGCCGCCGCCACCGACGACGTGGCATGGCGACGAGGCCTACGGCACCGAGAACCCGACGCGTACGGTGGCCCGCCACTCGGTGAACGCGACGCTGCGCCGGGTGCGCTCGGTCGTCGACCGAGGAGTTCACCCACCTGCGCGCGCGCACGGACCGCCCGGGGAAGGCGACGCTCCCGAGCCCGCTCATGATCGGCAAGGGGTGGAACGCCGACCCCGCCGTGCGCGCGCAGTACGACGAGCTGGGCATCGGCGCGGAGCGGATGCTGACCGAAGGCATCGAGCTGCTCGACTCGCTCACCGACGTGGCCGGCGTGACGTTCGCGATCCACCTCTGCAAGGGCGACAGCGAGGGCCGCTACATCGCCGCGGGCGTACGACGCGATCCCCGAGCAGGTCTTCCCGCGCCTGCCCGGCTACGACGTCCTGCTGCTCGAGTACGACGACGCGCGCTCGGGAGGCTTCGAGCCGCTGACCACCACGCTCGAGCACCAGGTCGTCGTCCTCGGGCTCGTGTCCAGCAAGAACCCGCTCGTGGAGTCCGACGACGAGATCGTGCGCCGGATCGAGCAGGCGACGGCCTACGTGCCGCTGGAGCGGCTTGCGGTGTCCTGCCAATGCGGCTTCGCCTCGACCGCTCGAGGCAACCGGATCACTCCGGAGGGCCAACGCGCGAAGCTCGAGCTGGTCGGGCGCGTGGCCGACCGCGTCTGGGGCTCCTAGGCGCCGCGACCGAGCCGCGCTCCCGCGATCCCCGTGATCGCCATGCCCGACACGCGCGCCGCCGGGATGAGCAGAACCGCCGGCTCCGCCACGAGGCTGAGCGGCGACAGCGCGCCGGCGGCCGCCGACGCGAGCCCCGCCGTGGTGAGACCCCGAGGAAGCCGTCCGCTGCGACGTCCCCAGGCCGACATCGATCCCACGAACGCGCCGAAGGCCGTCGTGTGCACCGGCCCGCCGGCCACGAACATCGCGCGGTGCAGCGCCACGGCGGTCGCGTTGCGTCGTCCGAGACGGCTCGTCAGCGCGAGGCTCGCCAGAGCGGACCCGGCGAGGCTGGCCGACGAGAGCGCGCCGGAGACGGCCACGAGCCTGCCCTGGGGCGCGATCCGGGCGGTGAAGCGCGCGAGGAGCGCCGCGGCGGCGAGCTGCCCGGCGACGTTGATGCGCGCCGCCCCCGCGTTGTCCTGGAAGAACCGCCGGATCGCCGCCGGCTTGGAGCCCGGCTGCGGGAAGGGCGCGTCGGAGAGCGCGAGGGAGGTCCCGAGGCCGGCGACGAACGCGATACCCGCGAGTGGGCCACTGAGCGCTCCGAGGTCGCGGTCGGCGCCGTCGGCGGGCGCGCGGCCGGTTGCGCGCGCGGCGCCGGCGAGCCCCGCGACGGCGATCCGGCCCACGCCCGGCGGTCCGACGGCCAGCCTGAACGTGTCGTCGTACCTGCGCGCCAGCGCGGCGAACGGCAGCGCCTTGGGCGTCCCGTCGGCGTCCACGTGATCGGTTCCCTGCAGGGCGGCGAGCGCGGCGAACCACTCCTCCGTGCGCCCGGCGGGACGGGTCTCCCAGCGGGTCTGCGCCGGCTGCGGGTGGGGGTTCCACATGCGATGCGCGGTGCCGCGCGCGATCTCGATCGTCTCGCCGGCGGTCAGGTCGCGCTCGGTGCCCGACACGTCCACTCGCAGCGTGCCCGATCGGACCTGGAAGCGCTCGTCCTGAGCCGGGTGATAGTGCGGAGGAGGCGCGCTGCCGCCGGGGGCGTACGTGGCCTCGAACACGAGCGACTCGGGCGTGCGCTCGACGACGTCCAGCGTCTCTCCCGGCGTGATGTGCAGCCGGCGGACCATGTCCTTGGTCTCAGGCTTCCCGGTCGGCGCCGTCGCGACGCGCACGTTTCGCCTTCGTTCCGCCGCTCTGGTTAGTCTCGCGCGAGCGCGAACGCGCCACACGCCGTCGCCCGTCTCCCATCTGAACGACCCCCCGCGGGACCTGATCCCTCGGGCTGGGGTTCGTGCGGCAGGTCACCCAGCTCCTCGGCCGCCGCCTGGAGCTCGACAGCACCCTGGGCGACGGCTCGACATTCCGGGGCACGGTGCCCGTCCCGGCGCAACCGATCACAGCCGTGACGCTCAGCGGCGGAGGTTCTCCAGAAGCTCGCGCGTGCTCGGGGCGGGCTGCGCGCCCACGGCCGCGAGCGCGCGCTCGCAGGCGTGGTAGGCGCGAATGACGCGGTCCTGATCGCCGAGGTAGTTCGCGAGGCGCATGAGCAGGCGCCACGCCGCTTCGCGGGTCGGATCGGCGCCGAGCACAGCGTCGATCAGGCGCTCTGCCTCGCCGTAGCGGCCCTCGGCGAACGCCAGCTCGGCCGCGCCGTGGCGGGCTTCGGTGACGACGTCCACGAGCGCCCGGCGGCGATCGTCCGTCCAGACGGAGCGGCCGCACGGGAGGTAGGCGCCCCGGTCGTAGAGCGCCAGCGCCTCGATCGTGGCGGCGAGCCGGTCCTCGCCGTGGAGGCGCGCCGCCTCGGCCAGTCGCGCCTCCAGCCGTGTGGACTCGCTGCTGACCACCCACGATCCCGCAAGCCGCACGCGGCCCTCCTCAACGACGAGGGCCTCCTCGTCGGGAAGCATCCGCCGCAGCCACCGCACCGCCTGGCGTAGGTAGGCACGGGCCGACTCGTCGGCGCGGCCGTCGAAGAGCGCGTCGAGCAGCTCGTCGCGCTCGGCCGTCGCGTCGCCGCGCGTCGCGAGGTACGCCAGCAGCTCGTAGGTCTTCGCGATCCTGGGCCGAACCGGCTCGCCATTCACGAGCAGCACGCAGCGCCCGAACTCCTCGAGGTGCACGGACGAGCGCACGGGAATCGTGAGCGATGCGCCCTGGGCGAGCAGCGACCGGCCAAGCTCGTGCCACGCCGAGTCGGCATGCGGCTCGCCGTCGATGCGGCGCGAGAGCACCGCCGGGAAGTCGGCGAGCGCCTGCAGGAGCATGTGGTTGGAGCCCTGGCGCCGCGCGGCGTCCAGGGCCAGGTCGGCTGCGCGGTCGGCGGCGTGCTCCTCCCCGGCGCGCCACTCGGCCTCGGACAGGTAGACCGCCGCGGTGGCGAGCTCGAGGAGGCGGTCTCCCTCGACCATGGAGTCGACCGCGCGTCGCAGTCTCGCAAGCGCCTCGGCGTCGTCGTCCTGCATGAGCAGCGCCAGGCCGTACCAGGTGTCCACGGCCTCGCGAAGCTGGGGGAGCGGCAAGGGACCGGCGCGCGCGAGCTCGTCGAGGACCGCGCGCGCGTCCGGCGGATCCCGGTCGAGCCGCAGGGCGAGCTTCGCCTCGGCGATCATGTTGTGCGCGAGTATGAGGAGCGAGCCGCTCGCTCGCGCGATCTCACGTCCGCGCTCGATCGCCTGGCGCGCCGCCTCGGCGCGGCCCGCGTCGATGAGCACTTCGGGTCCGGCCCAGGCGTCCAGCGCGATCGACGAGCTCCCCAGGTGCAACGCCGTCTCGTAGAGGTCGAGCGCCCGCTCGGTGCGTCCCAGCGCCCGCTGAACGCCGATCCGCAGCCATCCCGACCGCCACTCGACCCACTGCGAGCCCAGGTCCTCCTCGAGCAGGATGAGCCGCCCGCGGAAGAAGTCGGTCGCGACGACAACCACGTCGAGTGGCCCGCCCGACAGCGCCGGCCGGTGGACGGCGCCGCCGACCGGGATATCCGCTGCGTAGCGCACGGCATCCACGCTGGGTCCGCGCTCGGCCATCTCCAGGATCGCGTGCGCGTCCTCGACGCGGCCGGGATAGTTGAGCGAGTACCACGCGAGGAAGCCCGCGGCCACATCGGAGGAGCGCACGAACGACTCGAGCATGCCGTCCTTCCGCAGGCGATCGGCGATCCGGATTGCGTGATGAGCGTCGCTGCGCGCGACGACCAGCATGAGCTCCGCGAGCGTGAACCGCCACGCCCGCGGGGGCACGACGGCCGAGAGCTGCGCGAGCCAGCGGCGCGCGAGATCGAGGTCCAGCCGCTCGATGATCGGGATGATCGCCCGGTCGGCGGGGGCCAGCGCCTCCTCGAGCGCGCCCGCGGCGATCAGCTCGTTGACCGCCTCCTCGTCGTGGCCCTCGGCCGCCAGCAGGCGCCCATGGGCGAGGCGCAGGCGGCGCACCTCGTCGTCGCCGCGCCGTTCGAGGCACTCGAAGAGGTACTCGCGGAAGCGCGGGTGACAGCGCATCGCGCGAGCCTCCGAGCGCCACGCGACCGGCAGGCGCATCGCGCGCAGCGAGGCCAGCCGCTCGCCGGCCTTGGCGGCGCCGAGCGCGTCGGCGCGCCGCGCGCTGACCTCGTGCAGCAGCGAGGTGGTGATGAGGAACTCACGGTCCTCCGGCACCAGCTGGGCGAGGATGTGCGCCGACAGGTAGCCGTCCAGCGGGTCCGCCTCGCCGCCCATGCCCGCGACGTGCTGGTCGGCGCGCCATGCCTCGTAGAGCACGCCGGTCACCCAGCCGCCCGTCGCCTCGACGACCCGCGCCGGGTCGGACTCCCCGCGACCCATCCCGGCGAGCGCCTCCGCGGCCTCGTCCGTCGTGAACGCCAGGTCGTGCTCGCCGAGCGAACCCACGCGCCCGATCGGAAGGGCGCAGAGGTCTTGGGGGATCTCACGCCGGCTCGCGAGGACGATCCGCAGCTCCGGCGGGGCGTAGCGCAGCGCCGCCTCGATGACCGCCCACGACTCGGCGGCGTCCTGCAGGCGCTCGAGCTCGTCGAGGACGAGGACGACGCGCTCCGGCCCGACGGCTTCGACGAGCAGCCCCGCCGCCTCCGCGTGCGGGATGCCCGTCGCCATCGCGTGCGTCGCGACGCCGGCGACCGGAGGCACCTGCCTGGCGAGCGCCGCCTCCAGATAGGTGACGAGGCGACCCGGCGCCGCGTCCGTGCGATCGATGGTCAGCCACGCGTGCGAGCGCTCGAGCAGCGTGACCGCGCTCGCCAGCGCGGTCGTCTTCCCGGCGCCGGCCGTCGCGGTGACGACGACGACGGGGTGGCGCTCGATGAGCGACGCGAGGCGGCCATCGACGCGCGAGCGATGCACGCGCGGCTCGGGCAGCGCCGGCGGGACGAGCTTCGCCTGGATGACCGCGGTCGGGGCTCCTCCGGCCTCCCGCGCCGGGTGGCCGCTCACGCTCTGCGCCTCCCTCCGTGACGTGACCCGTGGGCAGGGGGTCGGGCGGCACGAGCATACGCCCGTGGAGGCGTCGCACCGCGCCGTTTCGGGGGCGTTCACGGGGCCGCCGAAGGATCCTCGCCATGCGCCACCCCCTCGATGCCGGTCGCTCCCGGCGCTGGGCGTTGCCCGCCCGCCAGCTGCCCTGTCCCTCCCGTGCTCGGCACACCGAGGCGGTCGTACGCGCAGCCGGCTCCCAGCGAGACCTCGTGCTCCTGTCCCTTCTGCTGTGCCCGGCGTCCGGTGCGCGCGGGCGCGATGGGGTCGCCCGCGCCCACCGGTCATGACCGGCTGCACGTCACCGAGCATCGTCGCCGAGCTGGTGAGGGATCCCGAATGGTCGCTCGGTCTGCGTGAGCAGCGCCGGTTCGCGGAGGCGCTGCTCGCTGCCGAGCGCGAGCGGCGGCCCATCGACCCTCCGAGCGCCTCCCTCCCCGGTCTGACCATCGACGACGCCCGGCGCATCCGCGATCTGGGGCTGGCGGAGCGCGTCGGCGCCGGCGAGCGGTGGGTCGGCGCGAAGGTCTCCCTGCCCGCGCCGGGAGATCCCTTCGACGGCGCCCCCCGCCCACGTCTCGCGTGGCTGACCGACGCGATGCTGCTCGCTCACGACGACGTCGACGTGGACTCGTTCCTCCAGCCGCGCCTGGAGCCCAAGCTGGCGTTCCGGCTCGGGCAGTCCCTCACGCCGCCCGTCATGTCCTTCGGCAAGGTGCTCGCGGCGACCGAGTCGCTGCACCCCTGCCTGGAGATCGTGGACTCCCGCTATCGCGTCAGCGGCGGGCTCGCGGACGCGATCGCGGACAACTGCGGCACTGCTCGCGTGCTGCTCGGCGAGGGATCGCCCCCGCCCGCCGAGGGCAGGCTGCGACGCCTGTGGGCCGACCTCGACGTGGGCGACGACGGCGCCGCCGCTTCGGATGACGGTGCCGCGCCGCCCCTTGCGCTCGGCGCGATGGCATGGCTCGCACACACGGCCCTCGAGGAGGGCCACACGCTGCTGCCCGGCACGCTCCTGATCTCGCCGGCGATCGGGCCCGCCGCGAGGATGACGCCCGGCACGACGGTCACCGCGCGCTTCCGCGGCCTCGGTCCGCTCGCGCTGCGCCTCACCCGCCACGAGTAGCCCTGGCTACGGTCCTCGCGTGAGGGGCGCGGGGAGGGCATCGGCAACCTTCCGAGCGCGACCGCGAGCTTCGTCGGCCGGCGCGCCGACCTCGTCGACATGCGCCGGCGCCTCGGGCGCTCCAGGCTCGTGACGCTCACCGGAGTCGGCGGCGTGGGCAAGACGCGCCTCGCGCCGCAGGTCGGTTCGTCGCTGCGAGCCGTGCACCCGACAACCGCGAGCACCTCCTGCCGGCGTGCGCCGAGCTCGTTCAGCGCATCCTGCGCGGGGCGCCGGCGGTGCGCGTGCTCGCCACGAGCCGCGAGACGCTTGACATCCCCGGCGAGCACGTCCACGTGGCGGCGCCGCTGGGGCACGACGAGGCGGTGCGCCTGCTCGGCGAGCGCGCCGGCGCGCTGCGGGCCGGGTTCGAGATCTCCGCCGAGAGCCGCGAGATCGCGGGGCGGCCGTGCGCACGCCTGGACGGCAACCCGCTCGCCATCGAGCTCGCCGCCAGGGCGGCTGCGCACGCTCTCGCTCCCCGAGCTCGTCGAGCGCCTCGACGACCGCTTCGGCCTCCTCAGCGCCGGCACCCGGACGGCGGTGCTGCGGCAGCAGACGCTCCGCGCGTACGGTCGTGAGCGCCTCGACTGTGGTGCCGCGCTGGAGCTCACCGGAGCGCTGCGTCATCACTGGTACGCCGACGGGCTCCTGTGACGCCGCCGCCTGCCGTGAGCGATGACTCTCCGAGGGGCCCCTGGGTGGCTGCGAGCCGGATGCAGCCGGCCCTCTCGGCCATGCGGTCGACGTTCTGCAGCTATCTCTCAGGGCAACGTCAACCGGGTGAGTGGAGCAGGCGTCGCGAACGCCGTCCTGGTCCCTGGACCACGCGTGCCTTGGTCAAGAGAGCTCGCTCACCGCATCTGCGGCTGAGATCACCACGGAGCCCGCGGCCTGCGCCCGAACCTCCGACTCAGGGCACTACGCGGCCGCCAGGAGCTCCTCGGTCGGCGCGTCGAGCGACGGCATCGGCTGGTCGGTGAGCAGGTCGGCGGCGCGCATGAGGTCGACCGCCGTGGAGCGGACCTGCCCGATGATCTCCGTCAGCGCGAGGTCCGGCTCGCGCTCGAAGCCGTCCCTCGCCAGGTTCGCCGCGGCGAGGGCGTGGCGCCGGGCGTCGCACGCGCGCCCCGGGTCGTCGTGCGCGGACGCGAGCGCGTCGACCGCCTCGGCCAGGCGCCGCACGGCATCGGCGACCTCGTCCGGCGCCGCGAGGTGGCTGCGCGAGTAGCGCTGCGCGTGGCGCGCCAGGATGCGGGTGTTGCGGACCGCGAAGTCGAGATGCTGAGCGGTGCGGACGTGCCGCTGGATCGCGTCGCGTGCACGGCGGTGCGCGGGGGAGATGCGCACGGTCTCCTGACCGGTCGCCAGCGCCTCCTCCAGCTCGTCGACGACGCCGTCCAGCGCGCGGGCGGTGCGCAGCGCGCGCCCGGCGTGGTCGGGGTCGCCCGCGGCCAAGGCCTCGGCGACCTCACCGAGCGCGAAGCTCAGGTCGCTGAGCACGCGCGTCGCCGCGCGCCCGACGAGCGCTCGCGGATTGGGCGGGAACACGAGTGCGCCGACGGCGAGCGCCGTGGCGCCTCCGATCAGCCCTTCCAGCGGGCGGCTCAGCGACAGGATCGTCTGCTGCGCCGGCACGAGCGAGACGAGGATCAGGCCGGAGATCGCCGCCTCGTTGACGAAGAGGTCGCTCCCGCGGAGGACGACGGCGACCGCCATCGCCAGGACGATCATGAGCCCGATCTGCAGCGGCCCGGGACCGATGACGCGCAGGAGGAGGTCCGCGGTCGACAGGCCGAGCACCACGCCGGCGGTCAGCTCGACGGCGCGACGGCCACGCTGGTGGTAGGTCGCGCCCAGGCAGATGACCGCCGCGATGGACGCGAACGTCGGGCGAGGATCGTCGAGCGGGACGAGCAGCGCGACGTAGTACGCGCCGACCGCCGCGAGCGCGGTCTGCGCGATCGGGAGCAACCGGGGGCGCAGTCGGCGGCCTGCCTCTCTCGGTGCGAGTCGTGCGGAAAGGGTGCGGAACGTCATGTCAGGGGGAGGGCGCCCGCGTGCCGGCGCCTACTGCTGATACGCGACCTCCCCATGGTCGGTGACACGCTTCGGAGCTCGTGTGTTGCCTCTCACACGCGGCGGCATCTTCGAGCGCGGCCCGATCCCGAGCACGCGCATCGCCAGCAGGACGACGACCGCGGCGATGCTGAGCACGAACGGGACCTGCAGCCACAGGTCGCCGATGTCGGTGCCGGCGCCGACGACGTGCACCGCGCCCAGCACCCAGGCGATGGGGATGAAGCGATGCGCGTTGCGCCACCGCCGCGCCCCGATCCGCTTGCGGGCGTAGTACGACAGCGAGAGCGCGGCGACGACGTAGCCGGCGATCTGTCCGAGGCCGGTCCACAACGCGGCGTGGTCGACGCTGAAGGGGACGAGGAGATCCAGCAGGCTCGGCCGCAGGAAGCTGTCGCCGAGCAGCAGGAGCCCGTGGGCGGCCAGCGCGATCAGCGCCGTCAGCGCGATGCGCTCGTGCGCCACGCGCAGTCGCGGCGTCAACGTCCGCGGCGCGACCTTCGTCGCCATCGCCAGGCCGATCATCATCGAGGCGCTCAGCGCCAGCCAGGCGAGCACGCCCGCCGAGCGGCTGGCCAGCCAGAAGAGGTGGTCGAACGGATCGGTGGCCGAGCTCATGCCGCGACCGCCAGGCGCGCCGTGGGGAGGCTCTTGACGACCTCGACGAACCCGTCGTCGTGCTGCACCACGCCGCCGTGGACGCGCAGGAGCCTGCGCGCGACGAGCGGGCCGCTCAGCAGCGCGCGCTTGGCGAGGATCTCCGCGTCCAGGGCGGACGGGGCGACCGCGGTCACGGCGACGAGGCCCGTCCAGGCCGGACGGCCGGTCGCCGGGTCCAGGACGTGATGGGAGTAGCTGCCGTCGTCCTCGCGCCACAGCCGGGCGTGGATGCCGGACGTCGCCACGCCGCCCCGGACGCTCATGCGATGGGCCTCCTCGCCGGTGTGCGCGCCGGTCACCGCCACCTGGCGCGCCGGGCCGCGCAGGGCGAGGTCGCCGCCGCACGAGATCGCGCCGTGGACGCCGCCGGGAAGCAGCGCGGCGGCCCGGTCGGCGGCGAGGCCCTTGCCTAGCCCGCCCGGGTCGAGCGTGACGCCGGGGGTCCGGCAGACGCGCCCGTCGCGGTCGACCGAGGGCTGGCGACGACGCCAGTCCAGCGCCGGCCGCGCCGCCCGGCGCGGGGGAGCGCTGCGCAGGGCATCGGCAAGGTCCGCCGGCACGGCCGGTCGTTCGCGCGTCTGCACGCGCAGTGTCGCGTCGACGATGCCGCGCGTCTGCGCGGAGGCGCGGCGTGCGGCCAGCGCCAGGTCGGCGACCAGGGCGGATGCCGGCACGGCCGCGCGCGGGTCGGCGTTGAGCGCGGACAGCTCGCTCTCGGGGCTGTACGGGCTCAGCCTGGCGTCGATCGCGCCGAAGAGGCGCTCGATCGCGTCGGCCAGGTCCTCCAGGCGCTTGGCACCGGCGACATCGGACTCGAGGTGCACGGCGGCTGTGCCGCCCATCGTCGAGAAGTGACGGACGAGGGTCGCGGTCATGACGCCTGAGTGGTCGGAACGCTGGACGAGGACGAGCTCGACGAGGAGGACGCGCCGCTCGAGTCGTCGCTGGTGCTGTCGTCGTCCGAGCTCGAGGAGGTGGCATCGCTCGATGAGGTGTCGCCGGTCGAGCTTGTCGAGGACGTGTCACTGGACACGGCGACGTTCCCGCGTGTCTGCGCGCCGAGGACGGGGTCCTCGCCGGCGCTGACCCTCACCCAGAGGAGGGCGAGGACCGCGAGGAAGATCGCCGTGCTCGTGAGGACGACGCTCAGCCACGACGGGCGACGCCGGACGGCGGGTCGAGGAGTCGGGTTCATGGCAACGACGATCGGCCGCGGGCCTCAGCCGATCCTGATGTGTGCCTGAGCGCTTCCTGGGTGATCGCGATCTTGAGCTTGGCTGAAGGTGACTCCGGGACCCTCCGGCCATGGTCACGCTCGAGCGACGCACAGGTGTTCCGGCGACCGGGAGCGTCACGAGCGGCAAAGGCCTCGTCAGAGCGCCCGCGGGCGGGCGCTCCGCCCGCTGGGTCGACCGGCTCGCTGCACGGCTCGACGTCAGCGACGCCGTGCTGAGGCGCGCCCTGCAGACGGTCCGCGCGGCCACGCCACGCACCGATCGCCATGCGGACCGCGTCGCGGCGCTCGCGGCCGGCCTGGGCCGCAGCGAGGCTCAGGTCCGTGCGGCGCTGGACGGCGGGCGGCCCCGTCCCGTCGGTCAGGCGGCGCTCACGGAGGCCCTCGCCCGCGAGCTGGGGCTCGACGTCGGCGAGGTGCGGCGCGGTTTCGCCGCCGTGCAGAACGCACGCCGTGCACGCGGGCGCCTGCGGGGCGGACGTGGGATCGGCGAAGCGCTCGCCGCGGAGCTCGACGTCGACGTCGATCGTTTGCGTTCGGCGCTGCGCGAGCTCGACGGACCGCGGCGCGGCCGCCGCGGCGACGCGCAGGACATCGCGACGGCGCTGGGCGTCGACGCATGCGAGGTGCGCGACATCCTCCGCGCGTTCCGCGCGAGCGAGACCGCACGCCGGGAGGCGCGCAAGGCGGCCTTCGTCACCGCGCTCGCGCACGAGCTCGGCATGCCCACCCAGCGCGTCAGCGAGGCGCTGTCGGAGATGCCTGCGCGTCGGGGCTCGCGGAGAAGCGCGGCGTCCGCGGCTCGCTCGGAGCGAGCTCGCGACGCGCGCGCAGCCGGCTGACCGCCAGCGCGGCCCCAGCCGCACCGGCGGCCACGACGACCGGCATCACGGTGAGGTTGTGGCGCGCCTCGGACACGAGGAGCGCATTCACGGCCGTCACGTACGCGAGGACTCCTGCGAGCAGCCAGAGCGGCGCCCGGCGCGTGAGGACGAGGCCGGCGAGGAGGCCGAGCGCGCCGAAGGCCACGAGGGCGAGGTGCAGCGCCGAGATCCACGTCCGCGGATTGCGATAGGTGCCCAGCGTGTAGCCGCCCCACAGTCGCCAGATCTTGCGCGCGGCCATCCCCGCGAACGAGATCGGATCCCCGAGCGCGTAGTCGCGCAGGTTCTGCATGCCCTCCGCGCGCAGCGCCGCGTCCGTCGAGAGCCCGGGCCGGCGCGCCGCGATCGTGGCGATGACGTCGGCCTGGCGCAGCTGGAACCACTTCTTGCCGGCGAGCTCGGGATCGCGCGCGCGGACCTCGTCGGCCAGCGCCCGCTTGGCCCCGAACATCGACCCGTCGCCCGGCAGGTAGGTCCCGACCCAGAGGTTGGAGCCGCCGCCGCTCGACAGCGGCACGAAATGCCCGGCCTGATCGCTGGCGAAGACCGTCCACGGCGTGACGACGACCAGGAGCGCCACCAGCATCGGCGCGACCGCGCGCGCGGCGGCCGCGAGCGGCCGCTCCGCGGCGGCGCGCCAGGCGACGACGGCGATCGCCACCAGCGCGATCGCCGGCACGAGCGCTAGGTCGGCGCGCGTGAGGACCGTCGCGCCCAGGAGCAGGCCGGCGAGCGCCCCGGGCAGCAGCGACGACCTCGTTCGCATGCTCCACACCGTGGCGGCGAGCGCGCTCGTCACGAGGAGCGCCCCGAGCGGCTCGGAGAGCAGGTCCCCGGACGCCGAGATGAGCGGCGGGTACAGGGCGACGCCGGCGGCGGCGACGAGCCCGGCGAGGGGGCCCGCCATCAGGAACGCGAGCAGGAAGGTCGCGGGGATCGTGAGGGTGCCCACGAGCGCCTGCACCGGATAGGCCGACGGGACGTCCCACACGCCATCGCCGCGGAGCGCCGGGCGCAGCTCGTGGGCGAGCGCGAACATGAGCGGCGCCCCCGGAGGCCAGTGGACCGGATCGCTCATGCCCGGATTGCCGTAGTGGCCGTTCGCCGCGAGTCCGCGCGCGATCATGGCGTAGGCGCGCTCGTCGCGCGACTGGTACGCGCTCGGATCGTCCGCCGCCGAGAAGCGCAGCACGCCGCCCACGACGGTCAGCGCGAGCAGGATCGCGACGATCCGGCGGTCCATCGGACCCACCCTAGAGGTGATGGCGACCGGTTGTTGACCGCGCGGCCGCGGGGCCTGGGTACTCTGCCGCCCGATGCCGACGATCGCCGAGGCCTGGGCCGCCCTGCAGGACCACCGCGGCGAGGTAGCGGAGGTGCACCTCCGCGACCTCTTCGCCGCCGATCCCGACCGCGGCGAGCGCCTCGTCGCCGACGCCGCGGGGATCACGCTCGACTTCTCGAAGAACCGCGTGACGGAGGAGACGCTGCGGCTGCTCCTCGAGCTCGCCGAGGCGGCCGGCCTCCGCGGCAGGATCGACGCGATGTTCGCCGGCGAGCACATCAACGTGACCGAGGACCGCGCGGTCGGCCACGTCGCGCTGCGGCTGCCGCGCGACGCGCGCTTCGAGGTCGACGGCCGCGACGTGGTCGCGGATGTCCACGCGGTCCTCGACAAGATGGCCGCCTTCTCCGAGCGCGTGCGCTCCGGGGAGTGGCGCGGACACACCGGAAGCCAGATCCGGACGGTCGTGAACATCGGGATCGGCGGCTCGGACCTCGGTCCCGCGATGGCCCACCAGGCGCTGCTGCACGCATCCGAGCGCAGCCTCGACGTCCGCTTCGTCTCCAACGTCGACGGCTCCGACCTCGCCGAGGCCGTCCGTGACGCCGACCCGGCCGAGACGCTGTTCATCGTCGTCTCCAAGACGTTCACGACGCTCGAGACCCTCACGAACGCGCGGTCGGCGCGCGCCTGGCTGCTGGACGCGCTCGGTGACGAAGCGGCCGTCGCGAGGCACTTCGTCGCCGTCTCGACGAACGCGGAGGAGGTCTCCGCGTTCGGCATCGCGACGGACAACATGTTCGGCTTCTGGGACTGGGTCGGCGGGCGCTACTCGCTGCCCTCGGCGGTCGGCCTGTCCCTCATGGTCGCGATCGGGCCCGAGGCGTTCCGGTCGATGCTCTCGGGCTACCACGCGATGGACGAGCACTTCCGCACCGCGCCGTTCGAGCGCAACCTGCCGGTGCTCATGGGCCTGCTCGGCGTCTGGTACGGGGACCTGTTCGGCGCGCAGAGCCTCGGCGTGATCCCGTACGACCACTACCTGGGGCTGCTGCCCGCCTACCTGCAGCAGCTCGACATGGAGAGCAACGGCAAGGGCGTGCGCCTCGACGGCTCACCGGTGGAGCACGGCACGGGCCCGATCGTCTGGGGGCAGCCCGGAACGAACGGCCAGCACGCGTTCTTCCAGCTCATCCACCAGGGCACCAAGCTGATCCCGTGCGACTTCATCGGCTTCCTGCACTCCCAGAACCCGATCGGCGAGCACCACGACCTCCTCACCGCGAACCTCTTCGCCCAGGCCGAGGCGCTGGCGTTCGGGCGCGCGGCGCCGGAAGGCCAGCCGTATCGCGAGTTCACCGGCAACCGACCGACGAACGTGCTGCTCGCCGAGCGTCTGGATCCCGCCACGCTCGGCGCGCTCATCGCCCTGTACGAGCACAAGGTCTTCACGCAGGGGACGATCTGGGAGGTCAACTCCTTCGACCAGTGGGGCGTCGAG
>Ga0081539_10002333_pt1 | contig 27314 bp, 21 predicted proteins | sample TabmetS4T2R2_FD_71023 | JGI IMG/M metagenome (GOLD analysis project Ga0081539, IMG submission 71023) | Tabebuia heterophylla rhizosphere microbial communities from the University of Puerto Rico - S4T2R2 | ecosystem: Host-associated > Plants > Roots > Rhizosphere ...
CGTCAAGCCAGCGGCGGTCGGCATGCGCAGCCTCCTTTGCAATGTCGCGCAGACCGCCGTGATCGGTGCATTCTGTCGCGCCATGCCGGATCGCCTTCCCGCGTCGCCCGGCAGCGGCGTCAGCATCATGAACGTGAAGACCAGCACGAGGACAGGAAGCTCGGTGATGGCGTCGATCGGTCCTGTTGCGGGCGGCGCCGGCGGCGGTCCTTTCGCGGACGGTGCCGAGGGATGCGGCGCCAATCTCTCGTTCCTCAAGAACACGCCGGTCGAGATCAACGAGGCGGAAATTCCGATCAGCATTCGCCGCTACGGGCTGGTGCCGGATTCCGGCGGCCCAGGCCGGTATCGCGGCGGCAGCGCGCTGGAGATGGAGTTCCAGCTGTTCGCACCGCAGTCGATGGTGACGGCGCGCAACCGCGACCGCTCGGTGTTTTCGGCCTGGGGGCTGGCCGGAGGACGGTCGGGCGCCGTCTCACGCTTTGCTCGCAATCCCGGCACGCCGGGGGCGGTCGAGCTCGGCTCGCAGGACATCGTCCAATGCGAGCCCGGAGACATCATCCTCATCCAGGGACCCGGCGCCGGCGGCTATGGCTCTCCGCTCGAGCGGCCAGCGGCCGACGTGTTGGCAGACGTCCGGCGCGGATTGGTGTCGCGCGAACGCGCGCGCGGCGACTACGGCGTCGTCATCGCGTCGGACATGAACGTCGACGAAGCCGCCACCGCCAAGCTCAGGAGCGAGTTCGCGCGCGATGCCGATCGCGCGGAGTTCGGTCACGGGCCGGGCCGCGTTGCCTTCGAGACGATATGGACGCGCGCACGCTATGATGCGCTGACGCGGATCCTCGCGGCGGTGCCGGTGACGTGGCGCTTCTTCGTCAAGCACCAGGTTTTCCGCGCCGTCACCAGCCCGCCAGCCAGCGAGGCTCAGGGCGCGGCGGACGTTTATCGGGTCTATGATGAGCTCGTGACCCGCTTCGCCGATCTGCCGCGAGTCACGGCGGAGGCCGCCAAAGCGGCGGCTGCCTAGAGTGCATTCCGATTGGAAGGAATCGGAATGCGCTCTAGATTCTTTGCGTTGATCGCATTTTCTGCGGCGAACCGCTGCACACTTCGCCGGAAAATGCTCTAAGCAACAACGAGATCAACATGTCCATGAATGTCGCGAAACAAGCTCAGCCAGACAGCGGCCTCGCCGCCGAAGTCGAGCAATTGCTCAAGAGCCTGGACGTCGAGCCGGCCCGCTACCGAGGCGGCGGCCTCGTGGCGCACTCACCGATCACCGGCGAGGTGGTTGCGCATGTGCGGGAGATCGGCGCGAACGGCGCGGCAGCCGAGATCGAAAAGGCCCATGCGGCGTTCCTCGACTGGCGACTCGTCCCCGCGCCGAAGCGCGGCGAATTGGTGCGGCTTTTCGGCGAGGAGCTGCGTGCGCACAAACCGGCCCTCGGCCGGCTTGTTTCGATCGAGGCCGGCAAGATCATTTCCGAGGGGCTCGGCGAAGTACAGGAGATGATCGACATCTGCGACTTCGCGGTCGGCCTCTCGCGCCAGCTCTACGGCCTCACGATCGCGACCGAGCGCGGCGAGCACCGGATGATGGAGACATGGCATCCGCTCGGCGTCACCGGCATCATCTCGGCTTTCAACTTTCCGGTGGCGGTGTGGTCGTGGAACGCGGCGCTCGCGCTCATCTGCGGCAACACGCTGGTCTGGAAGCCGTCGGAAAAAACGCCGTTGACTGCGCTGGCGACGCAGGCGCTATTCGAGCGCGCCTCGAAACGCTTCAGAGAGGCCGGAGGCACGGCTCCGGAGGGTATCTCGACGATCCTGTTCGGCGGCCGCGAGATCGGCGAAATCCTCGTCGACCATCCCAAGGTGCCGCTCGTCTCCGCCACCGGCTCGACCGCGATGGGCCGGGCCGTCGGCCCGCGGCTCGCGAAGCGCTTCGCGCGCGCGATCCTGGAACTCGGCGGCAACAACGCGGCGATCGTTGCACCAACGGCGGATCTCGACCTCACCCTGCGCGGCGTCGCGTTCGCCGCGATGGGGACCGCGGGCCAGCGCTGCACCACGTTGCGCCGCCTGTTCGTGCACGACAGCATCTATGACCGGCTGCTGCCGCGCCTGAAGCGCGCCTATGAGTCCGTCACGGTCGGCAACCCGCTCGGGACCGGTGTGCTCGTCGGCCCTTTAATCGATGAAGCGGCCTATCGGTCGATGCGAAATGCGCTGGAGGGAGCAAAAGCCGCGGGCGCGCGGATTTGCGGAGGCGGACGCGTCGATATCCACGGAGCGCCCGGCGGCTACTATGTGCGTCCGGCTCTGGTCGAAATCGCTGAGCAGACCGAGCTGGTCGAACGCGAGACCTTCGCGCCGATCCTCTACGTCATGAAATACGATTCGTTCGAAACCGCGCTGGCGCTGCACAACGCCGTCCCGCAAGGTCTGTCATCGTCGATCTTCACCAACGATCTGCGCGAGGCGGAGACGTTCCTCTCCGCGCGCGGATCCGATTGCGGCATTGCGAATGTCAACATCGGCCCCTCCGGCGCGGAGATCGGCGGCGCGTTCGGCGGCGAGAAAGAAACCGGCGGAGGGCGCGAGTCGGGCTCGGATGCCTGGAAGGCCTATATGCGTCGTGCCACCAACACCATCAATTTTGGCCGCACGCTGCCGCTCGCCCAAGGCGTCACGTTCGACGTTACCTGAACGGAGACGCGCAGCGTTACCGCAAGCTCACGCCGCCAGCATCTCGCGCAAGGTTCGACCGAGCCGCGCCGGCGACGGCGAGACCTTGATGCCAGCGGATTCCATCGCGGCGATCTTCGACTCGGCATCGCCCTTCCCGCCCGCAATGATCGCGCCGGCGTGGCCCATGCGCCGGCCGGGCGGCGCGGTGCGGCCCGCGATGAAGCCGACCATCGGCTTCTTGCGCCCACGCCGCGCCTCGTCCTTGATGAACTGCGCGGCATCCTCCTCGGCGGAGCCGCCGATCTCGCCGATCATGATGATCGACTTGGTCTCACCATCGGCGAGCAGCATCTCCAAGACATCGATGAACTCGGTGCCCTTCACGGGATCGCCGCCGATGCCGACCGCCGTCGTCTGCCCGAGTTCCTCTTGCGTGGTCTGAAACACCGCCTCGTAGGTGAGCGTGCCCGAGCGCGACACGATCCCAACGCCGCCCTTGCGGAAAATATTCGCCGGCATGATGCCGATCTTGCATTCGCCGGCCGTCATTACGCCCGGACAATTCGGTCCGATCAGGCGCGACTTCGAGTTTGTCAGCGCGCGCTTTACCTTCACCATGTCGGCGACCGGAATGCCCTCGGTGATGCAGATGATCAGCGGAATTTCGGCATCGATCGCCTCGCAGATCGCGTCCGCGGCGCCGGGCGGCGGAACGTAGATCACCGAGGCGTCGCATCCCGTCGCCGCACGCGCCTCTGCGACCGTGTCGAACACCGGCAGACCGAGATGGCTCGAGCCGCCCTTGCCGGGCGATGTGCCGCCGACCATGCGCGTCCCGTAGGCGATCGCGGCCTGCGAATGGAACGTGCCGTTCTTGCCGGTGAAGCCCTGGCAGATGACTTTGGTATTCTGGTCGATGAGAACGGCCATCAGGCGGCCTCCTTCACGGCTTGCACGGCTTTGACGATTTTCTGTGCGGCATCATCGAGATCGTCGGCGGGAAGCACGTCGAGTCCCGACTGGGCGATGATCTTCTTGCCGAGATCCACATTGGTGCCTTCGAGCCGCACGACCAGCGGGACTTGCAGGCCCGCTTCCTTGACGGCTGCGACCACGCCTTCGGCGATCACATCGCACTTCATGATGCCGCCGAAGATATTGACCAGAATGCCTCTTACGTTCGGGTCGGCCGTGATGATCTTGAACGCCGCGGCGACGCGATCCTTGGTGGCGCTGCCGCCGACGTCGAGGAAGTTCGCCGGCGTCTCGCCATAGAGCTTGATGATGTCCATGGTCGCCATCGCGAGACCCGCGCCATTGACCATGCAGCCGATCGAACCATCGAGCGCGACGTAGTTGAGATCGTATTTCGAGGCCTCAATTTCCTTCTCGTCTTCCTCGGCGAGGTCGCGCAGCGCGACGATCTCCGCATGGCGATAGAGCGCGTTGTCGTCGAAGCCGATCTTGGCGTCGAGGCAGATCAGCCGGTCATCCTTGGTGACGACGAGCGGATTGATCTCGAGCAGGCTCATGTCCTTGGCAACGAACGCCGCATAGAGCTTGCCGATCAGGCTCGCCGCCTGCTTGGCGAGATCGCCCGAAAGGCCGAGTGTCTGCGCGACGCGCCGGCCATGATGCGGCATCACGCCGGTCGCGGGATCGATCGAAAGCGTCACGATCTTCTCCGGCGTGTCGTGCGCGACCTGCTCGATGTCCATGCCGCCTTCGGTCGAGACCACGAAGGCGACGCGCGAGGTCGTGCGGTCGACCAATGCCGAGAGATAGAACTCGCGCGCGATCGCCGAACCCTCCTCGATATAGAGCCGGCGCACTTCCCGGCCCTGCGGGCCGGTCTGATGCGTCACGAGGGTCGAGCCGAGGATGCGCGTCGCTTCCTTCTTCACATCCTCGATCGTCTTGACGACCTTGACGCCGCCCGCCTTGCCGCGGCCGCCGGCGTGGATCTGCGCCTTGACGACCCAGACCGGCCCGCCGAGCTCTTGCGCCGCCGCCACGGCTTCATCGACGCTGAACGCCGCAAGGCCGCGCGGCACCGGCACGTCGAACGCGCTCAGCACCGCCTTCGCTTGGTGTTCGTGGATATTCATGAGTGCTTCCCTCGCATGTCCGCCAACGCGTTACTTGAGCAGCCCGGCGGCGCGCGCCCATTTGTATTTCGCGCCGAGCACCTCGACCGGCGTCTCGGTCGTGTACGGATAGGCGACGACGCGGCGGTCATAGAGATACTGGCAGGCTTCCTCCACCTGTACGTCGCCGACGAGCGAGGCGACCACCGGCTTGTCGATGCCCTTGGCGCGCGCCTCCTCGACCACCTCGGCGACGAGCTCGGCGAACACCATCGGCGGCGTGATGATGGTGTGCCAGTAGCCGAGAATGATCGCGTGGATGCGCGGATCCTCGAGGCCGAGCTTGATCGTGTTCTTGTAGGTCGTCGGCGGCTCGCCGCCGGTGATGTCGACGGGATTGCCGGCGGCGCCGAACGGCGGGATGAACTTGCGGAACGCCGCGTCGAGATCGTCGGGCATCTTCATCAACGTGAGCCCGTTATCGAAGCAGGCATCCGAGAGCAGCACGCCGGAGCCGCCCGCTCCCGTGATGATCACCACGTTCTCGCCCTTCGGGGCGGGAAGCACCTGCAGCCCGCGCGCATACTCCAGCATCGAGCGCAGCGACGGCGCGCGGATTACGCCCGCGGCCTTGAGCACGTCGTCATAGATCTTGTCGTTGCCGGCGAGCGCGCCGGTGTGCGACGCGGCGGCCTTCGCCCCATAGGCGGTGCGGCCGGCCTTCAACATGATCACCGGCTTCTTCTTCGAGACGCGTTCGGCGACCTCGGCAAACGAACGGCCGTCCTTGAGGTCCTCGCAATGCATCGCGATCGCCTGCGTGTTGGGATCCTGCTCGAAGAACGTCAAGAGATCGTCCTCGTCGAGATCCGATTTGTTGCCAAGGCCGACGATCGCCGACACGCCCATCTTGGTCGAGCGGGCAAAGCCGATGATCGACATGCCGACGCCACCCGACTGCGACGACAGCGCGGCCTTGCCCTTCACGTCGAATGCCGTGCAGAAGGTCGCGCACAAATTCTCCGGAGTGTAGTAGAAGCCGTAGATGTTCGGGCCCATGACGCGGATGTTGTGCTTGCGCGCGGTCGCGAGCAGCTCGTCCTGCAGCGGCTGATCGCCGGTTTCGGCGAAGCCGGACGGGATCATCACGGCGCCCGGAATGCCCTTGCGGCCGACCTCATCCATCGCGGCGTTGCAGAGCTTCGCCGGCACCGCGAACACCGCGACATCGACCTCGCCCGGATAGTCGAGCACGGATTTGTAGGCCTTGAGCCCGAGAATCTCGGCGGCCTTCGGATGCACCGGCACGATCGCGCCCTTGTATCCGCCGTTGATGAGATTCTTCATCACCGAGTTGCCGATCTTGCCGGTCTCGGCCGACGCGCCGATGACGGCGACCGCCTTCGGGTGGAAGATGCGCTGCATTGCCTTGACGATCTCGTCCTGGTTCGGGCGATAGCGCTGTGGCTTGGCGGCGAAGTCGCACACGATGCGCGCATCGACGGCGACTGCGCCCTTCTTCGTGGCGAAGACCGGATTGAGATCGAGCTCGGTGATTTCGGGAAAATCCGCGAGCAGCCGCGACACATTCACCAGAATGCGCGCCAGGGCTTCGCGATCGACCGGATCGCCGCCACGCACGCCATTGAGCACATCGCGCGCCTTGATCGCATCGAGCATCGCCAGCGCTTCGCCATGCGCGACCGGCGCGAGGCGGAACGTCACGTCCTTCAGAACTTCGACCAGGATGCCGCCGAGGCCGAACGCGATCAGCTTGCCGAACGACGGATCGGTCATCGCGCCGATCAGCGTTTCGGTCGCGCCCGAGGGCAGCATCTCTTGCACCTGCACGCCGTCGACCTTCGCGTCCGCCTTGTAGCGCCGCGCGTTCGCCAGGATCGTCTCGTAGGCCTTGCGCGCCTCCTCCGCCGACTTCACGCCGACGATGACGCCGCCGGCGTCGGTCTTGTGCAGGATGTCGGCCGAGACGATCTTCATCACCACCGGAAAGCCGATGGTCGCCGCCGCTTTCGCGGCGCTCTCACCTGACGTGGCCAGCGCTTCCTGCGGCAGCGGAATCTCGTAGGCATCGCAGACGATCTTGGCTTCGGGCGCCGTCAATGCGGCGCGTCCGGAGGCGCGCACTGCGTCGAGCACGGGGCGGACCGTGCCGGCTGGTGATGTGGTTTGCGCATGATCGCGTGGGCGACGGCTGACGGCGACAGACATGACTTCCTCCTTGGGTCCGCTGCGCTGGCATTTTGTATGCCACGCGACAGCGCGGAATGGGGCGTATCAGACGAAGTTTCGGGCTGCTTGGTTGGAGACCGAGAGAGAGAGATGCGCCGGCCGATTGCACGGCCGGCGCATTTTATTCATTTGTCAGGCGGGCTGGAGCGCGCGCTGACCGTTTGCGATGACGCCGGCGCGCCACGGCTTGAGCACCGCGATCGCCAGGACCGCGGCGAGGATGTTGGCGCCGGCCGCGACCAGGAAGACTGCGTCCCAGGTCCCGGTGTGACTTTGCAGAACATTGGCGAACGGGACGATCAGCGCCGCCGTGCCCTTCGCGGTGTAGAGCAGTCCGGCATTGGTCGCGGCGAATTTCGATCCGAACGTGTCCGTGCATGTCGACGGGAAGAGGCTGTAGATCTCACCCCAGGCGAAGAACACGAAGCCACTGAGCAGCACGAACCACACCGGATCGTGACCCCATAGGTGCAGCAGATAGATGCCGACGCCTTCCATCGTGAAGGCGATGAACATCGTGTTCTCGCGACCGATCATGTCCGAGATCCAGCCGAAGAACGGACGCGTCAGGCCGTTGAGGACGCGGTCGATCGTCGCCGCGAAGGTGATCGCCGTCATTGTCACCCCGAGCAGCGTCACCGGCACTGCATCGACCTTCAGGTCGAGCGCGATCGGCTTCAGATTCGCCGTCACCATCAGGCCGCCCGCGCCGACGATCACGAACATGAAATACATCAGCCAAAAGATCGGCTGACGCAGCACCTCGAGCGGCGCAAACTGGCGGCGGCTCTGGATGATGTTGGCGTTCTGGACAACCTCCGGCACCTGCCCGGCCTTCGGGGCGAACAGCGCGAAGGCGAGGACCATGCAGACGAGGCCTTGTCCGATTCCGAAGTACAAAAAGGCGGCCTGGAAGCCGCTCCCCTGAATCATGTTCTGGATCGGAATGACGGTGAGCGCGGAGCCGGCGCCAAAACCTGCCGCCGTGATGCCGGCCGCGAGCCCGCGTTTATCGGGAAACCATTTCAACGCGTTGCCGACACAGGTGCCGTACACCGCGCCGGCGCCGATGCCGGAGATCACCATGCCGAGGTAGAAGCCGCCGAGCGAGGTCGCATAGGCGTTGATCACCCAGCCGATCGCGCACAACACGCCGCCGAACAGCACCACCAGGCGCGGGCCGTAGCGGTCGACGAACCATCCCTCGATCGGGACCAGCCAGGTCTCGAACAGCACGAAGAGTGTGAAGGCCCATTGGATCGAGGCCCGGTCCCACCCGAAGGTCTTCTGAATGTCCGGGACGAAAAACGTCCAGCCGTATTGGTAGTTGGCAATCATCACCATGCAGACGACGCCGATGGTCAGCTGCAGCCAACGATAGCCTTCCGAAACCCGCCGCTCGCCCGCATGGGCCTGGCCTTGGGCCTGTCCTGGTGCGACCATTTCCTTCCCCTGTGCTTGTTCGACTTACGTCTTCGCACTTCAAGGTCGCCATACTGGTATGTATAATGCCAGATTGACAAGCCCTTTCTTTACACAAAAGCAGCCGACCGCAGCCCGAGCGGCTGTTACCGCTAGGCTGCGTCGGCGCTGCGAATTGGGGAAAGGTAGCGAGGTCCGCCAGCGGCGGGTCGGCGTCGATTACAGCCCGAAGGGCTCAATGTCCTGATTCTTCGCGTTAACTTCGCCGATCTGCGTCAGGAAGGATGCGAACACACTCCACAGCTTCTCGGCGAAGCTGGGCTCGCGGTACTCGTCGTAGACCGTATCGATGCTCATTGTGGAAGACTCCTCTCAATTCTGGTACGTTTCGTTGGGGTCTATCTGGCATACCAAATGCCAGACGTCCAGAATTCATGCTGCAATGCAGTTATCTTTCTTTTGCATCGCAACAAAGCCGCTTCGTTCATAGGAGCTTAACGTCTGGCTCTTGACGAATTGGTATTTTGTATGCCAGACTGAAGCTCAGGCCCTGGAGACCTGTGCGTCGGCAGCCGGCCGCATCGGCACGTATCTGCAGGAAAAGAATAGCAAAAGCGCTGACCCGCATGGCGGCGGCAATCCGCCCAGTTCGGGTCGGCAGGAGGGACGCATATGATGCAGAGATTCAGGAAGCGTGCGAAGCAGGTCGCGAAGAACGGCGACGGCCTGCCCAAGCCGTCGACCAAGCCGTTCGGTGAGGCCGGCAAGGCACTCGAGGGCGTGCGCATCCTCGACTTCACCCATGTGCAGTCGGGCCCGACCTGCACGCAGTTGCTCGCCTATATGGGGGCGGACGTGATCAAGGTGGAGCGCCCCGGCGTCGGCGACATCACGCGCGGACAGTTGCGCGACGTGCCGAACGCCGACTCGCTCTACTTCACCATGCTCAACGGCAACAAGCGCTCGATCACGATCGACTCCAAGCACCCCAAGGGCCGCGAGATCCTCGACCGGCTGATTCAACAGTGCGACGTGCTGGTGGAAAACTTCGCGCCCGGCGCGCTCGACCGCATGGGGCTGACCTGGGAGCACATTCACAAGCTCAACCCGCGCATGATCGTCGCGTCGGTGAAGGGTTTCGGCCCCGGCCCGTATGAAGACTGCAAGGTTTATGAGAATGTCGCGCAATGCGCCGGCGGTGCCGCCTCGACCACCGGCTTCCGCGAGGGCCCGCCGCTCGTCACCGGCGCGCAGATCGGCGATTCCGGCACCGGGCTGCATCTCGCGCTCGGCATCACGGCAGCGCTCTATCAGCGCACCCGGACCGGCCGCGGCCAGAAAGTGCTCGCCGCCATGCAGGATGGCGTGCTCAATCTTTGCCGCGTCAAGCTGCGCGATCAGCAGCGCCTCGCGCGCGGCCCCTTGAAGGAGTACAGCCAGTACGGCGAAGGCGTGCCGTTCGGCAAGGCGGTTCCGCGCGCCGGCAACGACTCGGGCGGCGGCCAGCCCGGCTGGATCCTCAAATGCAAGGGCTGGGAGACCGATCCGGACGCCTATGTGTATTTCATCACCCAGGCGCCGGTGTGGGGCGAGGTCTGCGACCTGATCGGCAAGCCGGAATGGAAGACCGATCCGGACTACGCGACACCGAACGCGCGCCTGCCGCGGCTCAAACAGATCTTCGCGACCATCGAGGCATGGACCATGACCCAGACCAAGTTCGAGGTCATGGAAAAGTGCAACGCGGTCGACATTCCGGTCGGACCGATCCTGTCGATGAAGGAGATCGCCGAGGAGCCGTCGCTGCGCCAGACCGGCACCGTGGTCGAAGTCGACCATCCGACCCGCGGCAAATATCTGACCGTCGGCAATCCGATCAAACTCTCGGATTCGCCCTGCGAGGTGCAGCGCTCGCCGCTGCTCGGCGAGCACACCGAGGAGGTCCTGAAGAACGTGCTCGGCTATAGCGCGCGCGAGATCGCCGCCATCAAGACCTCCGGCGCGGTCGAGCCGATTTTGAAGGTCGCCGCCGAGTAATCTCCTCCTCCCAACGCGGCGACACGACTGCCCCTGCCCGCCCCCGGTGGGCAGGGTTTTTTTCTTGTCGCAAGACCTGAGTTCGGCGGTAGGGCGGGCAAAGGAGCGCAAGCGACGTGCCCGCCACAGTGCATGATGGCGAGCTACGAAAAGGCCGGGGGATGCCCACAGTTGCCCGCTCGCTCCGGCGCGGCTATCTCTATCCTGGTTCGGATCGGGGGCGAGGCTCGACCGGAGCTTGCGATCAGCAGCCCGGCATCGCTTCGACATGACATGAGCGGAACGGATGAGCGGCCTTAAGCTAGCGCCCCAGTCGGCCAGCGCGGCCAGCCGACTGGCTCTCGAGAGCCTGACAGACCAGCCAACCTTGAAGACCAAGGTCTATGACGCGCTGAAAAAGGCCGTCACCGACATGGACATCTATTCCTCGCCCGAGCCGCAGTGGGTCGACGAGCGTCAGATCTCCGAGATGCTGGGCGTGAGCCGCACGCCGGTGCGCGAGGCGATTGCGATGCTGCAGCGCGAGGGCTTCCTCGCCTCGGTTCCGCGCCGAGGCATCATCGTCGTGCGCAAGAGCAAGAGAGAAGTCATCGAGATGATCGAGGCCTGGGCGGGTCTCGAAAGCATGGCGACGCGCTTGATCATCCAGCATGCCGACGACGCCGATATTGCCGAGCTGCGGCGGCTGTTCGTTTTCTTCGACGATACTCACAAGCCGAGCGAATACTTAAGCGAGTATTCGAACGCCAATCTCAATTTTCATCAGACCTTGATCCGGATGAGCGGCTCCAGGCTGATCATGGACATGACCTCCAATCTGCTGCTGCACGTGCGCGGCATCCGGCAGATCACGATCGGTCGCGACAACCGTGCAAGCCAGTCGATCATCGACCATCTCGCCATCATCGAGGCGATCGAGAAGCGCGACGCCGCACTCGCCGGCCGGCTGTCGCGCGACCATACGCTGGGTCTTGCCCGCTATGTCGAGCGCCACGCAGACGGCATCCTGGATTGATTAGGCCTTAAGAGCGAGACGAATCGAGATCGAGTCACAGGCGCCTGCCGTGTTTGCCCTCTCCCCATAGCCCGTCGAAGACGGGCGTAAACGCCCTTATGGTGGGAGAGGGCGTCGCAGAACATTCAACGCACTCGGTCGGGAGAGGGGGACTCTCGATACGCACAGCTCGTAGAGAGTCCCCCTCTCCCGATCTTCCAAGTTGAATCTCCGAGTAGCCCTCTCCCACAGGGGGAGAGGGCGCTGCAACGAACTCCGCACGCGCGGATGGGAAGCACGCAGGCCTAAGCAAACCCGCCCTACGCGGCGCGCCGCGCCACCGCCTCGCGCACCGTCGCGCCGACGAGATGCGCGCTCGGCGCTATGATGACTCCCGCCTCGCGTAACGCCTGGACCTTGCTCGCCACCTCGGCGCGCGCATCTTGAATGAGCGCGCCAGCATGGCCCATGCGGCGGCGGACCGGCGCATGCGCGCCGACCACCAGCGCGATCAGGGGCTTTGCGGCGCGGACTGAGCGCAGATAGGCCGCCGCCTGCTGCTCCTCGGTGCCGCCGATCTCTCCGATCAGAACGATTGCTTCGGTCTGCGGGTCGGCGAGAAACAATTCGAGGCAATCGACGAAGCCCATGCCGTGAATCGGATCGCCGCCGATCCCGATCGTCACCGACTGGCCAAGACCCGCGGACGTCAGCTGGCTGATCACCTCGCTGGTCAATGATGCCGAGCGCGACGCAACGCCGATCGAGCCCGGACGGGCGCGATCGGTCGCCATGACACCGATCTGGCAGAGGCCCGGCGCCAGCACGCCCTGCGAATTGGGACCGACCAGGCGCGTGCGCGAAGTTGCGAGCGCCTCGCGCACGCGGATCATGTCGAGGATCGGCACGCGCTCAGTCACCGCGACGATGAGCGGCAGCTCCGCCTCGATTGCCTCGATCATCGCCCGCGCGGCGCGATCGGGCGGCACGAAGATCGCGCTCGCATTGGCTCCGGTCGCCTCCACCGCCTCGGCGACGCTGTCGAACACCGGAACATCTATATGCCGCCGGCCGCCCTTGCCGGGCGTGACACCGGCGACGACGTTGGTGCCGTACTGGATCATGCGGTTGGTGTGATAGGTGCCGGCCCAGCCGGTCATGCCCTGGCACAAAAGCCGCGTATTCGCATCGAGGAGTACCGTCATGGCGTTCACCCGCGGGCTACCGCGACAGCGCGTGTCACCGCCTGCCACATGTCGGAGCATTGCGTGACCGGGAGATTGAAGTTCGCGAGGCGAAGCCGCGCGATGTCTTCATTGTTGCCGGTGACGCGCAGCACGATCGGCAGCCTTCGCTGGCTGCGCCGATACGCAATCCCGAGGCCTTCGACGATCGTGTCGCAAGGCTGCATCCCGCCGCCAAAGACATTGAGCAGCATCACCTTGGCGCGCGGATTGTCGAGCACCAGATTGACGCCCTGCGCAATGTCGAGGCTGCTCGCGGTCGTACGGATGTCCATGAAGTTCGCAGGACTTCCGCCGGCCGCCTGGATCATGTCCAGCGTCGCGAGGCCGAGCCCGGCGCCATTGACCACCGTGCCGATGTCACCATCCATGCGCACGAAGTTGATCCGGTGCCGCTGCGCCCGCAGCTCAGCCTGATCGGCCTCGGTGTCGAGCCCGAGCGGGACGAGGTCGGGATGACGAAACGCCGCATTGTCGTCGAGCACCATCTTGACGTCGGCGGCGATCCATTTGCCTTCGCCCGTCAGCAGCAGCGGATTGATCTCGATCAGGCTCGCATCGAGCTCAACGAACGCGCGATGCAGCGCCAGGATCATTCGCTGCAGGCCTGCGGCTTCGTCACTCGCAAGGCCCGCGCTTTGACAGAGGGCCGCGATCTCGCCCGGCTGACGCTCGCCGCCGACACTTGACTGCAGCCGGATGAAGCGGTCGGGCTGCTCGCGCAATAACGGCTCCACATCCTCGCCGCCTTCGCCGAGCGTGATCAAGACGGTGGCAGACGTCTCGTCGATGCTCACCGCGAGATAGAGCTCTCGGTGCGCCGGCACGGCCTGCTCGATCAGCACCGACGCGACGGTCGCACCTTCCGGACGCGTCTGGGCGGTCGCAAGCCTGCGGCCGAGCAGCGCGGCCGCGGCCGCCTTGGCCTCAGCGGGCGAACGAACGTTGCGAATACCGCCGGCCGCCATGCGCGCGCCCGCACGGATCTGCGCCTTCACGAACAACGGGTTCGGCCCGAGGCGCGCGGCGGCCGCCTCGGTCTCTTCGAGAGTCGTCGCGACGCTGCCGGCCGGGCTCGCCATCGCATACCGGGACAACAGTGTCTTCGCATCGCACTCCATGAGTTGCATGACTTCCACCTCCGGCGTGAGGGATGTCAGGCCGCAACCACGTTCGTCGGCTGCCCCTGATGAAAATTCTCGATGTGCGCCATCAGCTGGTTCCACAACGCCTGCATGGCGTCCTCGCCGGCCCAGCCGACATGCGGCGTCACGATCACGTTCGGCCGGTCGAGAATGTCGGTAAAGCAATGATCGCGGCCCGGAGGCTCTTCGCTCAGGCAGTCGAACCCGACGCCGCCGATCAGCCCTTCGTCGAGCGCCGTCACCACGTCCTTCTCGACGACCAGCCCGCCGCGCGCCGTGTTGATGAGCAGCGGCCGCTTGCGCATCTTGCGAAATTCCGCGAGGCCGATCATGTTGCGCGTTAAGGGCGTCAGCGGACAATGCAGCGTGATGATGTCGCTGGTCGCGAGCACCTCATCGAACGGCGTATAGAGCGGCCCCAATCCGTCGACGCCCTTGTGCGCGGCGAACAGCGGTTTCATGCCGAACGCGCGCGCGATCTGCGCCACCGACTGACCGATGGCACCCTCCCCCATGATCCCCAAGGTCGCTCCTGCAAGCTCGCGGATCGGATGCGCGAAGAAGCAGAACTGACCTGCCTTCTGCCATTCACCGTCGATCACCGCCTGACGATAGCCGATGATGTTCCGCCGCAAGGCGAGCATCAGCGCGAAGGTGTGCTCCGGCACCGTGTTGGCGGCATAGCCGCGCACATTCGACACGATGATGCCCTGCCGGCGACACGCCTCGTGATCGATCACGTCATAGCCGGTGGCCGCGACCGCGATCATCTGCAGCCGCGGCAGCACGCCGAGATCATGCGCGCGGATCGGCACCTTGTTGGTGATCGCGATGGTCGCATCCGCAAGCCGGTCCGCGACCTGCTCGGGCTGCGTCGATCCGAACTCGACCCATTCGTGCACGAAACGCGGGCGGACAAGATCGACCGTGGGGCCGATCGTGTCGCGGTCGAGAAAGACGATTCTGTGTGGCATGGCGCTCACGCGTGGAGAGTTTGATTCGCGGGATGGGGTGAGGGCCGCGGCCGGTCGGTGGCCGGCACGAAGGTCGGATAGATCTGCAAGGAGCGGCCGAGCTGCTGGATCAGGCCGAGCACGACGTCGATGTAGGGCGTCGCGACGCCGACGAAGCGGCCCATCTCCTGCACCGAGGTGAGCAGCGCATCGATCTCGAGCGGCCGGCCGCTCTCGAGGTCCTGCAGCATCGAGGTGCGGTGCGCGCCGACGCGTGCCGCGCCATTGATGCGCCGGTCGATGTTGACGCGGAACGACGCGCCCAATTGAGATGCGACCTCCTCGGCCTCGGTCATCATGCGCACGCAGAGCGTGCGCAGCTCCGACTGCGTGGTCACGACATCGAGCGTCGCGCGGGTCAGCGCGCTGATCGGATTGAAGCAGAGATTGCCCCACAACTTCAGCCAGATCTCGCTGCGGATGTCGTCGAGCACCGGCGCATCGAATCCTGCGGCCGCGAGCACCGCGGAGAGGCGGCCGCAGCGTTCGGAGCGCGCGCCGTCCGGCTCGCCGAGCGAGAACTTGTTGCCATAGACATGACGGATCACGCCCGGGCTCGCAATCTCGGTCGCCGGATAGACAACACATCCGATCGCGCGCTCAGGTCCGATCGCCGACCACTGCCGACCGTCCGGATCGACGCTCTCGAGCCGCAGAGGCTCGAAGCGGCGATCGAGCCCGAAGGTGTACCACCAGGGAACGCCGTTCTGACCTGTGACCACGGCCGTGTGCTCGGACAGCAGCGGACGCATCTGCTCCGCGGCTTCCCAGGCCTGGTGCGACTTCAGGCAGACGATGACGTAGTCCTGCGGCCCGAGCTCCGCCGGATCATTCGTCGCGCGCGGCTTGCAGACGCGCTCTTCGCCTTCGATCAACAGCCGCAAGCCGCTGTTCTGGATCGCGGCCAGATGCGCGCCGCGCGCGACGAGCGACAGCTCAACACGCTCGACGGTGCTCAGGCCCGCCGCAAGGTATCCGCCGATCGCGCCTGCACCATAGATGCAAATTTTCACGGCGGCCTCCCGGCGTTGGTCAGGCGACTTTTCCGAGCTCAAGCTTTGGCGCACTGGCGCGGAAGTATTCCTGCGCGGCGGCGACGCCGGAGCCCGGCCGCACCGCGATGCCGACATCGCGCAGCGCCATCTCGCATCCGGCGAGCGCCTGCAGGATCATCAGCTCGTTGATGTTGCCGATGTGCCCGATGCGGAACACGCGGCCCGCGACCTTCGAGAGGCCGACGCCGAGCGACATGCGGTAGCGGTGGTAGGCGGTCTTCACCACGTCATCGCTGTTGAAGCCCTTCGGCACGCAGATCGCCGCAACCGTGTCGGAGTGCCATTTCGGCTCCTTGGCGCAGAGCGTGAGGCCCCATTCCTTCACGGCGAGGCGCACGCTTTCGGCAAGCCGGTTGTGGCGCGCGAAGACATTTTCGAGGCCCTCGCCGAGCAGCATGTCGACCGACGCGCGCAAACCGCGCATCAACGTGGTGGCCGGCGTGTAGGGGAAATAGCCGTCCTTGTTCGCACGGATCATGTCGGCGAAGTCGAAGAAGCAGCGCGGGCACCTTGCCGACTTCGCGGCTTCGAGCGCCTTCTGGCTGACCGCGACGATCGCAAGGCCGGTCGGCAGCATGAAGCCTTTCTGCGAGCCCGATACCGCGACGTCGACGCCCCACTCATCCATGCGGAAGTCGATGCTGGCGATCGAGCTGACGCCGTCGACCATCAACAGCGCCGGATGTCCCGCGGCCTTGAGCGCCTGGCGCACCGCGCCGACGTCGCTCGTCACGCCGGTCGCGGTCTCGTTGTGGCAGACGAGAACCGCCTTGATGGCGTGCTGCTTGTCCTCGCGCAGCCGCTGCTCGAAGACATCGGTGGGAACGCCCTCGCCCCAGTCGACCTCGACGGCATCAACGATGAGCCCGTGACGGCGGCAGAGATCGGCCCACAGATGCGAGAACTGTCCGAACACCGCGATCAGCACGCGATCGCCGGGCGACAGCGTGTTGGTGATCGCCGCTTCCCATCCGCCGGTGCCGGATGCGGGAAACAGAAAGACTTGTCCCTTCTCGGTCTGGAACACCTTCTTCAGGTCGCGCAGCAGCGGCAGCGTAAACGCAGGAAAATCCGGTGCGCGCTGATCCTCGAGCGGAAGATCCATCGCCTGGCGCACGCCGAACGGCATGTTCGTCGGCCCCGGAATGAACAAGCTATGGAATCCTGACATTACTCTCTCCCTGTTTCGGCGACTTTTGGCCGCCGCCTCGTCGTTTGCGCGATCGCGCGGCGTCAGCTCGGATAGATCGGGAAGCGCTCGCAGAGGCGGATCGCCTGTGCCTTCACCTTGGCCTCGATCGCGCCATTCCCCCCCGGGCCGTGCGCTGCAAGGCCGTCGAGTACATCCACGATCATGCGGCCGATCTCGCGAAATTCGGCGACGCCGAAGCCCCGCGTCGTGGCGGCCGAGGCGCCGAGGCGTACCCCGGACGTCACCGTCGGCTTCTGCGGATCGAACGGCACGCCATTCTTGTTGCAGGTGATGTGCGCGCGGCTAAGGCTCTTCTCAGCGATGTTACCGGTGAGCCGCTTCGGCCGAAGATCGAGCAGGACGAGATGTGTGTCGGTGCCGCCGGTCGTGAGGTCGTAGCCGGCGGCGCGCAGGACCTCGCCCATAGCCTTGCAGTTCTCCACGACGGCGCCCGCGTATGTCCTGAACTGCGGCCGCAGCGCCTCGCCGAACGCGACTGCCTTGGCGGCGATGATGTGCATCAGCGGCCCGCCCTGCAGGCCGGGGAACACAGCCGAATTGATCTTCTTGGCGATCTCGGCGTCGTTGGTCAGCACCATGCCGCCGCGCGGCCCGCGCAACGTCTTGTGCGTCGTGGTCGTGACGACATGCGCGTGCGGCAGCGGACTTGGATGCACGCCGCCGGCCACGAGCCCGGCGAAGTGCGCCATGTCGACCATCAGGATCGCGCCGACCTCATCCGCGATGGCGCGAAAGCGCGCAAAATCGATGACGCGCGGATAAGCCGACCCGCCCGCAATGATGATGCGCGGCCGATGCTCGCGCGCGAGGTGCGCGACCTCGTCCATGTCGATACGGTGATCCTCGGCGCGCACGCCATAGTGAACCGCCTTGAACCATTTGCCGGAAAGATTCGGCGGCGCGCCGTGCGTCAGATGTCCGCCGGCCGCGAGCGACAGTCCCAGAATCGTGTCGCCCGGCTTCGCCAGCGCGAGCAGCACCGACTGGTTGGCCTGGCTGCCCGAGCTCGGCTGCACATTGGCGAAGCCGCATTCGAACAGCAGCTTGGCGCGTTCGATCGCGAGCGTCTCGGCCTCGTCGACGTGCTGGCAGCCGCCGTAATAGCGCCGGCCCGGATAGCCCTCGGCATACTTATTCGTAAGGGGTGATCCCGCGGCCTCGAGCACCGCGCGGCTGACAATGTTTTCCGACGCGATCAGCTCGATCTCGTGGCACTGCCGCGACACCTCGCGGTTGACGGCCGCAGCGAGCTCGGGGTCCGCCTGGTCGAGGCCAAGCGTGAAGAAGCCGGAATCCTCAGCTGCGCTGACCGCCAGATGCCGCACTGGCTCCTCCCCCGCTTTTGATCTCGTCTGGCATAATATATTCCAATCTGGCATGCCAGACAATGGAAATGTTTTCCAAAATCACACGAACTGCGCTAGCCCTCGTTTCGGCACGGACGCAGGTAAGGCCCGATCACCCGTAAACCGCAGTGGAGAAAGACGAAATGGCGGGAAGGCCGAGATCGATCAGGCCGGTCGCGCCCGACGCGGCGCCCCCTCACCTCGGCGGTTCGGTGCAGGCGCTCGAGCGCGGTCTCAATCTCCTCGGCATCATCGCGGAGGCCGACGGCCTCTCGCTGACGAGCATCGCGCAGCGCGCCGGCGTCTCGCCTTCGACCGCGCACCGCATTCTGCATACGCTCAAGCTCGGCGGCTTCGTTCAGTACGACGAAGCGCGCGGCGGCTACTTGATCGGCGTGCAGGCGTTCCGGATCGGCAGCGCGTTCCTGCGCAATCGCAAGCTGGTCGACGTCGGCCGCCGCGCCATGCGCGCGCTGATGGCGGCGAGCAACGAGACCGTCAGCATGGGCATCGAGATCGACGGCCATGTCGTGTTCGTCGCGCAGATGGAGAGCCATCAGGCGATCCGCGCGTTTCACCGCCCGGGCGGCCGCGGGCCGCTGCACGCATCAAGTCTCGGCAAGGCGATGCTGGCGTCCTTGTCCGACGAAGAGGTGGCGCAACGGCTGCACCCGGCCGGCCTGCCGCGCTTCACCGCGCGCACCTTCACCGATCCCGACGCGCTGCTCGCGGAGCTCGCTGCCGTGCGGCGCCGCGGCTGGGCGATCGACGACGAGGAGCACGCCGAAGGGCTGCGCTGCGTCGGCGCCGCGATCCACAACGAGCATGGCGCGGTGATTGGCGCAATCTCGGTCTCGGGACCGACGGTGCGCCTGACTGACGAGCGCCTCGGCGAACTCGGACCGATGGTGAAACGCGCCGCCGCGGAGGTCACCGACGGCGTTGGCGGAAAGAGCCCGCGCGCGGCATCATAGGGCGCGCGCCTAGGGCGCTTGGCACGAGAAGTTTGCAGCTTCGTCGATGCTGCCGCTGCCATTGTGGCGCGCGACTTCCGGATATGGGCACAAGGGCCGCGTTCGTGCCGTCTTGCCCTCTTCCATCAGGGACGCCTCGATACGCTGCGGCGGTGTGCCATTCTCCACCCAGTTGATCAACGGCGTCATGGCATCAAATCGATTCGGCCCGAAGCCGCCGCGGCAATGGAACATGCCAGGCACCATGAACAGACGGTAAAAGTCCCGTGTCGCGGACCCGATCTTGGCCGTGACCTTTTCGTAGTAGTCGATGCCCATGATCGGCGAGAGCGCCGTATCGGCCCAGCCGAAATACATCACGATCTTGCCGCCGCGCGACTTGAAGTCCGACAGGTCGGGATCGCGCGCGTCGAGCAGGGTTCGGATCTGGTCCGTTCGTCCCAGGTCCTTGTCAAAATCGAATTTGCGCCAATCGTAAGCCGCATCCGCTTTCGAGAACGCGAGATAGCGTGCAAACGCTTCGCCGTATTGCAGCAGCCGGCTTGGTCCGGCCTTTCCGATCACCCATTCGTCCCAACCGCTCGCCTTCTCGCGCAGCGTGACGAAGTCGGCGCCGACCTTCTCCGCGCCGGGCAGCAGCCCGGGGAAATGCGGCTTGCCATTGCTCAGGATGCCGCCATACAGCGCCTTGAGCGTTCCGATCTGCGCCGATGTGAAGCACGCATCCTTCTCCTCACCGCTGCACTTCGGCAGATCGACTGCCGGATCAAAGCGACACTGCCTTGGGTCGTCGATCAAACCATCGCGCAGTCCATCGGCCGCATCGCATTTGTCGTAAACAGCCTGCGCGACGTGTTGCAACTTGGCCGGCGGAATCGGCGCAGCAGTGAGCGCCCGTGCCTGCCAGATGCCCACCAGAACGCTGTCGGTGAAGTTGAGAACCGGTGCGCCGACGACGATGCCATCAAAGTCGCCGGGGAAACGCTGCGCCGAGATCAGCCCCTGACGTCCGCCGGTTGAACAGCCATCGAAGTACGAATAGGCGATCGGCCGATCGTAATAGGCGCCCGCAACGCGTTTGGCCGTGCGCACGGTCTCGTGGACCGCGCGAAATGCATAATCAACCGTCTTCTGCAGATTGACCGCAAACGTCGCCAAGGGCTCGGTCGCGGCATCGTGTCCAGTGTTGGTCTGGACCGCGACGAACCCGTTGCGCAAGGCTTCGTTGCGTTGTGCGATCCGCGGCGGCGCGTCGAGCGACTCACCCGCATAGCCGCCGTTTCCGCGCATATAGAGCCGCCGATTCCAGGACGTCGGCAGCGTCACTTCGAATTTCACTTCCGGCTGGATGACGCCGAGCACACGGCAAAACTCCGGCATATCGCCTGCGGGCGCGATGAGTTCGGCCGAGAGGATCGTGACTTGGCCGTCGGAAAGACGCATCAGGTCTTTGCAGCCAGCGCGCGGCGCGACGCCGCCGAGGCGATAGTTCAACGGAGATTTCCCCGCATCGATGAAGCTGGAGCCGTTCTGGGCACGCGCATCGGAGGCGAATATGCCGGCCAGCACCAGCGTGACGGCAAGACAACCGAACGGTCTCACAGCGCATCCTCCATCTTGTTGCGGCAGGCTCGATCGCCTGCTCATTGTTCACGGCGGGAAATGTAAACGCGCCCAATTGAGGACAGTTAGCGAATTATATTTCGCGATCGGCCGGACATTCGCGGACAGTCACGATGCGGGCCAAAGCGGATTGCGCCCTGCCCTGAGATCGTGATCATTGCGGCGAACGAAGGAGCGCAAGAATGACGATTGGGGTGGGCGGCTCGACCGCCGAGAAGGAGCTCGCCGCGATGAACTCAATGCGCGGCGACGTGCCGCCGATCGGCGTTGAGGAGCGATTGCGGCGGATCGCCCGCGCGCAAGAGATCATGCGCGAGAAGGGCATCAACGCGCTCTATCTCGATGTCTCTTCGAGCATGGTCTATTTCACGGGCCTCAATTTCCGCCGCACTGAGCGGATGCATTCCGCCGTGCTGCCCGCGAAAGGCGAGATTGTCTACATCTCTCCCGCCTTCGAGGTCGAGAAGTTGAGGACCATGACGTCATTCGGCGACCGGATCGCCGTGTGGGAGGAAGACGAGGATCCAACCGCGATCGTCACCGAAACAGTACGCGCACTCGGCTCTCCGCGCGGCGTAATCGCGGTCGACGAGGCAACGCCGTTCTTCACTTTCGACGGGCTGCGCCGCGCCGGCAACAGCTACACGTTCGTAAACGCAGTCGACGTCACCGCCGGCTGTCGCATGATCAAGTCCGAGCACGAAATCGCGTTGATGCAGACTGCAAAGAACATCACCCTCGCGGCACACAAGGCGGCGGCACGCATCATGCGCGAAGGCATCACGACCACCGAGGTGCAGGCCTTTTTGGTCGCCGCGCACAGGAAGCTGGGCTCCGAGGGGCCGCCGCCGTTCAATGCCGTACTGTTCGGTGAGGCGACTGCCTATCCGCACGGCGTGCCCTATCCGCAGACGCTCAAGAACGGCGACATGGTCCTGATCGACACGGGCGCGCCGGTCGATGGCTATCTCTCGGACATCACGCGCTCTTATGTGTTCGGCACTCCTTCTCAGCGCCAGCGCGATGTGTGGAATCTCGAAAAGCAGGCGCAGGCCGCGGGCTTCGCGGCCGCAAAACCCGGCAACCGCTGCGAGGACATCGATGCGGCGGCGCGTGGCGTCATCAACAGTGCAGGCTTCGGCCCGGGCTATGCCACGCCCGGCCTGCCGCATCGCACCGGCCACGGGATCGGCCTCGATGTGCACGAATGGCCCTATCTTGTGAAGGGCGACCGGACCATGCTGCGCCCCGGCATGACGTTCTCGAACGAGCCGACGATCTGCATCTATGGCGAGTTCGGCGTGCGGCTCGAGGATCACATGCTCATCACCGAGACTGGCGCGCGCTGGTTCACGCCGCCGGCCCATTCGGTCGACGATCCATTCGGTTTGGACGTGGGCTAGCTCAGACAGGGCGCGGAAAGCCCGCGCGTGACGCCGCCACATACTAAAGTGACGATTGCGATCAAACCTCCAAGATTGCCTTGGCGGCGCGCAATTCCCGCTGCAGCAGCTCGATTGAAAGACCGCGCGGCTCGGTCTGCGTCAGTACCGAAAGCGCCGCCGCTGTCCCGGCGGCCTGCCCCATCGCCATCGCGGGTGCGGTCTGTCGGATGGCCCCGAGCGCCTCGCGCGACGCGGACACGCACCGGCCGGCCACCAGCAGGCCGTCAATATCCTTCGGCACGAGGCAGCGGTACGGGATCTGATGCGTCTTCGTCATGTGCGACTCCATGCCTTTGCCTTCAGGGCTGTGAAGGTCGGCCGGAAAGCCGCTCAGCACGACGGCATCAGCAAATTCCGTCCCCTCCACCACGTCTACTTGCGACAGCGTGTACTCGCCGACGATGCGTCGGGTCTCACGCACCTGTGCGCCTATCGCGGTCGTCATCAGATAGGATCGCGCAAATCCCGGACAGGTCGCCTTGAGGTGCGCGGCGAGCGCCTTCACTTGCCGCCGCAGCGCGACTTCGGCGCGCGTCAAATCCTCGGTCCTGGTGCCGTCACCGGAAAATCGCGTCGCATTGATGATCGCTTCGCCGCGCGCCGGATCGATCTGCACATGCATCTCGCTGCGGTGGAACGGCAGCGCGCCGCTCGCGTGGCCGCTCTCCAGAATGCTCCCGAAGCCCCAGAGATGGATCGATTGCGAACTCTTCAGCCGTGACAGCGGCTGGCCCCAGGTCTTGAAGTCTTCCGGGTGCGCGTCGACATAGGACAGCACGCCGGCGACATCGACATTGCCGAGCTTGAACAGAATGCTCATCGGCTGGGTCAGGCCGTCGGCTGCGCGACCTTTGAGGAATGCAGCGCCGGCGAGCGCGGCGACGTCGGCATCGCCGCTACAGTCGACGAAGGTCTTCGCCACCGCAACCTGCCGGCCCGACTTGTTCTCGAGCACCAGACCCGCGAGCCGCTTGCCGTCGCGGATGGCGCGCACCACCCAGCTGTGCAGCAGCAGCCGCACGCCGGCTTCCTGCGTCATCTCGAGGCAGACCATCTTGAGCTCTTCGGGATCATACGGCGTAACGGTCCCGGCATAGCCGACATCGTCCTCGACGTGGCCGATCGACCCGCCGGCGGCCTTGAGGCGCTGAATGATCTCGTCCGGGATGCCGCCGATCAGCTGCTTTCCCTGACGATCGTGAAAGCTCATGCTGGCTTCGAGCAAGCCAATCGTCAGATTGCCGCCGAGCGCGCCATATCGCTCGATCAGCAGCGTGTCCGCGCCGGTGCGCGCGGCGGCGATGGCCGCCGACACGCCCGCGACCCCGCCGCCGACCACGATGACGTCGGCGCGATGCGTGATCGGGATGTCGCGCGCTTCCTCGCGATAGGCATCGCCGTGGACCAGCTGCGCCGTGATGCTCGCGTCCGTCACGCCTCACCCCTTGATCGCGCCGGAGGTGACGCCGGCCACGAAATAGCGCTGCACGCACAGGAACATGATCACCACCGGCACGGTCGCGAGCGTGCCGATCGCCATGATCTCGCCCCAGCGGATGTCGAACGAGGTGATGAACTCGGCGATCCCGAGTGGGATCGTCTTCAGATCGCCGCTGGTGATCATCACGCTCGCGAACAGGAACTCATTCCAGGAGAGCACGAAAACGAAGACCGCGACCGAGAACAGGCCGGGCAGCGACAGCGGCAAGATGACGAGCACGAAGGTCTGGGTGAATGACGCGCCGTCGACCCAGGCGGCCTCGTCGATCTCGCGCGGCACGCCTTCGAAGAACGACTTCAGCATCCACAGCGCAAACGGAAAAGTGAGAATGCAGTGGCAGAGGATCAGCCCGAGCCGTGTGTCGATCAGGCCGAGCGAATTGATGATCATGTAGACCGAGATGAATAGCACGATCGCGGGAAACACATAGCTGATCAGCGCGGCGCCGAGAAAAGCCCGCTTGCCGGGAAAATCAAAGCGCGTGACGCCATAGGCCGCGAAGGTCCCGAGCGTCAGGCACACGACCGTGGTCGCGACGCCGACCACGAGGCTGTTGCGGAACAGCGAGAGCGCATCCGAGCTGCCGACGAGGTTCGCGTACCATTCGAGCGTGATCGCGCGCGGCAGGATGCGCGGCGGATTGACGAACAGCTCAGTGCTCGGCTTGAGCGAGGACAACACCATCCAGAGCAGCGGGAATCCGACGAAGACGATCAGCACTAGCGCGACCGCGTAGGTGAGCAACGTCGTCGTCCGCGAGGCTCGTTTCATCGCGCCGCACTCCCTCGCGTCGCGACGAGATAGACCGCGCTCAGGAGCATCAGCATGCCGGCGAGCAGCACGGCGAGTGCCGCGCCCGATCCGAAGCGGAAGAAACCCATCGTCTCCTGGTAGATCCAGATCGGCCAATGCTCCGTCGCGCCGCCGGGGCCGCCGCGGGTGATCAGCCAGATGATGTCGAAGAAGGTCACGGTCCAGATCAGGCGCAGCACCAGCATCACCTTGGTGATCGTGACGAGATGCGGCAGCGTGACATAGCGAAACTCCTGCCAGGGCCCGGCGCCGTCGACGCTTGCGGCCTCGTAGAGCTCGTGCGGAATGGCCTGCAGCGCCGCCCAGTAGGAGATCATCACGAACGGAAAGCCGCGCCAGGTATTCGCCAGAATGACGGTCGCCATCGCGCCATCGGGAGTAGCGAGCGGTGACTGGTCGGGCGCGATGGCGCCGGCCGACTGCAACGCGGCGCTGACGATCCCGAACGAGCCGTCGAGCATCCAGCGCCAGAACAGCGCGAGCGCAATGACCGGCACCACATAGGGAAGCAGCAGGATGGTCCGGATCAGCGTCATGCCGGGCAGTCTTTGATTGATGCACAGCGCCGCGGTGAGCCCGAGCGCGAACTGCCCGGCGAGCGAGAAGATCGTCCACACCAGCGTGTTCCAGGCAACCGTGCCGAGCTTTGCGTCGCGCAGCACCTGAACGAAATTCGCGAAGCCGACGAACTTCTCCTGGTCGGTCGCAAAGTCGACGAGATGAAAGCTGAGGCGGACGACCTCGATCACCGGGTAGGCGACGAAGACAATGAGGAACGCGAGTGCCGGCGCGATGAACACGAGGCCGATGCGCGCCTTGTGATCGCGCAGGAAACGATCGAGGAAGCGACCGGTGCGCGGCGGTCGCCGCCCTGATGCGGCGTATCGCGACCCGATCGCGGCAAGACGCGCCGACACCGCGCTCACCGCGTCAGCATCTCGACCTGAAAGCGCAGCTGTTCGTCGATCTGGTTGATCGCGGCATCAACCTTGATCTTGCCGAGCGCCGCGTTCTGGATCGCATCGCCGATGAAGGTCGTGGCCTCGATCTGGCCGGCGAGCGGATTGAGGCCGGCCTCCATGCCATAGCGATACCAGGTCGGCATCACATCCTTGAAGATCACCTCAAGCTGCGGCTTGAAGCGCTTCACCGTCTCGTTCGACTGAAACACCTCGCTCTCGAACGCGGTCCTGGTGGCCGGGATCGCGAAGATCGGACGCGAATTGGCGCGCTCGGCGACGCGTTTGGGATCATACAGGCATTGCAGCAGCGCCTTCGACGCCGCGACCTTGTCGGGCGCGGACTTGCCGATCAGATAGTAGTAGCCGCCGCCGAGCGATGCGGCCGGCTTCTTTTCGGCGCTCGGACCCGGGAACGGGAAGACGTCGAACTGGATCAGCACATCCGGATTCTGCTCGGCCGCCATCTGGACCACCGCGCCCCATTCGTTCGTCATCGCGACCTGGCCTTTGACGAAGGCGGTGCGATATTCGGACCACGACCATTCAACGCTCGCCGGCGGCGAGGCCGCCTTGTAGAGATCGATCATGAAGGCGAGCGCCTTTTCGGCGAGCGGCTTCTGCTCGCCGAAGACATATTCGCCGGTCTTGGGATCGAAGATCGTGCCGCCCGCCGAATAGAAGATCTGAAAATAGGTTTGCGGCGCGACCAGCGAACGCCCCATCGGGACCGCGAATCCGAACTGGGCGGGCTTTCCATCCGCGCCCGCGGCGGTCAGCGCCTTCGCGGCCTGCAGCAATTCATCCCACGAGCGCGGCGGCTGCAGCCCGGCCTTGGCGAACAGGTCCTTGCGGTACCAGACCTCCTGGTGCAGCGCCCAGTCCGGCAAGCCCCAGACCTGTCCATCCTTGCTCACGGCGTGCAGATATGAGGCCGTGAAGTCCTTGCGATCGAGCCGGTCGATCAGGTCGGTGACCGGAACGAGGCCATTCTTCGCCTGCATGAACGCAACCGCGCCTTCGATCGTGTTCATGATGTTGGGCGCTTCGCCCCGACGCAGCGCCGTGATCAGCCGCGTGTACATCGCACCGAACGGCACGGTTTCGAACTTGACCGTGAGGCCGCCCTGCTGCGGCGCGCATTCGTTAATCTGCTTCTGGATGACGTTCGCCTGCGAGGCCGTGGTCAGATTGGTCCAGAACGTCAGCTCCACCGCCGCGGCCGCCCCCGGCGTGGCGAGCGCCGCGATGCCGGCGAGCATGGCCCAGCGGAGCGTGCGCGCGACGCGACGCGCCTGCGGATTCATCATGTCACCCTCCCTTGCGCTTTCACTTCGGGGCTCGTTGTGTCGCGAGCCTTCTGACGTTTGCCGACGACGGCGGTCTCCACCGTCGTGGGACGTTCGCGGACCTCACGCGGCCTTCGCGATGTCGAGGTTCAATCCCTTGAGCGCCGCCCGAATGGCGGCCTTCTGCTCGGCGGAAGCCGGGGGCATCGG
>Ga0081539_10002334_pt1 | contig 27307 bp, 7 predicted proteins | sample TabmetS4T2R2_FD_71023 | JGI IMG/M metagenome (GOLD analysis project Ga0081539, IMG submission 71023) | Tabebuia heterophylla rhizosphere microbial communities from the University of Puerto Rico - S4T2R2 | ecosystem: Host-associated > Plants > Roots > Rhizosphere ...
CGGACGGGAGGTTGGTTGTACCCGTTCTCCAGCCCTACCGCGAGGATCACGACGCTGGGGGCAGAAATGGCGTCTAGCATCCGCGAAGCCTTCGCACTGGCGGGCGTCCGGATCTCGACCGAGTCGGAGCCGGAATCCCGTCCGAATTCGGACGGATCTGCGTTGGGCTGGCGGCAACGCTGGGGCATTCGAGATTTTGGAATCAGCCGCCATGCCGCCGAGCGTTACCGCGAGCGGTTCGGAAACGCCGGCGACAGTATCGACGCGGCCCGAGATCAGCTTCGCGCCCGTCTCGACGATGGACGCGTCCGATTTTGTCGCGAGCGCCCCCGCTGGTTGGTGATCGTTTCCAAGGTAGGCGGGCAGAATGCCGAGAACTCGGCTGGATTCCTCCTCGTTGACGACGAGATGGCCCTGCCGATCCGCAAGGGAACCTCTCAAAGTCATCCCTTCTACATCGTCACATGCATCGCCCGAATATGACTGATGGATCGGTGCCACGCCCGCCGTTGACCCCGGAGAGTGAAGGAACTATCACCCCGCATCGGCGGTACCACATTACGCACAGTGGTCGCAGATCTGAGAGGGAGTTTTTCTATTTCCACGAGGGTGAGCTAGAGGCACTTTCGCCGCGCCAGCGCCAGGTTCTGAAACTGCGGTCGGGGATGGTTGATGGCGAACCGCGAACGTTGGAGCAGACAGGACAGGAGCTGGGGATCAGGGCGGAGCGCGTGCGTCAGATCCAGTTCCGAGCTCTTTGGAAATGCCGAGAACAGCGGGAAGGGCCGCGGAACGCGACAGCTCCGTCGCCGCCCCGCTGAGAAGGGAGCAGCTGCCGGATCATGTGCGAAGACATCGATCAGCCAGCCGACGACTACTCGGGCAGGACCTTTGCCCAAGAGCTCGCCGATATGTACCGAGAAAACGCGCAGGCGGCCGATGCGGGTGGTTCGCTTCCCGACGGGTCTGAGCGAGTGGCGCAAACCTCCCTCGGCCGGCGTCCCGGGCAATCTTCTGGCGAAGGCCGGCCGCGGAAGGGCTCGAACCGAGTCAAGGATAGATAGAGCGCGCGCTAGGGATACTGATCACGCTGCGCGACCGTCCGCGGTGATCGGCGGAATGACCCCCAACGCCAACATTCATTGGTACGCGGGAGGTACTTGCGGCCGAGCGGCGAACCAAGTGCCCGAACACCCCCAGGCATTCCGATCACCCACACTCGGCGGGAATCCGGCGATCGCAACTGAATGGGCGACCTCTCAGCTCGACCTGGCGTCCGCGGAGCGGCGCTGGGATCCGCTGCCGCTCGTCGCGAGGCTCCTCGCCCGCACTCCTGACGATCGAGACTTGTGAGCCGGCGGCCCTCCCATAGAGCGATGCTTCATCGCGCCCGTGTCGAACTTGCGGCTCGTCTGCGCGCGCGCGCTCCCGAAATCGAGGAGTCCATCGTCTCCAAGGTTCGATCCATCTCGGAGTCTGAAGCCGGTCATCTACCCGAGTATGTGGAGGGGCTGAGGTCCGCCGTGGCAGAGGCGTTGGACTACGGCATCGGCGCTATTGAGCATGGTCAGGACTGGAACGCGCCCGCTCCGATAGCGGCCATCGGCCAGGCAAGACGCGCCGCAAGGACGGGCGTGAGGCTGGAGACGGTGCTGCGCCGATACACGGCGGGAGATCGCGAGCTTGCGATCTACGTCGTGGAAGAGGCGCACGGTCTACCTCACAAGCTTCGTCAGGAGATCGAACGGACCCAGAGTATGTCGGTGGACCGCTTGATAGAGGCGGTCGCATCCGAGTACCGATCGGAGTTGGACCGAATCGAGCGATCCCCAGCAACTCCTCTCGAAGAGCGAATCCGGCGACTTCTGGACGGTGACCTAACTGTCGATCTTGAGCCCGACTATGACCTCGGCTCGCGTCACGTCGGCGTGATCGCCAGGGGCACGACGGCCGAATCCGCGATCCGTCGAGCAGCGAAGGAGTTGGATTCACGATTGCTCGTCGCTCGAGGTATCAGCCCGAACCCGTCCGCCTGGCTATCGCGGTCAGGGGGCCTCGATGTTGGAGAGATCGAACGTGTAATTGCAGCCCTGACAACCACGGCATCATTTGCTTTCGGCGAGTCGAGGTCTGGCGTGGAAGGTTGGCGCCTCACCCACTTCGAAGCCCGGATGGCATTCGAAGCAATGAGACATGGCGGGGGCGGCCTGTCCATAGCTCGGGCCCGTGATGTCCTGCTGCAAGCAGCAGTCCTGCGAGACCAGGTGCTGACCCAGGCGCTGCTGACTACCTATATGAAACCCTTGGACGGGGACGGCGACGGGGACGAGAACGGAGAGAACCTGCGGCAAACGCTTCGCGCGTACCTTTCGACGGGGCTTCAGGCGAGCGCCGCGGCCGAGCTGCTCCCGGTACATCGAAAGACCGTGGAAAGCCGACTCCGGGAGATCGAGTCGCGACTTGGGCAGCGGATTGAAGATTGCCATGCCCAGATCGCCGTCGCACTCGAGGTTGAGGGACTGGTGCGGCCCGGGGCTTCTCCGAACGTTTCAGAAGTCAACGATGAACTTGATTCTGGCCCAGCGGACGGTGCGTAAGATGGCGAGCTTGTCAATTGGAATCAATCTGTGGTGAGTAAGCCTGACCTGTCAGCCAACTCTTTTGCGATCCTCGCGCTGCTCGAGGATCTGGGAGAAGCGAGCTCGTACGACTTGAAGCAGGCAGCGAGGTCGCTCGTCGACTTCTGGCCCCTCGCACACACGACCCTCTACGAGGAGCCGGCGCGCCTTGAGAAGCTTGGATACTTGACCTCGCAACTGGCCGCGGGCGGGCGACGTCGACGCATCTACACCGCCACCGCAAAAGGCCGAGAGGAGCTGCGTCGGTGGAGGGACGACCCGGCCGCCACCGCACCGCGCCTGCATGACGAAGGTTGGCTCAAGGCATTCGCTGCTGGCGATCTTTCAGCAATGCAGGAGCGGGCCTTACAGTGCGTTCAGATCAACGGGTCCGTGATTCGCAAAGCTCTCGGTCGCACATCGACCAGGTGAGCATCGGAAGAGGGCATCGGCGATGACGCGCGGCGATTTGCTGGCCGTTAGTGACCTGCATGTCGAGCACGACGAGAACCGCAGGTTGGTCGAAGCGATGAAGCCGAACTCAGACGAGGATTGGCTGCTGATCGCGGGGGACGTCGCAAACAGTCCCGAGCGCCTTCAATGGACCCTAGAGCTTTTAGCGTCTCGCTTTAGCAAGGTGATCTGGGTTCCTGGGAATCATGAGCTGCACTGCTACCCCGATGATTCGGCGAGCCTTCGAGGAGAGAACAGGTATCGGCATCTGATTGACCTTTGCAGGTCGCTTGGAGTCGTCACGCCCGAGGATCCCTATGAAATCTGGGAAGGAGCGTTAGGCCCGGTTCGGATCGTCCCCCTCTTCCTGCTTTACGACTATTCCTTCGGTTTCGATATCGCACCGACGACGGAGGAGGCCTTACAGCGTGCCTGGAGCGCCGGGGTTGTCTGCGACGATGAGTATCTCCTGCACCCCGATCCGCACCGCAGCCGCGGAGAGTGGTGCGCGGCAAGGCTCGAGGCGACGACGCTTCGCCTGGAACGCGACACGCCTCTGCCATCGGTGCTTCTGAATCACTTCCCGCTTCGGATCGAGCCCACCCGCAGTCTCATCAGGCGGGAGTTCGCGCAGTGGTGCGGAACCGCGCGAACGGCAGACTGGCACCGGCGATTTCGGGCCGCCGCGGTGGTCTACGGACATCTCCACATCAACCGCACGATGTGGCACGACGGCGTGCCATTTCACGAGGTCTCGATGGGGTACCCACGCGAGCGCCGTTTTCGGTCCGAGGGCTTCCGCCTATGTCGGGTACTGCAAAGCTGAGATTCCGGTGATGGCCTTCACATCCCGATCGGGTCCGGGGGGTCGAGTTGACCGACCTGCCTAAGGGGGCACCCTCGCTCAGTCCCACCGCCTACGTGATCCTCGGCCTGGTCCGGAACGAACCGCGCTCCGGCTACGAGATCAAGGCGATCGTCGACCACACGACGCGGTTCTTCTGGGCGGCCAGCTACGGCCAGATCTATCCGGAGCTGAAGCGGCTCTCGGAGGCCGGCTTGGTGGTCGGGGCCGACGCTCCGACCGGTGGCCGCCGGCGCACCGTCTACGAGATCACCGCCGACGGCGAGGAGGAGCTGCTCGCCTGGCTGCGCCGGCCGCCGACCACCTTCGAGATGCGCGAGGAAGGGTTCCTGAAGTTGTTCTTCGCCGACGCCCTGCCGCGCGAGGAGGTGCCGACGATCCTGCGCGCGATGCGGGAGCACCGGCTGCGCGCGCACGAGGACCTGCGCGCAATGGAACCGGCCGCGGCCGAGAAAAATGATCCGTTCCCATTGATGGTGCTGCGCAGCGGGCTCGAGTTCACCGAGTGGTCCGCCGGCTGGTGCGAGCGCATGGAAGCCGAGCTCCTGGCTCTTGAGGCCCGATCGGAGGGCAGGGAGACCTGATGGTCGACAGACCTTCTCCTCATGCCCGCCGCTCGACCACGTCTCGGCCCCACCTGCGTAGGTAGACCCTCGGCCTCGGGGGGCGAGGCACGCGCGGAGAGTGCCACGGTCCCCGGCTATTCCGGCGAGGAAGGTCCGGGCGCACTCCATATTGGCAATTCAACCCCGGGGTCGGTTACCACATTGGTGTAGCCGGATTCGGGATCAGCCGAGATACTGGGTATGTCAAAGGTTCGGGAAGGGAACCCACTGAGTTCTCGACCCGGCCTGGCAATAGGCAAGGGCCGAGACGTTAGGACGGGACGAGCAAAAAGCATCGCGTTTGAGCGGGGCGGGGGATGCCAGACAGGGGTGTCCTGCAGTTGCAGCTTGTAGCCACCGTGGCGCTCTTGGCGCGTAGTCGACGAGGACTTCGGGCCTTGTTGCTGGGGTTAAGCACGGTCTCGGAGGGAGGCGAATCAAGGGGCGGATGACAGAGGCGGGAGACAGGCATCGGGGCATCGACTCCCACGACCGACTTGATCGGCTGGGTCCGCACGCCCGGCTGGAGCGTCTCTGCGATCCAGGGACCCTCGAACTGATCCGCGGTCAGGTCGAGTCGCGCCACGGCGCCACCGAGGCGCGTCCCGGCGATGGAGTCGTCGCTGGTATTGGCCGCGTCGAAGGTCGACCTGTCGCTTGCTACGCGCAGGATGGGGCCTATATGGCGGGTTCCCTCGGCGAGGCGCATGCCGAGACGATCGTCCGAGTATTGGAGCTTGCAGCGAAACGCCGGTCCCCGGTCGTCAGCTTCATCGAATCCGCTGGCGCCCGGGTGCAGGAGGGCACGTTCGCGCTGGACGGCTATGCCGCGATCTTTCGCAGGAATGTAGACCTCTCTCGGAAGGTTCCGCAGATCTCCGTCGTCAGCGGTGTCTCGGCGGGCGGTGGGTGCTACGCCCCTGCGTTAACCGATTTCGTCGTGATGGTCCAGGACGCCTCGCTGTTTCTCACCGGCCCGGGAGTCGTGAGGGAAGTGGCAGGAGAGGACGTAAGCCGCGCCGAGCTGGGAGGGCGGAGGGTCCATGAGCGAAATGGGGTTTGTCACCTCGTTTCGGATTGCGATCGCGCGAGCGCCAAAGATGTCCGGACGCTGTTGAGCTATCTACCCCGTGAGGTGGGCGGCGACCTCCCGTCGGCGGCCGCATGTGCCCCCGCGCGATCGAATCCGGGTACTGCAGTTCCTAACCGCGCGCGATCCGTATACGACGTCCGCGATGTCATGGCTGGGCTCGTCGATGCCGACTCCGTGTTGGAGATAGCACCGCGCTGGGCGCGGAGCATCTTCACCGGCTTCGCGCGCCTTGAAGGTCTTCCGGTGGGGGTCATTGCCAATCAGCCTCGCTATCTAGGCGGGGTACTCGATAGCGAGTCGTCGCAGAAGGGCGCGCGGTTTGTCGAGGTCTGCGATCGGTTTGGTGTGCCTCTGATAGTCCTGGTTGATACGCCTGGCTTCATGCCCGGCCGCCGACAGGAGCGTGCCGGCGTGATCAGGCTGGGGGCGACTCTCGTCCACGCCTTCGCTGCGGCAACAGTTCCGCGCGTCACCGTGATTCTCCGGAAGGCGTTCGGCGGCGCGTACATCACTATGAACGCGAGGGGTCTCGGAGCCGATGCTGTATTCGCATGGCCGGGGGCTGAAGTGGGGGTGATGGGCGCTGAGTCGGCCGTTGGCGTCACCCACGGACGGGAGCTCGCCCAACGAGGGGACGCGGTCGTTCACCGTGTCGCCCTCGCAAGCGCCTACAGCGAAGAGCACCTAAACGTTCGCTCGGCGGCGAGGCGCGGGGTTGTCGACGAAGTGATCGAGCCAGCCGAGACTCGGCAGCGGCTTGTCGGCGCTTTGCGTTTCGCCACAGGTGCGAGATCCCGGGAAGACACGTCGCGGTCAGAGGAGCCGCTCTTCTCAGAGGTTTACGGATGAGGGATGTGTCGCGTTGGAAGAGGTTCGCCCTCCGCGGGCGCCGTGAGACCAACTTGTGGTCCGCCCGGTGATTGAGGAAATCTTGCCACCGGCCGCGTCGGTTGCTTCACGTACCGACGATCGCGGGCCCGTTGACCTCTTCGCAGAGGAGGAGGACGTGGTTAGGGATGCGGTTCCGAAACGGCGCGCCGAGTTCGCGACTGGTCGTGCCTGTGCCCGGGAGGCCCTGGGAGCGATCGGCATTCCGCCGTCGCCCATCCTTCAAGGTGATCAGGGCGAGCCAAGCTGGCCCACTGGGGTGGTCGGAAGCATCACCCATTGCGTCGGGTATCGAGCGTCCGCGGTAGCGCGCATCGAGGATCTGCGGACGCTCGGGATCGACGCTGAGCCCAATGCTCCGCTGCCGCACGGCGTCCTTGCGGATATCGCACTTCCCGACGAGCGCAAGGCGCTCGAGGAGCATGCCGGCCAGAACCGACGTGTTTGCTGGGACCGCCTCCTTTTCTGCGCCAAGGAGGCGATCTATAAGGCCTGGTTCCCGGTGATGCGCAGCTGGTTGGGCTTTCACGACGCCCTCGTCGACTTCGACATCCATACCGGCGGGTTCCGTGGGGTCCTCGTTGCTCCGGAAGAAGCAGTCGACCAGGATTTGCGGACCCTTACCGGGAAGTGGCTCGTTCGAGAGGACAAGCTGCTCGCGGCCGTCACTGTTCCGGGGGTCTCGGCGGAAGGGCTTCGAGCTTGAGCAGGGTGACGTCCGCAATCGCGGTGGTCGGGATCGCCTGCCGCTTCCCCCGCGCGCACAACTCCTCTGAGTTCTGGCACCTTTTGGCCACCGGGCAAAGCGCCGTGGGCGAGACCCCGCCCGGCCGGGGGGCGACCGCTGCGGAACTGGGTGGCGGGACGGCCCCCGGAGAGGCGCCGGGACTGCGCTTCGGCGCCTACCTCGATCGGGTCGACCAGTTCGACCCGGCTTTCTTTGGGATATCGCCTCGTGAGGCCTCGGCGATGGATCCACAGCAGCGGCTCGTCCTCGAGCTCGCATGGGAGGCTCTGGAGGACGCCGGAGTTGTTCCCGATGCTCTGCGTGGCGACCAGGCGGGCATCTTCCTGGGGGCGATCGCCAGCGACTACGCGAGCCTGACCTACAGGCATGGGCCGGAAGCGGTCGGCAGGCACACTCTCACCGGATTGCACCGCGGGATCATCGCCAACCGGGTCTCCTACACGCTGGGTTTGACCGGACCCAGCCTGACGTTCGATTCCGCCCAGTCGTCAGGGCTGGTCGCTGTGCATTTCGCGTGCGAGTCGCTATTGCGCGGTGAGAGCACCCTCGCCGTCGCGGGCGGCGTCCACCTCAATCTCGACCCGCAAGTGGCGCTCGGCGCCGCGGAGTTCGGCGGGCTGTCCCCCGATGGACGTTGCTTTACCTTCGACTCGCGCGCCAACGGTTACGTTAGGGGCGAGGGGGGCGGTCTCGTCGTTCTGAAACCGTTGGCAGCCGCCCAGGCGGCCGGCGATCAGGTTTACGGCGTCATCCACGGAAGCGCCTTGAACAACGACGGCTCCAGCCCCGGCCTGACCGTCCCGGACAGGGCCGCTCAGGAACAGGTGGTGAGAACTGCGTTCGAACGCGCCGGCGTCGAGCGGTCCGACGCCCAGTATGTGGAGCTCCATGGCACGGGAACGGCGGTTGGCGATCCGATCGAGGCGGCAGCGTTGGGTGGCGTCCTCGGGTCGACCCGCGTTGACGGCGATCCGCTGCTGGTCGGATCGGCGAAGACGAACATTGGACACCTGGAGGGTGCAGCGGGCATTGCCGGCCTGATCAAGGTGATGCTGGCGATTGACCGGCGCCAGCTCCCTGCCAGCCTCAATTTCGACCAGCCGAACCCGGAGATCCCGCTCGAGAAGCTCGGCCTTCGGGTTCAGGAGAGCCACGGGCCATGGCCCGACGAGGACCGACCTTTAGTGGCGGGCATCAGCTCGTTCGGCGTCGGAGGCACGAACTGCCACGTCGTGGTCGGAGAGTCGCCCAGAGCGACGGTCAGGCGCCCTGCCGGGAGGGGCATCCGTCAGCTGGACCCCTGGGTGCCGGTGCCCCTTTCGGCGAAAACGCGACCCGCACTGCGCGAGGCGGCCGTCAACCTCGCCCGGTATCTCCGGCAGGAGGTGACGCTCGAGCCGACGGACGTCGCCTATTCGTGTGCGACTACCCGGACGGCGTTCGTCCACCGGGCCGTCGTCGTCGGCCGGGATCGTGAGGAGATCCTCGATGCGCTCGACTCGGTCGGAACGCACGGGGTTGCCGCAAAGCGTGCGCTTCGCGGCAACGCTCGCTATGACCAGTCGCCCGTCTTTCTCTTCCCAGGCCAAGGATCGCAGTGGGAGGGAATGGCGCTTGACCTGCTCGAGGGGTCGCCGGTCTTCGCGGAAAACTTCGCCGCGTGTGACGAGGCGCTCGCGCCTCATATCGATTGGTCGCTCACCGATGTCCTGAAGCAAAGCGACGACGCGCCGTCGATCGAGCGCATCGACGTTGTCCAGCCGGTCCTCTTCGCAGTGATGGTTTCCCTTGCCGCACTCTGGCGGGCCTGCGGTGTGCATCCGGCTGCGGTGGTCGGCCATTCCCAGGGCGAGATCGCGGCCGCTCATGTCGCCGGCGGTCTCTCGCTTGACGACGCTGCAATGCTCGCAGTACTCCGCAGCCGCATCATCTCCAGGCTCGCGGGGAAGGGCGGCCTCGTCACCATCGCCCTCGGTCCTCGCGAGCTGAAATCGCTGCTTGAACCCTGGGGGCAGCGGATCGAAATTGCCGCCCACAACGGCCCCTCCGCAACCGTCCTGGCGGGCGATCGCGAGGCCCTCGACGGGCTACTGGCCGCGTGCGCGGGGGCCGATATTCGCGCCCGCGAGATCCCTTCCGCGATCGCCTCGCACTCGGCCTACGTGGAGGAGTTGCGCGATGAGGTGCTCGCGACTCTGGCCCCACTCGCGCCGCGGAGTGGCGAAATCCCATTCCACTCCACCGTCACCGGGGAGCTGCTGGATACGGCCGAGCTCGATGCTTCCTATTGGTATCGAAACCTGCGAGAAACGGTTCGTTTCGAGGAGGTCATCCGGCACCTGCTCGGGCAGGGGAATCACCGCTTCGTCGAGGTCAGTCCCCATCCGGTCTTCGGCTTCGCGGTGGGGGAGACGATCGAAGCTTCGATGAAGGCTCCCTCCGACGCACGGGTGATCGGGACGCTCCGCCGCGATGAGCCTGGGCCAGAACGGTTCGCGCGGTCGCTCGCAGAAGCGCACGCGATTGGTTGCGACGTCGACTGGGAGGAGTTCTGGGCGGACAGCGGAGCCAGGCACGTTTCCCTGCCCACCTATCCGTTCCAACGAAAGCGCTACTGGTTCGGGGGAGCCGAGAGAGGCGATCGGTCTACGCCGGCTGAACCGCCGCTCGTCGGAGATGAGAGGGCGCCGAGCGATGGTGCCGAGTCCTTCGCCGCGCAGATGGTTGGTCTGCCCGAGGCCGACCGTGAGAATTTCGCGCTGAACCTGGTCCGTTCGGAGATCGCCGCCATCCTCGGTGAGGACTCGGCCGAAGACGTAGATCCCCAGCGGTCGTTCAAGGAGCTCGGTTTCGACTCCGTCGCTTCGGTCGAGTTGCGGGAACGCCTACGCTCGGCGACCGATCTGAGCCTCCCCGCGCCGGTCGTCTACAACCACCCGACTCCATCAAGACTCGCCGACGTCCTTCGCCGACTCGCAACGGGAGCGCCGGAGCCGAAGGAGCGGAACCTTCCTCAATCTCTGCTCGAGGAGGAGGCGGTCGCGATCGTCAGCATGTCGTGTCGCTTCCCTGGGGGTGCGGAATCCCCCCGGGAGCTCTGGGACCTGGTCGCGTCGCAGCGGGACGCCGTAAGTGGATTCCCGACCGATCGCGGGTGGGATCTTGAGCGTCTCTTCGATCGAGATCCCGACAAAACCGGGACGTCGTTCACCCGGGAAGGAGGCTTTCTCTCGGCGCCCGGCGATTTTGATGCCGACTTCTTCGGCGTTTCGCCGCGCGAGGCGACGGCGACGGATCCGCAACAGCGATTGCTTCTGGAGACGAGCTGGGAGGCGATCGAGAGCGGCGGTCTCGACCCCGACTCCCTCGCCGCCACCAAGACCGGGGTCTACGTCGGGGTTAGCCCTCAGGATTATGGCGGCGGGGCGGAGTCACCAGACCCAGGCGGTCTCGAGGGCTATCGCCTGACTGGAAGCTCGCCGAGCGTCGCCTCCGGCCGCGTCGCCTACACCCTCGGCCTCGAGGGCCCGGCGATCACCGTCGACACCGCCTGCTCCTCCTCGCTGGTGGCGACGCACCTGGCCGCGCAGGCGCTGCGTTCGGGCGAATGCGATCTCGCCCTCGCAGGCGGGGCAACCGTGCTGGCGACGCCGACCGTCTTCACCGAGTTCTCCCGACAGCGGGGCCTCGCCGCTGACGGGCGCAGCAAGTCCTTCGCCGAGGCGGCGGACGGAGTCGCCTGGGCCGAGGGCGTCGGCATGCTGGTGCTCGAGCGCCTCTCCGACGCCGAACGAAACGGTCACCCGATCCTGGCCACGATCAAGGGTTCGGCGGTCAACCAGGACGGCGCCTCCAATGGCCTCACCGCCCCCAACGGCCCGTCGCAGGAACGGGTGATTCGCCAGGCGCTCGCGAATGCCGGCCTCGAGCCTAAGGACGTCGACGTAGTCGAGGCCCACGGCACCGGCACCACGCTCGGCGATCCGATCGAGGCCGGGGCGCTGCTGGCGACCTACGGTCAGGATCGTGGAGACAAGGGCCCGCTGAAGCTCGGCTCGATCAAGTCGAACATCGGCCATACCCAGGCCGCCGCCGGCGTCGCTGGCGTGATCAAGATGGTCGAAGCGATGCGCCACGGCGAGCTGCCGCGCACCCTGCACGTCGACGCCCCCTCGTCGAAGATCGACTGGGAGGTGGGGGAGATCGAGCTGCTGACCGAGCCCGAGGAGTGGCAGTCCAACGGTCGGCCGCGCCGCGCCGGAGTCTCCTCCTTCGGCATCAGCGGCACCAACGCCCACCTGATCCTGGAGGAGGGTCCGGGTGAGGGGCCTTTGGGTAAGGCGGACCCTCTCCGACCAGTTAACGGTCAGTTCGTGCTGCCGATCTCGACCAAAACGAAGTCGGCCTTGCGCGCGGCGGCAGCCAACTTTGCGGCGCACATCCGCGCAAACCCAGAGCTGGATCTGGCGGACCTGGGGTTCTCCCTTGCTACGACGCGGGCGCTTTTCGAGCGTCGCGCCGTTGTCATGGGAGCTGATCGCGGAGAGATCCTCGATGTCCTGGAGGGCTTTGCCGCTGGCCGAGCGAACCCGAACGCAGTCGAGGGATCGCCCAAGGAGGGGACCAAGCTCGCCTTCCTGTTCACCGGGCAGGGTGCCCAAAGAGCCGGGATGGGGAAGGGGCTCCTCGCGTCCTCGCCGATCTTCGCCGACGCCCTGAACGAGGTCTGCGAGATCCTCGACCCCCACCTCGAGCGGCCCGTCAAGGAGCTGCTCTACGAGGCCGACGCCGAGGATCTCGACCGAACCGAGCACGCCCAGCCCGCCCTCTTCGCGATCGAGGTGGCCCTGTTCCGCCTGCTCGAGCATCTCGGCCTGAAGCCCGACCTGCTCGCTGGCCACTCGATCGGCGAGATCGCCGCCGCCCACGTCGCCGGCGTCTTCGACCTGCCCGATGCCGCCAAGCTGGTCGCCGCCCGCGGCCGCCTGATGGGCGAGCTGCCCGCCGGCGGGGCGATGGTCGCGATCGAGGCCACCGAGGAGGAGGTCGCAAAGGCGATCGCGGACAGAGAGGACGAGCTGGCGATCGCCGCGGTGAACGGCCCCAGCTCGGTCGTCGTCTCCGGCACCGAGGGCGCCGCGCTCGAGATCCAGGCCCACTTCGACGACCAGGGCGCCCGGACCAAACGCCTCCCGGTCTCTCACGCCTTCCACTCGCCGCTGATGGACCCGATGCTCGAGGAGTTCGCCACCGTCGCCGAGGGCCTCACACTGCGGGAGCCCCGGATCCCGATTGTTTCCGACCTGACTGCGGAAATTCTCTCGGCGAATCAGGCAACCGATCCTGCCTATTGGGTCCGGCATGTCCGCGAGCCGGTGCGCTTCGCCGACATGGTCTCGACGCTCGTCGAGCGAGGCGCCGGAGCGTTCCTAGAGCTCGGCCCCGACCCGGTTCTGTCGGCGATGGCTCACGACTGCGTGGAGGACTCGGAGGCTTTCGCGTTCATTCCCGTCCTGCGAGCCGGCCGGTCCGAAGCCGACGCGATGCCGATCGCCGTCGCACGGGCGCATGCGGCTGGCGCAACGGTCGACTGGGAGCTGTTCTTCGCGGGCGCGGCGGTCAGTTCGGTTCCCCTTCCCACTTACCCCTTCCAGCACCGCCGCTATTGGCGGCCGGCCTCCTCTATGGCCGGTAACGTCGGCGCTGCGGGCCTGCGCGATGCCGAGCACCCGCTGCTTGGGGCGGCGATCGAGGACCCCTCCCGCGGTGGAATCACGCTGTCCGGGCGCCTCTCGCTGCAGACGCATCCCTGGCTGGCGGACCACGTGGTTGCCGGCGAGGTGATCCTTCCCGGTTCGGCCTTCGTCGAGCTGGCGCTCAAGGCCGCCGCCGAGGCCGAGGCGCCGGTCGTCGAGGAGCTGACGATCCAGGCTCCGCTGCTGCTGCCCGAGGAGGGGGCGGTGCAGATCCAGGTCTTGCTCTCGGGCCCGGACGACCAAGGCCGTCGCGAGATTTCCGTTCACTCGCGTGTCGAGGGGGAGGAAGGGGAGTGGATGCACAACGCGGAGGGCGGCCTCTCGATCGAGGCACCGATGCCGGCAGCCGCTATGACGGTCTGGCCGCCCGAGGGATCTGAGCCGGTACCGATCGACGACATCTATGACGAATTCGCGGCCGCCGGCTTCGAGTACGGCCCCGCATTCCAGGGACTAACCCGGGCCTGGCGTATCGGCGAGCGGGTTCTCGCCGAAGTCACTCTTCCTCCGGACCAGGCTCCTACCGCCAGCGGCTTCGGAGTGCATCCGGCGCTCATGGATGCGGCATTGCAGGGCGTACACCTGATCCGAGAGCGCGGCGTCGTGGAGCTGCCATTCGCGTGGCGGGGGATCTCGCTGGAGGCGGCTAGACCCAGCCGGATGCGGGTCGAGATCGTCCCCAGGGCTGAAGCGGAAGTCTCACTTTCCTTTGCCGATGCAGATGGGACGCCCCTGGGGTCAGTGGCCGGCCTCGCGATGCGGCCGCTTCCGAGTGGTGCGATCCCGGCCACGAGCGCAACCGCCGGGGACATCCTCGATTGCGGCTGGGTGGAGCTTTCCCTGCCGACGGCATCTGCCGATGCCGCGCCGATCGAGATCTGGCGATGGGAGCCGCCGGACAACGGCGATCAAGGGTCCGTGGCCGCCGAAGCCGCGACGTTGGCGGCGTTGGAGAAGGTGCAGCGGTGGCTGGTCGATGCGCCTCCGGATTCGAGATTGGCGCTCCTGACGCGAGACGGAATCAGCGCCGAGGATGGCGAGCCGGGCGATCTCGCCGTCGGCGCTCTCTGGGGTCTCGTTCGCTCTGCGCAGGCCGAGCACCCGGGCCGCTTCACGCTCATCGACACCGACGGAACCGATGGCTCTCTCGCCGCCCTGCCGGCGGCGCTCGCGATCGACTCCGAGCCCCAGCTGGCGCTGCGCGAGGGGGCGGTGCTTGCCCCTCGCCTCGCCCGCGTGTCCGTGGAACGGCTCGGGACTGCAGAGCGGCCGCTTGATCCAAATCGGACCGTATTGATCAGCGGCGGGACGGGCACCGTCGGCTCGCTGATTGCGCGCCGTCTCGTGGAACGACACGGCGCCCGCCATCTGCTGCTCGTGAGCAGAGCGGGCCGGGACGCTACCGGCGCGTCGCAGCTCTGCAAGGACCTTGCCGAGCTGGGCGCCGATGCGTCCGTCGTGTCATGCGACCTGTCGGATCGGCGGCAGCTGGAGTACCTGCTGGCGGCGATTCCGGGGTCAAGGCCCCTCGGCGCGGTGATCCACGCCGCAGGGCTTCTTGACGACGCCACCGTCGAACGCATGGAGCCCAGCCAGGTCGCGCGCGTGTTCAGCGCGAAGGCGCAGGCTGCTTGGCACCTTCATGAGTTGACCGCCGGATCGGATCTGACGACCTTCGCGATGTTCTCCTCAGTTGTCGGCTCGCTCGGGGGGGCCGGTCAGGCCGGCTACGCGGCCGCGAACTCTTTCCTCGACAGCTTGGCCCGACGGCGCCGCGCCGAAGGGCTGCCGGGACTTTCTATCGCCTGGGGGCTCTGGCTGAGGGAGAGCGTGATGTCCTCCGGCCTGGGAAAAAGTGACAGGGCGCGGGTTCGCCGGGCGGGCATCGCGGCCCTACCGGACGACCAGGGCCTGGCGCTGTTTGATCGGGTGCTGGACGCGGGGCGGCCTCACCTGCTGGCACTGCGCCTCGACCTCGCAGAGTTGCGCTCGCAGGCCTCGACTGGCGATCTCCCAGCCATTTTCAGCGGTCTGATCCGAAGGAGGCCTCGTCCTCGCGCCGCGGTTGGGACGCTGACGGAAAAGCTCGTCGACGTACCCGAGGCCGAGCGCGAGGGGGTCGTGCTCGACCTCGTTCGGGCCGAGGCGGCATCGGTGCTTGGCCATGGCTCGGCCGACGACATCGCGTCCGATCGCGCCTTCAAGGATCTCGGATTCGACTCGCTGTCCGCTGTCGAGCTACGGAATCGCTTGAGCGCGATCTCCGGGGTTCGACTCACCGCGACCGTTGTTTTCGACCACCCGACCCCGGCTGCGATTGCGGCTCATGTCCTGGCCGAGGCGATGCCGAGCGCGTCCGCGGGAAAGGCCCTGGTACGCACCCAGGCAATCGACGAGCCGGTCGCGATCGTGGGCATGGCGTGCCGCTATCCGGGCGGGGCATCCTCTCCTGAGCAGCTCTGGAGGTTGAGCGCCGATGGCCGGGACGGCATCTCCGAGTTCCCCGCTGACCGAGGCTGGGACCTCGGCCAGCTCTACGCGCCGGACCCTGACGTTCCTGGGACCAGCTACGTGCGAGAGGGAGGGTTCATGCCGGGGGCCGACGAGTTCGATCACGAGTTCTTCGCGATCTCCCCGCGCGAGGCACTTGCCATGGATCCGCAGCAGCGCCTGCTCCTGGAAAGCTCCTGGGAGGCGCTCGAAGCCGGTGGCATCAACCCGCTGCTCTTGCGGGGCGGCCGGGCAGGGATCTTCGCCGGGGTCATGCACCACGACTACGGAGGTCGCACCGTGCCCCCGGCGGATCTCGAGGGGTACGTCAGCACCGGTATCGCTGGGAGCGTCGCCTCCGGCCGCGTCGCCTACACCCTCGGCCTCGAGGGCCCGGCGATCACCGTCGACACCGCCTGCTCCTCCTCGCTGGTGGCGACGCACCTGGCCGCGCAGGCGCTGCGTTCGGGCGAATGCGATCTCGCCCTCGCAGGCGGGGCAACCGTGCTGGCGACGCCGACCGTCTTCACCGAGTTCTCCCGACAGCGGGGCCTCGCCGCTGACGGGCGCAGCAAGTCCTTCGCCGAGGCGGCGGACGGAGTCGCCTGGGCCGAGGGCGTCGGCATGCTGGTGCTCGAGCGCCTCTCCGACGCCGAACGAAACGGTCACCCGATCCTGGCCACGATCAAGGGTTCGGCGGTCAACCAGGACGGCGCCTCCAATGGCCTCACCGCCCCCAACGGCCCGTCGCAGGAACGGGTGATTCGCCAGGCGCTCGCGAATGCCGGCCTCGAGCCTAAGGACGTCGACGTAGTCGAGGCCCACGGCACCGGCACCACGCTCGGCGATCCGATCGAGGCCGGGGCGCTGCTGGCGACCTACGGTCAGGATCGTGGAGACAAGGGCCCGCTGAAGCTCGGCTCGATCAAGTCGAACATCGGCCATACCCAGGCCGCCGCCGGCGTCGCTGGCGTGATCAAGATGGTCGAAGCGATGCGCCACGGCGAGCTGCCGCGCACCCTGCACGTCGACGCCCCCTCGTCGAAGATCGACTGGGAGGTGGGGGAGATCGAGCTGCTGACCGAGCCCGAGGAGTGGCAGTCCAACGGTCGGCCGCGCCGCGCCGGAGTCTCCTCCTTCGGCATCAGCGGCACCAACGCCCACCTGATCCTGGAGGAGGGTCCGGGTGAGGGGCCTTTGGGTAAGGCGGACCCTCTCCGACCAGTTAACGGTCAGTTCGTGCTGCCGATCTCGACCAAAACGAAGTCGGCCTTGCGCGCGGCGGCAGCCAACTTTGCGGCGCACATCCGCGCAAACCCAGAGCTGGATCTGGCGGACCTGGGGTTCTCCCTTGCTACGACGCGGGCGCTTTTCGAGCGTCGCGCCGTTGTCATGGGAGCTGATCGCGGAGAGATCCTCGATGTCCTGGAGGGCTTTGCCGCTGGCCGAGCGAACCCGAACGCAGTCGAGGGATCGCCCAAGGAGGGGACCAAGCTCGCCTTCCTGTTCACCGGGCAGGGTGCCCAAAGAGCCGGGATGGGGAAGGGGCTCCTCGCGTCCTCGCCGATCTTCGCCGACGCCCTGAACGAGGTCTGCGAGATCCTCGACCCCCACCTCGAGCGGCCCGTCAAGGAGCTGCTCTACGAGGCCGACGCCGAGGATCTCGACCGAACCGAGCACGCCCAGCCCGCCCTCTTCGCGATCGAGGTGGCCCTGTTCCGCCTGCTCGAGCATCTCGGCCTGAAGCCCGACCTGCTCGCTGGCCACTCGATCGGCGAGATCGCCGCCGCCCACGTCGCCGGCGTCTTCGACCTGCCCGATGCCGCCAAGCTGGTCGCCGCCCGCGGCCGCCTGATGGGCGAGCTGCCCGCCGGCGGGGCGATGGTCGCGATCGAGGCCACCGAGGAGGAGGTCGCAAAGGCGATCGCGGACAGAGAGGACGAGCTGGCGATCGCCGCGGTGAACGGACCCGGCTCGGTCGTGATCTCCGGCGCCGAGGAAGCAGCTCTCGAGATCCAGGCCCAGTTCGACGAGCAAGGCGCCCGCACCAAACGCCTGCAGGTCTCCCACGCCTTCCACTCGCCGTTGATGGATCCGATGCTGGCCGAGTTCGAGAAGGTGGCGCGAGACCTTGACTACGGCGAGCCGAAGATCCCGATCGTCTCGACCGTGAGCGGCGAGATCCTGACCGCCGAGCAGGCGACCGACCCCGCCTACTGGGTCTCCCAGGTGCGCCGGGCGGTGCGCTTCGCCGACGCCGTCGCGACTCTCGACGAGCAGGGCGCCGCCACTTACCTGGAGCTCGGCCCCGACCCGGTGCTGAGCGCGATGGCCGCGACGGCACTGCCCGAGGACTCCGCGGCGGTGCTGACCCCGACCCTGCGGGAGGGGCGCGAGGAGTCCCAGACCGTGACCATGGCGCTTGCCGCCGCCCACGCCGCCGGCGCTTCGGTCGACTGGGCTGCGCTTTACCCAGGCGCCGGCCGCGTTGGTCTCCCGACCTACCCCTTCCAACGGGAGCGGTTTTGGCTGGATTCGCTGGCTGGTCCTGCAAGCGCCAGCACCCTCGGCCAGACCGAGCTCAAGCACCCACTCCTCGGCGCCGTCCTCGAGGACCCGGCCGGCGAAGGGATGACCCTCACGGGTCGCATCTCGCTCGCGACCGATCCCTGGCTCGCCGACCACGCCGTCGCCGGAACGGTCCTGCTGCCCGGTACCGCCTTCGTGGAGATGGCGCTCTGCGCCGCCGAGCAAGTCGGTTGCGAGGCGATCGAGGAGCTGACCCTGCAGGCGCCGCTGATCCTGCCCGATTCCGGGGCCGTCCAGCTGCAGCTCACCCTGTCGGCGGTCCACGACGATGAGCGCCGCGAGATCTCGATCTATTCCCGCGCCGAGGACCACGACGAGGAGGCGGGGGAGTGGACCCTGCACGCGACTGGCACCCTCGGTGCCAAGCTTCTCGAGCCTGCCGATCCGCCCGAGGCGTGGCCGCCCCCGGGGGCCGAGCCGATTGAGATCGACGACCTCTACGAGCGCCTCGCCGAGCGCGGGTTCGAATACGGGCCCGCGTTCCAGGGGCTAACCGCCGCCTGGCGGGGGGGCGATGACCTTTACGGGGAGGTAGAGCTTGACGCCGACGCCGCCAATGGTTTCGCGATCCACCCAGCGCTTCTTGACAGTGCATTCCACGTCGGACTCGAGCAGAGTCTGGAGGGTTCCCGACCCGCCCTGCCGTTCTCGTGGCGCGGAGTAAGCGTCTGCTCCATCGGGGCGAAGGCGCTTCGGGTGCGTCTCGGCACCGAGCAGGACGGTTTTAGCTTGGAGGCGAGCGACGAGATGGGCGCCCATGTCGCTACGGTCGAGTCCGTGGTCGTCCGGGAGGTCGACCCAGCACAGCTGCAGGGTGGGCTGTCAGACAAGCGGCTCCTGCATCGAGTTCAATGGCGGGAGCGAAGCTCCGCCGACCTCGGAGCGCCAGCTCCCGTGGAGATCGACAGCGTGGACGATCTTGACGATTTGGAGGCGCCCGAGCTCGTCCTCTTCGATGCCCGGCGCCCGGGCGGCCAGAAGGATCTCCCGGAGGCGGCGCGGGCTAACACCCGACGTGCCGTCGGGTTGATTCGACGCTGGCTCGAAGACAAGCGCTTTCAGCAATCGCAACTTGTGTTCCTGACCGCGGGCGCTATCGCCGTCGAGAAGGGCGAGGAGCCCGACATGGCGGCAGCGCCCCTACCTGGTCTGTTGCGATCGGCCAGCTCAGAGCATCCCAGCCGGTTCGCCCTCATCGACATCGATCGGAGCGAGCCTTCTGAGGCCGCACTCTCGGCCGCTCTAGGACTTGCTGCCGCTGAGCCTCAGATTGCTCTACGGGAGGGGCGGCTGTTGGTTCCACGTCTGACCCGAGCGGGTGACCTATCTACGCGGCCTGCCTGGGACAGCGAGCCGTCGCGCGCGCGATGGAGCACTTGGAGCCAGTCGGTGTTTAAGAGCCCCTCGGGCTGGTTCGAGGACGGGCCAGTCGAGCTGATCGATCGCTCGAGGACGATTTTGATCACTGGAGGTCTAGGAGCCCTTGGCGCGTTGGTCGCTCGCTACTTGGTCGAGTGCCATGAAGCCCGCCATCTGGTGCTCACCAGTCGTCGGGGGTCCGACGCTGAGGGCGCTAAGGACCTGGCCGAGGAGTTGGAGCGGCTCGGCGCCGAGGTCAGGATCGCCGCCTGTGACGTCGGCGACCGTACGCAAGTCTCGACCCTGTTGCGCTCCATTGACACCGAGCATCCGCTCGACGCGATCTTCCACATCGCCGGCGTGCTTGACGACGGGCTCTTGGAGACGCTGGACGATGAGCGACTAGAACGCGTCATGCGGCCAAAGGTTGATGCGGCTTGGCATCTGCACGAGCTGACCTGCGGATTAGAACTCAAGGCGTTTGTGATGTTCTCGTCAGCAGCCGGCCTGATCGGCGGCGCCGGCCAAGCCAACTACGCCGCTGCGAACGCCTTCCTCGACGCACTCGCCGCACATCGGCAGGCACTCGGCTTGCCCGGCACCTCTCTGGCGTGGGGTCTCTGGGACGAGCGCAGTGAGGGCCTGGGGACGCACTCGGAGGAGGAGCGCATCCAGATGGTGGCCCAGATTCGTAGCCGTCTTGGTTTTGCCCCACTCTCCTCAGGGCAAGGGCTTGACCTTCTCGACACCTGTATCGGCCCTTGGGAGCCGCTGTTAGCACCGGTCCGCTTCGATTCCGGTTCCTTGCGCGCCCAGGCCGACGCCGGCACGCTCCCCCCACTGTTGCGAGAGCTGGTTCGCGATAGCTCGATCCGAAGCGCACCGGCGGCCCGCTCTTCCCTCGCGACCAGGCTGCTCGCCGTCCCCGAGGTCGAGCGCGAGCCACTGTGCCTACAGGTGGTCCGAACGGAGGTTGCGGCCGTCCTCGGTTACGGCTCCCCAGGAGAGATTGAAGCCGGGCGTGCCTTCAAGGATCAAGGCTTCGACTCTCTTGCTGCAGTCGAGCTTCGGAACCGGTTGAAGGGTCAGACCGGACTGGACTTGTCGTCCACCGTCGTCTTTGACTACCCAACCCCCGCAGCACTCGCCGCGCACCTGATGGAGAAGGCGAACGTCTCGGGCGCGAGTCGGCAGGTAGCCGTCAAAGCGCAAACGAAGGAGGAGCCAGTCGCGATCGTCGGCATGGCCTGCCGCTACCCCGGTTCGGTGAATACCCCAGAGGAGATGTGGACGCTGCTGGACGCCGGCGCCGACGCGATCACCAATTTCCCCGACGACCGCGGTTGGGACCTCAACCGCCTCTACAGCCAGGACCCAGACGTCCCCGGCACCTCCTACGCGATCGAGGGGGGGTTTCTCGGCGATGCCTGGGGTTTCGACGCAGAGTTCTTCGGCATCGCGCCTCGTGAGGCGGCCAGCGCTGACCCCCAGCAGCGACTACTGCTCGAAGGATGCTGGGAGGCTTTGGAGGACGCGGGCATCGATCCGGCATCGCTGCGCGGTAGCCAGGCGGGCGTCTTCGCGGGGGTCATGTACCAGGACTACGGTTCGATCACTGAGGGCGTTGCCCCCGGCATGTCCGGCAGTGTGGTCGCCGGGCGGGTTTCCTACACCCTCGGCCTCGAGGGCCCGGCGCTGGCCGTCGACACCGCCTGCTCCTCATCTCTCGTGGCGATGCACTTGGCGGCGCAGGCGCTTCGAGGAGGCGAGTGCGACCTTGCGCTCGCCGGAGGGGTGACGGTCTTGTCGACGCCGGGTGTCTTCGCCTTCTTCTCCCGTCAGCGTGGCCTAGCAGCCGACGGCCGCTGCAAGTCCTTCTCGGACGCAGCAGACGGGGTGGGATTCGCCGAGGGCGTTGGGGTTCTCGCCTTGGAGCGGCTCTCTGACGCCGAACGAAAGGGCCACCCGATCCTCGCCACGATCAGGGGCTCAGCGGTCAACCAGGATGGCGCCTCCAATGGCTTGACCGCGCCCAACGGCCCTTCGCAGGAACGGGTAATCCGCCAGGCGCTCGCGAACGCGGGCCTGACGGCCACCGACGTCGACGTCGTTGAGGCCCATGGCACGGGCACGACGCTTGGGGATCCGATCGAGGCGGAGGCATTGCTCGCCACCTACGGCCAGGATCGCGAGCGGCCACTGAAGCTCGGCTCGATCAAGTCCAACATCGGCCACACCCAGGCGGCGGCCGGGGTGGCAGGCGTGATCAAGATGGTGGAAGCGATGCGCCACGGGGCGCTGCCGCGCACCCTCCACGTTGACGCTCCGTCGTCGAAGGTCGATTGGGAGACAGGGTCGATCGAGCTGCTGACCGAGGCCGCCGAGTGGCAGCCCAACGGCCACCCACGCCGCGCTGGCGTGTCCTCGTTCGGAGCTTCCGGTACCAACGCCCACCTAGTCCTCGAGGAGGGCCCGGCGCTCGCGCCAGTGGAGGAGCCCGAGGACGAGCGTTCCGCCCAGTCATTCCTCCGCCCGATACCTCTCGCCCTCTCGGCCAAATCCGAGCCGGCCCTGCAGCAGGCCGCCGCCCGCCTCAAAGACCACCTCGAGCGCCACCCCGACTTCGAGCTCGCCGACGTCGCCCACTCGCTGCTCGTGACCCGCGCTCAGATGGAGTGCCGCGCCGTCCTCGTCGGCTCAGATCGCGAGGAGTTGCTTGCCGGCCTCGAAGCCCTGGCCGACGGAGCCGGTCCCGCCGACTTGGTTACGGGCGTCGCCCGCGAGGGCAAGCTCACCTACCTCTTCACGGGCCAGGGATCCCAGCGGCTGGGCATGGGCAGAGAGCTCGTGGACGCCTACCCGGCCTTCAAGGCCGCTTTCGAGGAGGCTTGCGCGGCAGTTGACCCGCACCTGCAGATCCCCCTGGCCGAGGTGATCTTCGGCGAAGACGAGGGTCATCTTGCCGACACGACCTACGCCCAGCCCGCCCTCTTCGCGATCGAGGTGGCCCTGTTCCGCCTGCTCGAGCATCTCGGCCTGAAGCCCGACCTGCTCGCTGGCCACTCGATCGGCGAGGTCGCCGCCGCCCACCTCGCCGGAGTCTTCTCCCTCTCGGACGCCGCCAAGCTGGTCGCCGCCCGCGGCCGCCTCATGGGCGAGCTGTCCGCCGGCGGGGCGATGGTCGCGATCGAGGCCACCGAGGAGGAGGTCGCAAAGGCGATCGCCGGCCGCGAGAAGGAGCTGGCGATCGCCGCGATCAACGGACCCGGCTCGGTCGTGATCTCCGGCGCCGAGGAAGCAGCTCTCGAGATCCAGGCCCAGTTCGACGAGCAAGGCGCCCGCACCAAACGCCTCGTCGTCTCCCACGCTTTCCACTCGCCCTTGATGGACCCGATGCTCGAGGAGTTCGCCGAGCTGCTGGACAAGCTCGACCTGAACGCCCCGCAGATCCCGATCGCCTCTGCGCTAACCGGCGAGATCCTCACCGCCGAGCAGGCAACCGACCCCGCCCATTGGGTTCGCCACGCTCGGGAAGCCGTTCGTTTCGATTCCGCGCTGGCCGCCCTTCAGCACGAAGGCGCGAGCGCCTACCTGGAGCTCGGCCCCGACCCGGTACTCACCGCGATGGCCCGGGAGCGCGCGGAAGCAGACGGCCGGAGGTCGGTCTTCGCGCCGACCCTGCGCGAGGGACACGAGGAGGGCCAGACCGTGACCATGGCCATCGGCGCCGCCTACGCCGCCGGCGCTCCAGCCGACTGGGATGCCTTCTTCGCCGGCACCTCCCCGAGGCGGGTGCCGCTGCCGACCTATCCGTTCCAGCGAAGGCGGTTCTGGATCGACTCGAACAGTGGCGCAACCAGCGCGGCGGCCCTCGGCCAAACCGAGCTGCAGCACCCACTCCTCGCCGCCGTCCTCGAGGACCCGACCGGCGAAGGCATGACGCTCACCGGTCGCATCTCGCTCGCGACCGATCCCTGGCTCGCCGACCACGCCGTCGCCGGAACGGTCCTGCTGCCCGGCACCGCCTTCGTGGAGATGGCGCTCTGCGCCGCCGCGCAGGCCGGTTGCGACGCGATCGAGGAGCTGACCCTGCAGGCCCCGCTGATCCTGGCGGACTCTGGGGCGGCGCAGCTTCAGGTCACCCTCTCCGCGGCGGACGAAGAAAACCGCCGCGAGATCTCGATCTATTCCCGACCCGATGATTACGACGAGGTGGCGGGGGATTGGACCCTGCACGCCGCCGGCAGCATCGGAACCATTCCACCTGAGCCTGCCGAGGCCCTGAGGGAGTGGCCGCCTCCGGAGGCAGAGCCGATCGAGCTGGACGACGTCTACGAGCGCCTTGCGGAGCGCGGCTTCGAATACGGCCCTGCCTTCCGAGGTCTCACCGCCGCTTGGCGCGAGGGCGATCTCCTCTACGGGGAGGTCGAGCTTGATATCGAGCACGCTGAGACTGCCGAGAGCTTTTTGGTCCATCCGGCCCTGTTCGACAGTGCCTTCCACATCGGGCTCGAGCAGGCGTTCGGGGCCCCAGGGGCGAAACCCTCTCTGCCGTTCTCCTGGCGTGGGGTAAGGGTCTGCTCTGTCGGGGCGACCGCACTTCGGGTGTGTCTCGGCGCCGAGCAGGATGGCTTCAGCCTGAAGGCGACCGGCGAGGGCGGAGTCCCAGTGGCCACAGTGGAGTCAGTTGTCGCACGCGAGATCGACCCGGTCCGGCTGCAGGGTGGCGCATCGGCAGGCCGTTTGCTGTACCGGGTCGACTGGCAGGAGCAGGAGCAGGAGATGCCCGGCCTCGCCCAGCCGTCCGTTGTCGAGGTCACCACCGAGCGGGATCTGAACGACCTAGACGCGCCCGAGTTTGCTCTCTTTGATGCTCGCTGGCCTGATGCAAAACAGAACCTTCCCGAGGCTGCTCACGTCAACACCCAGCTCGCTGTCGAAATGGTGCGACGCTGGCTTGGCGAGAAGCGCCTAGAGCAATCGCGGCTTGTCTTCCTTACCGCCGGCGCTCTAGCCGTCGAGAACGGGGAGGACCCCAACCTGGCCATCGCCCCGCTGGCTGGCCTGCTGCGCTCGGCCTGTTCGGAGCACCCAAACCGCTTCGCGCTAATCGACACCGACGGGAGCGAGGAGTCCAAGGCCGCGCTCCCAGATGCCCTCGCCCTATTGGCTTCGGAGTCCGAGCTTGCCCTGCGCCAGGGGCGACTGTTGCGCCCGCGCCTGTCCCGCGCGCTCGTCTCTAAGAACGGTTCGCCCAGCCGGGTAAAGATCGACCCAACCAGGACGGTGTTGATTACCGGCGGCACCGGCGCTCTCGGATCGCTGGTAGCCCGGCACATGGTCGAGCGCTACGAGGCCCGCCATTTGCTCCTCACCAGTCGGCGCGGCCTTGAGGCGGAGGGTGCTGCGGAGCTGGCCGCGGAGCTGAAAGCCCTTGGCGCCCGAGTAAGGATCGAGGCCTGCGATGCCGCGGACCGTGAAGAGCTCGAATCCATCCTGGGCTCGATCGACGCCGAGCATCCCCTGGGCGCAGTCTTCCATGTCGCCGGTGTGCTGGACGACGGGCTGTTGGCGGCGCTCGACGCCGAGCGCCTGGAACGGGTGATGCGGCCGAAGGTCGACGCCGCCTGGCATCTCCACGACCTGAGCCGTGACTCGGATCTCACGGCGTTCGTGCTCTTCTCCTCCGCGGCGGGCCTGCTCGGCGGGGCAGCCCAAGCCAACTACGCCGCCGCCAACGCCTTCCTCGATGCCCTAGCTGCCCACCGCCAGAGCCTAGGCCTGCCGGCGAGCTCCTTGGCTTGGGGAAAATGGTCAGAGGAGAGCGGCTTCGCTGCCCACTTCAGCGAGGCCGAACTGTCGCAGGTTCTACGCCAAATTCGGGAGCGCCTCGGCTTCGTTCCGCTTTCCGCCGATCGGGGTCTCGAGCTTCTCGATGCCTCGCTCGGTATTGCCGAGCCGTTGCTCGTGCCGGCTCAGTTCGATGCGCGCTCGTTGGAGGCGCAGGCGGCAGCGGGCACCCTTCCCGCTGTGCTGCGAGGCATCGCAGGAATTCCCAGGCGGAGGGGCCCGGCGCCGCTCGCGCCCGCTGCCGACAACCTTCTCGAGCTTTCCCCTGCGCAGCGGGCCGTCCATCTGGAGAAGCTGGTGGTCGACCAAGTCGCGGCTGTCCTCGGCCACTCATCGGGTGCGGAGGTCGACCCCGACCGGGCATTCAAGGACCTGGGCTTTGACTCGTTGGCCGCGGTGGAGTTGCGCAACCGGCTCAGCGGGCTCACGGGATTGAGCCTGACCGCAACTGCGGTCTTCGATCACCCGACCAGCGCGGCGCTGGCGGGTCACCTCCTGGAGAAGGCAACCGCCAGCGGCCCAGCAAAGCAGGTCGCCGTCAGATCACGGACGAGCGAGGAGCCGATCGCGATCGTCGGCATGGCCTGCCGCTACCCAGGCGGGGTGGAGTCCCCGAAAGGGCTTTGGACGCTCGTTGCGGAGGGCGCCGACGCGATCTCTCCACTCCCCGACGATCGCGGCTGGAATCTCAAACGCCTGTATGACTCCGATCCCGACCGCAAGGGCGCTTGCTATGCACAGGGCGGCGGCTTCGTAGGCAACGCGGCCGACTTCGATCCAGAATTCTTCGACATCAGCCCGCGCGATGCGCTCGCGATGGACCCGCAGGAACGGCTGTTGCTTGAAGGCTGCTGGGAGGCACTGGAGGAAGCGGGGATCGATGCCAAAGCGCTTCGCGGCACTCAGACCGGCGTCTTCAGCGGCGTCATGTATCAGGACTACGGCTCGATTGAGCACGATGTCGCGCCGGGGATGTCGAGCAGCCTCGTGGCCGGCCGCGTCTCGTACACCCTCGGCCTCGAGGGTCCGGCGATGGCCGTCGACACGGCTTGCTCCTCCTCTCTGGTGGCTATGAACCTCGCCGCGCAGGCGCTGCGTTCAGGCGAATGCGACCTCGCGCTCGCCGGCGGAGTCACGGTGCTCTCGACGCCGGGAATGTTGATCACCTTCTCCCGTCAGCGAGCCCTTAGTCCGGATGGGCGGTGCAGGGCATTTGCTGAGGCAGCCGACGGAGTGGGATTTGCCGAGGGCGTCGGCGTCCTCGCTCTCGAGCGCCTCTCCGACGCCGAACGCGAAGGCCACCAGGTTCTCGCCACGATCAGGGGCTCGGCGGTCAACCAGGACGGAGCCTCCAACGGCCTGACCGCCCCCAACGGCCCATCTCAGGAACGGGTGATCAGGCAGGCGCTCGCCAACGCGGGCCTGGAGCCGAAGGACGTCGACGTCGTCGAGGCCCACGGAACCGGCACCACCCTCGGGGACCCGATCGAGGCCGGGGCGCTACTGGCGACCTACGGGCAGGATCGCGACATCCCGCTTCGCCTGGGATCGATCAAGTCCAACATCGGCCATACCCAGGCGGCCGCCGGGGTTGCCGGGGTGATCAAGATGGTGGAAGCGATGCGCCACAGGGCGCTGCCGCGCACCCTGCACGTCGACGCTCCCTCGTCGAAGGTCGACTGGGAGGCGGGGGAGATCGAGCTATTGACCGAACAGGTCGAGTGGTCGGGAAATGGTCGCCCCAGGAGGGCCGGCGTTTCGTCGTTCGGAGCCTCGGGCACCAACGCCCACTTGATTCTTGAGGAGGGTCCGGGGCTCGAATGGGAGACGTCGCATGGCCCCGGCGATAGGGGAGGGGCAGACGCTGGAGACGCTGGTGGGCCGCAAGCGCTACTCCCCGGCCCGCTCCCGATCGCCGTCTCCGCCAAATCCGAGCCGGCCCTGCAGCAGGCGGCCGCACGTCTCAAAGACCACCTCGAGCGCCATCCCGACT
>Ga0081539_10002335_pt1 | contig 27293 bp, 24 predicted proteins | sample TabmetS4T2R2_FD_71023 | JGI IMG/M metagenome (GOLD analysis project Ga0081539, IMG submission 71023) | Tabebuia heterophylla rhizosphere microbial communities from the University of Puerto Rico - S4T2R2 | ecosystem: Host-associated > Plants > Roots > Rhizosphere ...
TTATTAAGTCCCGGCTTAGCATTCTTATACGGTGGTGCCATGCGGAGGCCATCAAACCGTGTCAGTGACTCTACACGAATCACCGTCGCACCATTATCGCCAAGGTAACGGGCCGTGATTGGACCAACACCGATCCAACCGAAGTCAAGGACTTTGATACCATCGAACGCTCGTACCATAAGGCCCTCGCAATGAAGAATTAAAAATTGAGAGTTAAAAATTAGGAATGAGAATAACGTTTTGCTTTTCAATTTTGCATTCTACATTTTTAATTGTTCTCATATGACCCCACTGGCTCGCCAGTCTCGCACCTGCGCAGCTGAGTACCCCAACCGTCCGAAGATCTCTTCATTATGTTCCCCAATCCGCGGCGCACGGAAACGCGGACCAGCTTGAGCATTGGTCATCAGCGCCCAGTGCCCGGGATAGGGGATCTCAACATCAAGATCTTCATGCCGGAGTTTATGAAAAAACCCACGCGTATTCGGTTGAGGATGTTCGACCAAGTCTTTGACATTATTGACTGGTGCCGCCAAGATTTTCTCGTTGCAGGCGCGCTCAAAGATCTCCCATTTTGATTTGGTGGCAAGAAATTTGGCCAGTGTCTCGTTGAGGTCGTCCATTTCTTTTTGCGCTGCCGTGTCAGTCGCGAGCTTCGCCAGATCCCATTCTTCCCATTTTTTTCCGCGCATCACGTCGGGAAGCTTGCCTTCACTCTCCATCCAACGTCCCATTGCGTACAGCGTCGGCGCTCCCATGTGACCACCCATGGTCAGAAACGTCACGTAACCATCAGCACACGGCAAAATCGCCCGCGCATTGCCAAAGCCGGCATTGTAGCGATCACCGGCACGTTTCTGATCAGTTCTGTGATGCTTAGGAAACGACGAAGCGTTCATCATCTGCCATACGCCGACCGGCTGTAACGCGACATCAATGTTCTGCCCTTCACCGGTGCGATTGCGGTGAAACAGCGCAAACAGTGAGGCACTGGCTGCTTCAACGCCACCTTTGGTCGCAATCATCGGCACGCTAATACGCACCGGCGCGCGGTCAGGATCACCTAACAGATACTGCATCCCACTACGAGCTTGGAGGGTAAGGTCGGTTCCTTTCCAGTCACGGCGTGGGCCGGTCTGACCGAAAGGAGTGATAGAAGTAAAGATGAGGTCGGGCTTGATAGCCGAGAGTGCCGAGTAACCGAGCCCCAGAGAATCAAGATACCCAGGCGCGAACGACTCAACGACAATGTCTGTCTGTCGTACGAGGTCCTTGAGGAGCTTCTGTCCTTCCGCTCTCGTGAGGTTGAGGGTGACGCCTTTCTTGCTCGTGTTCAGGGCAAACCAAAACAGGCTTTTTTCCGGGTGTCGCTCATCTTTATAGAATGGGCCAATCGTGCGCGCGGGGTGTCCACCGGGTGGTTCAACCATAACCACCTCAGCGCCGAAATCGCCGAGCACCTTGCCACACATCAGGCCGTGTTCGCTGGTGAGGTCTAATACGCGATAGGGAGTGAGTAGGTAATCCTTCTGGTGAGAATGTTCCATAACGTTTCCCTAGAAGTTAGAGAGTCAGGAGCCGGGAGTCAGGGGTCGGTTTGTGAGGGACAAAACTTTACAAGCCGTTTTGCCGACCTGAGTCATTCGCTTTGTTTCTTGGTTCTTACCGGTCCCTGACCCCTGACCTCTAAGTTATCCAGCCATCGTCAACCCACCACTCACAGAGAGGACCTGTCCAGTGACGAAATCGGCATCCGGTGAAGCGAAGAACGCGACCGCTGCGGCAATCTCTTCCGGCTGACCGAGGCGGCGGAACGGCACCGCTTTAGTCATCGCGTCGATGATCCGCGCGCCTTTATTCCCGCCGGCAATCTGCTTGAGCAACGGCGTCTCCGTCGGGCCAGGGCAGACGACATTGACGTTGATTTTCGCTCGCGCTAATTCGCGCGCGAGCGTCTTGGAAAAACCCACGACCCCCGCTTTGCACGCTGAGTAGACCGCTTCCCCAGTTGATCCGACCCGGCCGGCATCAGAACTAATAGTGATAATTTTTCCGCTACCGCGCTGCAACATTTGCGGGACCACGGTATGGCAAAAGCTAATCGGCCCTTTGAGGTTGATGGCGATGACTTTTTCCCACGTCTCTGGCTGGCTCTCGATAAACGGTTCGATCTTGTCCCAGCCAGCGTTGTTCACCAGAATATCAACCTGACTCCACGCATCCGCCACGCTCTGGACAGCATCTTGCACTTGGTCGAGCTTGGTGACGTCACACATGACTGCCATCGCGTGACCACCTGCGGTTTTGATCTCTTCGACGGTTTGTCGCGCTTCGGATTCGAGAATATCGACAACAGCAACTTTGGCCCCCTCTGCGGCGAGCCGCAGACAAATGGCGCGACCGATGCCGCGGCTGCCACCAGTAACAAGAGCAACTTTATCTTTGAGACGCATGATACCCCTCCGTATGAAAAAACGAGGGCATCATACCGCAAGGGCTCTACGGTCGGCAATGTGAGGGCGGAGAGGAAAGATTATCGATTTAGGACTACTGTAGCGTTGTCGGTATCTAGAACGCATACTTCAGGCGCAGCATGAACGTGCGCCCGTCCTGACGAATTGTGTCCTGCACATGTTCTTCAGACCCTGGATCGCCATAGCGTTCGTCGAAGAGATTGTAGAGACTGGCCGAGACCTCGGTGCTAGAAACAATATACTGACTAAATAAAGTGAGGTTGGTGACGAAATAATCGCCAGCGCTCTTCCCTTTTAAGGTCAGCCGACTGCTGAGATAACGGGCCTCGATGCCAGCAAACAGTCTGTCGGACATCAGCGGAACGGGGAATTGCTCAGTTGTCGTCCGGTTTGCTCATTGTTTGTTGTTTGGATCGCATAGCTGAGCCGCCCTTCCAAACCCGAGACCCATCTCTGGAGAACGTCGGCCAGCGTTTGGTAACCGTATTTTTTGATTTCATCGGCAGTGATGATGGTCACCGAGGCTGGGGCCTCTGTCACTTTTTGTACATATTGTGAAGCGCCATACACTTTGATGTCCATCAACTCTCCGAGGTCGAGATCGAGGTAGTCTTGGGCTGGTGCGGCTTGCGCTCTTTCTATTGCTGCGCTCGCAGGAAGAGAGAACAGCACAAAGAACGGCCAGGTTCTGTGTCGGCAAAGGCAATAAACGCCTCTCAAAAGGCTCGTTGGATTGTATCTGCCAAGCAAAATCCTTGAAGGAAGGGGGTCTACCGTCCCCTCGTTATGTCTTCCCGCTTCTATTCGGCAAATCGATAGCCGGCGAAGGTACCACCTACTAAGAACGCATCGGGAAAACACCCAATCCTTTAGCAGGGTCACACAGATACGGAACTAATACCTAGGCCAAAACCAAAGACGTGCGCTACTTGACAGTCGCCCCGCAATTGGCGGAAATGCACGGACATGCGTATCGTTGCAGATTTGCATATTCATTCCCGTTTCAGTGCGGCGTGTAGCCGTGAGATGGAAGCTGTTCGTCTGGCGTGGTGGGCGAAACGCAAAGGCATTACGCTCCTCGGTACGGGAGATTTCACTCATCCGGTCTATCTCGCGTCACTCAGACAACAACTTGAACCAGCGGAAGAAGGTTTGTTTCGACTGCGTGAAGGCGAGCGTGATATTCGCTTCATGCTCACGGTAGAGGTCACCAACATTTTTCGCCATGACGGACGAGGACGAAAAACTCACACACTGATTTTCGCGCCGAGCTTCGCCGTGGTTGATCGGCTCAATATCCAACTCGCAGCTCACGGTAATTTGGCGCTGGATGGAAGACCAACCCTCAAATGCACGGCAAGAGAACTGCTTGTGATGGTTAAGAATGTCGACTCCGGATGTGAAGTGATTCCAGCGCATGTATGGACACCATGGTTTTCGGTGCTAGGGTCGTTGTCCGGCTTTAATTCCCTGGAGGAATGTTACGGTGAAGACGTTCGTCATATTCGCGCGGTAGAAACTGGATTGTCGTCGGATCCGGCAATGAATTGGCAGTTGTCGTTTCTCGATAATATCGCGCTGATTTCCAACTCTGACGCGCACTCGCCGCGTAAGCTCGCTCGTGAAGCGAATGTCTTGAATTGTGAGCTCAGTTACCCCGGTGTGAGTGAAGCCCTCACCAGCCGTGACCCCACGCGCTTTCTACATACGATCGAGTTTTTCCCCCAAGAAGGGAAGTATCATCTTGATGGGCATCGACCCTGTCAGGTGTGTCTCTCTCCTGATGAGACCAAAATGTATCAGGGACGATGTCCGCAGTGTGGCAAGAAAGTCACGGTTGGTGTTCTCCATCGTATCGAAGCACTCGCAGATCGCAAAGCCGGGTATGTTCCACCAAACCTGATTCCGTCGCACCATCTGCTTCCGCTCGAAGAAATCATCGCTGCCGCGGTCGGACAGCGAACTAATACCAAAAAAGTGAGTGTCGAGTATGATCGGTTGATCGACCGTTATGGCTCAGAATTACGCATTTTGCTTGATCTCACAGAAGAAGAGTTGGCGGACGGCACCCCGCCGCGCATTGCCGAGGGCATCATGAAAGTACGCCGCGGCGAGGTGCAGATCACACCAGGATACGATGGCGAATACGGGAAGATTGAGTTGTTTTAAGCTTCGCGGCAGTGGAGTTATCGAACAGCAGGCGTTCTAGGTTAGTCTCCCTTGCCACCTTTTCGAATGTTCACATGCGCTGCAGAAAGAAAATCCACTGCCTGTGCTTCTGTGAGCTGACCTCGGTGTTGATAGCGCTTCACGATCGCGGTGACTGCCCCAGGGTCGCGGTACTGCTCGTTTCCCCGGCGCAACCGTTTCGCTAGCAGTCGATACGCCTGCACACACTCAACGCCTAGCATGAGCACAGCCTGGGTGCGCACATTTTGCACTGGGAAACAACGATAAATAGCGGGCCGTTGACAGAGGCCGCAGGTTGCCGTCGGGTCATACGTCGGACAGAGCGCTACGACCACATCCCCTGGTCGGGCAAATTTCTGCAAGGCAATTGTGCAACGTTTGGCATACCCGGGTGAGAGTGGACGAGAAAGCATAATAGTACTACCACTTTATCCTCTTCTCACGTACAGGGGGAGAGGGAGTCAGCTTCGCAGAGGTCGACTCCAGAACCGCTGCGGGGGCAACCCGGACCGGTTCGGTTGGGCACTGCGCGCCGTGACCCAACTGAGCACCCTTGTCATGAACGACCAAGCGATCAGCAGCGAAGACTCACTAATTGTTAAGCAACCCTTTTTGTTCGGGGTAATGACGGAGGGTCAACGACCGCACTGCTACTCTGTGCTCGTGGCGAGGCGTGTAACACGTGTTGTAGTAAGGGATGCGATTCCCAGGCCTCAATACCTAAGAGCGTTTCTAGCTCTAGTCGAGCCATCGAAGGTTCTTGTCCACAGCAGTGAATTTTGTGATCCAAGAGTTCATCAATCAGCCGAAACGGTACACTCATCGCGCGACCGTGGCGCAGCCCAAGTCGATAGGCATATCGCCAAATCCCAATCCCACTGAGAATACTGATGCTCAAGAGAACAATCTGTGTATACATTATCTTCTACCTCCGTAGTCTTCGTCTGAAGTCAAGTCGAGGCCTTTTAACAAGAGCAACACCAAAGTGCCTGGACCATCACCACGGGGGCTTCTGGTCACGAGCGATTCAAGTCCGCCAAGATCTTGCCTGACCACTAGGGTGACCCAGAAGCTCACCACCAGAAACCCGACCATCACTGCCCCGTAATAGGTGCGGTAAAGGTCTTCAAACCTCACGTGCGAGCGGTCGTCAGTCACGTGCGCTGCATCTCCCACCGTTTCTTGCCCTCAGTGTAATAACGAAGCAGTACCACTTTTGGTTGACACGCGGCGGAGAAAAAAATAGGACTCTTGGAAGCAAAATCGAACCACAAAGGATTCGTACACTCTGAATTATATCCGTTGGGCCTTCGCCCGACGCTCAAGCGTCGGGCTCACCGTCAAAGCCTGTCCTACCTGCGCCAGTGCCACAGGCACAGGTAAGCCTGTCGAAGGGCCTGGTAAACCAGGCTCTGAGGGGGCTTTAGTCCCCTTTGTTCACTGAGTCCGGAGCTTTAGCTCCAGGTGGTAGCTTGGCCTGACTGTCAGTTACGCGATGACGTAGCCGCCATTTGGGCTTATCACCTGACCAACGACGAAATTGGCTTCTTCTGATGCCAGATATACCGCTACATTCGCCACATCTTGCGGAGAGCCGAAGCGGCCAGCAGGCGTGGCCATACTAATCATGCGCCGGACGGTGTCGTCGATCGCGTCAGTCATCGGCGTGTCAATATAGCCTGGCGCAATCGCGTTGACGTTGACGCCGCTAATGACCGCCTCGCGCGCGACTGCACGGGTAAACCCCATAATTCCTGCTTTAGCAGCACTATAGTGTGGTGCGCCGGCACAGCCGGTCATTCCACAGATCGAGGCGATACTCACAATCTTCCCGGCACGTTGTCGCTCCATCAGTTTGAGCGCTTCGCGCGTGCAATAAAACGTGCCGGTGAGGTGGACGCCGAGCATGCGGTCCCAATCTTCGTCGGTTAGATTCTGCGTGGCTTCGAGCGCAGTGGTAATTTTTCCGATGGTGGCGAGTTCGCTCTGCTGTTTCTCCAGAACTTTATTAAAGCGGGCGCGTAGTTTGGCATTCTCCAAACCGATACCGGCATTGTTGACGAGAATATCAAGCCGTCCATACTTCTTGCGGACCTTGTCGAACATCGCCGTCACCTGGCGGCTTTTCGCGACATCGGCCTTGACTGCAAGGCCACGCTTTTGCTGTCCACAGTCGTCAATCACTTTCTGTGCTGCTGCGACTACCAGATCGTTACAGACGATCGTCGCCCCTTCATTGGCAAAGCTGATACAGATCGCCCGGCCAATGCCTGACGCACCACCAGTGACAAGCGCTACTTTTCCATCCAACCGCCCCATACCTCGCCTCCTTTCGCTCCGAACCGGTGGGCTCGCCCCACTTGACGTTTCTTGTTGACTTCTGCTCGACTCCAGACGCTAGATGTTCTTGACTCTGGACTCAGAACTCGAACAGTGGTCCCGGATACCACGGTTCTACCTCTGCCACCTCACGCGGCCAGACGATCTCCTTCTTCCCTTTTTGCCACTGCGTCACCAACATAGGGTGCGCAGTCTGCCGCCCGGTCTGCGCGTCAATCGCATACGGGCCGTAGAACGTCGTACACCGCAAGCGGCTCGCTGCTTCACGCAAAGCTTTCTGTTCAACTCTTCCCACCGCTTCAAGGCAGCGTTGCGCAATCACGCCGGCGGTATAGCCCTGCGCGGCAGGGTAGTCGATTGGCACTGTGGCACTTTTCAAGTAATGCGTAAGAAATCCGTCTTCCGTTGGCCCGCAGTCGACGCGGTAATGCACTTGCGGTTCCCATTGACTAGGGGCAAAGAACCCCTCGGCTTGTTCATGTAAGACCGCCTTGAAACGACTGATTGCTGCCACCACCAACCCAGCAGCTTTTATCTTTGGTTTGACCTCGCGCAGTTGCTGCGCCAGCAGGATGTCATCTTCAACCCGTCCGACACTGAGAAATACGTCGGGGGGGTCATCTTTGATCGGACCAAGCAAGGAGCGAAAATCTTCGATCCCTGAACGATACGTTTGGTGTGTCGTCAGCAAGAACCCTTCCTGTTTGAGCCAGTTTATCGCACCTGCTGCCATATCAGTGGCAAAACCAGTCTTCGCACTGAAGAGCGCTACGCGTCTCGCCGCCGGGTCGAGCGATTTGATCAGGTCGAGAATGGCACATAGATACAGCGACGCAGGAGTCAGAATGCCGACCACCGAGGACAAGTTACATTCGCAAATCTCGTCTGATGAGCCACTGTGGTTCCACAGGACATACTGCGACGTCTCTGCTACTTCCGCCGCAGCAAGTGTCAGTCCACTGCCATAGGGTCCGATAAGAATATCAACTTTGTCCTGGTGGATCAGTTTTTCCACCAGACTGCGAATCTTGTTCTCGTCGCTGGCGTCATCTTCAACCACAAGTGACACTGGTAGTGACGTGCCTTCATGCTTAAGTGCGATCCCGCCGGCAGCATTCACATCACGCACGTAGCACTCAAGCCCCTCAAGCACCTGGCGACCAAGCAGGGCGTAGCGACCACTGAGCGAAACGGCGACGCCGAGAGTAAGAGAGTGGTGTGGCATATAGGAACCCTAAATCAGATATATCGTCGTATTCCGCCCGTTCGCCCTTCGACAAGCTCAGGGCGAACGGGGGAGGCTTGTAATCACAACAGATTTCCCGTTCGTGCTGAGCCTGTCGAAGCATGAACGGCGCTAGCCCAGAACATTTCATTTAGGAAATTTATAGAAGACCCTCAGTACTTCGCAATGACCTCACGGCTAAATTCCTCAATCATCTCTCGCCCGGTATCACCCACAACTTGGATAGCAACTTGCTTCAAGCCTACCGCTTCAAGGGCTTTGAGACGAGCGATAACCTCTTCTCCTGTTCCAGTTAAGCTAAACCCGCGCACGAGATCTTCAGTGACATATTTCTCTTCGCCAGGTTTGAGGTAAATCAGATGACCCTCATGGATCTCCAGATAGCGGCGGTCCGCCGGAGTTTTTAGTCTATCCGCGTATTCGCTCTCGTATTTGGCATAAAGGTCCTTCAGCATTGGCGGCAGATCAGACGTAACTGCCGATTGCTCCCACAACGCATGCAATGCGACAACCGCGAACGGCCCGATACGATTAATCACTCGCTGAGAGGTCGCCGACTCCCCTGGCCGCAGCACACATCCTGTTGATAATGCGACGTTGGGGAAATTTTTTAGCGTCCGGCCGGCCTTCGCCGCACCTTTTTCGACTACTGCAAGATTCTTCTTGAAGCTTTGAGGATCAGATAAGGTCGTAATCCACCCATCTGTTACCTCACCGACGAGTTCGAGCGCCTTTGGGCCATTCGCTGCAAAGTAAATCGGGATAGGATTCTTCAGATTAATATACCCATGATCTTGATGCAGAAAGCGGATCCAGCGCTCGCGCGAGCCTTCCCGATAGAGTAGCTCTTCGCCTCGTAGCAAGGTGCGACACTGTTGAATATAGGACCGCACGGTATCGAGCGGCACCGGCGGCAGTCCCATCGTATTGCGACCAGTAAAACCCGTGCCAATGCCCAGAACCGCGCGGCCAGGGGCGAGCTGGTTAATCGTCGCGATGGAATGCGCCGTCACAGGAGGAATGCGGTTACTAGGAATCGCAACTCCGGTCGCCAACTTGATCTTTTTTGTACGCTCTGCGGCCAGGGCCATACACACATACACATCGCTATAGATCATTTGTGAGTCATAAAACCAACAGTGCGTGAATCCGTTCTCTTCAGCTACGACGAGATCTTTCCACGCGTCTGGCCGAGCAGGATACGAAATTGCGAATTCCATAATGTACTCCCCTTTCGTTAGGTGCAAGCGTTTATCGTCGCCCCTGCGGGCACAGGAGGCTTACGACATTGGCGGCATTTCTTCACTGCGAGGGAAAAGGGCATCGCGCCGAACGTAGCCGATCTTTCCTTTCGGCGAGAGGACTGCTAGCCACCCATGTTGTGAGCCCACGATATCAATGCGCAACCCTGGTGAGACTTTGCCAACCTCTGTCCCGGCGTCATCTGGTCGCAGGCGCACCGAGACCGATTCTCCTCCCAACAGGCGATACCGACCAGGCAGCAGCTCCTTCGTCAACCCGATGAACGAAAACGGATCAAGTTCCGTTGGCGTAAACAAGAGCGGGTAAAAAATTGTCGTCGCACCTGCGGCCGGTTCGAATCGCCACTCTTGTACAAGGCTCCGCACGATTTGCAAGAACTCTGAGTTTTCCATGCCCGTGGTATGCACTTCGACTTGAGACACGCGACCTTCCGGCGTAAGGGCAAGCTCTAACACGAGGGTTCCGAGCAATTGCTGGGTGGTCGTCAGTTTCTCCCCATAGAGGTTGCGGATACTGGGCAGGAATTCTTCCACGCGCTCGCGCAGAACCGTTGCCGCCCGTGTCGGCTCCTTCGCGCCCGGGCCAAAAACGCGAATGCTGCCAAGTCCATCGGCGGTCACGACCCGACCTTTGGGGCGCGCGCGTGGCAGTGGAGTCACTTCGAGTGATGGCATAGCCGGAGAAGGCTGGCGAGCAGGCAGAGGAGAAGGAGACACCATGGGAGGAGAGAGCGGAGAGGGCTCTCCAACCGGGGCTTCACTCGCAGAGTCACGAAACAATAATTTTCCTCCCAAGAAGCCGAACAGGAGAAACATCACTGTCCCGAGCCGTAAACCCATACGTTTGGAAATACCAAGAAATGGCCCCTTGTCGAGCGACGGAAAAGAAGAGGACGAGCCTGGCGACTCGAGCGTTGTCAGCGGAATAGGGGTTGGTCGTACAGGAGGAGCTGGCGTTTGGGACGCTCCAGTTGAGGAGCGCTCTGGCCGTAAACGTGATCCACACAGGCTGCACATCGTTGCACCACGGACTAATTCCTTCCCGCACGTCGGGCAACGCATCAACTGATCATCAGGTTTCTTGTCGTCAGCAGGCGCGCCGCACGAAAAGCATTCCTTCATCCCCGCTACTATTGGCTTTCCACACCGTACACAGGTACGAAGAGGAATCCTCATAGTTGGTTCGTCAGCCATAGGCACCTCGTTGTTTTTCCATCGCAGCGTTGCCTACTGTCCCCATTCCTCGCTCCGTGGCACCTCTTTCTTCAGAACAGATTTCTCAACCCGCGGTTTCTCTCCTGCTGACTTCTCAACAGGGGGCTTTTCTACAGAGGGCTTCCCCACCATCGGTTGTTCGCTTACTTCTTGCTTTCTCGCAGTTGGTTCTCGCACCAGTTTTTCACGCGTGTTTTTCTTCTCGACGACCGGCCTCTTGATGGGTTTCAGTTTCTCCCCTGTGGCTGGAAAGGCCGTCGATGGTAATACCTCTTGCCGGCGGTAGGCAAGACTGGTTTCGGCTATCCAATCAATGATCTTGATCGTACACGCACGAAGTGCCTTTTGCATCGGTGTCGATAACGTATTCGAGGTGGCCGTAAGTTTTTCATCAAATAAGCCTTCGCGCGGTTGACCAAACTCTTGCGGGACAGCTTCAACCAAGGTCGAACGAATCGTCTTGCCGGTCGCAGCAGCAATGACGCGTACATCAACAACAATACGATCTTGGCTTGCTATCGGCAAACTTTCAAACGCCTTCCCCAGTACCGCAGCAGCCGCTCCGCGCCTTGCCGCTCCCCCGTTGAAAAGCGGGTCAGCCTCGATGCCCGCGTTAAGGCTCATCTGACTTGGCTGATATGCGGTCATCGCTCCAGCAATCAGAAACTCGGCTCCTTCGAGTGAACCGAGCTTGCTGAGTGTTTTCTGTTTGATTTCTCCAGTGGGGGTGAAATCTTGCTCGGCCAATGTTTGCTTAGCGCCCAACGGGTCAAGCACAGTAAATTGTTCGGTCTGCTGGAGCCCCATCACTAAATGTTTTTTTAAGTTATTGCCGATCGCAGAGTCAACGATCCGACGTTTGCCACCTGACTCGAGGGCGAGCGTATTGGCAAACTCGAAGATTACCACCTTTGCCCGCTCACCTACCCACATCCGCTGTAGAGGCCGTGGCAATTCTGTCGGCACCACTTCTCTTACTTGTACGTGCGGTCGTGTGGCACACCCGGTAATACCCACCTCCAGCACAAAGAAGAGAGGCAAAAGAAAATCCCACGAGCGCACACGCTTCATATCGTCTTTCTTCTTAGCGTTTCTCTATCGGGAAAGCCACCTCTTGTGATATGAACACATAAGGTTTCCTCTCACGCCCTGTGTTCTGGTCGTTCCACACCATGAGGAAAGGTAGCTTAGCGTCCACGGGTAGTGTTCCCAAGCGATGGGGAACCACGGCTTGACTTCCTAAATATTACTAATCCGTCTTTTGGGGTAGAAAAATATAAGTAATTTTAGATAAAACGTGCCATCCATTTGCGCTTGCTCTACGGTGCATGGTGCACACAGGTGCAGATGCTACTCTTGACTTTTTGTTGCTAACACCGCTTTGATAGCAAATAGCAGAAAACCTTGAGAAAAGGAGAAGCTTCTCATGGTCGAATGGCTGCTAACAAACTCCCAGATCACCGCTTGGTCGCTGTCCGGTTATATCACACAATTCCAACACACGGTGCGTCGGTCTCTTGATGATCTCGTCTTGTGGGTTCTGGTGATACTCTTCATTGTGATACTTCGTTGGCTCACGGGGCCCAGAAATAACGTTACGTGAAAGAGCTTTCCTACTAACGAGGAATTTTGGCTTTATTTTTACTTACGACTTCCAGCGTGCACTGAACGAAAGATCTTTCGCAGATCAACTGATGAGTTTTGCCGACCACGTCGTCATACGCGAGCAGAACAGGCTTCCAGCCTGTAGACAAATAAGATGCCTGTCTCGCTAAGCTACTCGTTCACTCATCGATTGTGATGGGTTTGATTCTGTCATGCCCGTGCAGCTTATCCTAAGTTCTCCTAGGACTTGTCCTAGGTTCTGCCATGAGCGGGAATGTTTATGTGCCGGCGGCGCACCCTAGACGAATGAAAATACTAGGAGCGCTACGGCACTGTCATGGCGAGCGAAGCTGGCTTTGCTTTTTGCAGAGATTACTGCGTCACCTGCGGGCTCCTCACAATGACAGATGGTAACCATCTAGGCTTTTTTCGGAGGAAAGCACCCTTTGACTGGGCCTCTCTCAGTTCCCGGATTACACACATAACAGCGTGATTTTCGTAAAATTCCTCAAACATGATAGGAGAGTTCCAACTCTATAGAAAGATTGGGGCTTTACTACTGCGTCTGAAGGCAGTATTTCTTTCTCCATTGATTGGGGGCGTAGACCTGAATCGCATCATCAGATGTACACAACGTATTTTGGTTTTCAAGAAGAACCGTTCAGTTTGACGCCGACCTCGCGTCTCTTCTATTCCAACCCGGTGTACGAAGCCGCGTATGCACAGCTGCTGCAAGGTATCCGCGAACACAAAGGTTTTCTTGTCCTCACCGGCGAGGTAGGAACAGGAAAAACCACCCTGATCCGTCGGTTGATCGATAATCTGCAGGGTGAGCCCTCGGTGCGCATTTCGTTCTCCTATTATAGTACGTTGACCTTTGAAGAACTCATTAGTTTTGCCTGTCGCGACTTAGGCGTCACACGGAAGAAGGTGGGAGAACTGCAAGATTTTAGTGAGTTTCTCAAGATGCGGTCAAAATCGGGCGGGACGACAGCTCTCGTGATTGATGAAGCACAAGACATAGAAGAAGAGGTCCTCGAGCATCTCTTTAAACTCTCTGATGCTCCGCATGTCAGCGCGCAACTCCTCCAGGTCGTTCTGGTCGGGCAACAACCCGAACTCGATAACAAGCTCAGCCACTCGCGGTTTGATTCGCTAAGGCACAAGGTGCACTTCCGCTGTCAGCTTGAACATCTCAAGCCCGAAGAGGTGCAAGCCTTCATCTATCACCGGTTGCGGTTAGTCGGGTGTGAACGAGAGGAGCTGTTTAGTCCCGAAGTGATTTCGCTGATCGCTACGTATTCCGCGGGTATTCCACGGCTCGTGAACCTAATTTGCGACAACGCTCTGCGAACAGCGTGCGAGGCGGCACGATACGTCGTCACCACCGAAGACATAGAAGAGGTCGTGACCACACTTCGCTTGCGTGGACGCCACACGCGCGCACAAGACGAAGAAACCGCAGATACACTGGAGTCGCCGTTATTACCAGCCGCAGCCTCCATTGCGCACCTATCCACAACACCTGTCTCAGCAGGAAAATGGCAATCGGTCGCCTGGGGCAGCGCAGGGTTTCTCCTCGTCCTTCTTGGCTTCATGGTCTTTAGTATGATGCGTACAATTCCACCTCTCTCTCCTTCTCAGCCACTGGCTGGAGCCGACAAACCGGCAGCGCTCTCCCTTCCTTCTTCTAGTACACCTGCAGCAACAGCGGTATCTCATATGCCCTCTTCAGCGTCGTCTCGATCACCTGATGTGAATGATCCACGAGTGCGGCGAGGGCAAGCGCTTATGGCAGACCTGAAGGCGCGCCATCACAACCTGCGCCCTATTGCCTGGGGGTTGGCAACCTCGACCCCTGCTATTGCTTTGATTATCCCAGAGAGTGAATGGCGGCAATTCGCAAAAGAAGATCAAATCAACCTCACCCTGTACCTCGAAAGCATGATTCCTACGATACGACTAAACCCAGACCCCTATGTTGAAGAGTTCCGCGCAACTCCGGTATATGAACCATTCCGTAACAAGTTGATGGGATTATGTCCGGATTGCTGGATTCTGGCCACAGGCCAGGTCTCTGTTGAAGAGAAAAATGCGGTATTCGGTAAGATCATCGTTCAAGGAAACTCACTGTGGGAGAGCGCACCGAGCGAGGAGCGCGGCACGAGCGCGTTAGCATTTCGAGACACAGCAAGAACGGGACAATAACACAGATCACAATGCAATCGCAGGTAGGAGAGGAGGATTCGTGAGAGGAAGAAAGTTCGTGAGGAATTGTGTTGCTCTCATCTTGGTTATGGAACTGGCTTTCACTGCCGAGGCTCAGGACCTCATTGTCCAGGCCAGTCGTGAGGTGAATACCCAGGCCCTCGAACGACGAAGCACGAATACCTCGACATTCGGGGCTTTTGGCGTGTCCATTACGCGCCAGCTCTCTTCAAACGTCGGAGACTTTCCTGCTGTTTCGACCGCGCCAGGTTTGACGTTCCACTATGATCCCGGAACCCAGTTGTTCGAACGGTCGACGACCTCGCTCGGTCCGGTGTTTGTCGAACGCGCGCGCACCATCGGACGAGGCAAAATAGAGCTTGGGGTGTCATATCTTTTTCTTGATTTCACTGAGTTGAACGGTGAAAGCGTGAACGGCTTCTCGCTAGGGCCTAGAGTCGGTGGCTCAGGAGGGTCGATTGCTATTGAACAGTTTGATCTTCACCAACACATTATTCCGCTTTTCCTAACCTATGGGATTACCGATCGCTGGGACGTCAACGTCCTCGTGCCAATCGTAGATTCTTTTTTCAAGGCGCGCGTGAGCGTCGGGTTTGGCGGCCGGCAGTTCTTATTTTCAACCAAAAATCATGATGTCGGAGTGGGAGACGTTCTCCTACGAACAAAGTATCGCTTATTCGGGTTTGAGCAGTTTAACGTAGCTGTTGGTTCGGCACTTCGCTTCCCGTCAGGGGATGAACAGGATTTGCGTGGTAGAGGGGATTTTATCCTCGAACCCTTCCTTGCCGCCTCCCAAGAATATGATCGACTTCATCTGCATCTCACCTCTGGACTAGAAGTAAACATTGACGACTCAGACCGTAGTCGTGTTCGCTACGCTGGCGGATTCGCTGTCGATGTACTCAAACAGCAGCTCGCACTGACACTGGATTTGATTGGCAGTTCGAATATCAAAACCGACAGGGTAGTAGGGCCGGCACCGAGCTTCGGGGGCAGCGGCCCACTGCCCCCGGGAGTTCCAAGCCTGCCGACACGGTTTGTGACTCCGCTCAATACCAACATCGTTGACTTAGGCGTTGGCATCAAAGGCAGTATCGGACCGCTGACTGGCTTTTTCACCGCCTTCCTGCCAATCACTGACGACGGGCTACGGACGGATTGGACTCCGGCCTTTGGGATAGAGATGGGATTCTAATTCACTCCCAGGTTCTTCAGCTGACAATACGGGTGCGCTTCTACTACGGCTGCACACGAATGCGGCCACCTTCTTCCTTCTGCAATACGAACCGTTTCCGGTCCGGATGTACGACCTCTATTTCCTCTATAGTATCAACCCGTGAGAAGCTCACCTCTGCACGGTTTCCTTCAATGTGAATCGCGATGTTGCGAAACTTAACACGGAAATTCTTGTATTGTGAAAGGATTTCCTGCGCGCGCTCGCGCTGTTCGCGACTCAAGGCCCCAAGTTCGACCAGCGTGTCCACATTGCGTTCTTCTAAGGCGCGACGCTGTGCCTCTATCCAGGCCCGGACCTCTGGCTCCTGCAGCAACAAAGGAGCGACTATCTCCCTCACCGGAGGTGAGGGAGATACGGGCGGAGGAACCGTCGCTTGTCTCCGCAGGTGCCAACTGTGCTCAACACTCTTGTGCTCTGGATGACTGACACGGACAGTCACCGTTTTCTCCCTGGTGTCGTCATCTGCTTGTGGGCTGTAGATCCATCGTGGCCCTCGCCCCTCCTCTTGTCCGTCAAGCAACCACAGGTACTCTACACCAACTTGGGTCCTAGCCACAGCCGCCGCAAATGCAATTGGTTGCCCAACCGTCACAGTGAGTTCTTTTGCGGCAGGTTGCACATCGATAAGCTGTAACGGCAGTCGCACTGGTTCGGTAATGGCCACTCGCCACAGTTTCTCAACTTTCATCCCATCTTGGTCGGTGACGGCAACCTGCACGGTATGTTGAGATTGCGCATCGTCAAGCGGTGAGGCGAATGTCCAGGTTTGTCCTTGCGCCATTGCCTTCCCATCTAACAGCCACACCGCAGTCAGGCGATCCCCGAGATCAGGATCAGCCATCGCGATCGTGAATCGTTGGTCTTTGCCCTTCTGGATTTTCACTTCTTGTGTTCTCGGTTGGGCTGAGGTGATCACTGGAGGACGATTGACCTTTTGGATGTCAACGGTCCAACGATGCTCTTCAGTCTGCGTAGGCATATCTGGATGCCGGACCTGAACGCTGATGGTCTTCGACTGACCTCCGTCAGTAAATTGCGCTTGGTACGTCCAACGTGGCCCGTGCGCACGTTCCTGGCCGTCGACAAACCATGCGTAGCGCAAGTCCGGGTGGGGGTTGGCAACTTCAACGGCAAAGGTGACTCCTTGCCCTGCGGCTATTATTACCACTGGCAGCATTGGTTGGGTACGGATGATAAGCGGAGGTACAGGAACATTGCGCTGCACCGTTACGGTCCAACGTTTTTCAACTGTTGCCCCTTCTGCGTCCGTAGCGGTCATCGTCACACTATGGTCTCCGACCGCTGTCGTGGGCAGCGGGGCAAACGTCCATGCTTGCCCCTGACCGACTTTTCCGCCATCGAGGAACCACACAGCTTCCACAGACTGACTCGCGTCTGGGTCGATCACAGAGACCGTGAACTGTTGGGTTGTGCCTGCCGCAAGACGGACGTCCTGTGCCTGCGGCGAGGCATTCACAATCTGTGGTGGACGATTCACATTTTGTATGTCAATGTTCCAACTGTGTTCCACCATTTGCTGATCGAGGTCAGTAACTCGGACGGTGAGCGTCTTCCTTTGCCCCCCTTCGTTGAACTGCGGTCGATAGACCCAACTCTTTGTCGTTCCTTGCGCTTTTCCGTCCATGAGCCATACATACTGCAGCGCTTCAGGCCGTGGGCTGTCCACTTCCAGGGTGAAGACTTGCGCTTGTCCTTCGGAAAGCAAAATTGGCTGTCCCACTTCTGTCGCAGGGGTCACGTGGGTAATCGCTAACGCTTGCGGAGCACGCAGCGAGAAGAGGGACAGGCGTCGCCCTTGTATGACCAACGCCGCTCCCAGAGCCAACAAAACGCCAGCGGTCACGTATCTCCACCTCCAGCGTGATGTCGGGGCGACAGTCCGCTCTTCGTGTGGCGCCACCAAGGCCGAGACAGGCGCTGCCGTAGTCTGTCCTGTTACAAGCATTTCGGCAGCCACAGGCGAACGTATCTCTGGTGGTGAGAGACTCGGCGAAGTCACTGGCTCACCAATGTGCAAATTCACCACAGCCTCATCGATTAACCGCACAGACACAGTTTTGCTCTGAGTACGGTAGGCAAGGAGTAAGGCATTATCACAAATGATGTTAATTAACCGAGGAATCCCATGTGACGCGTGGACAATATGTTGCATAGCCTCACGGTCGAAGAGATCTTGCCGGTCAGAACCCACAGCCTGCAATCGGTGAAAGATGTACGCGGCAACCTCTTCATCCGATAGGCGAGTTAACCGACATCGTAGGGCAACGCGTTGTTGAATAGGGCGCAGTTCGGGCTGTGCAAGTCGGTGTTCGAGTTCGGGCTGGCCCACGAGGACAATTTGCAAGAGCAATTGTTCGCTTTTGTTGTCGAGTGGGGCGATCAGCCGCAAGCCGCCCAGCACCTCGTCATTAAGGTGCTGCGCCTCGTCAACCAGCAAAACGCCTGTGCTACCGTTGTTCGTGAGCGTGCGGAGATAGGCACTGAACATCCGCAGTTTTGCCACTCGGTCATTGTCGCCGCCGTGCAATCCTAATTCTGCACAGATGAAGTACAACAGGTCATCGATGGTCGCGCTGGCTAAGCTGGTACTGTCAAAAAAGACATAATGCCCCGAGGTTTCCACATCTCGCATGAGGCGTCGGACTAGAGTCGTCTTCCCGGTCCCGGTTTCTCCGGTTAGCAGTAAGAACCCCTTGTGCTCCTGGATGCCAGCGAGCAAGGTCGCGTGCGCCTTCTGATAGTTAGGATTGATGTAGAAGGACGTGAGCGCCGCGGTATCGGCAAACGGGTCTCCGTGGAAACCAAAGTATTCAGTATACATGGACAAGCAACAATCTTTCCCTACACCGACGGCAACCTCCGGACACGCAAACATCGGCATCAACCCGCAGCGCTCTCACAATATCATAATCATATTCTCTGTGAGTGACAGCGTCATTCATTCCGTATCTAAGAGCGGTGGTCTCTTTGTTTGCTCCCGTAAAGTACACTCCTGAGCAGTTCGACGTACCAACTCTGGAGTTGTGGAGGTCTGAGGTTGACCGCAAGGGAAAAAGCATTTCTGGCCGCGTACCTACTTTGTCGTATTTTCTGCTCCTTGGCAATCCGTTTTCCTCCGTCTCGCCTCCGGGCTTTCCCTGGCAGCAGACTCTCAGCTAAAATTGGAACCTCGACTTGCCGGACGTGGTCCTCCTTGATAGGGAAGAAACCCTATAGCGGGTTTGATCATAGAGATCTCCCATTCTACGTGGAAAATTGAGCTCTCAGACGCTAGCTTCCTGCTATACACTACGTAGAAAATAAGGCCAGAGAAGAGAACGAACATGTACACAGATTATTTTGGTTTTCGCGAAGAGCCCTTTAGTATCACCCCAGACCCACGGTTTTTCTATGCTAATCCCGGACACGAAGAAGCATACGCCAGCATCATGTACGGCATTCGTCAGCGCAAGGGCTATATCTCACTCATCGGCGAAGCTGGGACCGGTAAAACGACGCTGTTACGCCGCATTGTCGGCGACCTGGAGAAGACGATTCGCGTCGCGTTCTACTATTATAACACCACGCTTACCTTTGACGAATTCCTCGACTTTATTTGCACGAGTTTTGGTCTACAGACCAAGGAAGGGCGAAAGCTAGAAAAAATCCAAGCGCTCGATAAATTTCTGCGCGAGCGTTTTACTGAGGGGGGAACAGGAGTTCTTATCATCGACGAAGCACACCATTTAGCCGACGAAGTGTTGGAAAACCTCCGCCTGCTGTCGAATATCGAACTCGATAATCACAAGTTGCTCCAAATCGTGCTGGTCGGACAACCAGAGCTCGAACACAAACTGGACCGCCCCGAATTGCGGCAATTGAAGCAACGTATTGCGCTCTCCTGCCGTCTCGGATGTCTGAAACCGCAGGCCGTAGAGCCGTTCATCCAATATCGCATGCAAACCGCGGGCTGTACGCGGTACGACGTATTTACGCCGCAGGCACTTCAGCTTATCGCCGCGCGCTCAGATGGTATTCCCCGTGTCATTAACACTATTTGTGACAATTCTCTCTCCGCTGCGTATCAAGCCTCACAACTCACCGTCTCAGAGCAGGTCGTCGAGAAGGTGACGGACAATCTGCGCTTAAAGAGTCCGCTTTTGCCTCAGAGCAAAGCCCTAGGGCAGGATCAGCCGAAGAAAGCGAATGTGATCCGCTTGGAGGAAGAAGCCTGGGGACGGGGTGCGACATTTAACTCTACCGCGAACGTACCGGAAATTTGGGTAGGAGAACGTTCGTGGGATTGGACCCGGCAGTTGCATTGGGTCGGCATTGGCACGGTGGCGGCACTAGCGTTACTTTATCTGGGGAACAACGTGTTCTTCTCTCCGCCCGTTTCTGCGCCCCAAGCGAAGGCAGTAGGGGTCGTTGACGCCCGAGCTACGATTCCCTCACAATCAGCGCCCGTGATAGAGCAGTCGGCGCGTCCGTCGCTTTCACAACCTGAGACTCCTCTGCCGTCGCCAACGGCCAACGTGCCTACCGCAGATTCAGCGCAGCCTACAACCTCTCTACCAGCAGAACCAGAACAAGGCGCAGAGGTAACAACTCAACCGAAAACCACCGCATCGGAACCTGCAGCCCTTGCGTCTTTGGCGGAGGGGAAGGTTCCGCCAGTAAATGCCCGCACGGAACCCTCGCCTGCCGCGCCCGAGACCTCGTCCCCGCCCAGTGCCCAATTTCCTCCGCCATCTTCGCCGCAACCGGCTTCAGCAACGGCGAGCCTCACGCCTGCGAACTCTCAGCCTCCACCACTGGCAGACGCACCTCAAACAGAGGGCGCAGGGCAAGCCATTACCGTCACCCGCGGTGACACGGTTTCTGAGTTAGTCTTGCGCGTGTACGGCAATTATAGTGCACTCGCTCTGGATCTCATTAAGGAATTTAACCCTGACATCGCTAATCTTGATCGGATCTTGATCGGGCAACGCTTGGTCCTACCTTCGCTCTCGCGCGACACATTGCTCCGCAAACAAGCCGATGGAACGTATAGGCTTATTCTCGGGTCTTTCCCCGCAGAAATCGCAGCCGAGAAAGTTGCACAATCCGCACGCAGCAAGGGGTACAGGGCAACGATCTCCAAACGTCAAGTGACAAGCGCTCGTTCCCTTTATCGAGTCGAACTCGAAAAGTTACCTGATGCTGCTGTAGATCGAGCGTGGAATTTGGTTGCCGGGAACCGATCATGATGATGGCAAGTACACCCGGCGATGAATCACCAGGCTACGTGACAACGCCCATCAACGAGGCTGAAGAGCCGAAGGTATTTGGCGTCGCTGTGTAGCGCGGATATTGATGTCCGCGTGTAAAAGCGCCTTTTGTACCTGCGCATAGTATAGTGAGACGGTGTAAGGAAACCGGCCCGGTCAGGATACTGCTGGCGACGCATTTGGCACTGTCACCTTTTGCTCCGGGCAAAGAGAGGGCTTGGTACTTCACTAGCATTATCTTTCGGGTGTTCTCCCCCTCTTGCCAGCTCATTGAGCGATATGGCACATTACGCCCTCGCCTATAGAACCGACCTAGGCCACCTGCCCTCTACTATCTCTATCTTGAGGAGACCGAATCCAGAATGGCGCGGCGTCGCTGTTTTCTCGCCCATGTCTGCACGCATACCGACTGCGACTCTCTTCCCGGGGAGTTGAAATTTTCTCGGCACGAAAATGCTTCGCGGTTTCCACCCATAGCAGACGAGTGTCGGAAGGATATGGCTCTTCCGCAAGGAAGCGACCGGTCTTGCCTCATTATACATCACACAGAATGATATGCCCGATAAGGAGGAATTGCATGGAGAAATTGTTCTACCGGAGTTGGCTCACAGTATGGATGGATGTTTGCCAGTGTCAGTTTTTATCTGGCACTGTTCGCTTCTCGCGTACAGGCTGATGATTTCTTGCTTGATGATGAACCCCTCTCTGAGAAGCTGATTCAAGTAACAACTTTGACTTTACCTACAAGAGTCACCCCATAAACCTGGCAACAAAACCTATATAATCGACAGGAGGAACTCTGTGAAAAGATTATGTTTGTGTAGCTGGTTGTCCTTGTGTCTCGTCGCTTGTTTGCTTACGACTCTCACACCAAGTGACGTCAAAGCAGAGACTTGTCCGGTGCTCGCACCTGTGTGCACCATTAAGGACCTGCCCTTATTACGCAACGTACCGAACAGCGATCTCGCCGATGTGTACTATCCGAACGTCCCAGCTTCTTCCCGGAAGTATTTTAAAGACGCCTTCCCGGTCGTCGTTGTCTTACAAGGCGCAAACGTTGACAAAAGCTTTTACTCGCAGTTTGGCACCCGACTAGCGGCTTCACTTTTTGTTGTAATCATTCCGAATCATTTTCGTAGTGTTCCGACTGGCCTGCCGTTTCCTCCTGTGTTCACTGGCCTCTTTAGCGGATCGAGTGTCGTTTCTAACGCGCTTGCTTGGGTAAAAAACGAAGATAATAACAATTTGTCATCTCCCTTATACACTCTATACACTATAGCCGATACCAAGACGGTCGGTCTCGTGGGACACTCGTTCGGCGGAGTCGCGGGCTTGTACGCATCCGCAGTTGATGGGTGTAGCCAACCACAGGGGGCTCTGTTCTGCGAGGGATCATATACCCGCCCAGCCGGACTCAAAGCCGCAGTTTTCTATGGCACTAATTTAGTCGTAAACGTAGTTCCGCCTCCTTGTCCCCCTAATTCCCCTAAGTACGTTGTGACAGATTTAAACACGTCAGGAGTAGCTGTCACCCTTATGCAGGGGATGCTTGATGGTTCCTCTTGTGACCCCAATCTTCCTTCACTGCAAAAGGCTGAACTTACCTACCCAACGCTGGAAGACCCACGCGGGCTCATTACCATCGACGGCGCTAATCACTATGGTATCTGTGATATGAATAATCCGCCTGCTTCGCCTGCTTTTCCTTTCCTTCCTGCTCCGACGTCTGAGGATGCCAACCACCAGCCCATTTTATCTCAAAACGAATCTGTTACCCGTGTAGCCCTCTGGACGGGCTTGTGGCTCAGGGCACAACTGAAAAATGATCCAGTTGCACGATGGTGGATCTATCAAGCCCAAGGTTCGCCCGATGAAGTCGTCGACGTTTGTACTGAAGATTTAGCCATTTGCAAACAACAATAGCCGCATTGCTATAATCGGAAACGAAGACGTGCGACGGGTAGACAATTTATCTGTCGCACACAATTCTACCTGATTCCTCTATTTTGCAGGCCCTAAAGAAACACTACCAGCCTCTATCCTCAGCTTCACTGTTGCCTCTCCGTAGGTTCTCTCGCTATGGTAGGCAGCACCTCATGGAGCAAGAACAATACGATCCTTACTATCGTGACTTGCCATCGAATGTCGTACCGGTCAGGACGCCGTTTACCAGCCCCGGACAACGTGATGCTGGCCATCTGTTCATTTACGTCACGAACAAAGGAAAGCGCTGGAGTCTACTGCTGAACAAGACGTGTGTTGATGGGATCTACGACGAAGCTCGACAGCACATCCCCAGAGGGATTTCCCAGTTCTGGCTCTTGGAAAAGCGCTACAGTACTCTCAAGCAAACAGTGAACAACATGAGGACTCGTGCGCGAGTACGTCCTTACGCAGACCAGAGCTATTCGCCTCCCGGGCCAGTTCACCAGAGGGCGACAAGCAAGACTCTTGTTGTCCTCCGGGAACCTGAACCTTCCTACACCCGGCAGAGCGATATTATCTCGTATCATTTTGACGAAGCAGAAGCTGTTGTAGCAGCGTCAACCTATACTCGCCGACACCGCCGCCGGGCCGTGGTCGGCCTGCTCCTCTGGGATGAGCCCTGGTGGTAAGGGCACCTTTCACTTACACTAGATCTTCCTGCGTCCCATTCAAGTTGACGGAGACCTGAGGTGCAGTATGATCACCGCTAATTACGGTTGGGCGCTCGGTACAAATCGCGTTCAACTCAGGGAGGAACACAATGGAACGTCCGTTACGGTTTGGTATTTTTATGGCGCCCTTTCATCCGGCGGGACAGAATCCCACCCTCGCGTTAGAGCGCGACCTCGAACTCATCGTTCGGCTCGACGAGCTGGGGTACGATGAGGCTTGGATCGGCGAACATCACTCCGCTGGCTTAGAGATCATTGCGTCACCTGAAGTAATGATCGCCGCCGCTGCCCAACGTACTCGCCATATTCGCCTCGGAACCGGCGTCAGCTCCCTTCCTTATCATCACCCCCTTATCCTTACCGATCGCATGGTGCTGCTTGACCACATCACACGCGGGCGGGTCATGTTTGGTGTTGGCCCTGGAGCGTTGCCGTCTGACGCCCACATGATGGGGATCGACCCTGCAACTCAGCGCGAAAGGATGGAGGAATCACTTGGCGCTATTATGGCACTACTCACCTCCAATGAGCCGGTCTCGATGCTGACGGATTGGTTCACATTACGTGACGCGCGTTTACAACTACGGCCTTACACCTATCCTCACTTTGAGATTGCCGTAGCCGCGACAGTCTCTCCTGCTGGACCGCGCACCGCCGGTCGATACGGTGTGGGACTTCTCTCGCTTGGCGCTACCAGTATGGGTGGATTTGCGGTGTTAGGTGATCATTGGAAAATTTGGAACGACCAAGCGCAGAAATATGGTCATCACGTCGACCGTTCGACCTGGCGCCTGGTAGGGCCAATGCATATCGCCCGCACGCGCAAGCAAGCCTTTGAGGAAGTTGAATATGGCATCCACGAGTGGATTGATTATTTTCGCAACGTCGTCGCATTGCCGCTCGCGCCAGAGGAACCCGACCCACGCAAGTGGCCGCAAGCGCTCGTCGATTCTGGCACGGCGGTTATTGGTTCTCCAGACGACGCCATAGCGCAACTTGAGAGATTGAAAAAACAATCTGGCGGGTTTGGCTGCTTCCTGATTATGGCTAATGACTGGGTCGAACGACAGGCGTCATTAGCTTCCTATGAACTCCTCGCCAAAGAGGTCTTCCCTCGCTTTCAAGGCTCAGCAGATATGACCGTGAACTCCCGCGAGTGGTGCCGCGCTGATCATGACCGCCTCATCGGCGGTGCGATGAATGCTGTGGTCAAAGAAATTGATCGCTACGAAAAAGAGACTGGCTATCGCATTGCCGTTGCTGGTCCGTCACAAGAGAGTTGATCAGATAAAAGAAAAAGAGAGAGGGCGCAGCACACGGTGCGCCCGAGGCAGCCTGCTTATTGAACGCCTAAGGCGGGGAGATGCTTAAAGTAGCCACCTTCCCTTCCTATAGCAGTATCTCCTTCCTCTTCTGTCAAGTTTTGTTGATAGTGTGTCACTGCTCGTTTTCTGCATCGTAAGAGAAAGTTTTGCAGTAGCGGCACAAGCAATGCCGGTATTACTTTTGCTCTTTCTATGTGCCAAAGAAAGAGGAGATTATGGCGTATTGCGGGGAAAGGTTGACCGCTTCAAACGCGAAGATAATTTCGATACTCCACATCTGCAAATTCGGGTCGTTGATGGCAACACCAAAGCCTGGCGGGTTCTCGTCAACGTGCTTTCTAAAGACCAATCGTTCTTAGTCTTTCATCATATCGACCCACTCCAGAGCCGCCCGCTCCTTGCTGGGTTACCAAACGTGAGGACAGGATTCACCGAATTGCCATTCGCGTCACGCTCAACCTCAACTGCCCTTGATTACTTCCGTGCGCCCTTGTTCGATTGGCTGACAGGAGTCGCAGTTCCTCATGCTGGCCCCGGCGTCAACGATGATCTGCAAGACACGCTCACCATGTACTTGAGACAGTTGCAGACACAAAACGGCGAGATCTTTGCTTTTGGATCAAAGTTTCCTGAGCCTGGACAAGCTCCAAACCCACGCCCTATCGATCACGAGTTCAATACCGTTCAAGGGGTCCACGATATCCATATGAACCAGGGGAACCCATCAGGGAGCTTCGCAAAAGATAATGGCGTGTTCCAAGACGGTGGCCTGATTCTGATGCTTCCGTCACGATTTGTTGGCCTCTTCTTGCGTTTCCAAACGCAGTGGTTGCCGACCGACAACACCACTGGGAATCGTTTACCAACTGCCCAACCCATTCGCCGGGAAGTGCACCGCCGCCTGAGGTTCCACCTACAGGGCCTCCACCTGTCTCAAACCCAGCTGTATATATCGAGCGTGCATTAGTGAACCCAATAGGAGACGATCCAGAGAAAGAGGCAGTGGTCTTGGGCAACACAACCTCATCACCAATAGACCTTACCGGCTGGAGCCTTGTCGATAAGAACAACAAGGCCGAACAGGTCTCAGGTGTCACCCTTCCACCTGGAGAATCACGCAGGGTCGTCCTCTCTGGTAATACTGCCCAGCTTGGGAATGCTGGCGGAACTATTCGCTTGAGAAATGCGACCGGCGAGCAAGTACACGCAGTGAGTTACTCAAAGGACGATACACGTACAGAAGGGCGATATATTCGGTTTACTACCTGACACCGGAGCTTACGGAGCACTGCCAAGAGCGTGCTCCGTGTTTGAGAAAAGTAATGGAGCTGATCAGGATCGAACCGACGACCTCTTGAATGCCATCCGAATGAAGGCCAATCATGAAAATTCTTGTCTTACGTAAATTTTCGTGGTCAACCCTGTACTTAGCGCCTTCTTTGATTACGCCGTCTTACGATGAAAACCGCTCAATTTTGATATCCAACAGCCATCAAAACAGCCACTAACTAAAAGTGACAAATGATCACATACAGAATCATGAACTGAATCGAGAATAAACTCGGGCTTGAACAACTCCTCAATGACCTTATCGAGCTTGGCTACTAAATAGCCAGAGGCGAAAACTCCGAACGCCTTGGCATACGCTGAGAACTCTTCATGTTCCGCCGAGGAATAGGGAGAAATCAGAATGCCGAGTAACCATCCGCACGCAACACCTAGTACGAGAATCGCTAGATTTAGTGCCGTTTCTACTGGCGTGGTCGTCATATCAAACGAGAGCTTCACCAGAACCAGCAACAAGATACTGCCTATTCCTGTGCTACCAATGATCTTGTAGTTCATTGCGACATTTCCATTGACCACCTAACGCCTAAGCACACCGCGAGCCACCCAGAAGTAGCCTCTGCTATGAAAGTAAACCTCCTTGAATTCATTAAACACACCCCCACTTTCATCGGTGGTGGCGAAGCTCCACTTCATGATGGCTAACGTTTCGGTTGAACCGCGCCGCGTCAACGGCGTCGGCTCGAACCGACTGTTAGGCGTCGTAGCTCTGACTCAGCTTAGAGCGGTTTTCAGTGCCGTGCGACCTCTGGTAGGATCCGGGTCATGGCACCCTATCCGACAGAGCTCCGCACCCGAGTGGTGGCAGCCGTCGAGCAAGGGGACATGACGATTGGAGAAGTCGCGCGGGTCTTTAACGTGGGCGTGACGTTTGTCAAAAAGATGCTCCGCTGGCA
>Ga0081539_10002336_pt1 | contig 27290 bp, 21 predicted proteins | sample TabmetS4T2R2_FD_71023 | JGI IMG/M metagenome (GOLD analysis project Ga0081539, IMG submission 71023) | Tabebuia heterophylla rhizosphere microbial communities from the University of Puerto Rico - S4T2R2 | ecosystem: Host-associated > Plants > Roots > Rhizosphere ...
GCGCCGACAACACGTACAAGAATGTGGCGTCCCAGGCCGGCAACATCGCCGGCTGACGCAAGCCAGCCGAAGGGGGCCCGTCCGAAAGGACGGGCCCCCTTTTGGTCGGCCGTGTCGAAGGAACGGAGAGATCAGGCCGCGCGGGCCAGGGTCCCCAGGTACAACTCGATGACCTTCGGGTCGTGCATCAGCTCGCGGCCCGACGCCGTGTAGGCGTTGCGGCCCTGGTCCAGGACGTATCCCCGGTCGCAGATCTCCAGGCAGCGCCGGGCGTTCTGCTCCACCATGACGACGGTGACGCCGGTGCCGTTGATCTGCCGGGTCCGGTAGAACACCTCGTCCTGCATGACCGGCGACAGACCGGCCGACGGTTCGTCCAGCAGCAGCACGCTGGGCTCCATCATCAGCGCCCGGCCCATCGCCACCATCTGCCGCTCGCCGCCGGACAGCGAGCCGGCCCGCTGCTTGCGGCGGGTGCGGAGCGCCGGGAAGAGTCCCGCGACGAAGTCGAAGCGCTCCTTGAACCGCTTCGGCCGCAGGAACGTGCCCATCTCGAGGTTCTCCTCGATGGTGAGATTGCCGAACACGTTGTTCGTCTGCGGGACGAAACCGATCCCCTTGGAGACCAGGTCGTACGCCTTCAGGTTGGTGATGGCGTCGCCGCGCAGCGTCACCGTGCCCGACCGGATGCTCACCAGGCCGAACATCGCCTTCAGCAAGGTCGACTTGCCGGCGCCGTTCGGGCCGATGATGCCGATCAGCTCGCCCTCGCGGGCGTACAGGTCACAGCCGTTCAGGATGTTCACGCCGGGCAGATAGCCGGCGACGAGTTCGTCGGCGCGCAGCAGCGCGCCCTCCGCCTTCGCCAGATGCGCGGAGCGGTCGAGCACGGCCACACCGGCCGTATCGTCGGCCTGCTCCTCGGGGACCTCGTCGTACTCCGCCATCGTCACTCCCTCCCGGCCGGGCCGGCCTTCGGCTCGTCGTCGGCTGGTGCGCCCGGCCCCTGCGCGCCGGTCGCGGCCGGCGCGGGCGCGCCGTCGTGATGCGCGCCGAGATAAGCGTCGATCACCCGCGGGTCCGCCATCACGTCCTCCGGCGCACCCTCCGCGATGATCTCGCCCTGAGCCATGACGATGGCCCAGTCGCTGATGTCGCGGACCATGTCCATGTCGTGCTCGACGAAGAGCACCGTCATGCCGTCCTCGCGCAACGCCTTCACGTGGCCCAGCAGCGACTGGGTGAGGGCCGGGTTCACGCCGGCCATCGGCTCGTCGAGCATCACCATGTCCGGCTGCACCATGAGGGCCCGCGCCATCTCCAGGAGCTTGCGCTGGCCGCCGGAGAGGCTGCCGGCGAAGTCCTCGCGCTTGGCGTCCAGCTTGAAGCGGGCCAGCAGTTCGTCGGCCCGCTCGGTGATCTCGTTCTCCTGCCGGCGCCAGCCGCTCGGCACCAGAGCGCGCCAGAAACGCTCGCCCTTCTGCCCGACGGCGCCCAGCCGCATGTTGTCGATCACCGACAACCGGGACAGCACCTTGGTCAGCTGGAACGTGCGCACCATGCCGCGGCGAGCCACCTTGTGCGGCGGCACACCCTGCACCGGATCACCGTTGAAGGTCCATTGCCCCTCGTCGGGCTTGTCGAAGCCGGTGAGCAGGTTGAAAAACGTCGTCTTGCCGGCACCGTTGGGACCGATCAGGGCGGTGATCGCGCCCCGCTGGATCTCCACGTGCTTCACGTTCACCGCGGTCAGGCCGCCGAAGCTGCGAACCACGTTGTCGGCGACGAGGATCGGGTCGGGCTTGGCGACACCGGGCTCCCGCGGAACGTCGCGCAGTGCCGCGGTGGCGCGGGCATGGGCGGATTCGGCCCCGCTCGTGGTCGCTTCATCGCGCATCGAGCATGACCTCCTTCCTGTCGCCGAAGATTCCCTGCGGGCGGAAGATCAGCAGTAGGACGAGTCCGATACCCACCAGAATGTAGCCCACGGCGCCGGCCTGGTTCGTCGTCATGATCGACGTCGGGATGACGCCGGCCGAGACCAGCGCGGGCAGCAGCGCGTTGATGAAGGTCAGCAGCAGCCAGAAGATCATCGAGCCGACCACCGGACCGAGCACGCGGGCGGCGCCGCCGAGGATCACGATCGTGTACATGTAGAACGTGAACTCCGTGCCGTACGTGTCCGGCTGAATCGCGGCGAGGCTGAGCGCGAAGACGTAGCCGCCGAGCGAGCCGAGCACGCCACCCAGGATCAGCGCCTGCATCTTGTACGCGAAGACGTTCTTGCCGAGACTGCGGACCGCGTCCTCGTCCTCCCGGATCGCTTTGACGACCCGGCCCCACGGGCTGTTCATGAGCAGCCAGACCACCAGGAGCGCGACGACCACCAGCACCCAGCCCACCGTGATCACCCAGAGCTCCCGCGCGCTGAAGCTGATCAACCTCGTCGAGATGCCGCTCGAGTACGGATTCAGGGCGTAGAACGACTGCGAGAAGGCCTGCAGGCCGTCCGAGCCGCCGGTCCACTTGCTGAGCGTCACCGACCGGAAGAGCAGCCGTACGATCTCGGCCGCCGCGATCGTCACGATCGCCAGATAGTCGGCCCGCAGCCGCAGCGTCGGAATGCCGAGCAGCAGCGCGAGCACCACCGTGGCGCCGAGACCCACCAGGAGGCCGAGCCAGAACGGCTGGTCGAAGGTGGTCACCGTCATGGCCATGCCGTACGCGGCCACACCGAGGAACGCCGACTGACCGAAATTGAGCAGACCCGCGTAGCCGAAGTGCACGTTCAGACCGATCGCCGCCAACGCGTAGACGACCGTCGTGGCGCCGACCAACGACTCCAGGGAAACGCTGAAGATCACATCCCAGTTCATCGTCCGTCCCCCTCAGCCGATCCGCTCGCGGCGGCCGAGAATGCCCTGTGGCCGTACCAGAATGACGACGATCAGAACCGCGAGGGCACCCACGTTCTTCAACTCGGTCGGGATCCACAACGTCGACACCTGGGTCGCGAGGCCGATCACCAGGCTGCCGAGCAGCGCACCGAAGGCGGTACCGAGACCACCCAGCGTCACGGCGGCGAAGACCAGCAACAGAATCTGGAACCCCATCTGGTAGTTGACACCCTGGAACACCCCGAGCATCACACCGCTCAGCGCCGCCAGTGCACCACCGATGGTCCAGACCAGGCGGATGATCCGGTCGACGTTGATGCCCGACGCCGCGGCCAGCGCCGGATTCGTCGACACGGCCCGGGTGGCCTTGCCCAACCGGGTCATCACCAGTGCCAGCGACACCGCCACCAGCACCACGATCGCAATCAGGTCCATCGCCAGGTTCTTCGGCGCCACGACGATCAGGCCGAGGTCCCAGCCCGGCTGCGCCACGTACTGCGAGTACTGCCGCGTCTCACCCCGGAACCAGTACAGGGTGATGTACCGCAACGACAGTGCCAGGCCGATCGAGATGATCATCATGCCGATCAGACCGGCCCGCCGCTGCCGGAGCCAGCCCCAGAAGAAGCGGTCCTGCACCCAGCCGAAGACCGCGCCGAGCACCACGGCGATCACGCCCGCGGCCAGCACCGGCAGACCCAGGTACACGTTGAAGATGAACGCCATCATCGCACCGAACGTGATCAGCTCACCGTGCGCGAAGTTGGTCAGGCCCATCGTTCCGAAGATCAGCGACAGGCCCAGGGCCGCGAGGGCGATGATCAGGCCGATGTGAATACCGGTGTACGTCAGGTCGAGAACCCGCGCGAACGTTCCCGGACTGGTGTCCTCGGCCGGTTTCTGGCCGGCCGCCCGCGTCCCCAGCGGGAACAACGCGGTCCGCATACTGCCCGCGAACACCTGCAGGGTCAGACTCGGCCGGTTGTTCAGCAGCACCACACCCTGGGGAAGCGTCGCAACGTCGAGATCGACCTTGTATGTGCCGGCCTTGGGCACGGCCACGGACCACTTGCCGTCCGGTCCCGACTTCGTCTGCCCGACCAGCTGGCCGTCCTGGGTGGAAACCTTGATCGACACTCCAGCGACCGGCTGGTTGTTATTGATCAGAGTTCCCTGTAGCCCTTCGCCCTGGGCGGAGGCGCCGGTGGCGCCCGGTCCGAGAACGAACAAGATGCTCGCCAGGAAGGCCGTGACCATCATCACGGCTCTACGCAACGGTGCTCCTCATCGACGTCATGGCAGGTCGTCCTGAGAGGCGATGCACCTCAAGACTGGCGGATCATAGCCCGCGTCACACGCCATCCAGGTTCTGTTCCCAAGCCGTTATTGCTCCTTAACCCAGGCGACGTGGACGGGCCGCACGGTGGTGCCGTCAGCCGGGCGGAAGAGTGGCCTCCGGCGGCTCCGACTCGGCCAGAATCCGGTCCGCCACCTCACGCATGGTCATCCGGTGGTCCATCGCCGTCCGCTGGATCCACTTGAACGCCTGCGGCTCGGTCATCTGGTACTTCGTCATCAGCTCCCCCTTGGCGCGCTCCACCGACTTGCGCGTCTCCAGCCGCTCGGTCAGCCCCGCCACCTCCGACTCCAGCGCCGCGATCTCCGAGTACCGGGACAGCGCGATCTCGATCGCGGGCACCAGGTCCGACTTCTGGAACGGCTTCACCAGGTACGCCATCGCGCCGGCCGCGCGCGCCCGCTCCACCAGGTCCCGCTGGCTGAACGCCGTCAGGATGACGACCGGTGCGATCCGGCCGCCGGCGATCCGCTCCGCGGCGGCCAGCCCGTCCATGATCGGCATCTTGATGTCCAGGATGACGAGATCCGGGCGCAGGTCCTCGGCCAGCCCTACGGCGGTCTCCCCGTCCCCGGCCTCGCCGACGACGTCGTAGCCCTCCTCGACCAGCATCTCCGCGAGGTCCAACCGGATGAGGGCCTCGTCCTCGGCGATCAGCACCCGCTTGCGCTCGGTACCTGCCTGCGTGTCGGCCACGGAACCCCCAACGTTCCCGAAGTCGCGACACCCCGGGATGTGGGTATCGCCGCCCTAAGCGTAGTAGGTAGGCTGTGCGGTGCTGAGCTTGGCTGGACCGATCTAGCGGTCCGGCCGGGCGCGTCTGTCCCCGTAGACCAATCGGCAGAGTCGATGGATTCAAAATCCATTCAGTGTGGGTTCGAATCCCACCGGGGGCACGAGAAATGTCATACCCGCGTCCGAAGATTCGGGCATGCATTCGCCCAGCATTCGCACACGTGCACTCGAACTACGCGCCGCAGGCGTGCCCTTCGGTGATATCTGCCGTGATCTCGGGCTGCCACGCCGGACGGTCGGAAACTGGTTCTACGGTGAACGGGCCCGACGGCGTGCGGCACGGGAAGCCGCCCCGCGACGCTGCGACCGCTGCGCCGACCCGCCGCGCGAGCTCCCTGATCCGAGTGGCTATGCATATCTGCTGGGGCTGTACCTGGGTGACGGCCACCTGGTGACCTCCACCAAGGTGCCGGTGCTACGGGTGTACTGCACCGCCGCCTGGCCCGGTCTCGTCGCCGCCTGCGAGCAGGCCATGCTCGGCGTGCTGGCCAGGCGGGTGCACCGGGTGAACCGCGCGGGCTGCGTCGTGGTCGAAAGCTCCTCGATGCATTGGCCGTGCTACTTCCCGCAGCACGGCCCGGGCAAGAAGCACGAACGCCCGATACGTCTGGCCGGCTGGCAACAACCACTCGTCGACGCGCACGGCGAGTCATTCCTGCGCGGCCTTCTCCATTCCGACGGCTGCCGCATCACGAATGTCATCAAGGGTCCGCGGAAGACGTACTCCTATCCGCGCTATCAGTTCTCGAACGAGTCGGCCGACATCATGACGCTCTGTCAGGAGTCGCTCGATCGGCTGGGGATCGGCTGGCGGATGTGCCGGCCCAACTTGCTGTCCGTGGCGCGGCGGGAGGCCGTCGCCCGGCTGGACGCGTTCGTCGGGCCGAAATGGTGATCAGCGGTCAGCGGTTCACCCTCCCCGCGTACGCACTCACCGCGCCGATGCGCGCCATGCGGTGCCAGCGCAACCGGCCGCCCAGCACCGCCATGACCGTCGACTGGATCACCACGAGGTACATCGTCTGGCGGTAGACGATCTGCTGCAGGGGCAGCGTCCAGAGCGGCCCGTACCGCTCGCGGTCGAGCCGTAGCGCGACGGCGGCGGTGGCGACCTGCACCGCGGTGAAGCCGGCCCAGACCGCGGCGGCCTTGCCGACCGGCAGGAAGAGCAGGCCGTAGACGCCGTACACGTCGACCATGGGCGCGGTGAGCGGCAGCAGCACCTGGAAGAGCAGCAGGTAGCCGAGACCCCGCCGGCCGAGCCGGCCGGCGGCGCCGCCGTGCACCACCGCGTGCCGGTGCTTCCACATCGCCTGCATGGTGCCGTAGCACCACCGGTAGCGCTGCCGCCACAGCTGGCGCAGCGTCGCGGGTGCCTCGGTCCAGGCGACGGCGGCGGGTTCGTAGACCACGTGCCAACCGGCCCGGAGCACGGCCATGGTGAAGTCGGTGTCCTCGGCGAGGGTTTCGGCGGAGAGGCCGCCGGCGTCGTTGATCGCGGCGCGGCGGAACGCGCCGATGGCGCCGGGTACGGTGGGCATGCATTCGGCGATCTCGAACATGCGGCGGTCGAGATTGAAGCCGATCACGTACTCGAGGTGCTGCCAGCGGCCGAGCAGCCCGGTGCGGTTGGCCACCTTCGTGTTGCCGGATACCGCGCCGACGCGCGGGTCGAGCAGCGGCTGGATGAGCCGGCCGACGGCGCCGGGTTCGAAGACGGTGTCGCCGTCGACGAGGACGAGGATGTCGCCGCGGGCGTGCCGGATGCCGGTGTTGAGGGCGGCGGGTTTGCCGGCGTTGGCCTGCCGTAGGACGTGGACACCGCGCAGCCGCAGGCGTTCCACGATGCCGGCGGTGTCGTCGGAGGAGCCGTCGTCGACGACGATGACCTCGATGACCGGGTAGTCGTTGGTGATCAGCGAGCGGACGGTCGCGGCGATGTTGGCGGCTTCGTTGTAGGCGGGCACGATGACGCTGACCGGGCCGAGGTATTGCAGGGGCAGCCGGTGGCGGCGCCGGGTGCGGCGTACGTGGACGGCGGCGGTGAGCAGCTGGAGGAGCAGCCGCAGGCCGCCGAGGACGACCGCGATGATCATGAGGATGGTGAGGGCACCGGCGAGCCGTCCACCGGTGAGCTGGGCGGCGCGGACCGCGTGCCCGCGCCAGCGCTGGGCGAGGCTCGCGGCGGGCGCGGCGGGGATCTTGAGGCCCTCGGAGACGGTGACGAACCGGTATCCCTGGGCCTTGAGCCGGGGAATGGCCTGATCGAGGGCGGCCACGGTCTGGGCGCGATCTGCGCCCCCGTCGTGCAGCAGGACGATGCCGGGCTTGATCGCGCGGGCGATGTCCGGGGCGCCGGGGCGTTTCCAGTCCTTGGTGTCCCGGTCGGCGTAGACGAGCAGATAGCCGGGTGCCGAGCGGCGCCAGGCGTCGTAGTCGGCGGTGGTGGCCTGCCTGGGCGTCGCGGTGTAGGGCATGCGCAGGAGCACGGGCGGCCGGCCGGTGGCGGCCGCGACGGCATTGGCGTTGAGGGTGAGCTCGGCCGTGAACCGCCACGCCGCCGTGCCGGCCGGGTTGACGTGGGTGAACGTGTGTGCGCCGAGTTCGTTGCCGGCGGCGACGATCTGCCGGGCGATGTCCGGGTGCTTGTTGACCTCCGAGCCGACGGGGAAGAAGGTGGCGTGCACCCCGTTCTCGGCGAGGACGGCGAGGATGCGCGGGGTCCAGACGGGGTCGGGGCCGTCGTCGAAGGTGAGCGCGATGGTCTTGGGCGGCAGGGCACGGCTGGCGACGGCTCCGCCGGTGCCGAGCCGCTGGACGGCGGCGCCGGCGGTCACCGCCTTCGGGGCGGCGCCGGGACCCGGGGTGCCGGGTTCGCCGGGCTCGGCTCCGGTGTGTTCGACATAGCCGTTGAGGCACAGCTCGGCGAGCAGGACGAGCATGGCGAGGGCGAGCAGCACCCAGTGCGCGCGTGGTTCGCGGCGCATGACGCGTTTGCCCATGGTCAGTTTCTCTTGGACGGCCGGGTGCTCACGGCGGTGGGCTTCGTGGTGGGTGCGCGCCCGTTGCTCCGGCTCGTCGCCGTGGCCGCCGGTGTCGCCGTGGCGGTCGTGGCCGCCGGGGCCGGGGTGGTGGTGCTGCCGGCGGTGGGCTGCGGGACGGCGGCGTGGTCCTCCGCGGTCGGGGCGCTTGCCTCGGGGCTGCCGGCGAGTGCCGGGCCGGCCGGGCGGGTGGTGGCCGCGGGCCAGCCGGGGTTGGCGCCGGGGCTCACGCCGGTGAATGCAGCGAGCAGCGCGGCGACGGCGAGGACGAGGAGGCACCCGCCGGCGGTGCCCGCGGCCACGAAGAGCCTGCGGCGCTGGCCGGTGCGGTCGACGAAGACGGGGTCGTTGGTCACTTGTTCTTACTCGGTCGGCTCGCGGTGGGCGGTGGGCTGGGTCTGCCGGTCGGCTTCCTGGGCGTGCTCGAGGCGGCCGTGGACGTCGCGGCGGTAAGGCTAGCGCAGTACGGGTCACCGGTGAACCAGGCACGTCACCCGCGGACGAATCTGGGCGAACGCCCGGCCCGGGGCGGGTGCGGATGTTGTCATGGCAGGGACATCACCCGCAGGAGGCCTCATGTTGTGGTCCGGTTCCTCTCCCCGCACGGTGCTCCGGGACAGCATGTGGGGTTTCCTGTTGTTCGCCGGGGTGGCGTGGCTGGCCATCGCGTGGAGCGTGCTGCGGGTGGAGCCGTCGGACCTGGCGGCGGTGGCCGGTCCGATGATTCTCTTCGGGGCGCTCTGCGAGCTGGTGCGTGCGCTCGCCGGCACCCGGACGTGGTGGCTGAACGCGGGCATGGCGGCGCTGTTCGCCGCGACCGGGGTGCTGCTTCTGGTCGACCGGGACTCCACGTACACCACGCCGGCCTCGCTGATCGGCTGGTATCTCCTGGTGCGCGGCGCCTTGGACGTGGCGGTCTCGACGATGAACCGGGCCAGTGACCGCACCTGGGGTCTGATCATGACGGTCGGGGTGGCGGAGGCGGCACTCGGCTTCTTCGCGGCGAGCCCGCTGGCGCGGACCGCCGACCCGATCCTGCACGCGGTGGCCGGGCTGGGCGTGCTGCGTGCGGTCGCGGACCTGGTCACGGCGCTGCGCCTGCGCGAGGTCGCCGGCGTACGGCATGAGGTGCTGCACCTGCCGCCGGAGCGGGAGGCGGGAGTGGCCGGCTACACGGCCGGGCGCACCGATTACGAGGCGACGCCGGCCCGGCACCGGGCCGATGCGGGAGTGCAGCCGACGCCGGAGGCCTTCCACGACGAGGTGCTGCGCACCACCCGGGATCTGGACGAGATGATCGCGCAGGCCGGCGTGACGGCACCGGGCCGCGCGGGGCACCGGGTGCGGGAGGACCTGTCGCCACCGCCGGACACTCCCGGCGGGGTCGCCGTCCGGCCCGCGGTGGCCGACGAGCGCCGCCGCTGACCACGTCCCCCCGCCGGCGGGGTCCGTGTACGCCCTAGCCGGAGCGTTCGCCGACGCGCCGCAGCAGCCCCTCCTGGACGGCGCTGGCGATGTGCCGGCCGTCCTCGGTGAACATCCGGCCGTTGGCCAGCCCGCGGCTGCCGCTGGCCGACGGGCTGGTGCAGTCGTAGAGGAACCACTCGTCGGCGCGGAACGGGCGGTGGAACCAGAGCGCGTGGTCGAGGCTCGCCCCGATCACGCCGCCGGGCCCCCACACCTCCCCGTGCACGGACAGCACCGAGTCCAGCAGGGACAGATCGGAGGCGTACGTGAGGGCGCAGGCGTGGATCAGCGGATCGTCCGGCAGCGTCCCGTCGATGCGCATCCACACCCGCTGCTGCTCGCTGGCGACCCGGTCGCCCGGCGGCACCCAGCCGGGCACGCCGAGATAGCGGACGTCGACGGCCTGCGGGGCGGCGGCGAACAGGCCGCTCCGGCCGGGGTAGCGGCGGATCCAGTCGGCCATGGTGGGCACCTCGTCCGGCCGGGGCACGCCGTCGGGCGCCGGGGCGTGGTGGTCCAGGCCCTGCTCGGTCACCTGGAACGAGGCCGACATGAAGAAGATCGTCTTGCCGTGCTGCCGCGCGGTGGAGCGGCGCACCGAGAACGACCGGCCGTCGCGGATGGTCTCGACCAGGAACTCGATCGGCTCGGTGGGGTCGCCGGGGCGGACGAAGTAGCCGTGCAGCGAGTGCACGTGCCGCTGTGGGTCGACGGTGCGGCCCGCCGCGACCAGCGCCTGGCCGGCGACCTGGCCGCCGAAGACCCGCTGGGCGCCGGTCTGCGGGCTCTCCCCGACGAACCGGGCCGCGTCGACCTGCTTGAGATCCAGGACCTCGAGCAGCTGGTCGACCGCGGCCTGTCCGCGAATCGGCGGCGTCATCCGCTGCCTCCCTGCCGTGTGCCCTTCCGGCCGGTCATACCGTCGCCGGATCCACCAGCGAGCCGAGCTGGTGCACCCGCAGGGTGTTGGTGGAGCCGGGCGCGTTCGGCGGGGAGCCGGCCACCACGACCACGTAGTCGCCGGGGCGGGCCAGCCCGAGGCCGAGCATCTTCGCGTCGACCTGCCGGAACATGTCGTCGGTGTGCTCGACGAAGTCGGTGAGGAAGGTCTCCACACCCCAGCTCAGCGCGAGCTGGTCGCGGACCTCGGCGACCGGTGTGAAGGCGTACAGCGGGAGCGCGCAGTGCAGGCGCGAGAGCCGCCGCACGGTGTCACCGGTCTGCGAGAACGCGACCAGCGCCCGGGCGCCGATGTTCCGGGCGATCTGCGACGCGGCCACGGCCAGCGCGCCGCCGTGGGTGCGCGGGTCGTGCTGCAACCGGGGCACCGGGATCGATCCGGCCTCGGTGGTCGACACGATCCGGGCCATGGTGCTGACCGTGAGCACCGGGTACTTGCCGACCGAGGTCTCGCCGGAGAGCATCACCGCGTCCGTGCCGTCGAGCACCGCGTTCGCCACGTCGGAGGCCTCGGCGCGGGTCGGCCGCGAGTTCTCGATCATCGAGTCGAGCATCTGGGTGGCCACGATGACCGGCTTCGCGTTCTCCCGGCAGAGCTGCACGGCCCGCTTCTGGACCAGCGGCACCTGGTCGAGCGGCAGTTCCACGCCGAGGTCGCCGCGGGCCACCATGATGCCGTCGAAGGCGAGCACGATCGCCTCGAGGTGCTCCACCGCCTCCGGCTTCTCGACCTTGGCGATGACCGGGACGCTGCGGCCGGCCTCCGCCATGATCTCGCGGACCAGCTTGATGTCGTCGGGCGAACGGACGAACGACAGCGCCACCAGGTCGACGCCCAGCGCGAGGGCGAACCGCAGGTCCTCGGTGTCCTTCTCGCTGAGCGCGGGCACGCTGATCGCGACGTTGGGCAGCGAGACACCCTTGTTGTTGCTCACCGGGCCGCCCTCGACGACCAGGCAGCGGATGTCGTTGTCGTCGACCTCGGAGACCTCGACCGCGACCTTGCCGTCGTCGATCAGCAGGCGGTCGCCGACCTTGACCTCCTGCGGCAGCTTGCGGTACGTGCAGGAGACCCGGTCGGGCTCGCCGAGGATCTCGTCGCTGGTGATCGTCACCCGGTCACCGGTGTTCCAGACGTGCGGGCCGTCGGCGAACCGGCCCAGCCGGATCTTCGGACCCTGCAGGTCGGCGAGCACGGCGACCGCGCGGCCGGTCTGGTCCGCGGCGCCGCGGACGAGGCCGTACATCTGCTTGTGGTCGTCGTGGCTGCCGTGGCTGAAGTTCAGGCGGGCCACGTCCATACCGGCCTCGACCAGGCCGAGCATGCGCTCGGCGGAGGCGGTGGCGGGGCCCATCGTGCAGACGATCTTTACGCGGCGTGTCACAGCCATCAGGCTAGTCTCTCTTCCTCATCGGCCCGATGGCCGGTCCCCACCCGGCGGGGTGAGCTGCGGGTGTCGTGCGACGGCGGGGCCCGCCGCCGGCCGGTCGAGCGCTGCGCCGTCCGGCGGGCGTCGGCGACCGCGTGTCGAGCCTATCCGGGAGCGCCGGGTGGCCAGCACCGAACCGCCCAGCACGAGCCCGAAGCCGAGCGCGATCTGCCAGGTGAACGGCTCGTTCAGGAAGGCCACGCCGAGCACCACGGCGACGGCCGGGTTGACGTAGGTGATCACCGTCGAGCGGACCGGGCCCACCTCGTCGACGAGGGCGAAGAAGAACAGGAACGCGACGGCGGTGCAGAGGACCGCCAGCACCAGGACGGCGACGACCACCTGAGCGCGCGGCCAGTGGCGCGGCAGTTGGGCGAGCCCGACCGGGAGGTACGCCACCGCGGTGACGGCCAGCGCCGCCGCGATGACGCCGAGCCGCGGCGCCTCGGACAGGCCGCGGGCCAGCACGAACGGGCCCAGCGCGTAGCCCACCGCGACGGCGGCGAGCTCGAGCAGCGCGACCGCGCTGCCCCGGCCCAGGTCGAGGCCGGCCAGGGCGGCCACGCCGGCCAGCCCGACGCCGAGGCCCAGCAGCCGGTGGCCGTCCAGCCGGTCGGTGCCGGTGAGCCGGCCCAGGACCGCGCCGACCAGCGGGACCGCGGCGAGCAGCAGGCCGGTCAGCGAGCTGGACAGCCGCTGTTCCGCGTGCGACAGCAGCAGCCACGGCACGGCCAGCTCGAAGGCGGCGAACAGCAGCAGCGGCTTCCAGTACCGCGGCATCGTGCGCAGTTCGCCGCGGGCGGCGGCGAGCGGGAGCAGCAGCACGGCGCCCAGCCCGGTGCGCAGCAACACCAGCGCGGCCGGCGTCAGCTCGCCGACCGCGACCTTGATGAACAGGTACGGCACACCCCAGATGAGGCCCATCGCCGCGAACAGCAGCCAACCACGCTTCGACACGCGCGCTCCCCTCGGTCAGGAGCGATTATGCCGACTGCTCCTTTCACACCCCGAGCGGCCGTGCGCTCGACGGCACCGGCGCCGGCAGCTCGCCCTTCGCGCCCAGGTAGTCGTGGACCGCGGCGGCGGCCGAACGGCCCTCGGCGATCGCCCAGACGATCAGCGAGGCGCCACGGTGCATGTCGCCCGCGACGAACACGCCCTCGGCCTCCGTCTGCCAGTCGGCGCCCGCGTCGAGCACGCCCCGCCGATTGCGGGAGATGCCGAACTGGGCCAGCAGCGGCTGCTCCTCGGTGCCGTCGAAGCCGATCGCCAGGAGCACCAGGTCGGCCCGCAGGTCACGCTCCGAGCCCGGGGTCACGGTCACCGTCCGTACGCCGTCGATCCGCTCGACCATGACGTCGGCGATACGCACCGCCGCGACGTTGCCGGCGCCGTCGTCGACGAACTCCTGCACCGCCACCCCGAAGACCCGTTCGCCGCCCTCCTCGTGCGCCGGGTAGTTGCGCAGGATGACCGGCCACGTGGGCCACGGGTGCCGCTCCTCCGCGCGCGTCTCGGGCGGCAGCGGGTACTGGTCCAGCTGGATCACGCCGGCCGCACCCTGCCGGTGGGCGACACCGAGGCAGTCCGCGGCGGTGTCGCCGCCGCCGATGATCACGACGTGCCGGCCGGCCGCGTCGATCGGGGTGGTGTCCTGCAGGCCGGCGACGACCCGGTTGGCCGGGACGAGGTGCTCCATGGCCAGGTGCACGCCGTTGAGCTGGCGTCCGGGCGTCGCCGCCGTGTCCCGGCTGGCCAGCGCCCCGGCCGCGAGCACCACCGCGTCGAAGCGCTCGCGCAGGTCCTCCGCGGTGACGTCGGCGCCGACGTTCACACCGGTCTGGAAGACCACGCCCTCGGCCTCCATCTGGGCCAGCCGGGCGTCCACCACGTGCTTCTCGATCTTGAAGTCGGGGATCCCGTACCGGAGCAGGCCGCCGATCCGGTCGTCGCGTTCGAAGACCGTGACCGCGTGGCCCGCCCGGGCCAGCTGCTGCGCGGCCGCGAGGCCGGCCGGCCCGGAACCGACCACGGCGACCTTGAAGCCGGACGGCGCCGGCGCCGGCTGCGGGCGTACGTAGCCGAGGTCGAACGCGTGGTTGGCGATCTCCACCTCGACCTGCTTGATGGTCACCGGATCATCGGCGATGCCCAGCACGCAGGCCGCCTCGCAGGGCGCCGGGCACAGCCGACCGGTGAACTCGGGGAAGTTGTTGGTGGCGTGCAACGACTCCGCCGCGGCCGCCCAGGCCCCGGTGCGGACCAGGTCGTTCCAGTCGGGGATGCGGTTGCCCAGCGGGCAGCCCTCGTGGCAGAACGGGATGCCGCAGTCCATGCACCGGGTCGCCTGGTCACGGATGAGCTCCTCGCCGGCCGGCGGGTAGACCTCGTGCCAGTCGCGGATGCGTACCGGAACCGGACGCCGCCGGGGCAACTGCCGCTCGTACCGCAGGAAACCGTTCGGGTCAGGCACTCTTGGCTCCCATGACCGCCTCGTCGACGTTACGACCGGCGGCTTCGGCGGTCCTGATCAGTTCCATCACGCGCTTGTAGTCGCGCGGCACCACGGCGGTGAACCGCTCGATCGCCGCGGGCCAGTCCTTGAGCAGCTGCTGGGCCACCGCCGAACCGGTCTCGGCCAGGTGCGTGTCGACCAGGCCGCGCAGCAGGTCGCGCTCCTCGCCGGTCAGCGGAGCCAGGTCCACCAGCTCGGGGTTCACCCTGGTCGGTACGAGATCGAGCACGAACGCCGTGCCGCCGCTCATGCCCGCGGCGAAGTTGCGCCCGGTCGGGCCCAGCACCGCCACGGTGCCGCCGGTCATGTACTCGCACCCGTGGTCGCCCACACCCTCGACCACCGCCGCGGCGCCCGAGTTGCGCACCGCGAACCGTTCACCCGCGCGGCCGCGCAGGAACAGCTCGCCGCTGGTCGCCCCGTACAGGATGGTGTTGCCCGCGATGATGTTGTCCTCCGCGACGAACGGCGCGTCCTCGTCGGGCCGCACGATCACCCGGCCGCCGGACAGGCCCTTGGCCACGTAGTCGTTGGCGTCGCCGATCAGGCGCAGGGTCACGCCGGGTGGCAGGAACGCGCCGAACGACTGCCCGCCCGTGCCCCGCAGGATGAACTCGATCGTGTCCTCGGGCAGTCCCTCGCCGCCGAGCCGGCGGGTGACCTCGCCGCCCAGCATCGCGCCGACGCTGCGCTGGTCGTTGCGCACCGCCAGCTCCACCCGCACCGGCGTGCCCTCGTCGAGCGCCGGGCCGGCCAGCTCGATGAGCTTGTTGTCCAGCGCCTTCTCCAGGCCGTGGTCCTGTTCCCGTACCCCGCGGCGGGCGGCGCCGGCCGGCAGGTCCGGCACGAACAGGATCCGCGACAGATCGAGACCCCGGGCCTTCCAGTGCGTCACCGCGGGGCGGACGTCGAGCACCTCGGCGTGCCCGATCGCCTCGTCGATGCTCCGGAAGCCCAGCGAGGCCAGGTATTCGCGGACCTCCTCGGCGAGGAAGAGGAAGAAGTTCTCGACGAACTCGGGCCGGCCGGTGAACCGCTCGCGCAGCACCGGGTTCTGCGTCGCGATGCCGACCGGGCAGGTGTCCAGGTGGCACACCCGCATCATGATGCAGCCGGACACGATCAGCGGCGCGGTCGCGAAGCCGAACTCCTCGGCGCCCAGCAGCGCCGCGATCACCACGTCCCGGCCGGTCTTGAGCTGGCCGTCGACCTGCACGGTGACCCGGTCGCGCAGCTTGTTCAGCAGCAGCGTCTGCTGCGCCTCGGCCAGGCCCAGCTCCCACGGCGAGCCGGCGTGCTTGAGCGAGTTGAGCGGGGACGCGCCGGTGCCGCCGTCGTGTCCGGAGATCAGGATCACGTCGGCCTTGAGCTTCGCGACGCCGGCCGCGACGGTGCCCACGCCGATCTCGCTGACCAGCTTGACGTGCACCCGCGAGCGCGGGTTCACCATCTTGAGGTCGTGGACCAGCTGGGCGAGGTCCTCGATGGAGTAGATGTCGTGGTGCGGCGGCGGCGAGATCAGGCCGACGCCGGGCGTGGCATGCCGGGTCTTGGCGATCCACGGCCAGACCTTGTTGCCGGGCAGCTGGCCGCCCTCGCCCGGCTTCGCGCCCTGCGCCATCTTGATCTGCAGGTCGTCCGCGTTGACCAGGTACTCGCTGGTCACGCCGAAGCGGCCGGAGGCGACCTGCTTGACCGCGGAACGGCGCTGCGGGTCGTACAGCCGCTCGACGTCCTCGCCGCCCTCGCCCGTGTTCGACTTGCCGCCGAGGCGGTTCATCGCGATCGCGAGGGTCTCGTGCGACTCCGCGGAGATCGATCCGTACGACATCGCGCCGGTGGCGAACCGCTTGACGATCTCGCTCGCCGGCTCGACCTCCTCGATCGGGACCGGGGTGCGGTCGCGGAACTCGAACAGCCCCCGCAGCGACCCCGTCTCCGCGGCCAACTCGTCCACCTTCTCGGTGTATTTGCGGAAGACGTCGTACTGCCGGGACCGGGTCGCGTGCTGCAGCAGGAACACCGTCTCCGGGTTGAACAGGTGCACCTCGCCCTCGCGGCGCCACTGGTACTCGCCGCCGACCTCGAGACGCCGGTGGGTGCGCTCGGCCGGGTTCGACGGGTACGCCTTGTCGTGCCGCGCCTTCACCTCGGCGTGGATCTCGGCGAGCCCGGCGCCGCCGATCCGGCCGCTGGTGCCGGCGAAGTAGCGCTGCAGCAGTTCGTCCTCCAGGCCGACGGCCTCGAACACCTGCGCGCCGCAGTACGACGACACGGTGGAGATGCCCATCTTCGACATGATCTTGAGGACGCCCTTGCCGAGCGCCTTGACGTAGTTGCGGATCGCCGTGGCGCCGCCCATCCCGGCCAGCGGCCCGGTGGCGATCAGGTCGTCCACCGACTCGAAGGCCAGGTACGGGTTCACCGCCGCCGCCCCGTACCCGATCAGCACGGCCGCGTGGTGCACCTCGCGGCAGTCGCCGGACTCCACCACCAGGGCCACCTGGGTGCGGGTCTGCTCGCGCACCAGGTGCTGGTGCACCGCGGCGGTCAGCAGCAGCGACGGGATCGGCGCCAGGTCGGCGTTGGAGTCGCGGTCGGAGAGCACGAGGATCCGTACGCCGTCCTCGATCGCCTCGGAGACGTGCCGGCAGATCTGGGTCAGCCGCGCCTTGATCCCCTCGGCGCCGTCGCGCAGCGGATAGAGGCCGGAGACCCGGACCGCCTTGAACCCGGGCAGGTCGCCGTCCTCGTCGATGGAGAGCAGCTTGGCCAGCTCGTCGTTGTCGATGATCGGGTACGGCAGGACGATCTGCCGGCACGACGCGGGACCCGGCGCGAGCAGGTTGCTCTCCGGCCCGATCGTGGACGCCAGGCTGGTGACCAGCTCCTCCCGGATCGCGTCCAGCGGCGGGTTGGTGACCTGGGCGAACAGCTGGTGGAAGTAATCGAAGAGCAACCGCGGCCGGGTGGACAGCGGGGAGATCGGGGTGTCCGTGCCCATCGAGCCGAGCGGCTCCGCGCCGGCGCGCGCCATCGGCGCGACGAGGACCTTCAGCTCCTCCTCGGTGTAGCCGAACACCTGCTGGCGGCGGGTCACCGAGTCGTGGGTGTAGATGACGTGCTCGCGCGGCGGCAGGTCGTCGAGCTGGATCAGGCCGGCGTGCAGCCACTCGTCGTACGGCTCGGCGCCGGCCAGCTCCGCTTTGATCTCGTCGTCGTGCACGATGCGACCGGCCGCGGTGTCGACCAGGAACATCTTGCCCGGCTGCAACCGGCCCTTGGCGATCACCATGGCCGGGTCCACATCGAGCACCCCGGCCTCGGAACCGAGCACCACCAGCCCGTCGGCGGTGTGCCACCAGCGGCCGGGCCGCAGCCCGTTGCGGTCCAGCACCGCCCCGATGAGCGTGCCGTCGGTGAACGCCACGCTCGCCGGGCCGTCCCACGGCTCCATCAGGCTGGCGTGGAAGCGGTAGAACGCGCGCCGCTTCGGCTCCATCCCCGGGTCGTTCTCCCAGGCCTCGGGAATCATCATCAGCATCGCGTGCGGCAGGCTGCGCCCGGCCAGGTGCAGCAGCTCCAGCACCTCGTCGAAGCCGGCCGAGTCGGACGCCTCCGGCGTGTTGATCGGGAAGAGCCGCTTGATGTCGCCCGGCAGCACGGTGGACTGCAGCAGCGCCTCCCGGGCGGCCATCCAGTTCTTGTTGCCGCGGATCGTGTTGATCTCGCCGTTGTGCGCGATGAACCGGTACGGGTGCGCCAGTGGCCAGGACGGGAACGTGTTCGTCGAGAACCGCGAGTGCACCAGCGCGATCGCGCTCGCCACCCGCTCGTCGGTCAGGTCCGGGAAGAACGCCGGCAGCTGGTCGGGGGTGAGCATGCCCTTGTACGTGATGGTCCGCGAGGACAGCGAGGGAAAGTACGCCGCCACACCCCGCTCCGACGTCTCCCGCTCGGCCTGCTTGCGGACGCAGAACGCCACCCGGTCCAGCTCGATCCCGCTCAGCGGCTCGTCCCACGGGCCGGCCGGCGCGTCGGTGAGCCGGTGCGCGGCGAGGAAGACCTGCCGGATCACCGGCCGGGCCTCGTCCGCGCTCTGGCCCAGGCCGGCCGGCTCGACCGGCACGTCCCGCCAGCCCAGGATCTCGCCGCCCTCGGCCACGGCGTACTTCTCGAAGACCTCGACCGCCCGGGCGGCGTCCTCCGGGTCGGCCGGCAGGAAGGCCAGACCGGTGGCGTACGACCCGGCCGGCGGCAGGTCGAACCCGCAGACCTCGCGGTACAGGCCGTCCGGCACCTGGATCAAGATTCCGGCGCCGTCGCCGGTGGTGTACTCGGCGCCCCGCGCACCCCGGTGATCGAGGCGGATCAACGCCGACAGGCCCTTGGCGACCACCTCGTGACAACGGCGGCCGTGCAGGTCGGCCACGAAGGCGACGCCGCAGGCGTCACGCTCCTGGGCGGGGTCGTACAGCCCCCGGGATTCCGCCGTGGGTGCGCCCAGCCCTTGAGGGTACGGAGATGCCACCGGGCCTCCTGTCGTCACGGTATTTCGTATCCAGGTCGGGACGACGTCGGCCCTGCGCAGTCTCTCGAGTCTACGGTAAGGGCTACCGATCTCCGCCAGTTCGGCGGCAGTCCGGATGGATCACACTTGCCGCCGGGCGGGTGGGCCCGCCGGGGACGAGCGGGTAGTCACGCTGCCGGGGCCGATTCGGTAGTCTCGCGCGGTGTCGCAACCGGATACCGACGTCTTCGTCAGGCTCGAGCGTTTCTATGACGCGCTTCCCCGACCCTACGCGCACGCGGAAGAGTTCGGGAGCCTCGTGCTGTTCGTCCGCGCGGGCGAGGGGTGGCCCTACTACGCCCGCCCGATCATCGGGGCGGACACCCCGTCCGCCGCCGACATCATCGCGGTCCGGCGGCGGCAACGCGAACTCGGCGTGCCCGAGGCGTTCGAATGGGTCCACGAGACCACGCCCGACCTGCTCGCCGTGGCCCGCTCGGCCGGCCTCGACGTGCTGCTCGCCCCGCTGCTCGTGCTCGACCCCGCGGCGCTCGTGCCCGACCTGCCGGTCGCCGGCGGCACCATCCGCATCCTCGACCCCGACTCCGACGCGTTCCCGCGGGACCTCGCCGTCTCCCGGGCGGTCGCCCAGCTCGGCTTCGGCACCCCGCACGGCGCGGCACCGCAGCCCGGCGCCGCCGCGGGCACGCTGATCACCGAGGTGGCCGGTCCGCGCGAGCGGGACGCCGCCACCACCCAGCTCAGCTACGCGGTCGTGCAGAGCCAGCGGGAACGCGCCGCCTCCGGCGGCTACCTGACCGCCGTCGTGGAGTCCCCCGCCGAAGGCATCCTGGCCACCGGCTCGCTGATGCGCTCGGGCGACGTGGCCGAGATCGCCGGCGTCGCCACGCTGCCCTCGGCCCGGCGCCGCGGCTATGCCTCCCAACTGACCGCCACGCTGGCCCGCCGGGGGCTCACCGACGGCGTGCACCTGGTGTTCCTCTCGGCCGGCGACGACGACGTGGCCCGGCTCTACACCCGCGTCGGTTTCCGCCGCGTCGGCACCGCCTGCATCGCCGAACCGGCCGCCGCACCCCTGTAGAGCTACTCCGGTGGGGTCCAGTCGGTGAGCGGGCCGTGAACGCCGCCGAGGATGCGCGGGCGCATGTGGTTGAGCGCCGCGTCCCGGGCGCGCAGCGCCAACCGGCCGCGGGCCTGCACCACAGCGGACATCCGGCGGGTCTGCCGCACGACGGTGGTGGTGCGGGGGCGGCGGAGCCGGCTGTACGCGTCGACCGCCGCGGACAGCTCCGGGCCGGGCTCCGCGTCGGCGACCAGCGAGCGCAGCGTGGCGGCGTCCTCGAAGGCCAGGCACGCGCCCTGACCCAGATGGTGGGGCATGGCGTGGGCCGCGTCGCCGAGCAGCACGACGCCGCCGGGACCGGAGCCGAAGCCGTACGCCCGCGGCAAGGGCCGCAGCTCGCGCACCTCCTGCGGCACCAGGTCGCCGGGTTCGGTGGCGTCGAGCAGCACGCCCACCGGGGGGTGCCAGTCGGCGAACCAGCGGCGCAGCAGTGCCAACTGGGTGGCCGGCGGCTCCGGGCGGGGTGCGCCGGCCGCGGTCGCCACCCAGTAGACGCCGCCCCTGGCGGTCGGGCGATCGCCGAGCGGGATGGAGACGAAACGGTAGCCCGCGCCCAGCGTCTCGCCGCCCGCCGCCTGTTCCCCGGTCAGCTCCGGCACCCGGTAACCGGGGATCACGGCCTGCCACGCGGCGAAGCCGGAGCCGACCGCGACCGACTCGGGCGCCAGCTCGCGCCGGATCGGACTGTCGATGCCGTCCGCGGCGACCAGCAGATCGGCCTCGATCAGGGTGCGACCGTCGCCGACCGCGGGACGGTGCCGGCGGCCGGTGCGCAGGGTGCTGACCTCGAACCCGGTACGGATCTCCACGCGGTCACCGAGGCCGGCCACGAGGGCGTCGTACAGGTCCTCCAGGTGTGCCACCGCGGGCGCGGGCCCGGCGCCGGTGCGCCCCCGCGGGGCGACCAGCCACTGGCCGTCGGGGCGGCGCACGCCGCCGTCGGGCACCGGCGTGGCGATCGCCGACCAGCCGCCCTGCGGGTCCAGCGCCTCCAGTGCGCGCAGCCCGTTCGACCAGAGCACCAGCGCGGTCGGTGGGGCGGCGACCCGCTCACCGCGCTCCAGCAGCACGACGTGCCAGCCGGCACGGGACAGCGCCCCCGCGGTGGCCAGTCCGGCCATTCCCGCGCCCACCACCACCGCCCTGCGCACGCCGCCTCCCGCCCCGGCCCGCGTGTCAGTGGTCGCCGGCCGGGCGGACGGGCCCCGCCCGGTCCGTGTCGTCGGCGGTCTCGTCGGTGGCGTTCCCGGCCGCGCCGGTGGCCAGCACCGCGGCGTTCACCTCGGCCGGGCCGGCCGGATCCTCCTCCGGTGCGTCCTCGTCCGGCGGCACCACCCCGGTACGCCGGTACGTCTCGAACCGCTCCTCGCTGACCACCCGGTAGTGCTTCGGCGCCCGCTCGTCGCCCCGCTCAGTCTCGTCGGCCGGGGACACATCGCCCGCGTCGGGTACCACGTACTGCCGCGGGCCACGCACCACGACGAAGTAGACGAGAGCGAGCACGAACAGCGCCACGGCGGTGAAGACGTTGAGCCGGACGCCGAAGAAGTGGGTCGCCTCGTCCACCCGCAGCATCTCGATCCAGCAGCGGCCCACCGTGTACGCCATCACGTACAGCGCGAACGCCCGCCCCCGGCCGAACTTGAACCGCCGGTCCAGCAGCCAGACCAGCGCCGCCACGCCGAGATCCCAGATCAGCTCGTACAGGAACGTGGGGTGGTACAGCCCGGTGAGCGTCACCGGCTTGCCGTCGATCACGGTGGCGTGCCCGGGGTTGGACCGGTCCATGTCGTGCACCTGCAGGCCCCACGGCAGCGTGGTCGCCGTGCCGTACAGCTCGTTGTTGAACCAGTTGCCGATCCGGCCGATCGCCTGCGCCACCGGCAGCCCGGGTGCCAGCGAGTCGGCCAGGACGCTCAGCGGCAGGCCCAGCTGGCGGGCCGCCAGCCAGGCGCCGAACGCGCCGCCGGCCACCGCGCCCCAGATGCCGAGGCCGCCCTCCCAGATGTAGAACACCCGGACCGGATCACCGCCGGCACCGAAGTAGTCCTGCGGCGAGGTGATCACGTGGTACACGCGGGCGCCGACGATGCCGAACGGCACCGCCCACACCGCGACGTCCAGCGACGCCCACGGGGCCACGCCGCGGGCCCGCATCCGGTATTCCATGATCAGGACGGCGGCGACGATGCCCAGCACGATGCAGAGCGCGTACGCGCGGATCGGCAGGCCCAGCAGGTGCCACACCGAGGTCGTGGGACTGGGAATCGCGGCGATGCTCACGGGTGCACACGCTACCGTCGCGGCGCCGGTTCGGAACCGCCAGGGCAGCTCACTTTTGCGGCTTCCGGACGCCCTCGGCGAGTTCGCCGCTCAGCGCGCGCAGGCGGGACAGCCCGGTCGCCCGGTCCGGCGCGTCCAGCACGCAGCGGATCAGCGCGCTGCCGACGATCACCCCGTCGGCGAATCCGGCCACCTCGGCCGCCTGGCCGCCGGTGCCGACGCCGAGCCCGACCCCGACCGGCATGTCCGGGTCGGCGTGCCGGACCCGGGCGACCAGGTCCGGCGCCTGCCGCGAGACGGCGGTGCGGGCACCGGTGACCCCCATCAGCGCGGTGGCGTACACGAAGCCGCGGCAGTGGGCCACCGTCATGGCGATCCGCTCGTCGGTCGACGACGGCGAGACCAGGAAGGTGCGGTCGATGCGGTGCTCGTCGGCGGCGGCGATCCACTCGGCCGCCTCGTCCGGGATCAGGTCCGGAGTGATCATGCCGGTGGCGCCGGCCGCCGCGAGGTCCCGGGCGAACGCGTTCACCCCGTACTTCTCGATCGGGTTCCAGTAGGTCATCAGCACGACCGGCGCGCCGGCCCGGGTCACGGCCTCGATGATCCGCAGGGTGTCCCGGGTACGCACGCCGGCGGCCAGCGCGATGTCGCTCGCCTTCTGGATCACCGGGCCGTCCATGACCGGATCGGAGTACGGCAGCTCGACCTCGATGACGTCGCAGCCCGCCTCGTGCATGGCGATCATCGAGGCGATGCTGTCGTCGACCGTCGGGAAGCCGGCCGGCATGCAGCCGACGAGAACCGCCCGGTCCTCCGACCGCGCCTTCTGGAAAACCTCGGCGATGCTCACGAGTTCTCCCCCGGTACGAGAGTCTCCACCGGGTCGAGGATGCCGAAGTAGGCGCCCGCGGTGTGCACGTCCTTGTCTCCCCGGCCGGACAGGTTGACCACGATCGTCGGGGTCCGGCCGAGCTCCTCCCGCAGCCGGGGCGCGATGCGCGCGGCGCCGGCCAGCGCGTGCGCGCTCTCGATCGCCGGGATGATCCCCTCGGTGCGGCAGAGCAGCTGGAACGCCGCCATCGCCTCGGCGTCGGTGACCGGCTCGTAGCCGGCCCGCCCGGTGTCGTGCAGCCAGGCGTGCTCCGGCCCCACGCCGGGATAGTCCAGGCCGGCCGAGATCGAGTGCGACTCCACCGTCTGGCCGTCCTCGTCCTGCAACACGTACGTCCGGGCGCCGTGCAGGACCCCCGCCGAGCCGCCGGTGATCGACGCGGCGTGCCGCCCGGTCTCGAGCCCGTCGCCGCCCGCCTCGAAGCCGTAGAGCCGCACGTCGGCGTCCGGCACGAAGGCGTGGAAGATGCCGATCGCGTTGGAGCCGCCGCCGACGCAGGCGGCCACGGCATCGGGCAGCCGCCCGAGCTGCTCGAGACACTGCGAGCGCGCCTCGGTGCCGATGCCCCCGACGAAGTCCCGGACGATCTCCGGGAACGGGTGCGGGCCGGCGGCCGTGCCGAGCAGGTAGTGCGTGGTCTCGACGCTGGCCACCCAGTCGCGCAGCGCCTCGTTCAGGGCGTCCTTGAGGGTCCGCGAGCCGTTGGTCACCGGAATCACGGTGGCGCCGAGCATGCGCATCCGCGCCACGTTGAGCGCCTGCCGCTCGGTGTCCGTCTCGCCCATGTAGACCACGCACTCGAGGTCGAGCAGTGCGGCCGCGGTGGCGCTGGCGACGCCATGCTGCCCGGCGCCCGTCTCGGCGATCACCCGGGGCTTGTCCATCCGCTTGGCGAGCAGCGCCTGGCCGAGGACGTTGCGCACCTTGTGCGCGCCGGTGTGGTTCAGGTCCTCCCGCTTGAGCAGGATCTCGGCGCCGATCGCGGCGGAGAGCCGCTCGGCGCGGTAGAGCAGCGACGGCGTGCCGGCGTAGTTCACCAGCAGGTCGGTGAACGCCGCCTGGAACGAGGGGTCGGTCTTCGCCGCCCGATAGGCGGCGTCGAGCTCGTCGAGCGCCCGCACCAACGCCTCGGGCACGAATCGACCGCCGTACCTGCCGAAATGCCCCGCCAGATCCGGAAGCACGGGGGCGCTCATCGCTGCCTCCTTGGCGATGCCCTCCTGGCCCTCGCCTGCGATGCCGTCGGTCGGTGCGGGTGGGTGCCGCTCGGTGCAGTCGGTCATCGCACCGGCCTCGGCGTCGCCGGGTGGTTGCCCGCGTTGACCAGCTCCGCCACGGCGTCGCGCGGCGACTTCTGGGTGACCAGACCCTCGCCGACCAGCACCGCGTCGGCGCCGGCCGAGGCGTACCGGATCAGGTCGTGCGGCCCCCGCACGCCCGACTCGGCGATCTTGACGACTTTGTTGGGCAGGCCCGGCGCGATCCGCTCGAACACCGAGCGGTCCACCTCGAGAGTCCTCAGGTCGCGGGCGTTCACCCCGATCACCTGCGCGCCCGCCTCCAGCGCCCGGTCGGCCTCGTCCTCGTCGTGCACCTCGACCAGCGCGGTCATTCCCAGCGACTCGATCCGCTCGAGCAGGCCGACCAGAACGTTCTGCTCCAGCGCCGCGACGATCAGCAGCACCAGGTCGGCACCGTGCGCCCGGGCCTCGTGCACCTGGTAGCTGGAGATCACGAAATCCTTCCGGAGCACCGGGATCTGGACCGAGGCGCGCACCGCGGCCAGGTCGGCGAGCGAACCGCCGAACCACCGGCCCTCGGTCAGCACGCTGATGCACCGGGCGCCGCCGGCCGCGTACTCCCCGGCCAGCTCGGCCGGGTCCGGGATGTCGGCGAGCGCGCCGCGCGACGGCGACGACCGCTTCACCTCGGCGATCACCGCGACGCCCGGCTTGCGGAGGGCCGCGTACGCGTCGATCGCCGGCGGCGCCGCCGCCGCGAGCTCACGGACCTGGTCCAGCGGCACCTGCTCCTGCCGGACCGCCACGTCCTCGCGTACGCCGGCCAGGATCTCCTCCAGCACGTTCTGCGGTCCGCCCGGGCCCGCTTCCGCCTGCTGATCGGATGTCACGTAATGACTCCCCTCTCCGGGTGTCCTCCGCCCGATGCTAGGAGGTCCTGGTCGTCCCGGGCCGCCCGGGGTACGGCGCGCCGCCCCAGGTGGGCTGGGGCATAATGCCGCCGCGCCGGTACCGGCCTGTCACTTCGGTCACAGGGTCACGCCGGCCCGGACGCGTCAGCTGGTGCACCTCGTCCGATCGGTGGATGGCGCCGCGCGTTGACGTCGTGGTCACCCCGCGGAAACAGCACCCGGCGAGGATGAAGCCAGGGCACACTGGTTCGGGCGTCCCAGCCCGCCCAGCCGCGAGGGCCCGGCGCAGGCCGGCCGCCCCGATGACCGATGTGGAGTGGAGTAGATCGTGGCCGCTATCCGGATCGCACCGACGCCGCCGGCGCCGCCGCCCGCCGGCTTCGCCGAAGTCTCCCGCGCCGTCGTCTCCGTCGCCGCCGATCTGGTCACCGGTGTGCAGCGAGCGGTGGTCGGGCCCGCGAACGTGCGCACCGCCCGGGACAACGCCTGGGCCGCCATGCTCGCCGACCGGGCCCGCAACGAGGCCCGCGAGCAGCTGACCCGCGAGGTCGCCGCGCTGGTCGCGGGCGGCAGCCTCCGCCGGGACCGCCCGTCTGCCGGGCGCCGCGCGAGGTCCCTGGTCACGCGCTGACCGCGAGCCGGGACCGGTCCGTCACAGAGCGAGAATCCGCTCCAGGAACTCACGGTAGCCGCGCATCGCCATGCGCATGCTCTCCGTATCCGGAGTCACCGCTCCGCGCAGCGGGTCCAGTTCGTCCCGCTCGGCCAGCATCGCCTCGGTGAGTTCGTTGATCGCGTCGCTCAGCAGGTCGTGCGCCCGGGTCAGCGCGGCCACCGGGTCGTCGACGAACTCCGCCTTCACCTCGTGCCAGGCGGCGCGGAAGTGCCGGGTGGCGTCGTCGTCCCAGAACGAGATCTGACCCGCGGCGACGTCGCCGGGCCGCAGCGGCGCCTCCTCCCGGGCGACCTCGGGCGCGGCGCGGCGCCCCCGGCGGGCGGGCGCGGCGTCCTCGAGGCTGGCGGAGCGGCGCGGGCCGGGCGGGCGCGGCGCGGTGTCCTCGTCGTAGCCCGGGTCGGCGACCGCGGACACACCGAACCGGTCGTCGGCCGCATCGGGCCCGAAGCTGATGTTCACCCGGCCGGGGGCGTCGTCCGGCGCGTGGCCGTCGGAGGGCGGACCAGCGTCCGACGCCGGCGAGACGCTCCCGACGGCCGAGCGGCCGGCCGTGGCGCGCGGACCGGGCACTCCCGACACCGGCCCCGCCGCCGGATCGGGCAGGCCGGGCGCCCCGGAGATCGGCGCGCCGGAAACCGGCACTCCCGACACCGGTGCGCCGGAGGTAGGAGCCCCGGAGGTCGGGCTGACGACCGGCACCGCCGAGGTCGGCACGGACGCCCAGCCGGCGGCCTGGCGCTGTGGCGGCTCGGCCGCGTCCGTGGGATGGGCCGCCGAATGGCCGGAAGCGCCGATCCGTCCGTTCATGTCGTCACCGCTCTCGTCGCTGGGTCCGGCCGTCCGGGCCCCGTCCGCCGCGGGTCCGTTCCCCACCGGGGGTGCCGGCTCCGGGGCATCGTGCCCGTTGAGGCCCGGCCGGAGCTCGGCGGTGCCGCGCCCGCCGAACAGGAACCGCCCGTTGCGGCCGCCGAGCCCGAAGCCCCCGAATGTGCCGGCGTCCCGGTCCCAAGGGTCGGTCCGCGGAGACTCTACGGCGTCGGCGGTGTCCGGCCCGTCCTCCGACGCGCCAGGGTGATCGGGATCGCGATCGCCTGTCCCGCGCTGAGCTGCCTGCGGCACCACGGGTCCGGGATCCGCGCCGGACCCGCGGCCGCCGTCCGGCGACGGA